>BBPD01000035.1_pt1 | contig 35246 bp, 26 predicted proteins | sample 1344911 | NCBI WGS metagenome assembly BBPD01 (sample SAMD00019088, study PRJDB2971) | groundwater metagenome | biome: freshwater biome; feature: mineral spring; material: ground water | place: USA: CA, Sonoma | collected 2011-09 | depth surface m
CCCTCCTCGGCCAGCCGCTTCAGTTCATACAGCAGGTCCAGCGCAGCCCGTGGGCTCAGGCTGTCCGGCAGGATCTCCGCCAGCCGCGCCCGCAGCAAATCCGCCGCCGGCGCAGGCGCCGGCGCAGCGGCAAAGAGCGGCAGGTCCGACAGCGCCTCCTTCGCCCCCCGCCCGGCATCGCCCTGTTCCAGCCGTGCCAGTATCTCCCCGGCACGCGCCAGCACATCCGCCGGCACGCCCGCCAGCCGTGCCACATCCAGCCCGAAGCTTCCGGGCGCCGCCCCTTCCCCCACCTCGTGCAAGAAGATCAGCTCCTCTTTCCACTGCCGGGCCTTCATCGTCCTGAGCGCAAGGCCCCCCAGCCGCCCCTTCAACGCGGCCAGTTCATGGTAATGGCTTGCGAACAGCGCCCGCGCGCCGATCCGGTCGTGGATCGCCTCCAGGATCGCCCAGGCCAGCGCCAGGCCATCCCAGGTCGCCGTTCCCCGCCCCACCTCGTCCAGCAGCAGCAGCGAGCCGGGCGTCGCCCCGTTCAGGATGGCTGCCGTCTCCACCATCTCCACCATGAAGGTCGATCGCCCCTCCGCCAGGCTGTCCGACGCGCCGACCCGGCTGTACAGCCGGTCCACCAGCCCGATGGTGGCCGCCGCCGCCGGCACAAAGCTCCCCGCCTGCGCCAGCACCGCGATCAGCGCATTCTGCCGGAGGAAGGTCGATTTCCCGCCCATGTTGGGGCCGGTCACCAGCCACACCCGCGCCTTGCCCTCCAGCGCACAGTCATTGGGCTGAAAAGCCTGACCCTTGGCGCGAAGCGCAGCCTCCACCACCGGATGCCGCCCGGCAACGATCCGAAAGTCAGCCCCCTGCGTCAGCGCCGGCCGCACCAGCCCCTCGCGCACCGCCAGCTCGCCCAGTCCGGCAGACCGGTCCAGCGCCGCCAGCGCGTCCGCCACCCGGCCCAGCGCCTGCCGCTGGGCCAGCGCCGCCGCGCGCATCCCCTCCAGGTGCGCGGCCTCCGCCACCAGCGCATGGGCGTGGGCCTCGGCGATCCGGCTCGCCAGCCCGCGCAGCGCCTCGGTGTCAAAGCGCATCGCATTGCCCAGCGTCTGCCGATGGAAGAAGCCCGGATGCGCCATCAGCGGGTCGGCGGCCTTCGGCGACACCTCCACATGGTAGCCGATCACATTGTTGTGCCGGATGCGCAGCGCCTGCACCCCCGTCTCGGCCCGCAACCGGCTCTCCAACGCCGCAATCGCCGCCCGGCTGTCCGACGCCAGCAGCCGCAGCGCATCCAGCGCCGCATCATGGCCTTGCGCGATCACGCCCTCGTCCCCCGCGTTGGGCGGCGGGCTCTCCACCAGCGCCGCCTCCAGCAGCGCCAGAAGGTCGCGCGGCGGCTCCAGCCCCAGCCGGATCGCATCCAGCGCAGCCGGCGTCCCAGCGAAGGCCGCATCCAGCAGCGAGCCCAGCGCCCGCGCCGCCCGCAACCCGTCGCGCAGCGCCGCCAGGTCGCGCGCAGAACCCCGCCCCGCGCCCGTCCGCCCCAGCGCCCGTGCCACGTCCGGCGCGCCCTTCAGGATCCGCCGCGCCTCCGCCCGCAGCTCCGCATCGCCTGCAAACCACTGCACCAGATCCAGCCGGCCCTCGATCGCTGCCAGGTCCATCAGCGGCGCTGCAATCTCGCCCGCCAGCAGCCGCCCGCCCGCCGCCGTCACCGTCAGGTCCACTGCTGCCAGCAGGCTCGTGCTGCCCTCCGTCAGCTCCAGGCTGGCCCTCGTCGCCCGGTCGATCGCCATCACCCCGTCCGCGGCATGCAACCGCGGCGGCTTCAGCAGCACCGAAGCCCCGCGCGCCGTCTGTTCCACATGCCCCAGCAAGCCGCCCGCCGCCGCAAGCGCAACCCTCGGGAAGTGCCCGAACCCCTCCAGCGTCGCCACCCCCAGCCGCGCCGCAAGCGCCCGCTCCGCGCCCGCGCTGTCGAACGCCGCGCGCGGCAGCTCCGCGCCAAGCCCCGCCCCTTCGGGCGACAGCAACTCCGCAGGCCCGATCCGGGCAATCTCGTCCGCCAATCCCGCTGCAGGCACCGCCCCCAGCCACAGCTCGCCGGTCGATATGTCCACCCAGGCCAGCCCCGCATCGTCGGGCCCGGGGAAGCAGGCCAGCAGCCAGTTCGCCCGCCGCCCCTCCAGCAGGCGCTCCTCGGTCAGCGTGCCGGGCGTGATCACCCGCACCACCGCCCGGTTCACGATCGCCTTCGATCCGCGCGCCTTCGCTGCGGCGGGGTCCTCGGTCTGCTCGGCGATGGCGACCGAATGGCCCGCCTTCACCAGCCGCGCCACATAGCCCTCATGCGAATGCACCGGCACCCCGCACATCGGCAGCGGCCGGCCCCGATGCGCGCCCCGGTGGGTCAGCGCGATGTCCAGCGCACCGGCCGCAACACCGGCATCCTCCAGGAACAGCTCATAGAAGTCGCCCATCCGGAACAGCAGCAGTGCGCCCGGCACCTCGGCCTTCAATGCCAGATACTGCGCCATCATCGGGGTCGCCCCTGCATCTGCCGAAACTGGAATTGCCGCCGCCATGCCGACAGCCTATCAGCCAGTCTGGGCATGCGAGACAAGGGAGACCAGATCCGGTGAGCGACAGCAGCCAAGACAGACCCGTGTTTTCCGACCGCGAAGCGCTGCTCTTCCACGCGGGCAAACGCCCGGGCAAGATCGAGATCATCGCCTCCAAGCCGATGGCAACCCAGCGCGACCTCAGCCTCGCCTATTCGCCGGGCGTCGCAGTCCCGGTCCTTGCAATCGCCGCAGACCCCGACACCGCCTATGATTACACGGCCAAGGGCAATCTGGTGGCCGTCATCTCCAACGGCACCGCCATCCTGGGCCTCGGCAACCTCGGCGCCCTTGCCGCCAAGCCGGTGATGGAGGGCAAGGCCGTCCTCTTCAAGCGCTTCGCCGATGTCGATTCGATCGACATCGAGCTCAAGACAGAGGATGTGAAACGCTTCATCGACGCCGTCGAGCTGATGGAACCCAGCTTCGGCGGCATCAACCTCGAGGATATCAAGGCCCCCGAATGCTTCATCATCGAGGATGAACTGCGGGCGCGCATGAACATCCCCGTCTTCCACGACGATCAGCACGGCACCGCCATCATCACGGCGGCCGGCGTCATCAATGCCGCGCACCTCACCGGCCGCGCCCTCCGGGATATGAAGGTGGTCGTGAACGGCGCCGGCGCTGCCTCCATCGCCTGCACCGAGCTGATAAAGGCGCTCGGCGTCCGCGCCGACAATGTGATCCTGTGCGACAGCAAGGGCGTCATCTTCCAGGGCCGCACGGTGGGCATGAACCAGTGGAAGGCCGCCCACGCCGCCGCCACCGACGCCCGCACGCTGGAACAGGCGATGAAGGGCGCCGATGTCTTTCTCGGCCTCTCGGTCAAGGGCGCCGTCACGGGCGAGATGGTCGCATCCATGGCCGACAGGCCCATCATCTTCGCAATGGCCAACCCCGATCCCGAAATCCTCCCCGAGGAGGTGAAGGCCGTCCGGTCCGACGCCATCATCGCAACCGGCCGCTCCGATTATCCGAACCAGGTCAACAATGTGCTCGGCTTCCCCTACATATTCCGCGGCGCGCTCGACGTGCGCGCAACCAAGATCAACGAGGAAATGAAGGTCGCAGCCGCCGAGGCCATCGCCGCACTCGCCCGCGAATCCGTCCCCGACGAAGTGGCTGCAGCCTATGGCGGCAGCCAAGTCTTCGGCCCCGACTATATCATCCCCGCCCCGTTCGACCCGCGCCTCATCGAGCGGGTGCCCGCCGCAGTCGCCCAGGCCGCGATGGACTCAGGTGTCGCCCGCAAACCCATCTTCGACATGGAGGCCTACAAGCTCGAACTGCGCGCCCGCCTCAACCCCACCTCGTCGGCGCTCGCCGCCAGCTTCGACGCCGCCCGCGCCAAGGCCAGCCGCGTCGTCTTCGCCGAGGGCGAGCAGGAAACCGTGCTCCGCGCCGCCGTCTCGTTCCGCACCTCGGGCTACGGAACCCCGATCCTCGTCGGCCGCGAGGAACCCATCCTCGAAGGCTTCCGCCGCATCGGCGTCTCCGACCCCGAAAACTATCCCGTGCAGAACAGCGCCAACTCGCCGCTGGTGCCCGCCATGGTCGAACGCCTCTACGCCCGCCTCCAGCGCCGGGGCTACCTCAGGCGCGACGTGCAGCGCATGGTCAACAACGAGCGCAACATCTTCGCCGCCCTGATGGTCGAGATGGGCGAAGCCGATGCCATGGTCTCAGGCGTCACGCGCCACTTCAACCAGGTGATGAGCCAGATCCGCCTCGTGATCGACCCCCAGGCCGATCACAGCCCCTTCGGCTTCCACATCTTCGCCGGCCGCGCCGGCACCTTCCTCATCGGCGACACCACCGTCACCGAACGCCCCTCGGGCCGCCAGCTCGCCGACACCGCGGTCAAGATGGCCGCCGCCGCCCGTCGCCTCGGCCTTGAACCGCGCGTCGCCTTCCTGTCCTACTCCAACTTCGGCAACCCGCCCGGCTCCTACCTCGGCGCGCTGCACGAAGCCGTCGCCATCCTCGACAACCTGCGCCCCGGCTTCGAATATGAAGGCGAAATGTCGGTCGATGTGGCACTCAACCGCGAACTCGCCGCCATCTACCCGTTCAACCGCCTCACGGGGCCCGCCAACGTCCTCGTAATGCCCGGCCTGCAATCCGCCAACATCGCGGCCAAGCTGCTGAAGGAACTGGGCGGCGGCCGCGTGATCGGCCCGGTCCTCGTCAACATGTCGAAGTCGGTCCAGATCGCCCCCATGACATCGGGCGCCTCCGATCTCGTCACGCTGGCAGCGCTTGCGGCGGCAGGCATGGTGCAATAGCCATGCCCCCGATCCTGATGATCCACGGCATGTGGAGCCGTCCCTCCACCTTCACCCAGCTTCGCGCCGAACTCGAACCGGCCGGCATCCGTTCCGCCGCCGTCACGCTCCCCCACCACGATATCCCCCCCGGCGCGCCTGCTCCTGCCGCACTCGCCACCACCCGCCTCGCCGACTATGTGGCAGCGCTCGAACGCGACGCCGCCGACCTCGGCGAACCCTGCATCGTCCTTGGCCACTCCATGGGCGGCCTGCTCGCCCAGCTCCTCGCGGTCCGCATCCAGCCCAAGGGCCTCATTTTGCTCTCCACCGCCCCGTCCGCCCAGGCCGGCGCCTTCTCGGCAGCCTCGGTGCGCACCATGCTCGGCGTCGCGGGCAGATGGGGCTGGTGGCGCGAACCCACCCTCCTCGACGCGGACACCGCGCGCTTCGGCGTCTTCAACGGTGTCCCCGAAGCCGAAGTCCGCCCGGCCCTTGCCGACCTCACCTGGGACAGCGGCCCCGTCCTCGCCCAGCTCGCCGCCCCTTTCCTCGATGCGGACAAGGGCGCCCGCGTCGATTACAACCGGCTCACCATGCCCACCCTCGTCGTCACCGGCCTCGAAGACCGCATCGTGCCCCCCGCCACCTCCCGCAAGACCGCCCGCCACCTCTCGGCCGCCGGCGCCCGCGTCGACTACGAGGAATGGCCCAACGTCGGACACTGGCTCTTCCACGACGCCGTCCGACCCCGCGTCGCCGCCGCCATCAGCCGCTTCATGGCGTCCCTGGGTTAGCCAGCGGCCTCCGGCCCCGGTTCAAGTCCGGGGCAGGCGGCCGGGGGCTCTGCCCTTGGAACCCGGCAGGGAAATGATGTCCCTGCACCCTCCAGACATCCGTCGTCCCAGCGCAAGCCGGGACCTCGTGCCGACACAGAACTGCCTGCGGCACAGACCACCCGTTGACACCCCAACACCCCCGCCCCTAGCCTCCCCCAAGGGGGCGCCACACAGCAGCCCGGCGAGACCGGGAGAACGCAAGGCCAGACCACTGGCCATCAAGGGGGATTTCACATGCAACCGACCGTCAGCCGCCGCAGCCTGTTCGGCATCGCCGGCAGCACAGCCGCCCTCGCGCTCGCCCCGGCAACCGCGGCACGCGCGCCGTCCACCTCTGCAACCCCAACAACCCCACCGGCCGCCTCGTCCCGGCAGCGAACTTGCGTGCACTCGCTGCCGCCTTGCCCGCCCACGTCACCCTCATCCTCGACGAAGCCTACAACGAACTCACGCCGGACCCCGCCGCCACCAAAGCCGGCCTCGAAACGCTGCCCGGCGCAACCAACTTCGTCTACGTGAAAGTGCCCGACGCCGACCGCCTGCAAAAGGCCCTCAAGGCGCAGAACATCCTGATCCGCGGCAGCTACGGCCCCGAATGGACCCGATGGAGCCGCGTCTCCTGCGGCAAACTCGAAGACGTCGCCCGCTACGCCCAAGCGCTGCCCACGCTGGTCCGCGCCTGAAAGAGCCTCCGGCGGGCAGGGCGTCGCCCTCGTCCCGGCATGGCCAGCCCGACGCAACCGCTGCAACAACACGCTGCCGAAAGATCGTTCAAACAGAGCCCCGCCATGCCATGCCGACCTCCGGCCCAGCACCGGGGCCGAACCGGAAATCAGCCTCCACGGAAATCCCGAATCGATCCAGCCGCAACCCAATCGAGCCTAGCGGCGGAAGCGGCCGTTCTGCAGAAAGTGGAGAGCCTGGGCCGTGCTGGCCGGGTGAGACGTCATCCGGCTGTGGGGGACGGGCAGGACGATGTGATCGGCCATGCCGGCCAGATGGGTGGCGGCGACCGACACCTTGCCGTCGTGGGGCGGTGGCAGCAGGCGCGTGGGCAAGGGGGTGAGGCTGCGGTTGCCGGCGATGATGCCGAGTTCGTAATCCATCGTGCCGAGAAGGGCTTCGTCGGCCTGGCTCCGGCGGGTGACGAGGTGGGCGTGGGCGGGGCCGAGAAGGGTGTGCGCGAGGTTGAGGCTGACCAGGAGATCGGCAAGTTCGGACCCCCTGTTGGGAGGCGCGCACATGACCACGCGGCCGAGATTGGGCGGGCGGTGGGCGGCGATGAGGGCGCGGGCGACTAGCCCGCCCATCGAATGGGTGACGATGTCGAGCTGCGGGTAGGAGGCGGCGAAGGCGGCGACAGGGGCAGCGAGGCGGGCGAGCATAGTGGGGAAATCGACGCCGAACCCGTAGCTGGGGGCCAATGTGGCCCAGCCCGAAGCCTCGAGACGGGCTGCAAGAAGGCCCATGGAGAGGCCCGAACGGCCGTAGCCGTGGAGCAGGAGGGCGGCTTTTCGGGTGCTCATCTTCGGGGCTAGTGCAGCTTGCTGATCTTCAGGCCGTCGAGCTTTGCGCGGTCCTTCACGCTGTCCTCGCTGCGGGTGAGCGCCTTGGCGATGGCGCGCACGGACTGGCCCTTGCCGGCGAGCAGGTGGAGCTTCTGGACTTCCGCCTGGGTCCAGGGTTGCCGATGCCGTTCGAAACGCTCTGCCATCAGCTGCCCGTCAACCGTTCAATGAAGAATTGCGTGATCTTGGTGGTGCTGTCGACCCGGTTGGGGAGCTTGCGCCAGCCATGGCCTTCGTCGGGGTAGAGGATGTAGCCGACAGGCACGTTGCGGGCCTTCAGGCTGGCCACGATCTGTTCGGCTTCGACGACGGGGACATTGGTGTCGTTGGCGCCGTGGAGGACAAGGAGCGGGGTGGTGATGCGGTCGAGCTTGTGGATCGGGGAGAGGGACCTGAGCATGGCGGCCTCCTTCACCGGGTCGCCATATTCGATCGTGGAGATGGCGGCCATCCAGGGCTGGGTCTGCTGGAAGAAGGTGGCGAAGTTGACGATGCCGAACAGATTGGCGCCGGCGACGAACATTTCCGGAAACTCGGTGACGCCGGCCATCACCATGTAGCCGCCGTAGCTGCCGCCCATGATGCCAAGGCGTCTGGGATCGGCGTGACCGGCCTTCACCATATGATTGGTGGTATCCTCGATGTCGCGGACGCCGTTGACGCGCAAGGGGCCGTTGTCGAGCGCGAGGAAGGCCTTGCCGTAGCCCGACGAGCCGCGGACGTTGGGGGCAAAGACCGAGATGCCGCTGGCGACGAGGGCCTGTGTGGTGGTGTCGAGCGTAGGCCTGGACTGGGCTTCCGGCCCGCCGTGGTAGAGGAAGATCATAGGTTGCGGGCCGGTGACGCCCTTGGGCGTGTAGAGCCAGCCGGACAGCGGGACACCGTCGCGGGCCTTGTAGTCGATGAGGGTGGGCGTCACGAGGCTTGCGAGGTCGACTCCGTCGTGCGGGCTGTCGGTCAGCCGCGCGACCTCGGGGCTGCGCGGCGAGGCCGTGTAGATGTTGGTGGCCTGGGCGGCGCCTGTGCCGGTGAACAGGAGCTGCCGGCCGTTGCCGAACGCCGGCTGGCTGATGACGGCAGCTGCAAGTTTCGGGCCCTTTGAGCGGTTCTGGCTGGCGGTGTCGAACCAGCCGAGCTCGGAGCGGCCGGCCACGTTCCAGACAAGGGCCAGCGTGCTTCCGTCGCGGGAGAGGACGGCCTTTTCGAGCTCTGCGTCCGGGCGGCTGGCGATAGGCTGGGGCGGGGTTGCGTTGCCCTGCGCGTCGATCGTCAGCGTGGCGAGGCCGAGCCTGTCGGCGCTTGCGTTCTGGACCAGCCAGAGGCGGCGGCCGTCTGGCGAAAGGCCGGCGCTTGCGTGGATGGCGAGGCCGGCGGCAGGCGTGAGCAGGGTTTCGTGGCCCATGCGGAGATCCACGAGGTGGAGGTTGGACTTGCCGCGGGTGACGAGCTTCTCGAGGATGGCAAAGTGGCCGTCGCGACTGACATCGGCGAAATCGAGATTGCCGGCGGGCTTGCCGACATTGCTGGCCTTGCCGGTTGCAGGATCGATGAGCTGGGCCTGAAACGCGGCCGGGTCGGGCCAGGCGACGGCGGCGCGCAAGCGTCCATCCTGGGCCCAGCCGAACAGCCGGACGTTGATGTTGTTGCGCGTGGAGACGGTGATGTCGCCCGTGCCGTCGGCGCGGATGGTGTGGATCTTGATGGAATAGCCACCGCCCGGCGCGACATCGTAGGCCAGCAGGTCACCCTTCGGTGACCAGTAGACGGACTGGACCGGATCGCTGCCTTTCGTGAGCTGCACTGGTTCTGCAGTGCCGCGGCGGACCCAGACCTGCGGGATGCCGGACGCGTTGGAGATGTAGGCAAAGGAGCGGCCATCGGGCGAGGGGGACGGGCTGCTGGCGCTGCGCATGGAGGCAATGGCGGTGATGCGCGCGGGATCCGGATCAGCGGCTGCGGCTGGTGCGTCCGCGCAGAGCGCCAGGGCAGCGGCAGCGGCGACGGCCGCGAGCGGGGCGAGAGTGCGCATGGCGTTCCTTTGCAGCAGGCAAGGCGGGAGCGTAGGCCGATGATGCCGCTGGTTGCAAATGCGGCGGGTCAGCCCTTGCCAGACGGCGAGACGGAGGCCGACCAGCCCTGTTGACGGAGCACGGTATCCTTCTGGCCGCGGGCGATGAGGCGGGGTTTCAGGAAGCTGTAGAAGAACCAGTCCTTCTGGGACGGAAGCGTGGCGTGGTAGAGGATGCGTTCGATCAATGTCCAGCGCACGCCCCTGCGGTCTGCGCGGCGTGGCGAGGGCTGGACCCACAGATCCCGTGCATAGCCGATGCTGCCCTGTTTCCACAGCCGGTTCACCAGTTCATGGTCCTTCAGCACGAAGGGCCAGAGGCTGGCCGAATAGCCGCCGGATGCCTTGAAGGGCGCCGTGCGGAACAGGTGGGCATAGCCGCCGCCATGCGCCTGGTGGGTGAGCAGGCGGGGAATGATCTGGGTGTAGAGCCAGCGGCCGAACCGTTCGCCCACCGCGTCGGGATCGGGGCCGGTGTCGTGCGCGATGAAGCCGATGGTGCCCGGCGGCGCGGTATCGAGCCGGCGGGTGGCGATTTCGAGATAGTGGGGTGGATAGAGGGTGTCGGCATCGCAGATGGCGAGGAATTCGGTGTCGGCGGCCGCAAGCCCCATTTCCAGCGCGTGGACCTGGCCGGGGATGGGCTGGGACAGGAGGGTGATGTCGATACCGTGCCGGCGGCCCGCCCATTCCTGCACGCGGGCGGATGTTTGGTCGGTGGAGCCGTTGTCGACGAGGATCAGCCGGAAGGGACGATGGGTCTGCGCGCCGAGGCTGTCGAGCGTGGCGGGAAGCCAGGCCTCCTCGTTGTAGTAGGGGATGACGATCGTCCAGCGCGGTGCGGGCATCTGCCTGCACTTAGCGATGGCGCGGGGTTCAGGGAAGCGCAGCCTTTGCCCTGCCGGCGCAGTTGCCCTTGCGGTTCCGTTTCTGCCAGGGGTGAAGGATGGCCATCTTCAAGATTTTCCGCGCCGCCCAGTGGGCGGCTTTCGAAGCGGGGGGACGCTTTTCCGGCTCGGCCGACGATCTGCGGGACGGGTTCATCCATCTGTCGACAGGGGCCCAGCTTGAGGGCACGCTGGCAAAGCATTTCGCGGGCGAAACCGGGCTGGTAGTTGCACAGGTGGCTGTCGAGGCCGACCCCGCGCTCCGCTGGGAAGCGTCGCGCGGGGGGGCCGATTTTCCGCACCTCTATCGCCCGTTGCTGAAGGGGGACGTGCGGGCGGTGCGGCGTCTTTAGTTCAGACCCGCGGTCAGCGCCGTTTCGGGGTGGAGGGACCGGACGCCCACGGACGGCGCGGCGCTGACGCCCAGACCGCGCGAGGCGGCGACGCTGCCCGGGCGCGGGATGAAGGCGGAAATCGCCGGGAGCTCTGCGGTGGGGCGGGCTTCGAACACATTGGTGTAGGGCTCGCCGACTCGGAACTGGGCGTCCCACAGGTCGATATTGTCGAATTGGGAGCGGCCCGGCCCTCCGGAGCTGAGGTGGGTGGTGATGTTGCGGTAGACCTGGATTCCGGTGCCGCTGCCCATGCGGATGTGCGGGGTGAGGGCGCCGCCCTCCAGCCCGTCGGGGGAGCGCCAGTGGCTGTTGTTGCGATCAGCCCAGGGCGAGGCGACGACGGTGTTGTTGAACACCCGGCTGTTGTTGATCGCGGCAAGGCTGATGCCGTGGAGGGCAGAGCCATAGTAGATGTTCCCGCTGATTTCGAAGCGGCTGTAGGGGAGCGCCGGGTTTTCGGTGCCGAGGAAGATGCCGTGGATCGCGCCGCGGGTGCCGAGCGAGAGGAAGTTGTTGCGGATCCTCACGTCGGACGAGGCAATGGTTTCGCCCCGGTTCCAGAACTGGATGGCATCCGGGTGTTCGCCGATCCCGAAGTTCGGCTTGAAGCTGTGGAACAGGTTGTTGCTGATGTCGGCGCCGGTGACTGAGGCGACGTTCACGCCTTCGCGCAGGTGGATGAAATTGTTGTGGCGCAGGGTTAGGCCCCGGGTGTTCTGGATGTACAGCGCCACCCGCAGGTCCTGGAAGTCGTTGTTGAGGAGGACGACATTGTCTGCAGTGCGGACGTGCACGCCGGCCTGCCAATCGTCCCAGGGGTCCTGGTTGGTGGTTCCGCCGCGGATGCGGTTGCCTGCAAAGCGCAGGTTGCTGCCGGACAGCAAGATCACCGGCGACGAGGTGGACTGCACGTCGATGCCGCTGATGGAAACGCCCGAAGATCTGCGCATCAGGATCTGGCCGAACTGGGCCCGGTTGTCGGGGTCTGCGGAGCGCACGTTCACATAGCCGCCGCTGTGGCGCATGCTGTCGAGATTGACGGCGCCATATTGGCCGGGCGCAAGGAGGACGGTGTCTCCGGCGCGGGCGGTCGACCGGAGGACGGTCCGGAGTTCGGATGCGGTGGTGACCGTGAAGGTTCGCGGCGCTGCCTGGGCTGTGGCGGGGCTGGACGCTGCGAGGGCGCCGGCGGCAAAGGTGACAGCCGCGAACGCGATGCTGGTGAAGGCGATCTGTGGGCGGGAGACGACTGCGGTGGGGGGTGTTGCGACGGGCATCGGCAAAGCTCCTCTGGTGGATCTCGGCCGGCAGATGGAGCCTGCCGACAGACCGGAGGACGCCGACGAGGCGCAGGGATTCAGGCGGTTAACGGGTAAAGCCCCGGCAGGCTTTCCGGGAATTCAGGCATCGTTTCCATATGCGCGGCGCGGAAGCGCGCATCCGGGCCATCCGGTAACCGACGTTTACCGCCGAGCCCGGAGCTTTCTGCCCGTTGAGGATGCGAGATCGCCGTTTCGAGGCCCGACGGATCGGGCGGTAACCAAGGGTTCCGCCCTGCCGGTGTCAGGCTGTTGCAGAGGCAGCCGGCCCGGTGCGCATTCGCGCGGGCTTGAAGATGTCCTTCGGCGCGGCAAGCAGGCCTGCACTTGCCAGCCGATGGCGGGTTGCGCAGATGAGGGCGACGAGGATCATCATCAGCGGGAAACTGCCGAAGGAGCTGATGGTGTACATCGACATCATGAAGGACCCGATCGCGACTGCCGCAGGCCCGGCGAGGTCGGCCGAGCGGTCAGCCTTCTGCAGGTAGATGAGTGCGCCCGTGCCGGCAACGAGCCCGAGGAACAGGGCCCAGCTGATTGCGCCGAGGATGCCGAAATCCACGAGGAAGTTGATCCAGGTGCTGTCGACGATCCAGATGCCGCCGCTGGTGAGGCGGCCGGTGAGCGGCCCGGAATCGCCGGCGCCGTGCCCGATCGGGTTGGAGAAGACGGCCGACCAGGCTTTTTCCCACTGGCCGTCGCGGACCGTATCGCTGTTGGCATGCAGTGTTCCGCCGATCGTCATCGCCTGCAGGCGCGGGCTGATGGAGATGAGGACGGCGAGAACGGCAGCTGCGCCCGGAATGCCGAGCATGAAGGCGGGCGCAGTGACATCGAGGCTGTTCTGCGTGTGGAGATAGTGCCGGAAGGCATAGAGGGCGAGCATTCCGGCGATGACCACGAGCTGGCCTGTCGTCCCTGTCCGGGTGTTGTTCATCCAGATGACGATCAGCATCAGGGCGAGGTAAGCCGCCGCCCACAGGCGCCTGACGGCTGTTTTGGAATCAAGGAGCCAGTGGAGGGCGAATGGCAGCATCAGCAGGAGGAACTGGGCATAGTAGAGATGGATGGAGAAGGTGCCCTTGGCCCGATACCCGCCATCCAGCCTGGTCTGCGAGGACAGGGTGGACGCCATCTGGGCGGCATCGACCTTGAGGAAGGAGGGGATGTAGGGGAACCAGATCGGCTGCAGGTTGCGGTATTCGGCCACCGTCAGAAGCATAACGACGAGGAGCGAGATTCCCATCACCCGCACGACCCGCACGCCGTAGTCGGGGTTGCGGAAAAGCCACAGCGCCGCGATCAGCGGGATGTTCCACAAGATGGTCTGCAGCACAGCGAAGGACAGCGAATTCCCCGGTGTCCGGCCCATCGGCACGGTTGCGAACATCAAGATGAGGGTGAGGCCGTAGAAGGCGAAGGCCGGCTTCATGCCGACGACCACGCCGGTGATCCAGCTGCGGCTGATCTGCGACTGCGACAGGTGCAGGAGCATCAGGAAGGCGATGAAGCCGAGCGCGATCCGGGTGGGGGTGAGCCAGGGGAGCCCCGGTATCGCGACCGCCAGGTAGCTGGGCCAGATGACCGCAAAGGCGACATAGGCCGTGAAAAAGGCGGACGCGGGCCCGGACAGGTCGGGCTCCTCGTCCTCGGCGAGCCACATGGCGATGAGGAACAGGACGCCGATGACGCCGACGAACATCGGCACGACGAGGGTCGAGAAGATCGCGATCCAGAAGCCCATAACAACCGCGAAGCCGATCGTTGCCGTGATCACGGCAGCCCTGCGGAGCCGATGGCCGAGTGTGTCGGCCCGGCGCGTGTAGGGCGGGAGTATGCGGTTCAACTGGTTCGACATCTGGGTGCCTCTTAGCCGATCGGTTCGGGTCTCTCCAGATGGCAAAGCCGGCCTGGCCGCTGTTTGCACGGCCGCTAAAGGTAAACTTGTGTTCCGCGGAGCGAAAGGTCAGCCCAGCTGGGCGGCTTTTGCGCGGCGGAATCCCTCGCGGTCCCGGCACCTGGCCCACCAGGCGCGTGTGTCGGCTCCGAGCTCTGGTTCGAGGCCCAGATTCCCGGACAGGAGGCAGGCGTAGCCGACTGCGATGTCGGCGGCGGTGAAGCGGCCTGCGGCGAGCCATGCACGGTTGTCGGCCAGATGCGCCTCAACCCATTTCATCCGGGCAAGGAACCATCTGGCGTAGGCGTCGGCCACGACGGGCTTGCGCTTTTCGGGGGGCTCCAGCACGCGGTCGCGGAGCACGAGGGTCTGCGGGAAGGTGAAGGTGGCGTCGGGCTGGAACAGATAGTTGAGGTGAAGGGCATAGTCGGGCTCGGATGGCTGGACAGCCAGCACCGTGGGGCCGTGGCATTGGCCGAGATAGTGCAGGATGCCGCTGGATTCGGTGAGGACCGCGGCTCCATCCGTGAAATAGGGGATGGTGCCGAGCGGGTTGGTTTCCAGATAGTCGGGCTGTGCCCGGCGCGGGGGGAAGCGCAGCATGTGGAGGGTGTAGGGCAGGCCCATTTCCTCCAGCATCCACAGGGGGCGGAACAAGCGGGCGTCGATGCAGTGCCACAATTCCATTGGCCGGTGTCTCCTTCTCCTCTCGATTAGTGGCCCCGGTGCCGCTAATCACCCTGCGCTATGGACCAGATACGCATCAGTGGCGGGCACCGGCTGAAGGGTCGGTTGCCCATTTCAGGGGCGAAGAATGCAGCGCTGACGCTGCTGCCGGCGGCCCTGCTGACGGACGAGCCGCTGACGCTCAGGAATCTGCCGCGGCTGGCCGATGTGGACACCTTCGGCCATCTGCTGAACGTGCTGGGAGCCTCGACCCATACGCAGGGGTCCCGGCCCGAGGATTTCGGGCGGGTGATGACGATTTCTGCCAGCCGGATGACGAGCACGACGGCGCCGTATGACATCGTGCGCAAGATGCGCGCCTCGATCCTGGTGCTGGGGCCCCTGCTGGCGCGCGAGGGGGTCGCGACGGTGAGCCAGCCGGGCGGCTGTGCGATCGGCAACCGGCCGATCGACCTGCACCTGAAGGGGCTGGAAGCGCTTGGCGCCGAGATCGAGCTGACGTCGGGCTATGTGCGGGCGAAGGCGCCGGCGGGCGGCCTGCGCGGCGGGCGGATCCTGTTTCCGGTGGTGAGCGTGGGGGCGACCGAGAATGTGCTGATGGCGGCCGTTCTGGCCAAGGGCGAGACGGTGATGGTAAATGCCGCGCGCGAGCCCGAGATCGTGGACCTGGCCAAGTGCCTGAACGCCATGGGCGCGCGGATTGCCGGAATCGGGACCGAGCGGCTGGTGATCGAGGGTGTCGACCGGCTGCACGGGGCGACCTATGCCGTGATGCCAGACCGGATCGAAGCCGGAAGCTATGCCTGCGCGGCTGCGATCACCGGCGGCGAGCTGGTTCTGGCCGGCGTTGACCGGGCGCTGATGGGATCGACCCTGCCGGTGCTGGAAGAAGCGGGAGTTTCGTTCGAGGATGTGTCCGGCGGGCTGAAGGTGAGCCGGGGCAACGGGCTGCACGGGGTGACCGCGACGACCGCGCCCTGGCCGGGGCTGGCGACCGACATGCAGGCGCAGCTGATGGCGCTGGTGACGGTGGCCGATGGCGCCAGCATGCTGACCGAAACAATCTTCGAAAACCGCTACATGCATGTGCCGGAACTGGCGCGGATGGGGGCCGACATCACGGTGAAGGGGCGGTCTGCCATGGTGCGCGGCGTGCCCGGGCTGTTCGGGGCGCCGGTGATGGCGACAGATCTGCGCGCCTCGATGAGCCTGGTGATCGCCGGGCTTGCGGCCGAAGGCGAGACGCTGGTTCGGCGGGTGTATCACCTGGACCGTGGCTATGAACGGCTTGAGGAGAAGCTGCAGGCGGTGGGCGCCGACATCGAGCGGGTGAGCGGGGACTGACCGGCATGACGGAGTTGCTGCTTCTGCGCGCAGAGGACGGGGACGACCTGAAGATCCTGTCGGCCTGTGTGCAGGACATGGCTGTGAAGCCGGCGGATGTGGCGTGGGCGGCACGTCACCGGCAGCTGGTGCTGGTTGGGAACCGGTATCGGTGGGAGGCCAAGGCCCCGACCCGTGTGCGCAGTGCGCTGCGGTTCGACGCGGTGCTGCGGGTCGAGCGGCGGGAGTGGCCGGACGGGGCCCATGCCGTGCTGCCGCTGCTGGCTGTTACCCGGGAGGCCGACGGCGCGCTGCTGCTGGCGTTCGGCGGAGGCGCGGCGCTTCGGCTGCATGTGGAGGCAGTGGATGCGACCCTTGAGGATTTGAGCGGGGCCTGGGGTGCGCTTGCCGTGCCGCGGCACGGGGACGCGTGAGCGGCAGGCGCGGATGCCGTTGAGCCGTTCGGAATAACGGGTGAGCAGATTGGCGGCCGGACGAATCGGAAACCGTTGTAAATGAAGCATTTGTGAAGGCTGATTGCAGTATGGATTGAACGATTTTTGTCGTCCACGAAACCGGTTCCAAGCCAATTCAAACGCTCTGCCGACGAAAATGCACGCTTTGCCGGACAGACCGCAAATTCTGCTTGAGCCCGGCCGTTCACCAAGAGATTCCACTGCAGGTCGTTAAAAACTATAAAACAAAGGGTTGCTGAATGCTGTTTAACAAAGGTCTCGCCTTGAGCGGGGTAATGCTGGCTGCCGCCATCCCGGTGCCTTCGGCGATGGTGCACGCCCAGACTTCTCAGAACATGTTCGACATGGATCGCGGAGGGGTCTTCCCTCGCGTCGAGGGCTCTGCCCCTGTCGCACTCAACCGCCCGGCGGCTGCGGCACCTGCCCCGTCCCCCGCAATCATCCGCTCCAGAATGCCGGCCGGGGTTCTGCCGACCGTCAAGGCGGCACAGGTGGAGGGGCCGCGGTTCCTTCCGACGGTGCGCCCGGTGGTCAATATGTCGCGCCAGGCGCGGGTGACCCTTTCGCCGCGCACAGCTGTAATCGTTGCACCCGTTCCGGCCCCGGTTCCCGCACCGGTCGTTGCAGCGCCTGCCCCGTCCCGGCCCGAGCCGTCTCCGGTTGCCGCAGTGGTCGACGTCGTCGTCACTAGGGTTGGGGCTGCGGTCGACGCTGCCGTGTTGGCTGTCGGCACCGTGGTCGAAACGGCCATGTCCATCGTGACACCCCCGCCGGTCGCGCAGCAGGTCGTGTCGGTTCAGCCGCCAGCGCCCCCGCCGGTCCAGCCGACGCCCGTTCAGCCTGCGCCCGTCCAGCCTGCGCCCCCGCCGGTTCAGCCTGCTCCCGCACCGGTGGCGCCTGCGCTCGCCCCCCCGCCTGTCGGGCAAGGCGTGGCGCGGGTGTTCACCGTGTCCACAATGGCCGAGCTGCGAACGGCCCTGACCGAGGCGCAGCACCTTGCGGGGGCCGAGATCCGCCTGGCGTCCGGCTCCTACGGCATTCTCGACTGGCGCTCGCGCAGCTATCCGCAGGGAAGGGTGCGCATCGTTGCGGCCCAGGGCGCACAGCCGGTGTTCGAGATGGTGAATTTCTCGGGATCGTCGAACATGCTGCTGAGCGGTGTTCGCGTGAGCGGTGCAGGCCGCCCGCTGCTGAACCTGCTGGGCAGCAGCGACATGGTCATCGCCGGCAACCGGTTTACCGGCGCCAACATCAACCAGGATCCCTGGGATGACACCACAACCGCCGTGTGGCTGCGCACCGCCCGGTCGGTCACGCTGTCGCACAATCTCTTCGAGGACATGCGATTGGCAGTGTTCGTGCAGCGCGCCTCGGGCGTGACCATCGAGCACAACACGATCCGCCATGTCCGCGAGGGCATCAACGTGGCAGCCACCACCGATATCGACATCCGGAACAACCTGTTCCACAGCTTCTCGCCAGACTGGGCCGCAGGCGAGCACCCGGATGCGATCCAGTTCTGGACCACGAACGAGACAACAGGCTCGTCGAACGTGCGGATCGTCGAGAATGCGATGCTGTTGGGCGGCTGCAAGGCGGTGCAGGGCATCTTCATCCGGTCGGAAACGGAACGCCGCACCGACGGTGGTCCGCAGATCCGGCACAGCAACATCACCATCCAGCGAAATGTCTATTTCGGCTCGTCGCGCAACGGCCTGTCCGTGTCGTCGGTCGATGGCGCTTTGGTCGAGAACAATGTGGTGATCAGCTCGCCATACGCCGAAAGCGGCATCAGCCGCACCGCCGCGCAGGCGCAGGACCCGCGCTGCGGCGGGGCGCTTGTGCCTGGCATCCTGTCGCGGTTCGGCAGCACGACACACCGCTTTGCGCGCAACATCACTGTCGTGCTCGGCTCGACGGAAGGGGCGCGAGTGGACGACATCGCGCTTGGCGTGTCGGCTGGCATGACGCCCTGGGCGGATGCCTTTGCCCGCAAGCCGACGGCCGACATACCGGCCCTTTCGGAGTTCCTGACCCGGAACCCGTCGGCGCTGCGCACCCGGAACATAGGCCTGATGCAGACCTTTCCGAACGGCCAGAGCCTGACCGGTGCCGCCGCTGCTGCACGGGGGCTTGCCGTCCACAAGCGCTGACGGGCAAGGCACAAGCAATGTTGGCGGGTCGGGCCCTTGCCGGGACCGGCCCGACCTGCGATTGGGCCTTGGCACTGGACAGACGGTCCCGCGCCCCTCAACTGGTGTCCGACAAGATCGGGAGCGTGGGCGTATGATGGCACGGGCAGTTGGATTGCATCCGAGGATGCGCGCAGTTGCAATGACATTTCTGATCGTGGCGGCCACTGGCTGCGGGGACGGCGTGCGGGCTGCGCGCGACCCGGTTCTGACCGTGTCCAACCGGGTGACGCTTGCTGCTGCGATCGAGGGTGCGGCGCCGGGCACGACCATCCGGGTGGCACCCGGCCGCTATGGCCGGCTTGAGCTGCAAAACAGGCGCTATCCCGGGCGACCGTTGACGATCATAGCGGCCGGCGGCGGGCGCCCCGAGTTCGACGGCGCGGACCTGACCAACGCGCAGGGGCTGGTGCTGTCGGGCCTGAAATTCGCGGGCGGCGAGCATCCGGTCGTGAAGATGGCCGGCACGCGCGACACGGTCCTCGCCGGCAATGTGGTGACCGGGGCGACGGGCGACATGGACCCGTGGACCGACAACAACGCCGCGATCCATCTGCGTGGCGGCGGGCACGTGACCGTGTTCGGGAACCTGTTCGAGGATCTGCGCAGCACCATGTTCATCCAGCGTTCGGACCGGGTCGTCTTTGCGCGGAACACCGTGCGCACCATGCGCGAGGGGCTGAACGTGGCCGCCAGCACGGACCTGACGATCGCGGGCAACCTGTTCCACGGTTTTTCGCCCAACTATCCCAACCGCGAACATCCAGACGCAATCCAGTTCTGGACCAGCCGCGAGACGAGCGGATCATCCAACGTGCGCATCGAGGACAATGTGCTGCTGTTCGGCGGCTGCAAGGCGGTGCAGGGCATCTTCATCCGGTCGGAAACGGAAGGGCGCAAGGACGGCGGGCCGCAGATCCGGCACAATGATTTCACCATCCAGCGCAACCTCTATTACGGCTCGGCGCGCAACGGGCTTTCGGTCTCGTCGGTCGATCGGGCGCTGGTGGCGAACAATGTGATTGTCGCCTCGCCCTACGGGATGTCGGGGACCAAGCGGGAAGACACGACCGATCCGCGCTGCAGCGGGGCGCTGATCCCGGGCATCCTGTCGCGCTTCGGCGGCGAGACCCATGTGTTCCGGGGCAATGTGACGAATGTCATGGGGCGGACGGAAGGCCAGTCGATCGACAATCTGAGCATCCTGAAGGGCGGCAACGGGAACGCCGACTGGACGGATGTGTTCGCGGCCCAGCCAACCGCCGATATGCCCGACCCGCGCGAATTCCTGACCCGGCCCGACAGCAAGGCCTATCGGCGCAGCATCGGGCTGGGCGAGATCCGGCCGCATGGCGTGCCCGAGGACGCGGCATCGATCCTGCCCGATGCGCTGAAGCTGCACGCCGCGTCCCCGGCGCGCTGAGGTGCCGGTCTAGCGCGCGATCCCCAGCGCGTTCAGGGCCCAGACCAGCGGATAGTGCCCGCCGAGCGGCTTCAGCCGCATTGCCTCGCGCAGGTAAGGGGCCGCCCGTGCATGTTCGCCCATGCGGCGCAGGTTGCCGCCGATGCGGTGCAGGTGCGTGGCCAGCGCCTCGGGGTCGGTTTCGAACAGCGGCCGGTGCTTTTCGAGCACGGCGATCCAGCTGTTCACCCGCTTTGCCCTGTCGCGCGTGATGGAGTTGGGGGTGAAGCGCTGGACGACAAGCGGTTCGTCCAGGAAGCCGATCGGGCCAAGACGGGCAAGGCGGATTGCGATGTCCCAGTCCACCAGGGATTTGAGGCCGGTGTCGAACAGGCCGGCATCGTGCAGGGTCGTGCGGCGGGCGACGAGGGTCTGCGTGCTGATCGGATTGGTTCTAAGGAGTATGGACAGCATGTTGCCCGAGACGAGCGCGAGCCCCGGATCCGGGTGATAGGCGATCTGCCGCCGCGCCTGGCTGCTGCCGGTGTCGTCGAGCGCACCCGCGATCACCATTGCGCAGAAAAAGGCATCCGGGCTTGCTGCGTTGGCGGCCTGGGCGGCGAACTGACGTTCGAGCTTGGTTGCAAGCCATTCGTCGTCGCTGTCCTGAAAGGCGACCCATTCGCACGCGGCGGCGTGGATACCGGCGTTGCGGGCGGCCGAAATCCCGCCGTTGAGCTGCCGGATCAGGCGGACCCGGCTGTCGCCGAGCCCTTCGACGGCTGCAGCCGTGTTGTCGGTCGAACCATCGTCGACGACGATCACCTCGGTTGGCGGCAGGGTCTGCCAGAGCACGCTTCGCACGGCTGTCAGGATCGTGTGCTCGCGGTTGTAGGCCGGGATGACGACGGAGATGGACGGGCGGTCTGCCATGGGGCGGCGGCTTCCTGTGTGATGTCGAGGCTGGTCTAGCCAAGCGCGCCGGGCTGGGCGGAGACGCCGGCCTGCGCCCAGTTCCGGTACCAGTCGACGAAGGCCGGGACGCCGATGTCGATGGGCGTGGTGGGCTGGAATCCATGGTCGCGGGCGATGGCCGAGATGTCGGCAAAGGTGTCGGGCACATCGCCGGCCTGCATCGGCTGCCGGTCGATCAGGATTGGGCGCCCGCAGGCCTGTTCGATGACCGACACCAGGCGTGCCAGCGGTTCGGACGCGTTGTTGCCGATGTTGTAGACGGCGTGCGGGCCGGTGCTGCCGCCCGGCTTGGGGGTGCCGTCGTCGGCAGGCGGCGTGCCTGCGGTGGCGAGGATACCGGCCACGATATCGTCGATGAAGGTGAAGTCGCGGCGCATGTTTCCGGCGTTGAACAGCGGGACGGGGAGACCCCGGAGGCAGGCTTCAGTGAATTTCCAGACGGCCATGTCGGGCCGGCCCCATGGCCCGTAGACGGTAAAGAAGCGGAGGCCCGTGAGGGGGATGCGGTAGAGGTGGGCGTAGGTTTCGGCCATCAGCTCGCCGGCCTTCTTGGTTGCGGCATAGAGCGAAATGGGGTGGTCGACCCGGTCCTCGACGGCAAAGGGCAGCTTCGGGTTTTGCCCGTAGACCGAGGAGGAGGAGGCGTAGACCATCGGCACCTGGCGGCGCCGGGCAAGTTCAAGGAGCGCCAGTTGGCCGACCAGGTTGGCGTGGGCGTAATCGTGCGGGTGGTCGATCGACCAGCGCACGCCGGGCTGGGCGCCAAGGTGGATGATGCGGTGGATTTGGTGGCCGTGCAGGGCGGCTTCGAGGGCGGCATGATCTGCAAAGTCGAGCCGCAGCAGGGTGAAGCCGGGGCCCTGCAGGGCAGCGGCGCGGGCTTCCTTCAGATCGAGCCGGTAATAGGGGACGAAGCTGTCGACGCCGACCACCTGTTCGCCGCGCGCCAGAAGCGCCCTTGCGGTGTGAAAACCGATAAAGCCTGCGGCGCCGGTCAGCAATATTGTCATGCGGCCAGAGCATTGACGAATTTCGGGGCTGGAGCAAGCTGCCCCCCTTAGCGTAGAGGGGGGGAATGGCAGCTTCGGGGCAGCGCATATACCATCTGGATGCCCTGCGCTGTTTCTGCATGCTGTATGGCCTGGTGCTGCACGCAGCGACGATCGGTAACACGCCGCTGTTCTATGGGATCAGCGTGGTGTCGGAACATTTCCGGATGGCCACCTTCTTTCTGGTGTCGGGCTATTTCACGGCGATGGTTGCCAGCCGGCAAGGGCTGGACACATTCCTGAAAAACCGGGGCCGCCTGATCCTGGTGCCGCTGGTTGCAGGCGTGCTGCTCCTCAACCCGATCACCAACTGGCTGATCCAGTTTTACCACGGCGGGGGCGAGAGCCTGGCGGGCTTTTTCAAGGGAGGCTGGCGCCTTTCGCTTCCGGGGCCGGGTGTGTGGCATCTGCATCTGTGGTTCCTGATTTCGTTGTTCGTCTATGCAATGCTGACCCCGCTGCTTTTGCGGTTGGCGTCTGCCGGCCCTGTGGCCGGGCTGGTTGCGCGGGTGGCGCGTGCGGGGCCTGTGCTGTTGCTGCTGTGCCTGACGGTGCTGGTTGCGCTTGGCGTGGTGACCCTGCGGGGCATTGCCGACCAGCTTCTGGTGCCTTTCCTTCCCGAAGCGGCGCATTTCCTGGTGCAGGCGACCTGCTACTTTCTGCCCTATTTTGCAGCCGGCCTGTTTGCCTTCCGCCATGAACGCCTGTTCGATGCGATGCACCGGCTGTTCTGGGCCGGCCTGCTGCTGTTTGGCGGGGCCTATCTGCTGCAGCCCCTGGTGGCAGAAGATCTGCCGCGCTGGCTGGAACGGTCGACCTACTGGATTGCGCGCGGGGGTTTCATATTCCTGATCATCTGCGGCCTGCTTGCGATCGCACGCCGGCTGGTGACCAGGGGCAGCGCTGTGCTCAGCCGCCTGACGGATGGCGTCTACAGCTTCTATATCTTTCATTTTCTGGTGATCTACGGGATTGCCAACCTGCTGCGGCCGTTCACGGACAATCTTTACCTCAGCTATGGGGCCATTCTGGTGATCGGATACCCGCTGTTGTTCCTGATCCACGAGCGGTTGGTCCTGCCGAGCCCGCTGCTGACTCTGCTGTTCAACGGGAAGACAGTGCAGCGGCGGGTGCAGCCGGCTTGACGGCGCACAGCGCGCGCCGGTTGGCAGTTGCCGGTGGCGTTGCCCTGCTGTTTGGAACCATGCGGCTGACGCCTGCGCCCGAGGATCTGTCGGACAGCGGCTGGGCGGTTGCAGCGGTTGCGGTTGCAATGGCGATCCTGTGGCTGACCGAAGCAGTTCCGCTGGCGATGACATCGGTGCTGCCTTTCCTGCTGCTGCCGGGCCTTGGCGTGATGGGGCCGGCCGAGGTTGCCGGGCTATACTGGTCGCCGATCCTGTTCCTGGTGCTGGGCGGTGCGCTGGTTGCAATCGCCGTGGAGACGCAAGGCCTGCACCGCCGGCTGGCGCTTGCCATCCTGGCCTGCGCGCCGGCTTCGCCGCGGGGGCTGCTGCTGGCGTTCATGGCGGCCACTGCACTGCTGTCGATGCTGGTGTCCAACACGGCGACAGCGCTGATCATGATGCCGGTGGCGCTTGCGGTTGGAGGGTCGCTGGCAGCAGCCGATGCGCCGGGGGACCAGGGCGCTCCGGGGGACCAGGGCGCTCCGGGCACAGGCCGGGCGCTGGTGGCAGCGATTGTGCTGGGGGTTGCCTATGCCGCCAATATCGGGGGGCTTGGAACCCTGGTCGGCACGCCGACCAACGCGATTTCGGTTGCGATCATCGAGCGGACGCTGGGGATCGAGGTGACCTTCCTGACCTGGCTTGCGTTCGGCTTGCCGCTGGTGCTGCTGGCGGTGCCGGCGGCCGGCCTGCTGCTGGCAGCGGTGTTGCGGGTTCCTCCCGACACGCTGGACCGCAAGGCGCTTTCCGCATTGATCGGCGGGCAGGGCCCGCTGCGCACGGACGAGCGGCGGTTGCTTCCGCTGCTGGGTCTGCTGCTGTTCGGATGGATTGTGCTGCCGCTGCTGCTGAAGGCGGTTGGGCTGCAACCGATCGATGACGGGATGGTTGCGATGGCGATCGCGCTGCTGCTGTTCCTGGTGCCGTCTCAGGCCGGCGGGGCGCTGCTGGACTGGCGGGTGGCAAGCGCCCGGGTGCCGTGGGACATACTGCTGCTGTTCGGGGGTGGGCTGGCGCTGGCGGGGGCGATCACCGATTCGGGGCTGGCGGCGTGGCTGGGGCAGGGAATGCAGGCACTGGGGCTGCTGCATCCCATGCTGCTGGCGCTGATCGTGGTGGCTGTGGTGGTGCTGGTGACGGAGTTTGCGAGCAATGTGGCGGCGGCCAGTGCGTTCATGCCGGTGGTGGCGGCCATTGCGCTGAAAACGGGGAATGTGCCGCTGCCGCTGGTGATGGCAGCGGCCTTTGCGGCGACCTGGGGGTTCATGATGCCGTCGGGCACGCCGCCCAACGCCATTGCCTTTGCCACCGGCAGGGTTTCAATCCGCGAGATGGTTGGCGCAGGTGCCCTGGTGAATGTGCTGGGGATTGGACTGATCGTTCTGGTGTGTTTCGGGGTGAATCGTCTGTTGTCGGGCTGAAGGGCGGGCAGATGCATTACAGCCGCGAGACAGGGCGGCCTGCCGCAAATCGGCATTTCTGTTCTTGTTGTCAGGGTGGCGCGGTATAGGCCTTGCATCCATGCGTGGCGACTTCGTGAAAGACGGCCCGGGCGAAACCGGTTTTGCGGTTGTAATCCCGACCTATAACAGGGCTGCGCACGTGAAGCCCTGCCTTGCCCCTTTTCTGCGCGATATGGCGCGCGGGATCGAGGTGATCGTGATCGACGACGGGTCGACCGACGGCACGCAGCAGCAGGTCGAGGCGGCAGCCGGGGAGAGCCGGGGGGCGACCATCCGCTATGTGCGGCAAGCCAATGCCGGGCCGAGTGCGGCCCGCAACCGGGGCGCCGCGATGGTGCGGAGCCGGTGGATTGTGTTTCTGGACGTGGATGACCGGTGGTTCGACTGGACCATTCCCGCGATCCGGGATGCCCTGCATCAGGCACCCGGGGCGGCGATCGTGTTCTTTCGCATGTTGAGCTTTTGCGACGAGACGGAGCTGCAGGCAGCTTTACCGGGGCCGATTGCGTTGCGTTGGTTCGACGGCTTTTATCGCTTTGACAAGGAGCGACCGGGATGGGCCTATGGCATCGGAAATTCGGCGATCCCGGCAGAACTGTATAGGGCGGTCGGCGGTCTGGACGAGACGATCCGCGGCCATGAGGATCATGAGCTGTTCTATCGTCTGGCCGGCAGCGGCCCGGTTTTGCGGGTCGATGGGCCGGCTTTGGTGGCGTATCGAACAAACAGCAGCGACAGCCTGTCGGCAAACCCTGCGCATATGCGAGCCGGGCTGGACCGGATTGTGGCGGGGCTGCGCCAGGGGCGTTATCCCGAGCCGACGGAGGAGCTTGCTGCGCTGGTGAATGCGCGCCGGCTGTTGTGGTGCAGGCAATATTTTGCCCGGGGATGGCCCGGCCCGGCCTATCGGTTGCTGCTGCCGAACATGGGGTATCTGATCCGCCAATGGGGCGCAGGCGTCTATTTCCGCACCCTCTTGACCCCCATCCTCGCGCTGGTGAAGCCGGCGACTTACCGGTTCGACTGGGCGGGCTTCTCGCGGGGCGGCGCGCCGGCAGGCTGAAAAGCGCCCTAGCCGGGGCGCCGGTGCCGCCAGAGCCTGAACCCCATGCCGGCATAGGTTCGCAGGCCAAGCCCCCTGCGGATTGTTCCGCCGGCGGCTGCGAAAAGCTGCCTCGCGCTGTGTGCGTCGCCGCGTTCGAGCAGGGTCCAGATGCCGATCGACGCCGATCTTGCAACGGCTCTTGCCAGCAGGTCGGGATCGCCGGAGAGCTGCCCTGCCCTGTGCTTGGCCTGGATGCCCAGCAGGCCATCCAGGACCTTCTCGTTGTCCTTGGACAGGGAGCCGGGCGTGTCGATGCGGCTTGCCATCATGGCCGGGCTGTAGATCACCAGTGTCTGCCCGGCTGTGGCAAGCCGGAAGAAGAGGTCGATGTCCTCGACGGAGCGGATTGTCGTGTCGAATCCGTCGACGCCGAGGAAGGCCTCCTTGCGGACGCACGCATTGCAGCTGCCGTAGACGGGGATCGAGGGATCGAGGTAGAAATGGAGAAAGGAGGGGTGAAGGCTGTCGCGCCGGATGTCTGCCGGCGTTTCGGGCAACCGGTCGTCCGTGTTGAAGCGGAATGCACGGAAGAGGATCAGCGCGACTTGCGGGTTGGCACGGATTGCGGCCTGGAGCTCGTGCGCGGTCCATGGAAACCAGTGGTCATCGCTGTCGAGCATGGCGACGAAGGGGGTGGTTGCCTTGCGGATGCCGGTGTTGCGGGCGGCGCTGGCGCCGCCATTGGCCTGGCGGATGAGGCTTATGGCGGCGCCCCTGCTGGCAGCCGCGATGCCGTCCACGACGGACACCGTGTCGTCGGTGGACCCATCATCGACCACGATGACCTGCAGCCCCTGATGGGACGGCTCCGTGAAGGGCCGGAGACAACCACGGATCAGATCGGCCCGATTGTAGGTCGGGATGATGACCGTGTAGTCGAACTGGGGCGGGCTTGCCATTCCGTGCTGTCCAATAGCGGGGGCCGGGGCCTGGAACAAGGGGATGGCGGGCGGTGGGGCGGGCGGCAAGGTTGCGGTGGCATGAGGAGTGCTGTAGGCGGCGGCTCGCCATTGGGGGAAACGCATGAAGCTCCTTGTCGGAAACAGCAATCCGAAGCTTGCCGAGGAGGTCGGGCGCTATCTGGAGATTCCCCTGACATCCGCATCCGTCCGACGCTTTGCCGACGAGGAGATCTTTGTCGAGATCCACGAGAATGTGCGGGGCGAGGACGTGTTCGTGCTGCAGTCCACCTCGGCGCCCGCCAACGACAACCTGATGGAGCTGCTGATCTGCATCGATGCGCTGCGGCGGGCGAGCGCGAAGCGGATCACGGCTGTGGTTCCCTATTTCGGCTATGCGCGGCAGGATCGCAAGCCCGGGCCCCGCACCCCGATCTCGGCGAAGCTGGTGGCGAACCTGATGACGGTGGCCGGGGCTTCGCGCGTGCTGTCGGTGGACCTGCACGCCGGTCAGATCCAGGGCTTCTTCGACATCCCGACCGACAATCTCTATGCCGCACCCGTGATGGCGGCCGACATCCAGGCCCGGCATCCCGGCCATTCGGGCAATCTGACCGTGGTATCGCCCGATGTCGGCGGTGTGGTGCGCGCGCGCGCACTTGCGCGGCGGCTGGACAATGCGCCGCTTGCGATCGTCGACAAGCGCCGCGAGCGGCCGGGCGAGAGCGAGGTGATGAACATCATCGGCGAAGTGGAGGGGCGCTTCTGCATCCTGATCGACGACATCGTCGATTCCGCGGGCACATTGTGCAATGCGGCCCATGCCCTGATGGCGGCCGGTGCTGCGGGCGTTGTCGCCTATGTAAGCCACGGCGTGCTGTCGGGCGGCGCGGTTGCCCGGGTCGAGGGTTCGCGGCTGACCGAGCTGGTGATCACCGACTCCATACTGGCAGCCCCGGCGGTGGAGCAGGCCGGGAAGATCCGCGTGCTGACCATCGCCCCGCTGCTGGGAGAGGCGATCCGGCGGATATCCGACGAGAGCTCGGTTTCGAGCCTGTTCGACTGATCGCCGCGATGGCCGCGGCGCCGGCCCGACCCCTATGACGGAACCAGCCGGCAAGCCGCAAGAAGGATTGGGGCGGGCTGCCCTGTTCGGCGCTGCGTCGCAGATCCTGGGCAGAGGCGCGCGCGCGATCGTCGGGGTGGGCACGGTGGCCGTGCTGTCGCGCTTCATGGGGCCGAGCGAGTTCGGCATTGCCGCGATGATCCTGTTCGTGATGCTGTTCGCCCAGCTGTTCTCGGACTTCGGGTTGCGGGTCGCGCTGGTGCAGAAGGCCGAAGTGACCGAGCTGGAGATGAACAGCGTGTTCTGGTTCTCGGTCGGGATCGGGGCGGCCTTTTCGATCGGCACCTTCCTTGGGGCAGAGCCGATCGCCCGCGCCTTCCAGGAGCCGCGGCTGGCGCCCTATCTGCAGATGATCGCCGGCGTCTTCGTGATTTCATCTGCCCGGGGCATTCCGATGGCGATCCTGGAGCGCAGCTTCCGGTTTCCCGCGGTCGCGAGCTCGGAAGTCGCAGGCGCGGTGGCGGGCGGCGCGGCGGCCATCGCGGCGGCGTTCGCCGGCTACAAGATCGAGGCACTGGTGTTGCAGCAGATCGTGATGACCGTGCTGCCCACCGCGATGAATTTCGTGTCGGCGCGGTGGCTGCCGCGGCTCAAGTTCAGCCCCCGCGTGCTTGCACCGATGATGGGGTTCGGGGCGTCGATGACCGCCACTGCAATGATCGGGTTCCTGGCCGGCAACATCGACCGCCCGATCCTTGCAACCCGATTGTCGGCGAAAGACCTGGGGATCTTCACGGTCGCCGGGCAGATCGTGCTGACCCCGCAGCGCACGATTGCCCAGAATGCAAAACGGGTGACCTTTCCGATCCTGTCGTCGTTCAGGGACGATTTGGCCCGGGTGGCAACGGCGCACCGGGATTCGCTGCACGCGATGTTCCTGGTGCTGGCACCGATCTGCTTCGGGCTCGCTGCGCTGGCAGAGCCGTTCACCGGGGTTCTTCTTGGCCCGCAATGGGCAACTGTGGGGCAGCTTGTCGGGGTGGCAGCGGTAACCGCGCTGCTGTGGAGCATCGGTGAGCTGAACAGTTCGGTTTTCATGTCGCAGGGGGCGGCGCGCTTCCTGCTGTGGTGGAGCCTGTTCTCGCTGGCGAGCTCGGTGGCCGTGCTGCTGCTGGTGGCACCCCATGGGCTTCTGGCACTGGTGTGGGCGCGGCTGGTCTGGTCTTCGATCGACGTTCCATTGCACTGCTGGTTTCTGGGCCGCAGGCTGGGCACCGGGCCGCTGCTGTTTCTGCGCCCGCTCTGGCGCCCGGTGTTTGCCGCCGCCGGGATGGGGCTGCTGGTGGCCGTGCTTGACCGGGTGCTGATGACAATGGGATTGCCGGATGCAGTGCGGCTGATGGCCGGAGTTCCCGCCGGCGTGCTTGCCTATTCGGGGCTGATCCTGCTGGTGGATGGCGACAAGGTGAGGGAGACTGCGCGGCGGGTGCGGGGACAGCGGGGCAGGCGGGGTTAGCGTGAAGCGGGCCCGGCTGCGGCAGTTTCGTCGATAAGGTCGAGGATAAGGGCTTCGAGCTTTCGGGCCTGGGCGGTGGAATCGAAGCCGAGCGCGATGCTGCGTGCGGCCGATCCCATGCGCTGTCGCAGCAATTCATCGGTTGCGAGGCGAAGCATGTGGGCCGTCTGTGCGGCTGTGTCGTCGGGCGCAAAAAGGAAGCCGTTCCGGCCGTCGATCACCTGGTCGGGAATGCCGCCCACGCGTGTCGCAACCAGCGGCAATCCTGCGGCGCCGGCTTCGGTGAGGGTGACGCCAAAGCCTTCGATGCTGCCGTTTGCCATCCGGCTGTGCTGCAGGAGAACGTGGCAGTTGGACAGGGTTTCGGCCAGCTCCGGGGGCGTCTGGTAGCCCGGCCGGTCGATCGCGGCACACGCCGGGCTCTGTGCGATTGCCGCGTCGAGGGCGGTGTCGAGCGGGCCCTCGCCGATGATGGTGAGGCAGGATTGCGGGTGCAGCCTGTGCAGGGCTTCGAAGGCCACGAGGTTCTGCAGCGGCCCTTTTTCGTCGCTGATCCGCCCGATGGACACAAACCGGATCGGGTCGCCCGGGTGGCGCACCGGGCAGGGTCGCGCGGCGAACAGGCCAGTGGGCGCGCCGCAGGGGATCACACTGTGCGGCGGCAGCGGGAAGAATCGGGCCAGGCGGCCGATCTGGAAGTGGCCGACCACCACAACATGCTCGACGCGGGGCAGTATGGCCCCGAGTGCGGCCCGATAGGCGGGCTGGTCGAGCATGACGGACACGTCTCGGCCGTGGACGTGGAGGACCAGGGGGATGCCCGCGGGAAGGGCGCCTGCAACCGCGGCTGCGTTCCAGCCGAAATGGCACAGGATGGCATCGGGGCGGGCGGAGGCCAGTTCCGCGGCGATCTCCTGGCGGATGGCGGGGCCGGGGAAATAGGCCGACCCAAGGCCGAGGCGCCGGCGCAGCCTGTCTGCAAGCGAGAATTCGCGCGGGTCTCCGCGGGTGAACAGGCGGGTTTCGACCCCTGCGGGCGGCGGGACGCCGCTGTCGGCCCGGCTCCAGCCGAACAGGGTGCACCGGAAGCTGGTGAAGGCCTCCATCTGCCGCATCATCCAGACCTCGGAGCGGGTGCCGATTTCCGTTGTGATGACGGCGAGACGCCGGGGGGCTGACATTGCGGCCGGGCCCCGGCTGCTATTCGGCGGCCTGCTGCTCGGGCGCGGACAGTGGGTGGGCAAGGCGGCTCACCATCTCTTTCGGGCACACCTGCCAGAAGCGGGTGCGGGCGCGGTCCCAGTCCTCCAGCAGGCCGGCGGCCCAGCGGCTGCCGGTGCGTTCGACATGGCGCTGGATGAGCGCGCGGCATGTCTCTTCCCAGTGACTGCTGGCGAAGCGCTGCCAGACGACGGAGTCCGGGTTCACCTTGCGGGCGAAGATGTCGGCCTCATCGTGGATGAAGGCCATGCCGCCTGTCATGCCGGCGCCGAAATTGTCGCCGACCTGCCCCAGGATCACGGCGATGCCACCGGTCATATACTCGCAGCCGTTGGCGCCGCAGCCTTCGACGACCGTGATTGCGCCCGAGTTGCGGACGGCAAAGCGCTCGCCGGCCTGGCCTGCCGCGAACAGCTCGCCCGAGGTGGCCCCATAAAGGCAGGTGTTGCCGATGATGGCGTTGTCCTGCGTGGCGAGCGGGGAGGAGACCATCGGGCGGACGGCGATCGTGGCACCCGAGAGGCCTTTGCCGACATAGTCGTTGGCGTCGCCGAACACCTCGAGGTGGACGCCCTGCACGGCGAACGCACCGAGCGACTGGCCGGCGGAGCCGCGCAGGCGGATATGCACATGGCCCGGCGCAAGGCCTTTCATGCCATACTGCCGGGTGATCATGGCCGACAGGCGGGTTCCGACCGCGCGGTGGGTGTTGCGCACCGAATAGGTGAGCTGCATCTTCTCGCCGCGTTCGAAGACGGCGGCCGCGTCGCGCAGGATTTCCGCGTCGAGGCTGTCGGGCACCGGGTTGCGGGGCGCGTCCTTGCTGCTCCGGCGCATGGCATCCGGCGCATCGACCTTGGCGAGGATGGGGTTCAGGTCGAGGTCGTCGAGATGCTCGGCGCCGCGGCTGACCTGGCGGAGCAGCTCGGTACGGCCGATCACTTCGTCCAGTGAACGGACGCCGAGCTTGGCGAGGAAGTCACGGGTTTCCTCGGCGATGAAGCTCATCAGGTTGATGACCTTTTCCGGGCTGCCGCCGAATTTCTGCCGGAGCGCTTCATCCTGGGTGCAGACCCCGACGGGGCAGGTGTTGGAGTGGCACTGGCGGACCATGATGCAGCCCATGGCAACGAGAGAGAGCGTGCCGATGCCGAATTCCTCGGCGCCGAGGATGGCGGCGATGACGATGTCGCGGCCGGTCTTGAGCCCGCCGTCGGTGCGCAGCTTCACCCGGTGCCGGAGGCCGTTGAGGGTCAGGACCTGGTTCACTTCGGAAAGGCCCATTTCCCAGGGCGTGCCGGCATATTTGATGCTGGTCTGCGGCGATGCGCCGGTGCCGCCGACATTGCCGGAGACGAGGATGACGTCGGCGTGCGCTTTCGCAACCCCGGCGGCGACCGTGCCGATCCCGGCCGAGGAGACAAGCTTCACGCAGACCTTGGCGATGGGGTTGATCTGCTTCAGATCATAGATGAGCTGGGCAAGATCCTCGATCGAGTAGATGTCGTGATGGGGCGGCGGCGAGATGAGCGTGACGCCGGGCGTCGCGTGGCGCAGACGGGCGATCATTTCGGTCACCTTGAAGCCGGGGAGCTGGCCGCCCTCGCCCGGCTTGGCGCCTTGCGCGACCTTGATCTCGATCTCGGTGCAGGCGTTGAGATATTCCGCAGTGACGCCAAAACGGCCGCTCGCGATCTGCTTGATGGTAGAGTTGGCGTTATCGCCATTGGCGTATGGCTTGTAGCGGATGCTGTCTTCGCCGCCTTCACCGCTGACGGCCTTGGCACCGATGCGGTTCATCGCGATGGCGAGCGTCTCGTGCGCCTCGGGGCTAAGAGCGCCCAAGGACATGCCTGGCGTGACGAAGCGCTTGCGGATTTCCGAGATGCTTTCCACCTCTTCGATGGGTATCGGCTGGGCTGCATAGTTCAGCTCGAGGAGGTCGCGCAGGTAGATGGGTGGCAGCCGGCGTACGCCCTCGGCGAAGCGCTTGTAGTGGCTGTAGCTGTCGTTCGCGACAGCCTCCTGCAGGGTGTGGATGAGGCCGGCTTGCCAGGCATGGGGTTCGCTGCCGGCGCGGTAGCGGTAAAGGCCGCCGACTGGAAGCGCGGTTGCCGTTTCGTCGAAGGCGCGGTCGTGGCGTTCGCCGGCCGAGAGGAACAGGCTGTGGAAGCCTTCGCCCGAGATCTTGGCGGGCATGCCGGGGAAGAAATCGGCGACGAGCGCGCGGCTGAGGCCGACGGCCTCGAAATTGTAGCCGCCGCGGTAGCTGGAGATGACCGAAATGCCCATCTTGGACATGATCTTGAGGAGGCCGTCGTCGACCGCCTTGCGGTAGCGGGCGAGGCACTGGTCGAGCGAGAGGGGGCCGAACAGTCCGCGGGCGTGGCGATCGGCGATGGAAGCCTCTGCCAGCCAGGCGTTTACTGTGGTTGCGCCGACCCCGATGAGGACGGCGGCATAGTGGGTGTCCAGGCATTCGGCCGAGCGAACGTTGATCGACGCGAAGGTTCTGAGGCCCTTGCGGACAAGGTGGGTGTGCACGCCGGCCGCCGCGAGGATCATGGTGAGGGCGCAGCGCGTGGCGGACTGGTGCTCGTCGGTGAGGAAAAGCTGGGACTTGCCCTGCCGCACAGCGGCCTCGGCCTCGGCCCGGATGCGGGCGATGGCGGCCTTCAGGCCGTCCGCGCCGCCTGCATAATCGAAGGTGCAGTCGATTTCGGCGACGCTGCTGCCGAAATGGGCTTTAAGCCGGGCCCATTCGCCGGACGAGAGGATGGGGCTGTCGAGCACCATCACGCCTTGCTGGGGCGCCTCGGAATCGAGGATGTTGGCGTGGTTGCCGAAGCGGGTCTTGAGGCTCATCACGCGGTTTTCACGAAGGGAATCGATCGGCGGGTTGGTAACCTGGCTGAAATTCTGGCGGAAGAAGTGGCTCATGCAGCGCGCGTTGGTGCTGATCACGGCGAGCGGGGTGTCGTCGCCCATGGAGCCAACGGCTTCCTTTGCATCCTCGACCATCGGGGCGAGGATCAGTTCCATGTCTTCCATGGTGCGGCCGGCGGCGATCTGCAGGCGGCGAAGCTGCGCGCCTGCCGGGTGCGAGGCAGGTTCGGCGGCGGCCGGCAGGTCGTCTAGCGTAGTGAAATCGCCGACCCAGTCGGCATAGGGCTGGGCGCCGGCGATCCGGTCCTTCAGTTCCCGGTCGTGGTAGAGGCGGCCATCGGCGAGATCGACGCCGATCATCTGCCCGGGCCCGAGCCGGCCCTTGGCGACCACATGATCCTCGAGAAGAAAGACCATGCCGGATTCCGAGCCGACCACGAGCAGGCCGTCGGATGTCTGCGTATAGCGCATGGGGCGGAGCGCGCTGCGGTCCATCCCGGCAACCACCCAGCGGCCGTCGGTCATGGCAAGGGCGGCCGGGCCGTCCCAGGGTTCCATGACGCTGGCGAAATAGGCGTACATGGCGGTGTGGGCGGGCGACATGTCGGTGTCGTTCAGCCACGCTTCGGGCACCAGCATGGTCTTGGCGGTGGGGGCATCGCGGCCCGAGCGGACGATCGCCTCGAACACGGCGTCCAGTGCTGCCGTGTCGGAGGAGCCTGCGGGGATCAGCGGCTTGATGTCCTCGGACGAGTCCCCGAAGGCGGTGGCCGCCATCTTGATCTCGTGGCTCTTCATCCAGTTGGTGTTGCCGCGAATGGTGTTGATTTCGCCATTGTGGGCAAGGCAGCGGAAGGGCTGGGCCAGCCACCATTGCGGGAAGGTGTTGGTGGAATAGCGCTGGTGGTAGATGACAAAGCGGCTTTCGAAGCGCGGGTCGAGGAGATCGGGGTAGAAGACCGACAGGCTCTCGGCAAGGAAGAGGCCCTTGTAGATGATCGAGCGGCACGAAAGCGAGCAGATGTAGAAGCCCTGGATCTGGGCCTCGATCACCTTCTTCTCGATCCGGCGGCGAAGGATGTAGAGCTGCTTCTCGAAGGCTTCGCGCGAATCTTCCGAGGTGTCGGCGGGGCCGGCGATCATGATCTGCTCGATATCGGGGCGGGATGCGGCGGCCTTGGTGCCGATAACAGAGACATCGACCGGCACCTGGCGCCAGCCGTAGATGAAATGGCCCTCGGCGATGATCTCGGACTCGACGATGGTGCGGCAGCTTTCCTGCGCGGCCAGATCGGTGCGCGGCATGAAGACCATGCCGACGGCAAGCAGGTTGGGGCGCGGGGCCTGGCCTGCGCGGTCGATGGCATCAAGGAAGAAGGGGACCGGGAGATCGAGATGGATGCCGGCACCGTCGCCCGTCTTGCCGTCGGCGTCGACGGCGCCGCGGTGCCAGACGGCCTTCAGCGCCTCGATCCCGGCTTCGACCACCCGACGGCTGGGCCTGCCGTCGATTGCCGCAACAAGGCCCACGCCACAGGCATCCGATTCGAGATCGGGGCGATACATGCCCTCGGCGGCGAGACGGGCGCGCTGGTCGGCAAGGATCGTCATGGAAGCAGCTCCCTTTCGAAATGACGGCAAACAGCCCCGGCACCCGTCTTCAGCAACTCAGCTGCCTCCCGGGCAGCACAATCCACAAGCGCCGCCATGCGCGCAGGCAGCGCCCGGGCGATCGCCGCCTCGGCCGTCACAGCCGCACCCCGCCCCTCAGCGCGATCTGCGCAAAGCGGCCGGGATCGCTGCCGCGTTCAGTGAACAGCTTGTCTGTCCGTTGCCAGAGATGAACGATCACATCCGTCCCGAAGGCTGCGCCCGCCCCTTTGCGGATGGCGTCCACTTCCGCGTCCGACAGCCGGATCGGACGGGTCATTTCGCAGG
>BBPD01000022.1_pt2 | contig 35004 bp, 33 predicted proteins | sample 1344911 | NCBI WGS metagenome assembly BBPD01 (sample SAMD00019088, study PRJDB2971) | groundwater metagenome | biome: freshwater biome; feature: mineral spring; material: ground water | place: USA: CA, Sonoma | collected 2011-09 | depth surface m
GCAGCCTCGGGCTCGAAAACCTCCGGCTCGACGGCATTCACTTGCTTCGGGGGGACAGGTGCGGCTTCGACCGGCCCGGGCGCAGGCAGCGCATTCAAAACCGGACTTCCGGCAACAGCCTCCTCGGCAACCTGCGCCTTCCGGACAGCGCGTGCCTTGGTCGAAACCTTCACAGGCTCGATCTCGGCAGCAGCGTCCACGGGCTTGGTCTTGGCGCCAGTGTTGCGGTCAGATTTGACAGTGGCCACGAAACAAGCTCCTCTGTTGCTGCGATGCACAATAACCACTCCGGGCGCCGGTTGCAAGCCGGAAGTGGTGCAGTGCAGCAAAGCAGAATGCTGCACCCCCGCCCGGTCCTAGTGGCCCACCTCCACGCGCTCCACGCCGGATGCCGCAAGCTGCGCATCGATCGCTGCCGTCAGCCGGTCCAACGCCGCAGGGTCCGTCGCCTCGGCCCGCGCCACCAGCACATCCTGCGTGTTCGACGCCCGCAGCAACCACCAGCCATCAGCCGTGTTCACCCGCGCCCCGTCGGTGTCATTCACCTGCGCGCCCTCCGCCTTCAGCCGCGCCAGCACTTCCGCCACCACAGCGAACTTGCGCTCCTCCGGGCACGGAAACCGCAGCTCCGGCGTGTTCACCACGGGCGGCATGGCGCCCTTCAGCGCGGTCAGCGATCCGCCAAGCTCGCCCACCGCCTCGATCAGCCGGATCGCGGCGTAGAGCGCATCGTCGAAACCATACCAGCGGTGCTTGAAGAAGATGTGCCCGCTCATCTCGCCGGCCAGCGGCGAATCGACTTCCTTCATCTTGGCCTTGATCAGGCTGTGCCCGGTCTTCCACATCAAGGGCCTGCCGCCCAGCTCGGCCACCCGGTCATACAAGGTCTGGCTTGCCTTCACGTCGGCGATGATGGTCGCGCCGGGCACCTCTTTCAGCACCGGCTCGGCCAGGATAGCCAGCAGCTGGTCACCCCACACCACCCGCCCCTCGCCGTCGATCGCGCCGATCCGATCCCCGTCGCCATCAAAGGCAATGCCGAAATCCAGTTTAAGCTCGGAAACCAGCTGCCTCAGGTCCACCAGGTTCGCCTCCACGGTCGGATCCGGGTGATGGTTCGGAAAATCGCCGTCGATCTTCGTGAACAGGGCATGGTGCTCGCCAGGCAGGGTCTTCAGCAGCAGCTCCAGCGCCTCCCCCGTCGCGCCGTTTCCGGCATCCCATCCGATCCGGAACGGCTTGCAGCGGCTGCCCTGCTGCAGCCGCTCCACATATCGCTCCAACAGCCGCACCCGGCGCTCGCTGCCCTCGCCCCGCTCCCAATCGCCGGCGGAAGCCGCCGCACCCAGCGCGCGGATATCGTCGCCGAAAAAGGGACGATCCTTCAGCAACATCTTGAAGCCGTTGTAATCGGGCGGATTGTGGCTGCCGGTGATCATCACGCCGCCGTCCGCCTCCAGCTCCGACACCGAGAAATAAAGCATCCCCGTCGAGCCCAGCCCGATCTGGATCGCCTCGCAACCGGTCGCCATCAGCCCCTCGACCAGCGCGCGCTCCAGCCGGGGCGAACTGTGCCGGCCATCATAACCAACGGTCACCCGGCTTCCGCCGGCGCGGCGCACCACCGTGCCGAACCCCAGCCCGATTGCACGCGCGTCCTGTTCCCCCAGCGTTTCGCCGATGATCCCGCGAATGTCATATTCGCGCAGCGACGTCGGGTGAAAATCGTGGCTCTGCATCCTGTTGCCCCTTCAGGCTGTTGCCCCCCGCCTTGCTGCAACGCAACAGGGGCGCAAGCGGCATAGAAAGCCGGACACCTCCACGTCAACCGCGCACATCCCTTGGCCAGTATCAATCAACCCGTGCCGAAAACGCCTCGGCCCCAAATCCGGGCAATGCGCCCCGGCCGCCGGTCCTGCCTTCGCGGCCTAGCCGCGGGTCGCTCAATTGCGGCCTAGCCGCGGGTCTCTCATTTGCGGCCTAGCCGCGGGTCGCTCATTTGCGGCCTAGCCGCGGGCGTTCAGGCGCGACAGCAGCAGGTCACGCGCCGCATTCACCCGCCGCGCAAGATCGGGCGCCCCGCCACGATCAGGGTGCACCTCGGCAATCAGCCGCCTGTGCGCAGCATGGATTTCGTCCACGTCCGCATTCACCCCGACCCCAAGCAGTTGCCGCGCCTCCACCTCGTCCATCGGCTGAACCGCAACGCGCGCCCGCATCAGCCCCGCATAGGCCAGCGCCGCCGTCGCGGCCCCCAGGGCAAGCCCCGGCAGCAGCTGCCCGCGCGCAACCATCCAGATCGAAAGCCCGGCGCCCGCCGCCACGCCCAGCTTGCGCCCGGCGTCCGCTCCCAGGCGGCCGCTCCACCACAGCCACCCCAGCACCGCGACGGCAAGAAGTGCCCAAAGCGCCATCAGGCGGCCGCCTCCTGCACCGGCGCAAGCGGCAGCTGCAGCGCTGCAATAAGCTCCCGCAGTTCGGCGCGCGCCGCCACATGGCTCATCGAGGCTTCCTCGACATGCGCCATATCCAGCAAGGTCAACCCGCGCGGAAACAGCTCGCGATAGATCACCCGCTCCGAAAGGCCCGGCGCCACGCGGAACCCGATTCGCTTCGAAAGCTCCTCCAGCGCCAGCCCCACCCGCTTGCGATTGCGCGCTTCCAGCGTCGAAAGCCGGTTTCGCACCACCACCCAGTCAACCGTGCCGCCGTCGGCCTTCGCCCGCTCCTGCCGCGCCTTCCACACCAGCTCGGAATAGAAGCTCGGCCGCACCACCTTGTAGGTCTCGGCGTCTACCTGCCCCAGCAGGTCGAAATCGACGAAACTGTCGTTGATCGGCGTAATCAGCGTGTCAGCCCGGGCAACGGCTGCCCGCCCGATCTCGGAATCCCGTCCCGGCGTGTCGATCACAACCGCATCGAGGTCGCTGCGGACCAGCGTGTCCAGCACACCCTTGGAACCATCCCCCAGCACGGTCACCGGCACATGGGCCAGTTCCAGCCCCTGCCGCTCTGCCCAGTTGCGGCGATTTTCGAAATAGCGCGCCGTGGTCTGCTGCCGGTGGTCCAGGTCGGCCACCGCAAGCCGCAGCCCGCTCGTCGCAAGGGCCATTGCAACATGCACGGCCGTGGTCGATTTGCCCGATCCGCCCTTCTCGTTCCCAACCACGATCACATGGGGCCCGCGCTTCGATCCATCGCGTGCCCCCCGCGACGGCCCCACCCCGGGGAGACCCGTGATTGACATTCCGCCCTGCCTCCGGCGATGGCCGGCCCTGCGCCGGCTATTCTCGTCTGCCTCATGCGGTCAGATGCGGGCTTTCGTCAATCAACTGGTGCAGCAAACGGGGTAACACATGGAAACGGCACGCACCGTCGTAGCGCTGAGGGCGCGGATCCGCGCCTGGCGGGCCGCCGGCGAGCGAATCGCCCTCGTGCCGACCATGGGCGCGCTCCATGCAGGCCACCTGTCCCTCGTGCAGGCAGGCCAGCGGCGCGCCCACCGGGTCGTCGCCAGCATCTTCGTCAACCCGGCGCAGTTTGCAGCCGGCGAGGATCTCGATCGCTACCCCCGCCAGGAAGCCAGCGACACCGAGCTGCTGCGCGAAGCCGGCTGCGACATGCTCTTCCTGCCCCTCCCCGAAGCCGTCTACCCCAAGGGCTATGCAACAACCGTCAGCGTTGCCGGGCTGGACCGACCGATGGAAGGCGCGTCGCGGCCAGGCCATTTCGACGGCGTCGCAACCGTTGTCACCAAGCTGCTGCTGATGGCCTTTCCCGACGTCGCCATCTTCGGCGAGAAGGACTGGCAGCAGCTCGCCATCATCCGTCGCCTCGCAACCGATCTGAACATCCCGGCCGAGATCGTCGGCGCTCCGATATTGCGCGAGCCCGACGGCCTCGCCATGAGCTCGCGCAACGCCTATCTCGGTGCCCGATACCGCGCAGTCGCCGGCGCCCTGTTCCGCACGCTGCAGGCAGGCGCTGCCACCATCAGCAGCGGCGCCTCGGTGCCCGACACCCTGTCGGCCGCCCGCGCCGCACTCGAATCCGCCGGCTTCGCGGTCGATTATCTGGTTCTCGCCGATGAACAGTCGCTCCAGCCCATTGACCGCGCCCTGCCCGGCGGCCGCCTGTTTGCCGCAGCACGCCTGGGCGGCACCCGCCTTATCGACAATCTCCCGGTGCTCCCCGCATGAAAAGCCTCCCCTTCCAGATCGTGGACGTCTTCACCGACCGCCCGCTCGCCGGCCACCCGAACGCGCCCGCCCGTCTCGACGTCCGCATGTTCGCGCCCCTGTCCGGCGTTCCCGAAGATCCCGCCACCGGCGCCGCGGCGGCGGCACTCGGCGCCTTCCTCAACAGACTGTCACCGGCCGAAACCCGCTTCACCCTGTCGCAAGGCCGCCACATCGGGCGCCCCGCCACGATCCTGGTCGAAGCCCGGGCCGACGAAGTCTGGATCGGGGGCAGTTGCGCCTTCTTCGCCGAAGGCACGCTCACCCTCCAATGAGCCTCGCCGACGCCTGCGCCAGGGCGGATGCCCACAGCCCCTTCCTGAGGGGCCTGATTCGCCGCGAGGGCGAACTCCTGACCCGGATGGACACGCTGGGCTTCGACGCAGCCCTTCAAACCGCGCTCGCCCGCCTCGACCCTGCAGAACCGTCCTCCACGCTGCGCCAGGCCCGGGCAGGCGTCGCCCTCACCGTCGCCCTTGCGGACCTGTCGGGCGAATGGCCCCTCGAGGCCGTCACCGCCGCCCTCACCCGCTTTGCCGACACCGCGCTCGATTTCGCCATCCGCGCCGCCTTCGCCGATCGCGGCCACAGCCCCCGGGGGCTCGCCGCCCTCGCACTCGGCAAGATGGGCAGCCACGAACTCAACTATTCCTCCGACATCGATCTCATCTTCCTGCACGACCCCGAAACGCTGCCCACCCGCGATGGCGAGGACCCGACCGAGGCTGCCGTCCGCCTGGTCCGCCGCGTCGTCACCCTGCTGTCCGAACGCACCGCCGACGGCTATGCGCTCCGCGTCGACCTCCGCCTCCGTCCAGACCCCGACAGCACTCCCTCCTCCTTGCCCGTCGGCGCGGCCGAGCACTATTACCAGTCCGAGGCGCTGGCCTGGGAACGCTCTGCCTTCATCCGCGCCCGCGCCGCAGCCGGAGACCTTGGCCTTGGCAAAAGCTTCCTCGCCGCAATCCAGCCCTTCATCTGGCGCCGCAGCCTCGATTACTCCGCGCTCGCCGAAATCCGCGAGGTCAGCCATCAGATCCGCAACCATTTCGCCGAGACCCAGGCGCCCGGCCCCGGCTTCGATCTGAAACGCGGCCGCGGCGGAATCCGCGAATGCGAATTCTACGCCCAGGTGCACCAGATGATCTTCGGCGGCCGCGACCCGACGCTCCGCCCCGGCGCCACCCTCGAAGCCCTCACCGCCCTTGCAGCCGCAGGCCGCATCCCCGGATCCGACGCCGGCCTCCTCGCAGACGCCTACCGCCACCACCGCACGCTCGAACACCGGATCCAGATGGTGGCAGACCAGCAGACCCACGCCATCCCCAGGCTGGCAGCAGACCGTGCCAAGGTCGCCGGCCTCATCGGTGCTCCCAACTGGCGCGCAGTCGAAGCCGCACTTGCCCCCCGCCTCAAGACGGTCGCCCGCCTCTACGACCGCCTGCTCGAAACCGGCGATGGCCAGCGCGGGGCCCGGCTGCCGCAGGATAGCGCGTCGATCCAGGCCTGGGCCACGAAAGCGCGCCTGAAGGACCCCCAACTCCTCGCAACCCTCATCGAAGGCTGGCGCTCGGGCCGCCCCCGCTCGCTCCGCGCCCCCGAAGCCAGCCGCGCCTTCGAACAGCTGATCCCGCAGCTGCTCCCGGCGGTCGGCACCGGCCGCACCGGCCGCGAAGCGCTGCTGCGCCTCGACCAGCTGATCACGGCGCTTCCCTCAGGCGTCCAGTTCTGGGGCCTGCTCGCCGCCCACCCCGCCCTGCTCAAGGTCGTGTCGCGCTTGCTCACAAGCACCCCGCTGCTGGCCGACGCACTCGCCCGCCGTCCCAGTCTCCTTGATGTGCTGCTGGAACCGGCCAGCCCGCTGCCCGACGTCGCCGCCGCGTCCGCCGAGCTCGAAAGCCTCTGCCGAGGCCTCGAAGGCGAACCCCTCCTCGACCGCGTCCGCATCTGGACCGCCGAGCGTCGCTTCGCACTGGGCGTCCAGCTGATCGATGGCACCCGCGCCCCGGCCGATGCCAGCCGCGAACTGTCGCTGATGGCCGAAGCCGCGGTCGGCCTGCTCGCCCGCACCACGGTCGCCGAATTCACCGACCGGCACGGCGAAATCCCCGGCGGCCGGCTCCTGCCCCTTGCCCTTGGCCGCTTCGGCGGCGGCCAGCTGACGGCACAGTCGGACCTCGACTTCATTTTCCTCTTCACCGGCAGCTACGAGGCCCAATCGACCGGCACGCCGCCCCTTTCGGCGAGCGCCTGGTTCAACCGCCTCGTCCCACGCCTGGTCGCAGCCCTCACTGTCCCCACCGCCGCCGGCCCTCTCTACAAAGTCGACACCCGCCTGCGCCCGTCCGGCTCCGACGGACTGCTTGCCGTCAGCCTCGACAGCTTCGCCCGCTACCAGCGCGAGGAGGCCGGGGTCTGGGAACAGATGGCCCTCACCCGCGCCCGCCCCATCGCCTGCACGCCCGAAGACGAAGCGCTGGCGCAAGGCCTGATCGACAGCCTTGTCGCGCGCCGGCACGACGCCGATCATGTCCTTCGCGAAGCCGTCGAGATGCGCCGCCACATGGCGCGTCACAAGCCGCAGGCCGGCCCCTTCGACGTCAAGCTGATGAAGGGCGGCCTTGTCGACATCGAGTTCATCGTGGCCGCCCGCGCACTCCTGTCGGGCCGCCCGGTCCCCGCCGATCTCGAAGCCGCAGCCGCGCTCCACGCCTCCGAACTCGTCGAGCCTGCGCGCCTGATGAACGCGATCCTCGTCATGCTCCGCCTGATCCAGCCGCACGACGGCACGGCCGCCCCCGATGCCGCCGCCGGTGCGCTTCTCGCCCGCGCCTGCGGCAAATCCGGCCTTGCCAGCCTCAAGGCCGATCTTTCACATGCACGCGGCACGGTCACCCGCCTCTGGGCCGAAACCTTCCCCTAAGGAGACACGAAGATGAGCCTCGACATCGGAAGCCCCGCCCCCGCTTTCACCCTCGAAACGCCCGAAGGCCCGGTCAGCCTGTCCGACTTCGCCGGGAAAACGCTCGTCCTCTATTTCTACCCCAAGGACGACACCTCGGGCTGCACCGCCGAGGCGATCGCCTTTTCCGCCCTCGCCGACGACTTCCGCAATGCCGGCACCACGGTCATCGGCATCAGCAAGGATTCGGTCGCCAGCCACGGCAAGTTCGCGACCAAGCACAATCTTTCCGTCAAGCTGGGCGCAGATCCGGACGGCACAACGGTCGAAGCCTATGGCGCCTGGGTTGAAAAGAGCATGTATGGCAAGAAATATATGGGGATCGACCGCTCGACCTTCCTGATCGGCCCCGACGGCACCATCGCTGCGCTGTGGCGCAAGGTGAAGGTGCCCGGCCACGCCGACGCCGTCCTCAAGGCCGCAAGGGCGCTCTGACCGCGCATGGAAACCCTGCGGGCAGGCGCAATCGCCGTTCTCCTGACAGCCGATGCCGACGCCAAGGCATCAGCAGCCCGCAGCCTTGCGGCCCGTTGGGCCGCAGGCGCCATCGCGCTTGTGTCGGACGGCCCTGCAATGCCCGATCGCCCGGCGCGACCCGTCCGGCCCCGGCTCCTGCCACCGGGCGCAATGCCCAGGCGCGGCAAGGCCGGCTCCGCCCGTGCCCGCTTGGCCCTCCTCCACGCCCTTGCCCATATCGAACTCAACGCCATCGACCTCGCGGTCGACATGGCCGGCCGCTGGGGCCCAGCAATGCCGCCCGCCTTTGCTGCCGACTGGCTGCGGATCGCCGACGACGAAGCCCGGCATTTCGCGCTCCTGCAGGGCCTCCTCGAAGGCGGCGGCGGCCGCTACGGCGACCTCCCGGCCCACGACGGCCTGTGGCAGGCAGCCGAGGCAACTGCCCATGATCTCGAAGCCAGGCTCGCCATCGTCCCCCAGGTGCTCGAAGCCCGTGGCCTCGACGTGACCCCGGCCATGATCGCACGCTTCGAAACGCTCGGCGACACGGCAACCGTCGATGTGCTGCAGCAAATCCTTGCCGACGAAATCACCCATGTAGAGGCGGGCAACCGCTGGTTCCGCCAACTATGTTCCGAATCAGTGTCAGAACCTGCCGAACGGTTCCGGACACTCGTCGCTACCCATTTCCGTGGCACCGTTAAGCCTCCGTTCAACGTTTCGGCGCGCGGTCAGGCCGGTTTGACGATGGATTGGTATAGTCTGCTTCCCACCGCAGTTCCTGCCCCTAAACGGTAACCATCCGCAGCGCGAACCCGGCCCCGGGCCCCGTTGCGGATTATGAGGCCGCCGCGGATCATGGGACTGAAACGGACAGCAACCAGCGGACCGAAACCAGCGGACCGCAATCACCGGACTGCAACCATCGGACTGCAACCATAACGAGGAAGTTGCCGGCAAGTTCCGCCGGCCGTCGCAAGGGGTCGAAAAGGCAGATGCAGCACATGGCAAGTCGTGCTTTCGGGCACGCTAGGACCGCTCTGCATTCCCTGTTTCCCGAACGGCGGATTGTGTTGGAATCCCTCCATGGGCCTGCCCATGAACAGGGAGAAGGCAGCAAACTCGTGATCAGAATCGGGACGCGCGAACAGCTCATGGGAATAGGCACCGCAGCAATGATCGCTGGATGGATGACGGTTTCTGCCGTCTCCGGCCAGAATGCCGACAAGGTGGCCGATCAGAAGGCCCAGGCCGATCTGGCCCGCATGGCCGCACAGGTCCAGGCCCTCAAGGCCGACACCGCTGCGCTCAAGGGCTCGGTCGCCACCACCGCCGAACGCATCGAAGCCCGCCATCAGTTCCTCGACGCACTTCTCACCGGCCGCGCCAAGGGCAATGATCTTGCAGGTCTGCTTCCGCGCACCACCCGCCGGGTCAGCGCTGAAGTCGCCGCCAACGCCGGCGTCCTTGCCCCCTTTGCCGCCCTCGAACAAAAGCAGCTGGCCCTGGTCGACAAGGCAGCAGCCACCGCCGAAACCCGCATCCGCGACGCCGAAACCCTGATCGGCCGACTGGGCCTCAGCCCCGGCCGCTTCATGGCGCAGAGCTTCGCGCGCGGGTCGGGCAGCCTCACCCGCACCGGCCTTGGCGGCCCCTTCGTTCCCGCAGACGGCGACGCCGCAGGCGCAGACCCCAGGTTCGCCGAGCTTTTCGTGAACTGGCAGCGCGTCGAGCAACTCGAGGATGCGATGGCATCGCTCCCCTCCTTCGTGCCCGCCCGCACCTACACCCTCACCTCCGGCTTCGGCTTCCGTTACGATCCGTTCCACGGCCGCGGCGCCCAGCATGCCGGGCTCGACATGGCGGGCGCCCATGGCGAACCCATCCATTCAGCCGCCGCCGGCCAAGTCGTCCGGGCCGAACGCTACGGCGCCTACGGCAACACGGTCGATATCGATCACGGGCGCGGCATCCTCACCCGCTATGCCCACCTGGCGTCGATCAAGGTCTCCGTCGGGGACCGCGTCGAAATGGGCGAGCGGATCGCTGCCATGGGCTCCACCGGCCGCTCCACGGGCACCCACCTCCACTACGAAGTCCGCATCGACGGCCAGCCAGTCAATCCGCGCCCCTTCATCGAGTCTTCCAGCTACCTGCTCGCCTATCAGCAGGACCGCATGGGCCCGGATCTGCCCTCGCCCCGGTAAGCCGCCCCGGTAAGCCGCCGCACCAGCCCACTTGCGGCCGGCCCCGGCTCGGCCTACCTCAGTGGCATGGCCGAAGCCGACATCGCCCTCACACCTGCCGCTGCCGCTCGCGTGGCCGCAATCGCTGCCCGCCAGGGCCGGGAACGCGCCCGCCTGCGCCTCGCCGTCGATGGCGGCGGCTGCGCAGGCTTCCAGTACCGGTTCGAACTGGCCGATTCGCCGGCAGCCGATGATGTCGAGGTGCTGACCGACGGCGTCGGCCTCCTGGTCGACAGCCTCAGCCTGCCGCTCGTCGCAGGCTCCGTCGTCGACTTTGTCGAAAATCTCGGCGGCGCCGCCTTCCAGGTCCGCAATCCCAACGCCGCTTCGAATTGCGGCTGCGGAACCTCCTTCTCCGTCTGACTTCCGTCAGGCGGGCAGGCAGGCCAGTCCAGGGCGCCAGTCCATGAAGCTTGCCACCTTCAACGTGAACGGAATCTCCGCCCGGCTGCCGCGCCTGCTCGATTGGCTGGCCGAGGCGAAGCCGGACGTTGTCGGCCTGCAGGAAATCAAGACGCAGACGGAAAGCTTCCCGCTGCAGGCGATCCGCGACGCCGGCTACCACGCCCTCGTCCACGGCCAGAAGGGCTTCAACGGGGTCGCGATCCTCTCGCGCGAACCTGCCGAGGAAGTCCACCGTGCGCTGCCCGGCGACGAGGCAGACGTCCAGTCCCGCTGGATCGAGGCGCTTGTCGGCGGAATTCACTTCGCCTGCCTCTATCTGCCCAACGGCAACCCGGTGCCGGGCCCCAAGTTCGATTACAAGCTCGCCTGGATGGACCGGCTCGCCACCCGCGCTGCCGAGCTGCTGGAAACCGAACAGCCCGTGGTGCTGGCCGGCGACTGGAACGTCTGCCCGACCGACCTCGATGTCGCCCGGCCGGACATGATGGCGGGCGACGCCCTGGTCCAGCCCGAAAGCCGCGCCCGCTTCCGCACGCTGGCGGCAGAGGGCTGGACCGACGCGATCAGGGCCCGGATGCCCCATACGCCCTGCTACAGCTTCTGGGACTATCAGGCGGGCGCCTGGGCGAAGAACTGGGGCCTCAGGATCGACCATCTGATGCTCTCGCCGGCCGCTGCCGACCGGCTGGTCGACGCAGGCATCGACCGCGCTGTCCGCGGAGCCGAGCGCGCCAGCGATCATGTGCCGGTCTGGGTGGAACTCGACGCCTGACGCCCCCGGCGCCGACGCACGACCGGAAAACGGCAGACGCCGCGCAGACACCCGAGGCGAGCGACTGCAAGCCAGCGCCGGCCGGGGTTCGCGCCGGCTCGGATTTTGGTCCTGTTCGGGGGGCAGTCCGGTGGGTGGGCAAGTTCGGTGGGTGCGCAAGTCCGGTAGGTGGGCAAGTTCGGTGACGGTGGCGTCCGCAGGGTCGGAAATCGGACGCCACCGTCACCTCCGCCATGATCGGGGGAGGGCCCGATCATGCCGTGACTTGTGGGGCGGTCAGCTCGGTTTCCGTGCTGTCCACACGCCGCTTATGGGTCGCAGCACCGGCCGACGACAATATCGGACGATTCATATATCAACGATTGATATTAACCAGGTCATTAAAATCAACGGCTTAACCTACTTCAGCCCGGCTTCTGCGAAGCTCACATACCCCCTTCGGCCGATCACCAGATGATCGACAAGCTCCACGTCGATGGCTTCCAGCGCCCGCCTCACCTTCCGCGTCAACTGCACATCGTCTGCCGAGGGCTGCGGGTCGCCCGAGGGATGGTTGTGCACCAGCACAGCGCCCGATGCCGAAAGTTCAAGGCACCGCCGCGCAATTTCGCGGGGATAGACATGCGCCGCACGGGCTGTCCCGGTGCCCAGGATCTCGATCCGGATAAGCCGCCGCCCGGCGGCCAGAAAGGCCACCCGCACCTGTTCGACCGGCAGATAGGCCATCTCGCTGAACATGGCCTCGGCAAGCGCCGGCCCGCCCTCGACAGGAAGTCGCTCGGTCGCCCTTCGTTCCAGCACAACGCCGATCGTCTCGCGGATCAGGTTCAGGATCGCGATCCCGTTGGAGTCCGTACCCAGCTGCCGCAGGCGCTCCTCGCTTGCCGACAGAACAGACCCAAGCGAACCCTGCTCCGCGATAAGCCGGTCGGCCAGCCTCGGGGCCGACTGCCCGGCTGCAAGCAGCCGCATCAACAGCCATCGATCCCGAGGTTGTCTCTCGCCGGCCGCATGAAGCCCCGGCCCCTGAAGCGATGCTGCCTCAGCCACGGCCATGACGCTGGTGTCCTTCCGCGACGGTTCCGATCACGAGCGATGCCATCACGGCATAAGCCCACACGGCCAGCGTTTCGGCGTAGGCGGCCGGAACAATCGACGTGGACTTCGCAGCAGCAAAATGCACGGCAAGGCCACACAGCTGGAAGCCGGCCGCCCAGATCGGCCAGAAGGCCCGCGATCTGAGCGCGATTGCCAGAAGCGTCAGAAAAAGCCCAAGGTCGATGAGAACGAGCCCATACTCCAACCCTGCATAAGCATGCGCCTCGACCCACGGGGATGTAAGGGCAGCAAACGCAATCGCGCCGGCAGCGATCCGCTCGTTCTGCCCGCCCCGTAAGGCTACGACAGCGCAGACGGCGATCAGCGCGATCACGAAGATGATGGCCGTCATTGTTACGTCAACCTCCGTGGTGCCCATGGCACCAACCGACCTCGCGGGAAAAATCCCTCGCACGCGGCAACGGCTGGCATTCCAGCGAAGGGCGGAGAGAAGGGGACGGCACGCCGTCCCCATGAACTCCCCTTAGGCGACCTGCGCCGGCTCCACCAGAGACAGCGAGGCGCTGGAATACTGCTGGGTGAGCGCTGCGTAATCGGGCTTGTTCGGTGCGCCAAAGGCGATCGGAATTTGGAACTGTTCCCGCACCTCGGCCAGCGCATCATGCGCCTTCACCATCGCTTCGCGGGCGTTGTTCAGCGCCGTCAGCGCGGCAACGGCCTGCGCCATCGCATCCTGGCCCACGCAGGCCGCAAACTTCGCATCCTGGCGGGCAGCGGGCATCTGGGCAACAAATGTGGCAACCTGGGTCAGCGCTGCATCGATTGCATCTTCCGAAGCATAGAGCGAACGGGCGACCTGAACGGCGATTTCACGGCGATGCTTGGACATAAGGGTTCTCCTGCCACCTCCGGATTAACGGGATGGACGCTAAAAGCTGAAACTGAGGCTGAACGATCAAGACCGGAGAAGGGTAAGTGCTTCGATTCCGGTCAAAAATACTCCAAAGGCGAGCATTGCCAGGATCGTCACGACCAGGATGCCGCCGATGCGCTGTGCGGGGCTCAGGTCATTGGCGCCTCCCCACAGACGGAGGAATGGGCGCCGGACGGCAAGCTCGCCGGGCGGCAACGCCGTCCAGACGGCGCTGTCGGAAACAACGTCCGCGCCACCCGCAGCAACCGGTGCTGCCGCCGGGAAATAGGCCGGCTGCATCGCGGGTCTGACAGGCTGCTCGCCTGTGCACCCGGTTGCTGGTTCGATGTGGTCGCTGCCGTCGTCATGCCCCGGGTTTTCCGCCGACCGGGCATCGGTCACAATCCGCGGCGATTGATATACGAACGGCTGATAGCCCTCTGCCTGCATGGCCGCACGATAGATGATCGCCGCCTCGCGACGGCTGCTCACACCCAGCGTCTGGATCGCCCCGCGCAGCCGTGCGTCCACCGTGTGGCGCGATATCCCCAGCTGGCGCGCAATCTCCTTGGACGTGGCATGGTCATCCACCAAAAACAGGCTTTCGCGCTGCCCGGCCGTCAACCGCGCAACACGGGATGCAAGGTCCACGTCCGAAATGCGTCCCGACGCCACGGAATCGTTCCTCCAGAGTTTTGGCGAACAGCCAGGGAATCCGCACACACCCGGACGAGGCGGCTGGATATCACCTGCAGCCTGACGGAGCCATAGACTCGTTAACCGAAACAGACATGATTCTGCCTCAACGGCGAATTATAAATCCTTCTCATAGATCCGGTAGGTCTTCTCGATCTGCGAATTGATGGCGTCGGCAATGGAAATCATCGGCCTATTGTCGTCCAGGATCCAGCCGATCTCCGTAAAGCTCGCACCGTTCCGAGGCACCGCATCCCGCCGGATATACTCGATCATCATGAAGGCGATCAGCGACGCAACCCGTGTCCCCTGCAGCTTGGGCAGCACGCCCATCAGCGGAACCCGAAACCATGTGGTCTGCGGATTCCGAAGCCGCCACAACAGCTTCGCCCACCCAAAGGGCAGCAACCGGCCATCAAGGTCCTGCGTCAGCTCATTGATATCCGGCAGCGTGATCATGAAGGCCACCGGCTCGCCGTCATACTCGGCGATCCGAACCAGATGCGGATAGACAACCGGTTTCAGCTTGCGCCCCACAAACGCCACCTCGGCATCGCTCAATGGCACAAAGCCCCAGTTTTGCCCCCAGGCCTCGTTCAGAATGTCGAGGATGATCTTTGCCTCGCGATCAAACTGCCTCAGGTCGACCTTGCGAATCCGGATCCGCGCATTGCGTTCGCCCAGCGCCACGATCCGGTTCACCGCCTCCGGGAACCCGTCGGCAATTCCCACGGTCCAGGTGTGCAGGTCCTTCGCCCCAGCATAGCCCGCGGCCAGCACATGCCGCTCCATCCAGGGCAGATGGTGCCCCATCATTACCCGGGGCGGCGTGTCGAACCCCGACACCAGAAGCCCCGGTTCGTCCCAGATCGACAGGCTGATCGGCCCCTGCGCCCGCGTCATTCCCTGCGCACGCAACCAGCTCTCGGCCGCCGCAATCAGGGCAGCCGCCACCTCAGCATCGTCGATCGTGTCGAAGAACCCCCACTGGCCCAGCCCCGGCCGGCGCTCCTGCACCAGTTCGCACACCTGTGCCGAAATCCGTCCGACAACACGGCCGTCCTTGCGTGCCAGAAAGAAGGCCGCCTTGCCGTGCAGGAACCAGGGGTTTGTCTTTGCGCCCCCGATCAGCGCATGCACCTCGCTCTTCAATGGCGGACGCCACATCGGGTCGCCTGCAAACAGCATCCATGGCAGGTCGACGAACTGGCGCCGGTCGGACTTCGTCTCGACCGGCGCGATTTCCACGGTCACGTCAGGCAGCGTCGCGTGACGGCGCGCCGCTCCCGTCAAGCGTAGCGGCACCATTCTCGTTTGCCGCCGCGCGCCTGCGCGGATGGCCCTTGGCTACCCCGCCCGACATCGCGGACACCCACGGATAGGTCTTGGCCACCGCGTCGGTATACCCCAGGTTGAACACGGTTGCAGATTTCGCCGGCCGCGCCTCGCGCTCATAGAAGGTGCCAAACAGCCGGTCCGGCCAGAAGCTCGTGATGCCGAAGTTGCCGGTCTCGTCGTGAAAATGGTGCGCCATGTGCCGCTTCTTCATCTCGGCAAGCCAAGGATGCCTCGGCTTGTAGCTCAGATGCTGCATACAGTGCGCAAATTCATACAGGCAGGTCATGATCAGGCCGGCAGCAAAGCATACGGCCGCGCCCCCGATCCCGCCGAGCAGCCAGCCCACGGGCATCGTCACCACCGCAATCGTCGGCAGCGTGGTGTAGAGCGCGCCGAACAGCACTTCGAGGTGGTTGGGATCCTGGTGATGATCGTAGTGGATGCGCTTCCAGGCCCGCGCGGTCAGCGGGCTCTTGAACATCCATTTGCCGTGCAAAACGAAGCGGTGCAACAGATACCAGATCGCCGGATAGGCAACCACCGCAGACACCGCAGCCGCTGCCCCGGCCAGCACCGACGGCGGATTCCAGAGCGCAACCGCAATCGCCAACACCGCAAGCAGGATATAGGCCTGAATGGCATAATATTGGAAGTAGGCGACAACCAGGTCCTTCAACGTCATGCGGTCGAGGAAATGGTCGCGGCTCCAGATTCCCGGGCGCTTCTGATGGTCGACGATCAACGCGATGCTCCAATCTCTGTTGCCATGCTCTGTATTGGTCCATTGCGGCAAATTTGCAGTGTCCTGTGGCGCAAGCAAGGCGCCCTCGCCATGTGGCCTGCTGACGCGTTTCTGTGGCGCCGCCGCAGGCGGCGGTTCCGCGCACCGGCGCGGGCGCGCAGTCGCGCTTGCAGGCTGCGCCCGGTGTTCTGCAGCCGCCGCAGGCAGCGGTTCCCACGCACCGGCGCGGGCGCGCAGTCGCGCTTGCAGCCCCTTCGGAGACCGATCAGGGGCCGCTATGCTGCCGCTATTCTTCTGTCCGGAACAGCAGGCTTTCGCCCACCAGAAAAAACAGCAGGAACGGCGCCCAGGCGGCAGCCCAGGGCGGATAGGTCCCGAAGTCGGCCATCGCCATCGCGAAATTGTCGGCCACGAAAAAGGCAAAGCCCAGCGCCAGCCCCGCCACCGCCCGCACGAACAGCTTGCCCGAGCGCGCCAGCCCGAATGCCGCGATCGACCCCAGCAACGGCATCAGCACTGCCGACAGCGGTTTCGAAAACTTGTGGTTCAGCTTGGCAACAAGCTGGTCCGTCGGCTTGCCGGCCGCCTCCAGCGCCCGGATGGCAGGCACCAGCTCCCAGATCGGCAGATGCTCGGCGTTCACGCTCAGCGTAGTGAATTGCTGTGGGATGGCGCTGGAGATCATGCTCATCCTGGGCAGCATGTCCTGCCGGCCGGTCGCCACCTCGAACCGCCGCACCATGCTCAGCGTCCAGCCCCGGGTCCCGTCGGGCTGGGCTTCGGCTGCCCGCACGATCTCAACAAGCCGGTCCTCCTCCCGGTCATAGACGGTCACGTCCTTCAGCACCGTGGCAGCGCCCTCCCCTTCCACGCCGGCCACATGCCAAAGGTCGGCGCCCGCCCGCACCCAAACCTCCCGGCCGGACCGGTTCTCGGGCGGCAACGGCTTGTATTCGGCCGCCTTCCAGCGATCATACTCATAGTTGGCGCGCACCAGGAACCACTCGTTGAAGGCAAAGTTCAGAACCGCAATGCCCAGCCCCGCCAGCATCAGCGGCGCAAGGATCTGGTGGGCGCTGATGCCGGCTGCCTTGAAGATGGTGATCTCGCTGTTCTGGTTCAGCGTCATGAAGGTCAAGAGGCTCGCCAGCAGCACCGAAAAGGGCAGGAACAGCGCAATGATCTGCGGCATGCGCACGCTCACATATTTCCAGATCTCCGCCTCGCCATTGCCCGGCACAGCCAGGATTCGCGCCGATTCCCCCAGCAGGTCCAAAGTCATCAGGATCAGCGTCAGGCCCGCCAGAAAGGCGATGGTCCGCGCCAGGAACATCCCCGAAGTGTACAGCGCAAGCTTGCGCGAAGGGAACATCCAGCCCAGCATCATTCCGCCGGCTGCGGGCTCTGGTCCAGGTCGTCGGGCACCAGCCCGATCTTCTGCGCGGGCTTTCGCAGCCCCTTGAACAGGCTGCCCAGCTTTGCAAACAACCGGTCCAGCGCGCCGATCGGCTGCCCGCCGGGCTTGTGCGCCAGCACATGGTAGAACCAGGCGCACAGCGCCGTGAACAGCACGAACGGCACCCACTGCGCCAGGAAGGGGTCCACCCGCCCGATCGAGCCCATCCGCTCGCCATATTCCGAAATCTTGTGATAGGTCACCAGGATAACGACCGACAGGAACACCCCGATCGCAGATGTCGAGCGCTTGGGCGGAACCGCCAGCGCAACCGCCAGCAGCGGCAGCACGAACATCACCACCCACTGCACGGTCCGCCGATGGAAAGCGGCAGCTGCCTGCGTCCGGTCGGCTTGCACCGTGCTGTCGTCGCGCATGATCCCCCACAGCTCGGGGATCGTGCGCTCCAGGTTTTCCGATCCCCGCGTCCGGAAACTCGTCATCGTCGGCAGGTCCACCGGCAGGTCATGCTGCACGAAGGTCAGCACCCGGGGCGGCGCCGTTCCGGGGGCGTCATGCACCAGCGTGCCGTTCATCAGCCGCAAGATGATGACGTCGGGGTCGTCCGTCACCAGGAACTGGCCGCGCGCAGCCGAAACCGCAAGGCTGCGCCCATCGTCCTGCGCCGCGCGTACGAACACGCCCCGCAGGTCGGCGCCCCGGTCAAAGCTCTGCTCCACCCGCAGCGTGGTGCGCGCCGCGATCCGGGTGAACTCTCCCACCTTGATGCTGGCCCCCAGCGCACCCGATCGCAACTCGAACCTGAGCCCTTCATAGGCATAGCGCGACAGCGGCTGCAGATAGCCGACAATGCCGAAGTTTAAAGCCGCGAACAGAGCCGCAAACATGTAGGGCACACGCAGCATCCGGCCATAGCCCACCCCGACCGAATTCAGCGCGTCAAGCTCGGACGACAACGCCATCCGGCGAAACCCCAGCAGGATCCCCAGCGTCACCCCGATCGGGATGCCCAGCGACAGATACTCGGGAATCAGGTTCCCCAGCATCCGCCACACTACACTCACCGGTCCGCCCTCGTTCACCACGAAGTCGAACAGGTTCAGCATCTTCTCCAGCAACAGCAGCATTGCGGCAACCACCAGCGTGCCAACCAGCGGCACGATGATCAGCCGGAACAGATATCGGTCGACAGCTGTCAGGAACGCCATGGCGCGCCCGCCTTAGCAGCAGGCCGCCACTGGCGCCATTGGCGCTTTTGCCCTGCAATCCTTTCCGCTAGCCGGGCCGAATGTCCGCGCTCCTTGCCATCCTCGCAGCTGCCGTCTTGGGCGTTCCCGATGCCTGCACGGCCACAGGCGGCCTGCCGGCTGCTCTGGTTACGGTCCATGGCTTCAAGGACCGCGAGGGCAACCTCAGGATCGCCATCTACCGCGCGAGGGAGGACGAACTGCTCGCCTCGGGCCTCTATGTGCAGCGGCTCGACACGCCCGTCACGCCCGGCGGCGAAATGACCGTGTGCGCCCCCGTGCCGGCCGCCGGCGACTATGTGGTCGCCGCCCTTCACGATCGCGATGCCGATGGCAGCTTGGGCGTCTTCCGCGACGGGGTCGGCTTCTCGCGCAATCCGCGCCTCGGTCTTGCCAGGCCCAAGGTGGCGGTCACGCAAGTCCGGCTCGACGGGGTCATACCGATGCGCATCGAACTCAACTACCTGAACGGCCTGAGGGTAGGGCCCGTGCAACCGAAATGAACGCGCTGACCGGCAGCGTCTCGGCCCGCCGCGTCGGGTCGATGCCCAGCATCTCCAGCGCCGCCAGCGCGCCCGGCACCCCCTTCAGCGACTGCCGCAGCATCTTTCGCCGCTGCCCGAAGGCCGCCGCCGTCACCCGCTCCAGCACGGCAATCGGCACAGCAACCTCGGGCACCCGCGGCACCAGCTGCACCACCGCACTGTCCACCTTGGGCGCGGGCGTGAAGGCCCTTGCCGGCAGCAGCAGGTCGATCCGCACATCGGCGCGGTGCTGCGCCAACACCGCCAGCCGGCCATAGGCCCCGCTTCCCGGCGCCGCCACGATCCGCTCGGCCACCTCCTTCTGGAACATCAGCGTCGCCGAATTCCACCACGCCGGCCAGGGCTCCAGCGTCAGCCACTTGGTCAGCAGGGCCGTCCCGATATTGTAGGGCAGGTTCGCTGCAATATGGGCACCTTTCCCCGCCAGCGCCTGGGCATCCACCTTCAACGCATCACCGTTCACCACGGTCAGCGCACCGTCGGAAGCCACCCCCAGCCGCTGCAGGATCGGCAACGCCCGCGCATCCCGCTCCACCGCAATCACCCGCGCACCCGCCTTCAGCAAGGCCCGCGTCAGCCCCCCGGGCCCGGGACCCACCTCGAACACCCGGTCACCGGGCGCCAGCCCGATCCCGCGCACGATCCGGTCCAGCAGGTTCAGGTCCAGCAGGAAATTCTGCCCCAGCGCCTTGTCCGCCTTCAGCCCGGCAGCGGCGATCTCCTCGCGCAGCGGCGGAAGCGCCGAAATGCGCGCCGCTACACCCTCAGCGCTCAAGCCGCCTGCCGCGCACGGGCGCACTGCCCGGCAAGCGCAATCGCTGCAATCATCGCACGCGGATTCGCCGCACCCGTGCCGGCGATCCCGAACGCAGTCCCGTGATCGGGCGAAGTCCGCAGCACCGGCAGCCCCAGGGTCATGTTCACTCCAAGATCGAAATACAGCGTCTTCAGAGGGATAAGCGCCTGGTCATGGTACATGCAGATCGCTGCGTCATAGCCCGCGCGCGCCGACGCATGGAACATCGTATCGGGGGAATGGGGCCCGGTCACGTCGATCCCCTCCTCGCGCAGCAGCTGGATGGCGGGCAGGATCAGGTCCAGCTCCTCGCGCCCCATCGTTCCGCCTTCGCCGGCGTGCGGGTTCAACCCGGCCACCGCCAGCCGCGGCACAGCAATCCCGAAATCCCGCGCCAGCCCGCGGGCAACGGTCCGGGCACGGCTCAGGATCAGCTCCACCGTCAGCCCCTCGGCCACCCGCGCCAGCGGCCGGTGGATCGTCACCGGTACCGTCTTCAGGTCCGGCCCTACCATCATCATGGCCACATTCTCGGCCGCCACCCCGCAGCGTTCAGCCACGAATTCGGTCTGCCCCGGATGGGTAAAGCCGATCGCATACAGCTGGCCCTTGGCCACTGGCCCCGTTACCAGCCCTGCCACCGCGCCCGATCGCGCAAGCCCGACAGCCATCTCAACGGAATCGAGCGCGCAGCGGGCACCGGCAAGGTTCGGGACTCCGGGCTCGATCTCGCCCGGGTCATCCACCTGCAGCAGCGGCAGCGCCTCGTCGAAGGCCTGCATCGCATCCTGTGGATGGGCGATCTGGATGATCGGCCCGTTCCACACCGCCTCCAGGCTGCGCCGGTCCCCGATCGCAAAGAAAGGCGGCAACAGATGCGCTGCGCGAACCGCCCACGCCTTGGCGATCACCTCGGGGCCTACTCCGGCCGGATCCCCCAGCGAAACCGCAAGCGGCGCTCCGGGCCCCGCGCTTCCAGCGGCAGCATCCGTCGCCATGTCAGCGATAATCGATTACGGCATCGCGGCGAAGATCCCGCAGATACCGCCGCGCAGCGCTGTTTACCCGCGCGTCGTTCAACTGCCCATACACCTGGTCGAAGGTCGGCATCCCGGCACTTGCCGGCGGGTCGTCACGCCCGCACAGCACCAGCACCCGCAGCCCGTCCTGCGGCGATCCGAAAGGCGGGGTCGCAGCACCGATCGGCATCTGCCCCAGGATCTGCTGCAGCTGTGGCGGCAGGTCGCCAAGACGCAGCTGGTCGTTGGCAACCACCTCCGCGCCCAGCCCCTTGGCAACCTCGTCGGCCTTTCCGCAGCCGCCCATGTTGCGCGTCCTGGCCTGCATTTCGTTCGCAAGCTTGCGCGCGTCCGCTTCGCCGATCCCAGCCGGCAGCGACAGGGTCATCTGCTTCAGGCTCAGGATCGCGTTCGAAGGGTCGGCCGTCAGCACCTGCCTCTTGTCCACCACTGCGATAATGTTCACGCCACCCGGCACCGGCACCGGGTCCGAAACCGCACCTCGCGGCAAGGCCGTCACGATCCCCTGCAGCGCCGGCGACAGCTGTTCGGCGCGAACCCAGCCAAGGTCACCTCCCAGCGCCGCCGTGGAAGCTTCGGAAAACTGCCGCGCATAGGCCACAAAGCTCGCGCCCTGCCGCACCTGGGCCACGATCCGCCTGGCATCCGCCAACACCTGCGGCAGCGTCTCGGGCGTCGCCGACAGCAAGATCTCGCCGACCCGAAACTCGTCCTTGCCCTTGGATTGCTCCATCTTGCGGATCACCGACTGCACCTCGTCGTCACCCACGTTGATGAAGGGTTCCACCCGCCGCCGCAGCAGCCGGCTCCACGCAAGCTCGCCCCGGATCTGCTGCTTGATCGACGAAGGCGAGGATCCATTGTCGCGCAGGAACTGCTCGAAGGCCTCGCGCGACTGGCGAAAATTCTGCGCCACCCGGCCATAGGCCTGTTCCACTTCGCCCTCGGGCACGTTCACCTCGTGCTGCGCGGCTTCCTGGATCTGCAACTTCTCGTCGATCAGGTTGCGCAGCACCTGCAGCCGCAGCACATCGCGCTCCTGCGCGGAAATGTTGCCGCTGTTGGCAATCAGCACCAGCGCAAGCCGGTGGTCGACATCGGTGTCCGTGATGATGTCGCCGTTCACGATCGCGGTCGCCTTGCGCACATTGGGGTCCGTCGCGCCGTAAACCATCAGGTCCGGCAGCTGCAGCGCTGCCGCCTGCCGCTGCGAGGCGGTCTGCTCGGGGCCCTGAAGTTGCTGCGCACCCACCGGCTGCAGTGCCACACACGCTGCAAGCGCGGCGATGGCAAAAGGGGCCGGCGCATACGCGCAGAGGCGTGACCTTCGATCACTCATCGTCATCTGGGCGAAATGTTCCTGATCATTCATCTCGGGCAAGGCCGCATAGACCAGACGTCCCGGCCTTGCCAGCGCCAATGCCGCCCGACGGCTGAACCCCGCCTGAAAGCAAGCAGGCCCCGACATCGGAACCAGTCCGGATCCCCTCGCCCTTGCATCAGCCCGGATCCCCGGGCGCGGGCGTCAGCCCAGGTTCCGCAGCGCCAGCGTGAACTGGATCACATTGCCCTGGCGCTGGTTCGGCAAGTCGATGTAATTGCGCTGCACCGTCAGGCCGATGTTGAAGCACTCGTCGGTATAGCTCACCCCCACACGGCCCCGGATCGGCTGCCATCCGTCGTTGGTGGTCAGCGGGTCCTCCTCGGTCGAGGTCAGGTCGACAACCGCGGATCCGAACACGGCCCAGTATTTCCCGAAGGCAACCCGGGCACCTGCCCGCACCTCTTCATGGTCGGTCAGGTCTTCCAGCGCGATATTCCGGTTGTAACGCAGGTATCCCACCGACACGAACGTCCGCCGGCTGCCGATCGCGATGTCCGTCTCGTTGCGCCGGATCGCCAGGCTGTCCTTGTCCAACCGCAGCCGCTGCGTCACCTCCAAGTTGTGGCCCAGCCGCACCGAAGCCCGGCCAACGAAGTCCGAAAACTGCCCGGCAAGCCCGGTTCCTTCCGGAAACAGGTTGCTGCCCCTGCCCAGCCGATAGCTCTGTCCGCCCTGGGCCATCACCACCAGCCCAGGCTTAGTCCAGCGCCAGTCTGCACCATAGGTGAACCGCGCGCCGCCCTCCCACCGGTCATAGCCTGGAAAGCGGTTCAGCGCGAAGAGGTTGGATTCCTCCAGGTCGACCGCCCGGCTGTCCTCGTTGGGGATCGTCGCGTTCGCCGTCGCATGGCTCGCCACGAACTGGACCCGCGGCGAAATCGTCTGCACACCGCCCAGAAAGCCCCCGGCAAGCGGCCATTCCACATCCACTGCCGCCAGCGGGATCAGCCTCGCAGTCCAGCCGTCCTCCCCGGCATAGATCGGGCTGTCGGCGTTGGCGCTGTCGCTTGTGTTGTAGATGTCGCCGCGGATCAGCCCGGTCAGCGTCACCCGCTGCCCAAGCGGGGTCAGCAGGCTGCGCTCCCACTGTGCCGAGGCCAGCGCGCGGACCATCGATTGCCCTTCCCGGCGATACAGGCCCAGGCTGTTCATCTGCACCGTTACCCGCCCGCCCATCGGCCGGGTCGGCAGACGCCACACCAGGTCAACCAGCGGCAGCGCAATCGGCACCCGGTCGTCGTCGGTGCCGGGCGCCAGATACTGGAACGCCCAGCCCCTAACCGAAAAATAGCGGTCCGGCTCCAACCGCTCAAGCGCATAGGTGGTGCGCAACCGGTTATCCAGGCTTACCTGGTAACGGCCAAGGAAGTTGTCGTCGTTGGTCAACCGCGACGAAAAGGTCGATTGCCAGCCACCGCCGTGCACAACCCGGCCCCGCGCATCCAGCGCGCCCCGAAACCGCGCATCGGTGGTCACGATGGTCCCGGTCAGCTCGTCGATCGCCTGGCCCTCGGCATAGGTCGCCATCAGCCCCAGCTGGATTGGCCCGCCGTCCAGCAGCTGCCGATACTCCAGGCCCACCAGCGGGGCGACCGCCGTAAAGACATGGCCGGTCACGGTCAGGTCCCGGTCGGGCGCAAGCGCGAAATAATAGGGCACGCGAAGTTCGCCGCCCAGTTCGCGGGTGAGGCGCACATTGGGCGAAAGAAGGCCCGACTGGTTCTTGTCGAACCCGTCCGGATGCGAAAGCCTCGGCAGCGCTATCACCGGCACCCCGAACATCTCCAGCCGTGCACCTGTATAGAACACCCGCCCGCGCTCCGGGTCGTGCACAACCCGCACCGCCTTCAGCTGCCACACCGGCTTCTGCGGGCAGCCGGCCTCGTCCACCACCTTGCAGGGGGAATAGGTCGCGCGGTTCAGCGTGCTCAGCCCATTCTCGCGAACACCGGTCTTGGCCGCCAGCCGGCTTCCGTCAGCCAGGATCAGCAACACATTGTCGATCGCGCCGTCGCGCAGCGATTCCGTCAGCTCGAAACCGTCCGCCACCGCCCGGATTCCGTCGCCGCTGTCCACCAGCACATTGCCGCTTGCCGAAACCGTGCCCGCCCGCCGGTCATAGACCACCTTGTCGGCTGTCAGCGTCCTCCCGTCCCGGCGCACCCGCACATTGCCGGTCGCGGTGACGACATCCAGATTCTCGTCATACTCCAGCGTGTCGCTCTCGAAGGCCACCATCGGCTCGGGCAAGGTCAGTGCAGCGGCGGGCGGGCCCGGCTCCTGCTGGGCGTTCGCGGGCAGCTGTGAAAAGGCCGCCAGCATCATCGCCAGCGTCATTGCCGGCCTGCTCACCGAATGGGAAGCGCCGGACGCGCGACGGAAAGGCAGGCGGCACGGCATGGGCTCCCCCGGGGCTTTAGGCGGAGCACCCGCGCCGTTCAAGCTGTCAGGCCGGGCTCATGGCACGGCGGGCCTCAGAAGGGTAGCAGCCGGGCTTCGCGGCTGTATCGGATGTAGCCGACATTGGCGCCCAGCCGCCAACCGGCACCCAGCCTGATCGGCACCAGCACGATGTCGCCGCGCTGGTGATAATTGGCCGACACACCGCCGATCAGATAGGCCTTGCCCTCGACAGCCGGAAAGCGCTGGAAAATCTTGTCCGTGTCGTGAAGATTGTACACCAGCACAAAGCTGCGCGAGGCGTCACCGCCGATATCGGGCCCGATGGAAGGGCCGGTCCAGAAGATTTCGCGCTCGCCTTCCACCTTGGAAAACAGCTTGCCCCGGCCATAGCGCAGCCCCACCACGACCGCGCCGCTGCCCTCCCGGCCCACGATATAGCCGTTCGGCTTGCCAAGGTCGGCGAACACCTTTTCGATCACCATGGCAACGCCCTCGGTTGCCTCGCCGAAGGCCCCGTCGGCCGCTGCCGTGATCTCGCCGATCTCGAAGGCCGCGGCCTGCGCATCGCCCTTCAGGCTGCCGTCGCTCTTCGGGGGCCCGGCCGCCGGAACAGGGGCAGGCTCGGCCGTCTGCGCACGTGCGGCGGCGGTGGCGCTTGCGGTGGCGGGCAAGGCTGCCAAAAGCAGCACGGCAAGCGTTCGGGTCAGCATTGCCCAACCCTTGCACAGCCCCATGAATCCCATCTGAATCACGCCTCCGCCACCACCGGGTTGCGCAGCACGGGAAGGCCCGACACCTCCACCTCCACCAGATCGCCCGGCACCAGCCAGCGCGGCGGCACCCGCTTCTCGCCCACCCCGGCGCAGGTGCCCGTGGCAATGACGTCACCCGGCTGCAGCTCGGTGAAGCCCGAGACATAGCTTATCAAGGTCTCGGCATCGAACAGCATCAGCGAAATCGGCGTATGCTGCACCACCTCGCCATTCACCCGTGTGGTCAGGTCGTGTGCCCGATAGTCCCCGAATGCGGAATGCGGCACCAGCTCGGGCCCGATCGAGCCCGACCGGTCGAAATTCTTGCCCGGCGTGAACTGCGCGGTGTGCCGCTGCCAGTCGCGCACCGATCCGTCCAGAAAGGGCATCCAGCCGGCCACATGGCCCAGCGCATCGCCGCGCGCGATGTGCCGGCCGGCCGTCCCGATCACCAGCGCCAGCTCGCCTTCATAATCAAGGGCCGCGCTGTTCGCCGGCCTCACGATTGCCTCGCCGGCGCGCACCAGCGACTGCGGCGTGCGCAGGAACAGCATCGGGTGCGCACCCGTCTCGCCGCGCCCCATCTCGTCGCGCCCCATCTCGTCGCGCCCCATCTCGTCGCGGTGGGCCGCATAATTCACCGCCGCGCAAAAGATCCGCGCCCGGCTTTCCGGAAACCAGCTCATCGCATCTGCATCCTCTGGCAGGCTGTCAGCCGGATCAGTCCGCCGGCCACGGGAACCAGCGCCTCTGGGCTCTGCCCCAGCGCCACCACGAACGCCCGGTCGTCGACCGAAAGCCCCCCCGCATAAGCGCCATAGGCCGGCAGCACCAGCCGCTCGCCCGCCAGCGCAAGGCACGGGCGCGAAACCTGCCGCCCGGTCCGCAGCGGCAGCCGCACCTTGGGGTGATAATGGCCGCTGATCTCCGGCTCCGCACAGCCGGGCACAGCTTCGTGCCTCAGCCGGATTCCGCCCCGCAAAAGCTCGTCCACCACCCGGCCGCCAAGCACCCCTGCACTCGCGCCGTCATGGTTCCCGGTCACCCACAAAAGCTCCGTCATCGATGCCAGCCGCGCCAGCAGCTCGCCCGCTGCATCCGTCATCTGCCGCGCGCCGGCCCCGTCATGGAAACTGTCCCCCAGCATCGCCACCGCCCGGGCTCCGGTCCGCTCCACCGCCGATATCAGCCGCCCCAATGTCTCCAGGCTGTCGTGCGGCGGCAGAAGCCAGCCCCGCCGGGCAAAGGCCGCACCCTTCTCCAGGTGCAGGTCAGCCACCAGCAGCAGCTCCTCGTCGGGCCAGAACAAGGCCCCGCACGGAAGCGCCCGCAGCTCGGTGCCGGCAAATCGGAAGGCCGGAAACGCCGGCAAAAGCGGCGGGAACGAAAGGGAAACATCGGCCACGCCCGCGCCACTGCCACCAGCCGGGCAATGGCGCAAGGTCAGAAGCGCGACAGCCAGCTCAACTCGCCTTGCAGCCAGGTCGGCTCCCGCCCGGGCGTGTTGGGCCCGTTGCGCTGCACCCGCGCGCTCGCCTTCACGTCGCCGATGCGTGTCGGCCAGTTCACCCCGCCTTCCACCTGCACGATTTCCTCGCGGTTGCGCGAAATCCGATAGTGCGGCGTGTTGTTCAGGTTCAGCACGATATGCCTTGCTGCCATGTTCCACCGCCGGTTCCTGGTGTCGGTCAGCGCCCAGTGCATCGTCATCCCCCGCGCATCGCCATCCAGCGAATGCCCCACCGGCCGCCGCCCATAGGTCCAGCCGTCGGAGTAGAGGAAATTCCAGTAGGCGGCTCCGGGCAACGTCTGTCCACCGGACAGGCGGCCAAGAAAGCGGGCGACCTGCGTGTCCACATATTCGAACCCGGCGTCCAGCAGCGCACCCTTCTGTCCCACCGGCCCCGAAATGCCGGCCCCGATCTGGCGCAGGAAGCCGTCGATCAGGATATTGTCCGCATCCTCGGCCACGGTCGAAAAGTGCAGCTTCAGGATCTGCCCGGTCTTTCCGATCGGCCGTCGATAGCTCATGTCGAACCCGGCCAGCTGGTTCCCCGGCTCGTCCGGCGTCCCCGTGTTGTCGAAATCGTTGAACCCAAGCAGCGCACGGCCGATGATCTGGAAATCGCACGGCCGCCCCGATCCGCACAGCTGAAGCCCACGCACCAGCCCGATCTCGAACCAGGGGGTCGGCTGGAACGCCAGCCGCATCCCCACCATCGCGGGATTGTCGAATTCGCGCTCCTCGTCCGCCACCCCCACGAACACGTCCAGGGTCGTCGGCCCCAGCCAGCGCAGCAGCGGAAGATCGATGTTGAACGGTTCCAGCCGCCGGAACCCCACCCGCGGCATTGGCCGTGCGCTGCTGGAAAACAGCATCGCCCCGTCCTGGCCCGCACCCCACCAGTTATCGAACCAGCCGCCATAAAACGCCCAGTTTCCGCCCACCGTCAGCACCACATGGCTCGGGTCGGGCGAAAAGCCGTTGCGCTCCTGCGTTGCCTCCTGCCGGTCGGTCCCGTCGCTCTGCCAGGTGCCGCCCCAGGTCACATGCAGCGCCCCGCGATCGTGCGAAGCCGAGACGCTCAGATCACCCGGGTTTCGCGCCACCCGGTCAAAGGTGCGCACCAGCGCCGCATCGTTCGTCACCGACACCCGCGCTTCGTAATTGGTGCGCTGCCCGTAATGCGCCGAAAGCGCCGCCACCCGCTGCACGGCCGCCCTCAAATGCGGCGGCAGCGCGCCATCGGCCTCGGCCCGCTCCAGCCCGCGGTTGATCTGCGCCCAGGGCAGAGGCCAGGCATCCACCGGCCCCTGGATAAAGCCATGCGCCCGCAACAGCTCGACATCGGCGCGCAGCCGCGCATCGCCGGGCCCCACCCACGGCGAGGCACCAGCCGGCATCGCTGCCAGCAGCAGCGCCATCATCAACAGCCGTCGCAGCATCCTGTCGCGCCCCTCAAGCCGTCCAGTGCGCGCGCGCAATCGCCACCGCCCGCGCATCGTCCACGTCCAGCCACGGCGCATCGCCCACATCCACCGCCCGGGCAAGCCCATCCCGCGCCAGCCGCCCCACGCCGTCCGAAAGCGACGGCCGGCCGCCCTGCTCCAGCGCCGTCACGAGTGCGGGGCCGATCAGGAACAGCCCGGTATCATAGGCGTCATACACGCAAAGCCCCTTGCCGATCGCCCGAATCGCTCCGTCCTCGGTCCGCACCCGGGTCACATCCGCCTCGTCCACAAAGGGGTGCCCAAGCCGCCGGTCCACCGCCAGCGCAAGCGGCGCATCGCCCGCGCCTGCCACCAGCAGTTGCCCAAGCTGGGGCGCGATCAGATGGTCCGCCATGCACAGGAAACTGCCCGGCTGCACCGAATCCCGCGCCGCCAGCAGGGAAACCCCGTTGGGCGCGTCCGACCAGTGCGGATTGAACACGGTCCCCGCCGGGATCGGCGAACCGGCCAGCGCACCGGCCACTGCATCGGCAGCATGGCCCGTCACCACAGTCGCAGAGCGTGCACCCGCAGCCGCCAGTGCCCCCAGCACATGCAGGATCAACGGCAGCCCGGCCACCAGTGTCAGCGGCTTCACGGGCTCCACATCGGCCAGCCGCGATCCGGCGCCCGCCGCCAGCACGATCGCGTGCCGGCCCGCAGGCGTCGTCACTGGCATGGTGCTGTCACTGGCATGGTGTTTTCACTGGCATGGCGTCGCCATCGCTATCGCGCCGCTGCCCGGCCGGATTCCTGCGATCTCAGTGCCGGGTCTGGGTCGGCTCGCCGGCCGCGGCCGCAATGAAGGCCTCCAGCGCAGCATTCGCCTCGCCTTCCTCCATCTGCACCGCCGGATGCTTGCAGAAGGCGGCCGAGGCCGAGGCGATCACCCCGCCCTGCCCCCGCCGGCGCGCCAGCGCAGCGCAGCGCACCAGGTCGATCGCAACACCGGCCGAATTGGGGCTGTCCTCCACCGAAAGCCTGAGCTCCAGGTTCAGCGGAACCCCGCCGAACATCTCGCCTTCCATGCGCAGGAAGCAGACCTTGTTGTCGTTCTGCCAGGCCACATAATCCGACGGCCCGACGTGGATATTGTCCGCGTCCAGCCGCCGGTCGCTCGCCGACTGCACGGCCTCGGTCTTGGAAATCTTCTTCGATTCCAGCCGGTCGCGCGCCAGCATGTTCAGGAAGTCCGTGTTGCCGCCGGTGTTCAGCTGGTAGGTCCGCTTCAGCCGCACACCCCTGCGCGCGAACAGTTCGGTCAGCGTCCGGTGCACGATGGTCGCGCCCAGCTGCGCCTTGATATCGTCCCCGATCAACGGAACGCCGGCCTCGGCAAAGCGCCGCGCCCACTCCGGGTTGCTCGCGATGAAGACGGGGATGTTGTTCACGAACGCCACGCCGGCCCGCAGCGCGGCCTCCGCATAGAATTCCGTCGCCTTCTGGCTGCCGACCGGCAGATAGTTCATCAGCACATGGGCGTCAGCCTGCTTCAGCGAGTCCACCACCTCGTCCAGCGTCGGCTCTGCCGCATCGGCCACCCGGAAGCTGCGCGCCTCGGCCGCCTCCAGCATATGCGGCGCAACACCGTCCAGCACCGGGCCCATCATCACCCGGGTGCCCGTCGGCGACACATGGTCGCAGAACACGGTCGTGCAATTGGGCGCTGCAAAGATCGCATCCGCCACATCCAGCCCCACCTTGCGCCGGTCCACATCAAAGGCAGCCACCACCTTCAGGTCCTTCGGGCGCCAGCCACCCAGATCCCAGTGGCTCAGGCCGATCGCCTCGTTGGCACCGCCGTTCGAATAATAGGCAATACCCTGCACCAAAGAGCTGGCGCAGTTGCCAGTCCCAGCGATCGCGACATTGATAGGGGTCATCGGGCGAAGCCTGTCCTTCCGGGGGGTCGACGGTAAAACCGCATCCGTGGCCCTGTCCAGCGCCCCGGAACGTCAGATTTCTGCAACATAAGCGCGCTCACCTAGCGGCAGGCTTGCCCTTCGGCAAGAAATCATAGGCGGTATCGGCAAAATTTGCCCGCACCTCTTCGCTCACCCTGCTTCCATAATCCCCCAGCGCCTTCAGCAGCCGCCAATGCGAAACCGCAAAGGTGATGGCTGCATAGCCCAGGATCATCAGGAAACCTTCCCACCACCACCCCGCGACCGCAAAGGGCAGAAAGCTCCAGAAAAAGGTGTTGCGCCGCCCGCCCACCAGCCGGAACCGGCGCTCGAACGGCCCCCAGTCATCCAGCTGCCGCCCGGTGAACCGCCGGAAGAACTCGCCCGACGCCGCCTCGCTCACCGCAAAGGCGATGATGCCCCACGCTGCCAGCCAGGCGGCAACGCCGTGGGTCTGCGACAGCCAGTAGCCCAGGGCCAGGATCCAGCCATATTCCAGCACCTTGTCCAGAACATGCTCGAGGTCGCCCCACTTCGAAAAATCGTGCCGCGTCCGCGCCAGCTTGCCGTCCACCCCGTCCAGCGGCCCCACGATCAGCACCAGCCCCAGCGCCCACAGCGGCTCCCCGCGCGCAAACAGCCAGATGGCCGCAAGGCCCAGAAGCCCCGTCAGCAGCGTCACCATGTTGGGCGTCACCGGGGTCGGCAGCAGCAACCGCACCAGCGCATTCTCGAGTGGCGGGTGGATGAACCGCGCAGGCCAGTCCAGGCAGCCCTTCTGCGCGGCCGCCAGCAGGCTGGCGGTGCCGGCTGCCCGGGCTGCCTCGTCGAGTGGCCGCGCCCAGATCATCGGCGCATCGCGGCGGCGCGCCGGCGCATAGGTCGGCACCGTCTCCACCATCAACCGCCCGGCGCCCGCTTCCACGGCCGCGCGCGCCAGCGTGCCCGAAAGCTCCCAGTCGCCAAGCTCGGCTGCCACCCGGCCCACCAGCGCAGCCGGCAACAGCGCAGCGCCGGCCCAATGGGTCGCCGAATCAAGCCGTTCGGCGCCTTCCGGCGCAGACGCGCCAAAGGCCAGAAGCATCGGCCTGTCATGCGGCACCTGCAGCACCGGCCCGTCCTGCACGGCCCGCAGCGCCGGCCTTTCCTGAGCCGCCAGCAGCGCTGGCCATTCCTGTGCCGAAAGCAGGGCCATCACCAGCCGGGAATCGATCAGAAGCCCCGGGGCAAGATGCAGCACCGCCCGCGCCTCGCCCGCCAGCCGCTCTGCCAGCTGCGCATTCGTCGTCGCCCGTTCCACGCGCGGATCCTCCGAAAACCGCGCGCCCAGGTCCGCGGTCAGCGCCACCGCAACCACGATCACCCGGGAAGCGCCCGCCTTCAGCACCATCCGCACCTGCCGCTCCAGCAGGCTGATCCCCCCCACGACTCCAAGCCCGGGCAGCTCCAGCCCGGTCGGGCTCTCGCCAACCAGCAGCACCGCGACGAAGTCGCGCGACGGTTCAGGGGAATTCATGGCCAGCGTCCTTAATCACGCAACCCCGGGCTTGCCAGCCCGCTCCGCATTTTACAGGGTCGGATGTGATGACCGGACGCCCGCTCGAGATCGAACCCCTGTCCAACCGGCTGGTCGTGCACCGCCTGTCGGCCGCCTTGCTGCCCCGCGCAGTCCGGCTCGGCATCCATCCCAATCTCGTCACGTCGGGCGGGCTCCTGCTCGGGCTCGCGGCCGGCACCTGCTATCTCCACTGGGCCGACTGGCGATTCGCCACCGTCGGATTGCTGCTGATGATCGGCTGGCACGTGATGGATGGCCTCGACGGCCAGCTCGCCCGCGCCACGGGCCGCACCACCGATCTCGGCCGCCTGCTCGATGGGGTCGCCGATTACGCCACATTCGTCGCCGTCTATCTCGCGCTGGCCTTCACCAGCCCGCGCCCGGGGCTCGCCCTTGCGCTTGCCATCACCGCAGGCGCCGCTCACGCCCTCCAGTCCCAATTCTACGAGGGCGAGCGCGCAACCTATATCCGCCGCCTCGCCGGGCGCTTCCGCGCCGTCGAGCGCCCGGAAACCGGCGGTTTCGCCGAACGCCTCTATAACCGCGGGGAAGCGCTGCTCGGCAACCGCGCCCGCCCCTTCGATACCAGGCTCGAAGCGGCCACTCCCGCCGAACGCAGCCGCCTGCTGGCAAGGTGGCAACCCCGCGCCGCCCGCGCGCTTCGCGCCGCATCGCTGCTCAGCGCCAACGGGCGCACGATCGCGATCTGGCTCGCCACGCTCGCCGGAAACCCGATGCTCTACTGGCTGTGGGAGATCGTGGGCCTCACGCTCGTCGCCCTTGCCGTCGCCCGCGCGCTAAGGCAGGCGGAAGACAGCGACGCGGGCGACAGCAGCCAAGGCACGCAGTTCGCCTGAACCGCGCACCAACCGGGGCGGGGGCGAGCATCGCGAACGAACACGCAGGGCAGCACAAGCACCTAGGGGAAACCAGCGACCATGTCAGAAGTCACAACCATCCGCCTGTCCTTCGTGATCGCCTCCCTGCTCGGGGCCGTCTGGCTCGCCTTCGGAGTGTGGGGCATGTCGGTCGATGGCGCCCGGCCGCAGACGGTCAGCCAGGCCGTGCAGCAGTTCGGCATCCTGCTGATGCCGATCGCTGCCATGTATGCGCTTGCCGCAGCGCTCGGAAACCGCGAACGCATCCCCGTCCTCGACAAGTCCGACACGCTCGAGGAAACCGAAGCACGCCTGGCCGGTGCCGCCTCGCGGATCGACGCGCTGAAGGGCAGCCTCACCCAGGATCTCGGAACCCTTGCTGCAACCGCAGACCTCCTAGAATCCCGCTCGCGCGAGGCGCAGCGCCTCGTTGCGGAGCTGACAACGGCAACCAGCGGCGCGCTCGAGGCAAGCCGAAGCCTCGAGGGCGTCCTGCCGCAGGCCGCGTCGGCCGCTGAACGCCTGCGAAGCTCGCTTGCCGAAACCGGAAGCCTCGCCGAAGTCCAGGCCGATCGCGCAATCGGCGCCGCCCGGGTGCTCGCCGACGGGCTCGACACGCTTGCCGCCCGCGGAACGGGCGCCGCCGACACGCTGGCAACCGCGCTCGCCGCTCTGGAAGCCCGGTCGATCGAGGGCCGCACCCAGTCCGAGGCCGGAATGCGCGCCATCCGGGGCGAGGCCGACACCCTGTTCGATCTGCTGGAAAACACCATGGTCGCCAAGCGCGATGCAATGGCCCGGCAGGGCGACGCCGTTGCCGCCCAGATGGCCGACAGCTGGCAGAAGCTCGAAGCCATGGCGTCGGCCGCCGCGGCCCAGCTTGCAGAACGGCTCGACTTGCTCGGACGCCAGGCCGAGGCGATCGAAAGCCGTCTCAAGGCGCAAGGGGCGCTCACCGAAACGCTGGCGACTTCCGGCGAACGCGCCTTCAAGCTGCTCGACGCCCGGCTCCAGCACGCGCAGGAAACCACCGGCTCCACCCTCGACAGGCTCGCCGCCCGCATCCAGGAGGTGAACACCGACCTCGGACGCCTCGCCCAGCCGCTGAAGGACACCCAGGCCGCCACGCGCGAGCTTGAAACCGCGGTCAAGTCCTTACGCGAAGGCGCCATGCAGACCGTCGATGTGCTGGGCGAAACCCTGCCGGCCCGCACCGTCGACGCCGGCCGCGCAGCCGAAACCCTCACCGCCGATCTCACCGCGCTTGCCGCCGTGATCGACCGCGCCCACGACCGCGCCGCTGCGCTTGCAACACCCATCCGCGAAAGCCGCGCCGCCATCGAGGAGGCAAGCGAAGCCTATGCCGCCCAGCGCGGCGCCATCGAAGCGGCAAGCCGGGCCCTGGTGGTCGAGCTGCAGCAGGCCCGCACCCTTATCGGCGAGGTTGAGGAACAGACCCGCGACACCTCGCTCTCGGCCGCCACCCGCCTCGTCGAAGCGATGACCCGTGTCCGCGAGGTGGCCACGCAGACCAAGGGCACCATGCGCGAAATGCTCGACGGCGTGCTCGCCGAAGCCCGCGACGCGCTCGCCGAAGCGGCCGACGAAGCGATGCGCCGCAGCTACGCCGAACCGATCGCAGCCCGTGCCCGCGAAGCCGAAGCCGCCGCATCCGCCGCCGCCGAACGCACCGCGTCCAGCATGGCCGCCCTCGCGAACACGCTCAAACTGCTGGAAGACCGTTCGAGCGACCGGGTCGTTCAGTTCGAGGAGGCCCGCCAGGCAGACCTGCTCGCTGCCGCCTCCCTCCTCACCGACCGCCTGTCCGAGGCCTCCGTCTCGATCGCGTCGGCGCTCGGAAAGCCCATGGACGATTCCGACTGGACCCAGTGGCGCCGCGGCGAACGCGGCCTCTTCAACCGCCGCGCGCTCGCCCTCCTGAACCGCCGCGAAGCCAAGGAGCTGAAGGACCTCATCGCCTCGGACCGGGATTTCGCGGCCTCGGCCCGCGATTACACCGCCGCCTTCGACGCCCTCGTGCGCCGCTTCGAAGCCCAGGCCCCGGTGCTCGCAACAGCCCTCCAGAGCTCCGACCAGGGCCGCCTCGCCGCCGCCCTCTCCGAAGTCCTCGAAGGCTAGGCCCGTTTCGCCGGCTCCGCACCGGCCCTCATCCCGTTGATTGCAACCCATGGCATCGGCGGAACGCCACCAGCGCGACCGCGCGCCGGCCGACAGGCCGAACGCGATGCATCTTCCGCA
>BBPD01004833.1_pt2 | contig 34855 bp, 34 predicted proteins | sample 1344911 | NCBI WGS metagenome assembly BBPD01 (sample SAMD00019088, study PRJDB2971) | groundwater metagenome | biome: freshwater biome; feature: mineral spring; material: ground water | place: USA: CA, Sonoma | collected 2011-09 | depth surface m
AATCTAAAATGAAATTTTAGAAAGGATAAGAGATGAAAAAAAAATTAAAAACACCATCTAATATTCACAGAAAAAGAGTTCATGGTTTTCGTGCAAGAATGTCCACTCAAGATGGAAGGAAGGTCCTGAAAAGACGAAGACAAAAAGGAAGACATAAATTAACAGTTTAAAAAGCAAAGCCTTACGGGCATGAAAAACAAACAACAAAAGTGGTTTAAAACCGTAACAGAGCAAGGTGTTTACAAAAAGGGCAGGTATCTTGTTTTGTGTTTTATTGAAGGCACAGATAAAACAAGGGCTGCTTTTATAATAAGTAAAAAAAAATGTAAGTCTGCTGTGCGCAGAAACAGGATAAGAAGGTTGCTCAGAGAAGCCTTAAGACAAGTCTCCTCTAACCTGAAACAAGGACTTGATATTATTGTATTCGTAAAGCCTCAAATGATTTTGTTAACAAAAAAACAGGCCGTTCCCCGTTCGCCCACAGCTCTTAAGTTTTACGAGAAGCAGGGTTTATTTGCAACAATAAAAGATGAGATGGAGAAACTGTTTAAGACATGAATAATGTACTTATAAAATTTATTAGAATACTTATCTTTATAAGAAGGCTCGTCCTGCCTATTGGTTGTTGCAGGTTTTATCCGACCTGTTCAGAATACATTATTCAGGTATTTGAAAAATTTTGTTTCTGCAAGGCACTGGTTTTATCTGTTAAAAGAATAATAAGATGTAACCCACTGTGCAAGGGCGGTTATGACCCAACAGGTGGCAGGCGACAAAGGACAGGTGACTGGTGACGGGTAACAGGTGAGAGAGAAAAATTTAGTCCACAGTCGCCAGTTACCAGCTACCATTGACCAAGAGCGGGAGGATTAAACGATGAATCCAAGATATATTGTGGCAATGATAATATTGATTGCATTTATGCTTTTTTATCCCTGGTATATGAGTAAAATAACACACAGACAGAAAGAGCCCCCACAGATACAACAGGTTGAACCGCCACAATACATTGGTTATCAAAATGTTATAAAAAAAGAAGTTGTCCACAAAAGAATACCCTTTCAGACAGAAAGTTTTCTTCTGGATTTTAGTAAAAACGATGGCTCTATAAGAAAGGTTGCGTCTGAAAAACATGAAGTAATAGGGGAACCGCACCCTCTTGCCATTATAAATGCTGACGATATGAGCCAGATAAGCCCTTTTTCCTTTAATTTGACAATTGTAAAAGATAATAAACCCATAAATATCTCACCAACAGACTTTAAAACAAATATAGGACGTTTAAAAGCTACTTTCACTGGGATATATGAAGAAGGGATAGAAGTTATAAGAGAAATACAAGAGACTGATGAAAATGTTCTTCATTTAAGTCTAAAACTTAAAAATTTGTCTGAGTCAGACATAACAGCCTATTATACAATAGGTTGTGCATCTGGCATTTCTATAGATGCACCCAACGATAAAGCACTTATAGAGGTTCTTAGTTTTACAAACCAAAGGTTTTATAAAGAACCATTTAGAAGGGCTCTTTCCCAGTTAAAAGAAAGGGTTGGACAGACAAACTGGGTAAGTATAAGAAGCAGATATTTCTGTGTTTTATTAAAGCCGGAGGGTAGACCTGGTTCTGCGGTCGTTTACTCAAATTTGGAAGACGATAGAGGAGTTGTAGGATTAAGGTCCCAAATTTTAACATTAAAACCTGAAGGGGAGTATTCCGAAAACTTTAAATTATATGTAGGGCCAATAAATTATGAAAATCTTAAAAAAATAGATCCCACAGCAACAAAAATTGCCGAATTAGGTATGCTACATGTGATATCAAGAATGCTTTTGGCAACCTTAAACTGGGTGTACTCCTGGACAAAAAATTATGGGATAGCCATAATATTTTTATCAATATTCATTTCTATTGTTTTGTCTCCGCTTTCTATAAAGAGTGCTATTTCTATGAAAAAAATGCAAGAAATACAACCCAAGATGCAAGAAATAAGAGAAAAACACAAGGATAATCCTCAAAAAATGAATACTGAGCTGATGGAAACCTATAAAAAACACAAAGTAAATCCATTTGGTGGATGTCTACCAATGCTTCTTCAAATTCCTATATTTTTTGCATTATATCAAGTCCTAATGAGATCGGTAGAATTAAGGGGGGCGCAATTTCTATGGATAAAAGATTTGGCGGGTCCGGATAAAGCCTTTCGTCTTCCATTTTCTTTACCTGTTATAGGTGAATGGCTCAATATGCTGCCTGTTTTTGTTATAGGTGCAATGTATCTACAACAAACTCTTACATCAACACAAACAGTTACAGAACCAAGCCAAAAGATGCTGGTTTATATTATGCCTCTTATACTTGGTTTTGCATTCTATTCTATGCCCTCCGGATTTATTCTGAATTTTCTTATAAGCACACTTGTCAATTCAGGAATACAAATATTAGTCACACATAAACTTCAAAAATAATTATAAATGAAAAACAAAAAACCTGAAATTCCGACATGTGGATAAAACAAGTATTTCATTCCCCTTTTAGGAAAGGGGCTGCCCCGAAGTGACGGGTATTTCCCTTTTGTAAAAAAGGGCCATCTAAAAATAGGGTTATACAACAGTTCCAAACTGTTAATGTTCCACGTGGAACACTAGAGTCTGTGAGCATAACCCACAAGCACCAGGATACAAATCACACACCCAGAGGGTACCCGAAGCACCAAACAATATTCAATGACCAAATTACAATAACCAAACTTTTGGAAATTCGGGCACCCTTTGGGTGTGGAATTTGTATCTTCGGATACTCCCTGGGTGTGGAATTGAGGTCATTTATTATTTTTCTTTGTCACCTGTTACCGCCGGTCGCCAGTCACCTATTCTATGGGGGTCGTGCAACGGGGCCTTTTAGCATCAACAGGAAATATTGTGAGTAAAACTATCTCTGTTTGCAACCAAAAAGGTGGTGTTGGAAAAACCACCACTGCAATAAATTTAAGTGCTTTTTTGTCTCAGAGCGGTAAAAAGACGCTTATAGTAGATTGCGACCCGCAGGCAAATGCAACAAGTGGGCTTGGTGTAGACAAAAAAAATATAAAATACAACACTTATGATGTAATAATGCAACATATTCAACCGCAAGAAGCAGTGATCCCTATCCTTATTGAAAACCTATTTATAATTCCCTCCAACATAAACCTTGTAGGAGCAGAATTGGAGCTTGTTTCTGTGCTGGGACGGGAATTTAGAATAAAAAATTCGATAGAAAATCTTCGGTCTTCTTATGACTTTATAATATTAGACTGTCCCCCTTCTTTGGGACTTTTGACGATAAATGCTTTGGTAGGGTCTCATTCCATTCTTATACCCCTTCAATGTGAATATTTTGCATTAGAAGGGGTTGTCCAATTAATAGATACTATTCAAAGGATAAAACGCAGTTTAAATCCTGTTCTTGAAATTGAGGGGGTGCTCCTTACAATGGCTGATCATAGAACAAGATTTTCTACGGAGATCATAAGTGATGTCAGACAATACTTCAACAACAAGGCTTATGACACTGTTATCCCAAGAACAATAAAATTAAGTGAAGCCCCGAGTTTTAATAAGCCCATAAGTCTTTATGAACCATTTTGTACCGGCGCAATAAAATACAAGGAATTTGGAGAAGAATTTTTAAGAAAACAAAAACGTGGGATAGCTGGACCGCTACTAAGCCCCAATAACAGGTGATAGGCGAGACTGGTGGCAGGCAACAGGGAAAGGAGTTTTTATTATTTTTTATTTTCCAGTCACCGGTTACCGGTTATTTGTCACCACTTACCAGTCGTCTTAAGGAAAGGGGATATATGGGAAAAAAGTCTCTCGGTAAAGGATTGAGTGTTCTTATATCAGAACAAAATAAGACAGCAGATATTGAGGGAGAAAGGGTAATAAACATTCCGGTAGAAAAAATTATACCCAATAGATTTCAGCCCAGAGAAAAATTTGATGAAGAAAAATTGAATAATTTAATCGCCTCCATAAGAGAAAATGGCGTTGTCCAGCCCATACTTGTGCGACGCTGTGGAGAAAAATATGAAATAATAGCCGGAGAAAGAAGACACAGGGCAGTAAAATCCCTTGAAATAAAAGACATTCCGGCCCTTATAAAAGATGTTACTGATACAGAACTTTTAGAATACGCTCTTATTGAAAACCTACAGAGACAGGATTTAAATCCCATAGAAGAAGCGAAAGGATATGAAAAACTCGTCAAAGACTTTGGTTTTACACAAGATGTTGTTGCGCAAAGAGTTGGAAAAGATAGGTCTACTGTTGCAAACTGCTTAAGAATTTTAAAACTTCCGCAGATAATTCAAGATAATATTTCACGTGGAACACTATCAATGGGACATGCAAAAGCACTTCTGTCTATTGAAAACCCGAAAACCCAGATTTCAATATCTAACAAAACAATAAACTTTGAATGGTCAGTAAGACGGTTAGAAAATGTGCTAAAAAATATTATTTCAGGCAAAAAAACAAAGTTGTCAAAGGACCAGAACATTGTCCAACTTGAACAAGAACTACAGCAGATATTGGGAACGAGGGTAAGGATTACACACGGAAAGAAAAGGGGACATATTGAGATAGAATACTTTTCATTGGATGATTTAGACAGGGTGCTTGCAATGTTAAGAAAAGCAAAGATATAAACATAATTTATTTATTTACAATATATTAAAACTTACAGGTTCGCCCTCATGAGGACACTTCTGGGTGAAGTAAAAAAGATACATATGACAAAAAACAGGATTGATCAGACATTTGAAAGACTAAAAAAACAAAACAGAAAGGCTTTTATTCCATATATAACAGCAGGGTACCCTGACATAAAAACAACAAAGATTTTGGTCCAAAAGTTTGAAAAAATTGGGTGTGATATTGTTGAGCTCGGTGTTCCATTCTCAGACCCCATTGCAGACGGACCTGTTATACAGATGGCATCGCAGAAAGCATTAGAAAAGGGTGTGAGTCTCAAAATCATAATTCAGATGGTAAAAGAATTAAGAGAAAAAATAAAAATTCCTATTGTTCTTATGGCATACTATAACCCAATATTTGTTTATGGGATTAAAAAGTTTGTCCAGGATGCAACCAAAAACGGTGTTGATGGTGTAATTATTCCGGACCTCCCGCCCGAAGAAGCACAAGAGATTATAGATATTGCAAAAAAGTATTCTCTTAATACAATATTTTTGCTTACCCCAACAAGTTCTAAAAAAAGGATCAGGATAGTCGCAAAGAAAGGGACAGGTTTTATATATTATGTAAGTGTAGTTGGTGTTACAGGTGAAAGAAAAGAACTCCCTGAACAATTAGTAGAAGAGATAAAGTTTATTAAAAGCCTTACACACAGACCCATATGTGTGGGATTCGGGATATCAAATCCTCAACAGGCGAAAACACTTGCTCAACATTGCGACGGCGTTATTGTAGGAAGCGCAATTGTGAAAAAAATCCAGGAGAATGTCCACTCAAAAGACATATTAGGAAAAACAGCCTTTTTCGTAGAAGGGCTTTTAAGGGCAGTCAAATCATAACAACTTAAAGGAGGGATATGAAAAATTAGTTGTATTTTATTTGTTAACGGTTTCGGGGGCTTTGTACTGTCAGGATATTGACACACAGGTACCTGAACTTTTGGGGCTTAAAATTATACCGGCAGATTTTTCAGGTAATTGTACAATAACACTTACAACACAGGATCAAAAAATAAGTCTGAAAATTGCTAAATTGGGCGACAACATAAGAACAGAAATGGATTTAACAAAAATATCTGGGTTAGATGCCGCAACAGTAGCAGAGATAAAAGAACTTGGCTTAAATGAAACTGTTGTCATTATAAGACAGGATAAAAAATTATTTTGGGTTTTATATCCATCAAAAAAAGGATACATAGAAATCTCTCAGGAACAAATAAATATAATCCCCAAAGATATTGAATATACAAAAATAGCAGAAGAAACCCTTAACGGTGTTGTCTGTGATAAATATAAAATCAGTACAAAATCAGACAAACAAGAAATAAAAGCATATTACTGGCTATCAAAATCTCAGCCCAGTGTGCCTATCCGATCTGAGGTAGAGACAAGCGATGGAAAGATAGTAATTGAATTCTCTGATATAAAACTTATTTCTCCTGCAAAAGAATTATTTGAAGTACCCTCCGATTATAAAAAATATACTGACCCGATGCAGATGCTTATGGGAGAGCTGAATATTAAATAGAATATGCTTGAATTCACTGCCAACAATTGTTAGGGATTGATGATAAGAACAATAGGTTAATCTATGAGCAACAACAAAATTTTTTCATTGGGCATAGAGTTTAGTACTCAATCAGTAAAGTTAATTGTGTTAGATATAGAACGCGGAGATACAGTTTATAAGAATAAATTTGATTATGATAAGGAATTTCCAGAATATCATACAGAAGGCGGGGTACTTAAAAACACTCTGCCTGAAATCAGACATACATCTTCTTATATGCTGATTGAATCGCTTGATTGTGTTTTTAAGAAATTGTTAAATGACAGTATAGATTTGAATCAGATATACATTATTAAAATAGATGCAATGCAACACTGTACAGTATATGCTAATGGGTTATTTAAGTGTATATTAAAAAACTTAGATTCAGGAAATGGTTTGCTTAAACAATTAAAACCTGGTATTACAAGAAGTACAATCCCGATATGGGAAGACAGAAGTCCGATTGAAGAAGTTAAATTTCTTACAGGTATTTTAAAAAAGAAAGACAGACTCATTAAACTAACAGGCAATAAAGCAGAATTAAGATTTCCCGCGGCACAGATAATAAAGTGGGCAAAAGAATCGCCAGAGGAGTATAAAGCAACTTCACATATATTTTTATTAAGTGCGTTTTTAACTTCAATTTTAATAGGCAAAATAGCACCTGTGGACACAGGCGATGGATGGGGCACCAATCTGAATACACTTAATATTAAATACCCCCAATGGAATAAGATTGTTCTAAAAAGTATTGATGGCTATTTGAATAAAAGCAGTTTCTATTCACCTCTTGAAGAAAAAATAGGCAAGATGGTAGATTATGATACAGTAGCAGGAAGTGTGTGTAATTATTTTATTAAAAAATATGGGGTTAATCCGCATGCCACAGTATTGGTCGGGACAGGGGATAACCCTGCTACATTATTAGGGTGTGGTGGCAATATTGTTATTTCTCTTGGAAGCAGCTACACGGTTAATGGAGCAATAAAAGAAATTACACCCTCTATATCAGGTGAATATAATATATTTGGTTATACCAGAGGAAGAGCAATGGCTTTAAGTGTTTTTACCAATGGAGGAAAAGTGCATGAACATTTCTTAAAAAAATATATAACAAAATCATCTATTGCCGAAATAACAAAAAAAGACTGGGATTTATATGTCCAATCAGTCGGCAAATCAGAGATAAGCAGTCAAGATAAGATTATGCTCCCTTATCTTCTTGATGAATCTACTCCTTTATGTAAAAAAGGTATAGTAAGAGATGATTTTAAGGAGGATGAAAAAGAAACAAACATAAGAGCCTTGCATCTCTCTTTTGCACTTGCTCTTAAGGCTCACTCCTCACACTTGAGTAAAGTGAACACACTCTGTATCGCGGCGGGTGGTTCAAAAAATCCTGTTTTGCGACAGTGGATTTCAGATGCATTTAACGCAAAAAGTTATACTATAAAAAATTCCGAATATGCGGCCCCACTTGGCTGCGCAATAAGCGGTGCACTGTTTTTGACAAAAACTTCTTATAAGGAGGCTGTGGCAAAATATGTGCAGATTGAAAAAGAAAGTTTTATTAAACCAATACCTGAAAATGTAAAAGGTATGAAATTTTTAATTACATATTACAATGAACTGGAACAAAAACATCTAAAAACTTGGGGAGGTGAAACATTATGTATAAATTAAAAGACTTATCGTACCAAAAAAAGGTAAGGGGTAAAGAAACTCTTTTAAAGCATATGAAGGCCTTCAGGTTAGATTTAAAATTTTCAGTGGGTATATGGTATTTTTGTCCTGCTGGCGGAAGGTTTCATGAAAGATATGTGGAAAACAAAACAATAAAAGAAAAACTAAAAATGGCAGAAGAGATGGCAGAATTTGGAGTTAAAGGGATAGAGGCTCATTACCCTGCAGAAGTTAACTGGGACAATATTGACCTTTATAAACAGTTAGAAAAGAATACAGGTATAAAATTAGTTGGGGTTGGGTTTTCACATTTTTTTGAAAAAGATTTTGAATTTGGTGCGCTTTCAAGTCCGTATCCCAAAATAAGAGATAAGGCCATTAAAATTGCAGTTGAAGGCCTGAAGATTGTAAAAGAATCGGGTGCAAGATGCGCCATCTCCTGGCCAGGGATTGATGGTTATACCTATTCGCTCGGCACAATATTTTATTGGATGTGGAACAATTTTGAAGATGCACTTGCAACAGCGATGGATGAACTACCCGGTGTAAGAATTGCAATAGAACCCAAGCCCTATGAACCTGCTCCGAATAATGTTTACAGAACAACAGCAGAGGGTATTCTTGCCGCCGAGAGGATAGAGAAAAAATTGAAAAATAAAAAGAATAAAGATTTACTGGATAAAGGGTATGCACTTGTTGGACTTAACCCGGAAATAGGCCATGTCAGGATGGGCTATGAAGATGCCGCCGCAGCTTATTCATTGGTTGGATTGGAGGGACGGCTTGCGCATACTCACTGGAATAGCCAGCCACTGGGAAATTATGACCAAGACTTGAATATTGGCGTTCTGGAGTGGCAGCAGGCAGAAGCGTTGCTTTATGTATTAAAAATGATGGGTTATGATGAATTTTTCGGGATTGATATAAATCCTGAGAAAATGCCGGTTAAAAAGGCAATAGAAATTAATACAAAAGTTTTGAATATAATGAATGAAAGAATTGAATCCTTGCCACATGAACAGATTATTGATGCTTATATTGATCCGGCTAATAATAGAGGAAGAATAGAAGAAATCTTGCTCAATACAATGAAAAAATAAAAAAGATGAAAGTGATGTTAGATTAGTATTGATCCACAAAACTTAACATTTTAAATTAGATGCAATGTCTGCATACTCTTGCTCTGACTGAGTAGAGGAACAGGAAGGCGCGCAAGGGGGCTGTAAAATGAGTTTATATGTCTAAATTTCGGACATTGATGGCATTTTTCTCTATAAACTCTTTTCTTGGTTCTACCTCGTCTCCCATCAGCACTGAAAAAATTTCATCAGCCTTTACGGCATCTTCTAATGCTATTTGTGAAAGGGTTCTTTTCTGTGGATCCATTGTTGTTTCCCACAACTGAGACGGATTCATTTCTCCAAGTCCTTTGTATCTCTGTATGCTCATTCCTTTTTTCCCATTGCTGATCACTTTTTCAAGTAATTCTTTTAAGGAATTTATTTGTTCTGTTGCAATCTCTGTCGGCTGGCTTATGGCTGTGCGGGATTGTTTTTCTGATGTTATTTCTAATATAGGTTTGTTTTTTTCAGTGCAATGATAGTTTTCTAATCTCAAACCAACTTTTTCAAGTTTCTCCTCAATTTTTTTTAGCTGGTATGCTTCATAAAACTCTGTAACTTCCATTTCTTCGCCATTTGTTTGTACCTGCTGTGAAATTTCCGAAAGTTCTTTATCGCTATAAAGAAACGCAGCGCTGCCATTGGTTTTTAATCTATATATAGGAAATTCACCCGTTTTCTGTTTTTTGTTTTTTATATACTCTTCTAACGAAATATGTTTTCTCTTTAACGAAACATCATTTTTTTCCAATTGAAGAAGTATCTGTAGTAGTTCTTTTGTTTGTTTTTCAGTAAGGTTTTGCCTGTCTTTTAATCTTATAAATGTCCGCCCTTCTGTTCCAAGGTCCAGGAGAAGGTCGCTTAATTTTTCATCTGTTTCTATATATTCTTCTCTTTTACCCCTTTTTACTTTATAAAGAGGCGGTTGTGCAATATAAATAAAACCTCTTTCTATAAGTTGGGGCATCTGCCTGTAAAAAAATGTAAGAAGAAGTGTTCTGATGTGGGAACCATCTACATCCGCATCCGTCATAAGAACAACCTTATGATATCTTAATTTTTCTAACGAGAACTCTTCCTTTCCTATGCCGCAACCAATGGCAGTTACCATTGTTCTTATTTCTTCGTTGGTAAGTATCCTATCTATCCTTGCTTTTTCTACATTCAATATCTTTCCTTTTATGGGGAGTATCGCCTGAAAGCGTCTGTCTCTTCCTTGTTTTGCACTACCACCAGCAGAGTCTCCTTCTACAATAAAAATTTCACACAGGGCAGGATCCTTTTCGGAGCAGTCTGCAAGTTTTCCAGGCAAAGAGCCGCTTTCCAGAGCGCCTTTTCTTCTTGTGAGTTCTTTTGCTTTTCTTGCGGCTTCTCTTGCTCGTGCAGCAAGCAGGCATTTTTCAACTATCTTATTTGCAATGGGTGGATTTTCCTCAAAAAATGTTCCAAGCCCATCATTTACTATGGATATAACTATTCCCTCTACTTCACTGTTTCCTAATTTTGTTTTAGTTTGACCCTCAAATTGCGGATTTGGGACTTTTAAGTTTATAACACAGGTAAGTCCTTCTCTTGCATCATCCCCGCCAAATGAGCTATCCTCCCCCTTAAATAAATTTTTGTTCTTTGCATGTTGGTTAAGTGTTCTTGTAAGTGCTGTTTTAAGTCCTATAAGATGTGTCCCGCCTTCTGTGGTATTGATATTATTAACAAAAGAAAAGATGTTTTCTGAATATCCTTCGTTATACTGAAGTGCTATTTCTACACCTGTGTCATCTTTCTTGTTTTCAAAGTATATAACCTTTTTATGAATCGGGGTTTTATTTCTGTTAAGATGTTCTACAAAAGAAACTATACCGCCCACGAAATAAAATTCCTCTGTTTTTTCTATTCTTTCGTCTGTAAGTATGATCTTTAGTCCTTTGTTTAAGAAGGCAAGCTCTCTTAACCTGTTGGCGAGAATGTCGTATTCAAATACCCTTTTTCCAAATATTTCTTCGTCCGGGAAAAAGGTTATCTTTGTGCCTGTTTTTTTACTTTTTCCTATCACTGTAAGGTTTGATACGGTTTTTCCTTTTTCATACCGTTGATGATACACCTGTCCGTCTCTTTTTACCTCTACTTCTAACCACTCTGAGAGAGCATTTACAACGCTTACACCCACCCCATGAAGCCCCCCTGAGATTTTGTATGCATTGTGGTCAAATTTTCCTCCTGCATGAAGGGTTGTAAGAACGACTTCCACTGCTGGCTTTTTTTCTGTTTTATGTGTGTCTACGGGGATACCCCTTCCATTGTCTGTAACAGAAAGGCTGCCGTTTTCGTTTATAGATACATTTATCTGTGTGCAAAAACCTGTCATTGCTTCATCTATAGAGTTGTCTACAACCTCACATACAAGATGATGAAACCCTCTTGTTCCGGTATCACCTATATACATTGAAGGACGCATTCTTACCGCTTCTGTGCCTTCAAGTACCTGTATTGTTGTTGCATCATAGTTGTGTGCTTTTTCCATGTTTATTTTACTCCTGCTCTATATCTTATTTGTTGAACTCTATCTTCTCCTAATACTGTTTGTGCTTTTTTAAAAATTTCTTGGTGATATTTGTTTTGTATCTCATAAAGCCAGGCAGAATTTTCTACTTCTATCGTTAGTATTCCCTTTGCAAGTTTTACAGGTGTCGTATGTTTGAAAACCTCTTTATCCACAATTTCGCCCCACAAGCAGAGTGCTTTTTGTCTTTTTCTTTTTTTTTCTATATCAGATAGAACCTCTTTTAATATATGAGATATAAATCCAAATTTATCTTCCACAATAATTACTCTAATGCAATAGGAAGGACCATATGAAAATAATCCATACCCTGTCCGTCCTTTATTTTTACTACTGACACTTTCCCCACCTCTGTGTCTACTATATCTATATCAATCTCTTCGTCGGGTAGATTTTTTACTACATCTATAAGATAGTGAGGAACAAATCCTATGCTTATCTCTTCTGCCTTATAGTTTGTGTCTATTTCTTCTCTTATTTCTCCTATATCTGGTGTTATTTTTGAAATAACAAGTTTATTTTTCATAATATCTAATTTAATTGCAGGGTCATCTATTGTGGTAAAAAGTGCCGCTCTTTTTAGTGCGCCCAGCCATTCTTGAGTTTTTAGGTGTATCCTTTTATTTCCCTGTTTTGGAATAACCTGTTTATAGTCCGGAAACTGCGCATCAAGGATTCGTGATATTAGGTTTAAATTGATAGAAACCCCGGATTGGAAAGTATCAATGTTTGTTGAAAAACATATTTGGTTGTCTGTTAAAGATATTTCTACATCTCCAGATTCTTCTATAATTCTTTGAATTTCATTTATAGTTTTTGTTGGCACTGTAATATTTTTTTCAATTTTATTTTCTGGTGTAATTTTTTTATCTACATACGCAAGCCTTCTTCCATCTGTTGCAACAAATCTTATAGTATCTTTCATAAACTCAAAAAATATGCCATTCAACCCATATCTTTCTGTTTCACGTGATGTTGCACAAGAGGTTAAAGTGAGTGCTTCCTTTAATTTTTTTTGTTCTATTTTAATCTTATTAGTTTCAGAAAAAACTGGAATTTTAGGAAAATCCTCTCTGGGGAGCCCTATAAGTCTAAAAAAACATTTTTGACAGTCCATTCTTAAGATATTGTTTTTTAATGAGGAAAAAACAATTTTTTCATTTGGTAATTTATCTAATATCTCCCCTATTCTTTTTCCGGGAATAGTTATAGAGCCTGCTTCTTCTATATTTATATTTTCACTATTTGAGGTTTGAATAGTTGTTGTCATTGCAATATCAAGGTCTGTTGATGAAAAGTGTATCCTGTCTTTTTCTACATCTATAAGAATGTTTAATAATATTGGTAGTGTTGTTTTTGTAGATACAACATTTAGCACAGGTTTGATTGTTTTATATAATACATCTTTTTTAATTTGAAATCTCATATCCCCTCCTCAATTAAAAATCAAATATCAAAAATCTAAAAGATACAAATCCCAAACAAATCTCAAATCCCACACCCAAAGGGTACCCGAAGCACTGAATCCCCGTTTGTACAGGGACAAGCCTCGTTCTCTATATTTAATTTTAACAAAACTATGGACAAAAGTCAAATCCGCCTCTGATTGATTCAGGGCCTGCCCCGTCATACTGCGGTAGCCCGCACCCGCCCACATGTGGTCTTGAGCACCGGACTTAATGGGGTTTGGAGCTTACAGACTTTATTTTTTTATATATTTTCCGCCTGGAAGTTTTTTTATAAGTCCTTTCACCTCAAATTCAAAAAGTTTTGTACTCAAGCGCGGGATATCTATAAGAAGTTTTTCACTTATGGTATCAATATGGATGGGCTCTTCTGACAAAAGATTTAATACAGGGTCATCTGTCGGATATTCTGTATTGTTGTTTTCCTTGTCATCTTTTTGCCAGTATGAAATATGGGATTTAAGCACCGGTTGAAGTTCTTCAAGTATATCTGTTGCACTTTCAACAATCTTTGCTCCCTGTCTTATAAGGTCATTTGAGCCTCTGTATCGTTCAGAACCTCCCGGACCCGGGACAGTAAAAACCTCCCTTCCCTGCTCAAGTGCAAGTCTGGCGGTAATAAGAGCACCTGAGTATCTTGTTGCCTGAACAACCACTACTGCAAGACAAAGCCCGCTTATTATACGATTTCTTTTTGGAAAGTTTGTCTTAAAAGGAGGGGTTTGAGGCGGGAACTCTGAGATAATGGCTCCTTTTTTTATAATATCCTCATAAAGTTTTTTATTTTCTTCCGGGTATATAATATCAACCCCGCATCCCATAACCGCAATTGTTCTTCCTCCACCTTTTGATGAACATAGTACTGCTCCTCTATGTGCTGCTGTGTCAACACCCCTTGCAAATCCTGAAACAATAGTAATTCCGGCACCGCCGAGCCCTGAAGAGATGGTTTCTGCAATATTTAGTGAATGGTATGTGGAACTTCTTGAGCCAACTATTGCAATCCTTGCAACATCGCCTTCAAGATTACCAAGGGTATACAGCACAGGAGGAGGGTCCGGAATAGTTTTAAGAAAACCAGGGTATTGAAGGTCCGACAACGAGATTATATCTATACCTTTCTTTCTTGATGTGAAAACTATCTGGTCTGCTTTTTTAAAAATATCAGAGGATTGAATTTTTTTTGCATCAAAGGCTTCTTTCGCCGAACCAAACCTCTCTATAAGTTTTGAAATACCAACTGCCCCCAGTCCTTCCACAAGAGAAAGAAGAAGATAGTATCTTGTATCGTCTTTCAAGACTCTAACCCCACTGTTTTTATTATTTCATCTGCAATATCAGAGGGTTTCTTATCCTTTGTTGAAACTGTCCAGTCTGCCTGATTGTAGTAAGGTTTTCTTAACAAGATAAGTTTTTCAATTTCTTTTCTGACATCAGGCACATTAAGAAGTGGTCTGTCTGTCTGCTCTGATGTTCTTTTCAAGACATCTTCAATATCAACCGAAAGGTGTATGACAACTGAATTTGTTTTTAAGTGATACATATTCTGTCTTTTTAATACAACTCCTCCCCCTGTTGCAATTACAGAGTTTTCGCTTTCCGGAACTTCTTGACAGACTTCAGATTCAACTACTCTAAAAAAGTTTTCTCCATCCTGTTCAAATATTTCTTTTATTGTTCTTCCTTCTCTGCCTTCTATTACCAGATCCATATCCATAAATTTCATACCCAGATGTCGTGAAAGAGATTTCCCAACCTCTGTTTTGCCGGCGCCCATAAATCCTACAAGCACAATGTTGCCGTTTCCTTGTTTTAGCGCTTTCTTTCTTTTTTCCCTTGAATTTTTCCCCATTGCAGGATCCCAGAAACACCCCTCTGAAATTCCGGCCATCTTTAGTCTTTTTATCAGATGTTTGCCCTTGTCTATGGCTGTTATTGTATGCGCACCTGAACCTATACATATAGGAACTGATTTGTCTGCCATAAATTTTAAATAGTTTATGTATTGTTCAATAAACTCTTTAGGATAATATTCTGAAAAAATTATAAGCTCGGCATTTGCTTCTATGGCTGTTTTATTTCCTACACAAATACTTGCCAGGTCATTATGTGCCATACCTGGAACAACTGAAAAGTCATCAAATTTTGGAAACCTTCTGTGTTGAAACTCCTTAGGAGGAAACCACCAGGGATGTGCTATAACATCTATACACTTTTCTCTTGCAAGTTTGCAAAGAAGCGCATGATGGCGAGCAATAATAAGTTCCCTATCATAACTGCTTACATATGACCCGTGCACCGCTCCAAGCACATAATCAGGGTCCAACATCCTGCAGGTTTCTTCATCCAACGGCAGATCGCCCCGCGGCCCCTGCAGTACTACTTCTATTCCACTGTATACTTTTAATTCCTTTTTTAGGCTGTTGAGCTCTTGTTTAATTGTCTCATATACTTCTACTTCACCCCTGTCAAAAATATGCTCGCATACACCAATTGAGGCATATCCCAATTCACATCCTTTTTCTACAATACCTTCAAGGTTCATTGTAGGGTCTGCATCTTTTGAATGTGTTGTATAAATGTGATAATCCATCTATTGCTCCGTTCTTTAAATTTTTGTTTTACAGACGCTTTTCAGAAAGGAGCATTTCATAGGGGCTCTCACCCCTCTGATGCTCACTCTGTTCGCTCTCACCCCTTAACAACCCCCAAGCAGTATGCCTTTTAATAATTCATCATATATGCTATCTTAATTATAGAGCTGCACACCATTACATCTCCTCAACAGCATTTATTCCAAGAAGATAAAAACCGCTCAATAATACATCTTTTACACCTGAACACATTCTTATTCTTGCGCTGCTTAAGGGTTCGTTATCCGATATTATCTTGTGTTTGTTTTTATCCTGATAATATGTTGAAAAAAGACTTGCAACATCAAGAAGATAATCTGCTATCATTGAGGGTTCATTTGAATTTGCGGCATTTATAACAATTTCAGGATAACGATATAAGGCCCTTACAACCTTGAATTCCTGCTCGTCTTTCAAGGGTTGTAGAGTCACATCTTTTTCAATCGGCTTTCCATATCTTTTTAAAAGGCTGGAAAGCCTTGCGTTGATGTATTGAAGATAAGGGCCTGTCTGTCCTTTAAAAGTCTGATCTTGCGGGTTATATGAAAGTGCCTTCTCAATATCAAAGTCTATATCTTTTATTCTTTTATTTTTTAAATCAGAAAATATAACTGCTGCAACGCCGACATTTCTTGCAATGGTCTGTTTTGCTGTTTCAGAAAATGGTCTGTCTTTCATTATAATACCCACATAATTGTTTGAAAGAGTAAGAACATCTTCAAGAAGCACAACCCTGCCTCTTCTTGTTGACATCTTCTCACCCCCGGACCTTATCATACCAAAATCAATATGGAAACACCTGTCAGCCCAAGAATGGCCCATCATTTTAAGAACCTGAAATACCTGTTTAAAATGAAGCCTCTGGTCCTGCCCGACAACATAAAGCATTTTGTCAAATCTATACTTTTCGTATCTATATATTGCACACACAAGATCTCTTGTTGCATAGAGTGTCGCTTCATCGCTTTTTCTTAACAAAAGAGGCGGCATACCAAATCTTTCAAGGTCCACTATCAGTGCACCCTGACTTTCTTTTGTCAAACCCATGGAACTTATTCTTTTTATAAAATCTTCTGTTCCAGTATTATAAAAACTTTCGCCTGTTACAGAGTTAAATTGGACACCTAATATATCATAAATCCTCTGAAACTCTTTTAAGCTAATGACTTTAAATTTTTCCCATAATAAAACAACACCCTTCTTGCCTTCTTCAAGTTCCTTAAACCTTGTCCTTGCAATTTCTTCTAAAGAAGTGTCCTTTTTTGATTCTTCATGGAATCTGACATATAATTCAACAAGATATTTTACAGGGTCATCTGAATCAAGAAGTTCCTGTTTCCCCCATTTTTCAAACGCAACGATAATTTTTCCAAACTGTGTTCCCCAGTCTCCCAGATGATTTATTTTTATCACATTATATCCGAGATATTCATATATACGAGAAAGGGAATTCCCGATAACGGTTGACCTTAAATGTCCTACACTAAAAGGCTTGGCGATGTTGGGCGATGAGAAATCTATCACCACTGTTTTTCCCCTGCCCTGTTCTGATTTTCCAAACCCACCCTTCTCTATCTGATTCAGTGCCCTTGATATAAAAATCTCTGTGTTAAGAAAAAAATTAACATATCCACCGCTTGTTTTAACCTCTTTAACAAAATCTATCTGCGCTATATTTGACGCAATATCGGTTGCAATCTTCTGAGGAGATTGTTTAAGAACAGAACCTAAACGAAAACAGGGAAGCGCATAATCCCCCAAATGCTCCTCCGGAGGAATCTCAATAAGACCATCAATATCCTGTGAGGGCAGATGAAGAATCTCTGACAATACCAATGATATGTTATATCTGAAAATATCCATAATTTTTAAAATTCCGAAAGCAGGATTTGGACAAAATCCCTTTCCTGTATGAAAGGATGAGGAACCCGCAGGGACGAGGTATTTATTTTTCTTTTGCCAAAATAAAGTATGTCTAAATCAATCTCTCTTGCTCCCCAGTGGCCTGTGTTTTTTCTGCCAAGAATTTTTTCAAAATATTTAAGTCTTTTTAACAATTGAACAGGGGAAAGTATGGTTCTTATTTCAATAACAGCATTTAAAAATTTTCTTTTACTTGAGCCCACAGGTTCTGTTTCAATGATACTTGAAATTTTAACCAAACGCATCTGTCTGTTATTTCTTATCAAATCAAGGGCCTTTTTAATAAATAGTTCTCTTTTCCCGACATTAGAACCAACTCCGATAAACACTCTTTCATTCCAGTATTTTTCCATCTTTATTTTCGTATTCCGTATCTTTTACGATATGCAAGCGACGGAATACGGGTTTTACGAACATTTTTATTTTATTCTGGCTATTCTTTCCACCGCTTCTTTAATTCTATTTTTATCAACTGTAAGTGCAATCCTTATGTATCCTTCTCCGTTGGGCCCAAATCCTGTCCCCGGGGCAACAACTATGTTTGCTTTTTCAAGAAGGGTTGTAGACATCTCTGAAGATGTATATCCTGGTGGAACAGGTATCCACACATAAAATGTTGCCTTTTGTTTTTTTACATTCCATCCAATCTGTTTTAAGCCTTCCACAAGAACATCCCTTCTTTCCTGATACATTAAATTTAGGTTTTTCAAAAATCCATCAGGAATGTTCAATGCCTCTATACCTGCCTCCTGGATTGCTTGAAATATACCGGAATCTATATTTGATTTAACCCTGCCAAGCGCAAGGATAGCCTTTGAATTTCCACAAACCCACCCAATCCTCCAACCACTCATATTACAGGTTTTTGAAAGCGAATGAAACTCAACCCCAATCTCTTTTGCGTTCGGGATAGAAAGAAAACTAACAGGCTTGTATCCGTCAAATGCTATTTCTGAATATGCGGCATCATGGCATACAAGGATATTGTTTTTTATGGCAAATTCCACTACTTCTTCAAAAAACACTTTATCTGCTACCGCACCTGTTGGATTATTGGGATAATTTAAAAACATCATCTTTACCCTGTTGAGCCCTTGTTTTTTCACTTCATTTATATCAGGAAGAAAGGCATTGCTTTCAAGAAGAGACATAATTCTAACTTTTCCTTCTGCAAGTATTGTTCCGCTTTTATATGGAGGATAACAGGGGTCGGGAACAAGAACCTCATCATTTGGATTTATAAACGCAAGCGGTATGTGGGCAATACCCTCTTTAGAACCTATAAGAGGAAGTATTTCTTTATCTGGATCCAATACAACACCAAATCTTTTTTCATACCACCTTGAAATTGCTATCCTCAAAAGCGGCATACCCTGGTCAAGCGCATACCTGTGATGGGCGGGATTTTTTGCCGCCTGCAAAAGCCTGTCTATAACATTTTGAGGTGTTGGCGTATCAGGATCTCCAACTCCAAGGTCTATAATATCTTTTCCGGCCTTTATAGCCTCTCTTTTTAACCTGTCAATGCTTGCAAAAAGATATGGAGGAATCTTCTTTAGTCTCTCAGAAACATCTGGTATCATAATCTTTCTCTTATAAGAGCACCAGTGCACCAGGCACCCTGCCTGTGCTGTGCTACAGCACGCAGACAGGCAGAGCACCAGAGCACCAGAGCACCAGAGCACCAGGCACCAGAGCACCAGTTGCCTTGTTTTACATACCTAATACATCACTCATTTCATAAATGCCTGGTTTTTGTGTAATAATAAATTTTGCTGCATAAATAGCGCCTGCGGCAAATGTATCCCTTGAGTGTGCCTTATGAATAAACTCAAGCCTTTCTCCCGGACCTGCAAATATCACAGTATGTTCACCAATCACATCTCCGGCTCTTACAGAATGAATTCCTATCTGCATTTCTGGACGCTCCCCCATAGCGCCTTTTCTTCCGTATATAACATCTTTTTCAAGTTTTTGCTGTCTTGCTTTTGCTATATTTTCCGCTATACGCAATGCTGTCCCGCTTGGTGCATCTTTTTTCATATTGTGATGCACCTCAATAATTTCAACATCGTACTTTAAAAGTTTTTTCGCAACATCACCTGTTATCTTAAAAAGCAGGTTCACGCCCACGCTCATATTGGGACTTAAAACTATGGGGATTTTTGATGAAGCGGATATTATCTCTTGCATCTGGTGTTCTTGCAGACCGGTTGTTCCGATAACCATAGCAATCCTTAAACTTACTGCATCTTGGACATTTTGGGCAGTTGAAGAAGGGCTTGTAAAGTCTATAAGACAGTCTGCGGTTTGTATAGAGGATAGACATCTATCTGTAACTTTAATCTTTTTTTCGCCAACACCCACCAGTGCATCCACGTCTTTACCGATATCCTGATGGCCCACACACTCAAACGCCCCAACAACTTCTATATCAGGAGTATTAAATGCTACTTTAAGTACTGCCCTTCCCATCTTTCCGCTGCAACCTGCAACTGCTATCTTAGTTTTACCATCCATCTTTCCCCCCATCGTCCGTATTCCGCCGCCCGTATATCGTTGTCTGTTGTCTATTTTTTTAACGGAATACAGTACACGAACAACGGCTTTTTTATATCAACCCATACTTGTGAAGCGTTTCTTTTAGTTTAGCAAAATTTTGCTCACTCATTCTTGTAAGAGGAAGTCTTATTCCTTCTTTTATAAGCCCCATAAGAACCATTGCAGTCTTTACAGGCACCGGATTTGTCTCAATAAAAAGTACTTTTAAAAGCGGAAGAAGCCGGTAGTGGAGCCTCCTTGCCTTCTCTATATCCTGTTTACTAAATGCATCTATCATCTCTGAAATATCTTTTGGAACAATATTTGCGGCAACAGAAATTACTCCTTTCCCGCCGATAGAAAGAACCGGAAGCGTAAGACAGTCGTCACCAGAAAGAAGAATAAAATCCTCAGGACAGGCTGCAATTATTCTTGACATCTGATCAAGATTTCCACTTGCCTCTTTTATACCAATTACATTTTTTAAGTCTGCAATTTTAGCCATTGTGTCAGGCTCTATATTTACACCTGTTCTTGATGGAATATTATAAATAATCCCAGGGATATTAACCGCTTTGGATATTACCTTAAAATGCTCATAAAGCCCTGCCTGTGTTGGCCTGTTATAGTATGGAGCAACAAGAAGAACAGCATCCGCCCCGCTTTGTTTTGCATGATGTGTCAATTCTATTGCCTCTCTGGTATTATTAGAACCGGTGCCTGCAATAACAGGTATTCTTCCTCTTACTTTTTGGATGACAATTTCATTTACCATTTTATGCTCTTCCATATCAAGTGTGGGAGATTCACCCGTTGTTCCACAGGGCACTATGCCTGATGTGTTGTTTTGTACTTGAAATTCTACAAGTTTTTCAAGAGTTTTCCTGTCTACCTTACCTTGATAAAATGGTGTAACAATTGCAACCATTGAACCGGTAAACCGTTCGGTTTTTCGTTTTTTTATCATATTCCCCCTTATTTAGTAAACAGGAGATAATAGGTAGTAGATAGGAAAACAATCTCCTACCTTCCACCTACTACTTACTACCTACTACCTGCTGTATTTTCCCATCAAATACCCAATACACTTTTCCTTCAAAAAATATATTTTTTATTATATCATTTTCTTTCTTAAGCGAAACTGTAAGAATTTCACCGCCTCTTGTCTTTACCTTAACAGGGGAATCTACAAGTCCAAGAAAAGCAAGCACACAACAACAGGCCGTAAGACCCGTTCCGCAGGCAAGGGTCTCATCCTCTACACCTCTTTCATATGTTCGGACAATAATATTGTTTCTATCTTTAATTTTTACAAAATTAACATTTGTTCCTGCCGGAGAAAATTTAGGGTCAAACCGTATCTTTCTCCCTACTGCAACAACAGGGGCTTTTTCTATATCATCCACAATAAGAACAGTATGCGGAACTCCTGTATTTATAAAATGCAACTTGTAAGGCTTTTCTTCTATTTTTAAAAATATATCTTTCCTGAAATCAGAGGGTTTTGACATTTGAATTTTAACATTATTATTTTTAACCTCTGCTTTTATAATTCCTGCAAGGGTTTCAATGCTGATTTTTTTAAGAAAGCGCCCTTTACTTACAGTTGTTTCCCTTACGATTCTTTTTTCTTTTGCAAAAAGAGTAATGCATCTTGTCCCGTTGCCACACATTTCAGCCTCTGAGCCATCCGAATTGAAAACCCTCATCCTGAAACTTGCGTTTTTACTTTTTTCCAGAAGCAAAACACCATCTGCGCCTATTCCCATTTTTCTATCGCAAAAATGTCGGACAATAGGGGCAATTTTTTCTTTATTATCAGACAAGATTAAGTTTCTTCTATTGTCAATTACAATAAAATCATTCCCGCTTCCTGTTATTTTTGAAAATTTTATTTGCATAAACTATTCTCTGATATATTTTTAAGAAGGCTCTAAATACTGCGGAATTTTTTCTCCTCTTACCAAATCTTTGTAATCTTCTCTTTTTCTTATAAGTTCAAACCTGCTCCCCTGAACAAGAACCTCTGCTGAGCGTCTTCTTGAATTATAGTTGCTGGACATACTGAATCCATATGCACCGACACTCATTACCGAAAGAAGTTCGTTCGCGCAAACACGGGCCATCTGTCTTTCAAGAGCAAAAAAATCTCCGCTTTCACATACAGGACCTACGACATCAACCTTCCACTGGTTTTTCAAAAATCTTTCCCAAACAGGTAGTATCTGGTGGTAAGCCCTGTACAGAGTAGGACGAATAAGATCATTCATACCTGCATCAACTATCACAAACCTTTTTACTGGTGTGTGCTTTATATACAATACCTTGGTAAGCAATACTCCTGCATTACCGACTATAAACCTTCCGGGTTCCATTATAATCTTTAAATCAATATTTTTAAGTGTTTTTAATACTGCATCTGCAAACTGTTTTGCAGTCTGTGGTTTTTCTTCTTTATATATAATCCCCAGCCCTCCTCCGATATTAAGATATTGAAGGACCACTCCCTTTTTTTTCAATTTCTGAATAAGTTTTGATATTTTATTAAGCGCCTTCACAAACGGTTTTGAAGATACAATCTGTGAGCCTATGTGGATATGTATTCCGCAGACATGGATATTTGAAAAAACAGATGCTCTTATTATTAAGTCTTCGGTGGTTTTTATATCAAGCCCAAACTTTGTGTGTTTTTTACCCGTAGCAATATATTTATGTGTATATGGGCTAACATCCGGATTTACTCTTATAGATACCCTTGTTCTTTTTCCCATTTCTCTTGCAGCATTTTCTATTATTACAAGTTCTTCCTGAGATTCTACATTAAACATCAATATGCCTTTTTTTATCGCCTGTTTTATTTCCTGTTCTGTTTTGCCGATACTTGTATATACAATCTTAGATGGTTCAACCTTTGCTTTAATTGCTCTGTAAAGCTCGCCCCCCGATACAACATCAACGCCTGCACCTTCTTTTACAAGTGCTCTTACGATTGCAATGTTTGAATTTGCCTTCATTGAATAACAGATAAGGGGCGAGATGCTTTTAAAGGCATCCTGTATCTTGTGCAGATGATCTGTGAGGGTTTTATAACTGTACACATATGTAGGTGTTCCACATACTGCTGCAATCTGGTCAAGCGGAACATCTTCACAGCATAGTTTGCCATTTTTATATTGGAAATCATGCATAAAATTTATCTTGTTTTTTCAAGTATCAAAATCGGCACTTTTGATTTTACCTTTAATTCTTGCGCATCCTTTTGTGTTCCAATAATAGTTCCGTAATGCATTGGCATAACCGTTTTTACTTTCATTTTGTTTATAACAGACAGGGCATCTTGGACATCCATTGTATATGTCCCCCCGATAGGAAGAAGTGCCACATCCACATCAATTTTTTCCATCTCAGGGGTGGCGTCTGTATCTCCTGCATGATAAATTTTAAGCCCGTCTATACTTACAATATATCCTACCCAGTCATTTTGTTTTGGGTGAAAATTCTTGTTTTTATTGTATGCAAGGATAGCAAATATTTTTATACCCTTTACAACATCTTTTTGTCCGGGTTTTAGAATCTTTCTTTCTCCCTTCCAGTCTGGAGCACAATCCTCGGGGGCAATAAGCACCGTATCCTGTTTTTTTATTTTATTGATATCGTCTTTACTACAGTGGTCATAGTGGGTATGTGTGATAAGAATTATATCTGCAGGTTTTCCAGCCTGGATTTGGTATGGGTCAATATATATAGTCTTTGAGCCTTCAATCCTGAAGCCTGCATGCCCTAACCATTTAATAATTTCAAGATTTTCCATAGTTTTACCCTGACCCCCAACATATCATAACTGCTATTATAAATCCTAAAAGCCCCCCTACAATTACCTCCATAGGTGTGTGTCCGAGAAGTTCTTTTAACCTTTCTTCTTTTATTTCTCTTCTGGAATATATATCTTCTATTATCTTGTTCAGTGCCTGTGCCTGATAGCCAAAATTTCTTCTTACAACCTGAGCATCAAATACTACTGTTAAAGCAAGAATAACTGAGATAGCAAACAGGCCCGACCCAATACCCTCGGATATACCAATAGCTGTTGCAAGCGCTACAACCCCTGCGGTATGAACACTCGGCATACCGCCGGGTCCGATAAACCATCTAAAATCAAATCTTTTTTCTTTTCTTACATTGATAAAAACCTTTAGTGCCTGTGTGATTGCCCATGCAACAATTGCTGAGAGCAAGGGTTTATTATTTATTATCTGTATAAAACCGTCATCCATTTAAAAATTCCTTTATTTTATTCTCTGAATGTGCAGAACTTATCAATTGTGAAACATATCTTGCAATGATATCAACCTCAATATTCACATCCCTGAGGGAAGTGTTCCCAAGGGTTGTTGCAAAAAGTGTATGAGGGATACAATGAAACATAAAACTATTCCGTTTAGATTCTGCAAGTGTAAGACTTATCCCGTCAACTGCAACAGAACCTAGAGGGGCAAGAAACCTGTAAATATCCTCCTTTGGAAAAACCTCAAATACCGTCTTGCCCTCCTGTTTAGAAATGATATTTAATCTACCAATAGTGTCAATATGTCCGGTTACAAAGTGTCCGCCTAATCTTTCATCAAGTCTTAAAGCCCTTTCAATATTTAGTTTTCTTCCGACATATAAATTTTCCAGTGTTGTCCTTTGCAGGGTTATGTCCATTATGTCTGATATAAAAATACTTTTTGAGCCTTGTTTTAAGTATTCTGACACAGTTAAACATACGCCATCTACAAGTATGCTATCTCCTTGTTTTATGTCATTATAGATTAAAGGAATTTCTATGGAAACGGTGGTTAAAGACGGTTTTCTTTTACTCTCTGTTACAACACCCAGCGTTTCAACTATTCCTGTAAACATCTGCCTCCACAATTAAATCTTTTAAGGAACTGTCTGCTTTATTTTTTCTCAATACATTTGGGTTATATTGTAAGGCAAAACTATATTTTATATTTTTTAGTTTTATAGCAGAAGATAGTTTTTTTACGCCTATTTCACCCGTGCAGGACTTATCCCCGCCTATTAAAATTGGTGCAATGAAAAATATTATTTTATCAACACACCCCTGTTCTAAGAGACTTGATGCGACTTTTGCTCCTCCTTCACAAAGGATATAGTTTATTGAAAGTTCTTTTGCTAATTTTTTCAAAATCCATCTAACATCTATAAATTCCTTTAACCCGTGTGATTGCCATACAGTTACATTTTTCCCTGCCAATTTTTTTATCCTGTCTTTACTGCATCTTTTTTTACAAACAATTATTACCCTGTTCGGAGAAGATTTTAATACATTACAGTTAAGCGGTATTCTCAAATCCGAATCAAGTATTACTTTATAGGGCTGATGTGACAGAAAGGCCCCATTTTTCCCCCTTAATGAAAGTGAAGGGTTGTCCTTTAAGACGGTTTTTATACCAACAAGTATCGCATCTGTCTGCATCCTTAATTTCTGGACAATCCTTCTTGAGTTTTCAGATGTTATCCATTTTGACTGGCCATCAGATGTTGCAATTTTCCCGTCAAGACTTATTGCAAGTTTTAGTGTAAGGTATGGAAGTAATTTTGTATTTCTTTTTATAAATCCTGCGTTGATATTTTCTGCATCCTGTTTTAATAAACCCTTATAAACAATAATGCGGTTTTTTTTAAGAATTTTTTCAGCCCTGCCTCTGTTTCTTATATCTGGGTCATCTATTGAATAAAAAACTCTTTTTATGCCCGCTCCTATTATTGCATCCGTACAGGGAGGAGTATTACCAAAATGACAGCAGGGTTCCATGTTTACATATAACGAGGCACCTCTTGCTTTTTTTCCTGCCAATTTTATCGCTGTTGCTTCTGCATGCGGTGAGCCGGCCTGTTTATGAAATCCCCTTGATATAATTCTGTTGTTTTTAACTAATATTGCACCAACCCTCGGATTTTTACCCGTCGTGCCGCAACCCTTTTTTGCAAGCGTTATTACCTCTTGCATCATCCTTTGGTGAAATTTTGAGAATTTCATTTTTGCATTCAGCAAAAGTTTACATAAATAAAAATTTTAAGTTTCCCTATCTTCCTTGTTTATCTTATCAAGTATGCCGTTGACAAATCCACCAGACCCTTCTTCTCCATATTTTTTTGCTATATCAATTGCCTCATTTATTACAACATTAGGAGGAACCTCGTTTTCGTATAACAATTCATATGTGGCAAGCCTTAAAACACTTCTGTCTATAAAAGACATCCTTTTTAATTCCCAGTTTTCAGCCCTTTTCTGTATAACCTGGTCTATTGTCTGTTTATTTTTTATAGTTCCATCAATTAATTTTTTTGTATATAAGCACACACTTTCTGCTTGTTTTGCTCCCCAATCCTCCCAGAATCTATCTGTATCTATCTGTGAAACAGAGGAATCAATATCCAACAAATACAACATCTTTAATGCAAATTCTCTTGCAAGTGTTCGCCGTCTCATACTGTTGCTTAATTTATATCTTTTCTAGGAGATTCACCATTTCTATTGCACTGATGGCTGCATCTGCACCCTTGTTGCCCTGTTTTGTGCCGGCTCTTTCAACTGCCTGTTCAATAGAATCTGCTGTTATTACACCAAATATGCACGGAAGGCCCGTCTGCAAAGAAACAAAGGCTATGCCTTTGGCGCATTCATTTGCAATATATTCAAAATGACCGGTCCCTCCTCTTATAATTGTTCCAAGACACACAACTGCATCAAATTTTTTTGATTTTGCCATTGACAATGCAAGCACAGGTATTTCAAAAGCGCCAGGCACCCAGACCAGTGAAATGTCTGTTTCCACAACACCATGTCTTATTAGTGCATCAACTGCACCCTCTATAAGTTTTTTTGTAATAAAATCATTAAACCTTGATGCTACAATTCCAAACCTTTTCCCTTTGCCAATAAGATTGCCTTCTATTGTTTTCATACCACCTCTCTTTAGAGTCCATGAGCATAACCCCATTGGTTACACACATCAGGTTCTTAACCTATGGCGTCCTCTCTCATGTGTGCGGTTGCGTAATGGGCTCCTGGGCATATTTTAACACAAAACTATTTGAAATAAAATAATTTTGCGATAAACTTTTTAATTTTGCCATAAGCGGTTTTTCCATCAATAAGTATAATTATATTTTCTTCTCCTGAGTTTTTTCCACTAACAACTGAGGTTCCCGTTCCCACTCAGTTACAACCTGTTTCTTGATTTTTTTTCTAAATATGCTATGCTTATTTATATGAAAAAGGTGCGGGTTCTTGTAATCAGGGCCGCTGGCACAAACTGTAATACAGAAACTGCCTTTGCATTTAAGTATGCAGGGGCAATTCCTGAAGAGTTTCATATAAATTCTATAATAAAAAATCCCGCCTCTTTTTTAGTCTATCATATAATAGCAATACCCGGTGGTTTTACATATGGAGATGATGTTGCCCCTGGAAAAATACTTGCCAATGAGATACGGTTTTGTTTGAAGGAACAGATACAGAAATTTGTAAAAAACGGGAAATTGGTTATCGGCATATGTAACGGTTTTCAGGTACTTGTAAAAGCAGGGCTTCTTCCTGCAATAGAGGAAAAAAGCATACAGCAGGCAACCTTTACACATAATGATTCCGGAAAATTTGAGGATAGGTGGGTCTGTTTAAGACCTGCAAAAACACACTGTGTATGGACAAAAGATATAAATGATATAATTATGTTGCCCGTTGCGCATGGGGAAGGTAAATATGTTCCCTTAAATAAAGATATCCTTTCTGGGCACTGGAAAAATAAACACATAGTATTTCAATATACAGATAAAAATGGTGAAATACAGGGCTATCCTTCAAACCCCAATGGCTCTGTGGATTCTATCGCAGGTGTATGCGACACAACAGGCAGAATACTCGGTATTATGCCCCATCCTGAAAGACACATATTCTCTTATAACCATCCGTTCTGGCACAGGATTAAAGATCTGCCAAAATATGGTGATGGGCTTAAAATATTTAAAAATGCGGTGGAATATATAAAGAAACACATATAAGGGGTTGCGAAAAAGGCAAGGGAACAATGGCAGATTATACAGCTCACCTGATAATGAGGCCTCCTCCGAAAGAATATTGCGGTTTATTTGGTGTTTCTAATAATGACAGTGCCGCAAAGATTGCATATTTGGGGCTTTATGCACTTCAACACAGAGGAGAAGAGTCGGCTGGTATTGCAGTGTGGGATGGAAAACAGATTAACTCACATAAAGCAACGGGGCTTGTAAACGATGTATTTCCCCCCAATGTCATAGACCAGTTAAAGGGCAGCCTTGCTATAGGACATGTAAGATATTCTACAACAGGTTCAAGTACAATAAAAAATGCTCAGCCTATACACATAGTCTGTAAACAGGGACCTATTGCAATAGGGCATAATGGCAATCTTGTAAATTCTTTACATTTAAGAAAGTCTCTTGAAAAACAGGGAGCAATATTCCAATCAACGACTGATAGCGAGATAATAGTTCACCTTATATCAAGAAGCAAGCACAAGGTTTTTGAAAAGGCGCTGCTTGAGTCTCTTGCCCAAATCAAAGGCTCGTATTCACTTATTATACTTGTCCCTAAAAAAATTATTGCAGTAAGAGACCCGCAAGGTTTTAGACCCCTTGTTATAGGAAAGGTCGACAATTCATTTATTGTTGCATCCGAAACCTGTGCATTAGACCTTGTGAACGCAAGATATTTAAGAGATGTAGAAGCCGGAGAGATTGTAATTCTTGATGAAAAAGGACTTCATTCCTGGAAACCTGAACAATTACAATCAGGATTTTTATCGTACTGTATTTTTGAACATATATATTTTGCAAGACCGGATTCTATTGTATTTGGCAAAAATGTATACGAAATAAGAGAGGCACTTGGACGAACCCTTGCCAAAAATCATCCCGCAGATGCAGACATTGTTGTGCCTGTCCCAGATTCAGGTGTAACAGCCGCGATAGGATATGCCCACCAGAGTGGACTTCCTTTTGAGATGGGAATGATAAGAAATCATTATGTGGGACGAACATTTATTCAGCCCTCGCAACAGCTCAGAGACCTCGGTGTAAAGATAAAACTAAATCCGGTAAAATCTGTGCTTAAAGGGAAAAAAGTTGTTGTTGTGGATGATTCCATCGTAAGAGGAACAACATCCCAGGCAAGAATCAAAACAGTAAAAGATGCAGGAGCCAAAGAGGTTCATTTAAGAATATCTTGCCCGCCCCATAGACATCCTTGTTTTTATGGGATTGATTTTGCACATTCCTCAGAACTTATTGCATCCAGGAATAATACCGAACAAATAAGAAATTTTATAGGAGCAGATACACTTGAATACCTTACAGTAGAGGAACTTTTAAGCGTAGAAGGAGAAGATAAAGATAAATATTGTTCAGCCTGTTTTACTGGTAAGTATCCGGTAAAATGCAAAAAACCGGAGGGCAAATACTGTTTAGAATGTCAAAAAATCTAACCGCCCGAACATCGGAGTCTCCGATATGAAAATGACATATAAAAAAGCAGGTGTAGATATAAAAACAGCAGATGAATTTATAAAAAACATAAGAAAAGATATGTGTTCTACACATTCAGACCTTGTGTTAAAAGATATAGGGGGGTTTGGGAGTTTTTTTAAAATTCCCAATGAATACAAAGAGCCAGTGCTTGTCTCATCCACCGATGGTGTAGGAACAAAACTGAAGGTGGCATTTCTCGTTAATAAACACAATACCGTAGGAATAGACCTTGTTGCAATGAATGTTAACGATGTTTTATGTTCAGGGGCACGGCCTCTTTTTTTTCTCAACTATATTGCAACAGGCAGAATTAAAAAAAATGTTCTTGTTGATGTAATAAAAGGAATTACCGAAGGGTGCAGACAAGCCGGGTGTTCTCTTGTGGGGGGAGAAACCGCCGAGATGCCCGGATTTTATAAAGACAACGAGTATGACCTTGCTGGTTTTTGCGTTGGTATTGTTGAAAGGCAAAAGATTATAAATTGTTCAAATATTTCCGTTGGTGATATTATTATCGGAATAGAATCAAACGGGCTTCATTCAAACGGTTTTTCATTGGTAAGAAAACTGTTCACAGAAAAAGAAATTAAAACCCTGTGGGCTGAAGAGCTTCTAAAACCAACCAAAATATATGTAAAGCCGGTATTGTCCCTGATAGAAAAGATTAGTCTTCTGGGGATTGCACATATAACAGGCGGGGCGTTTTTTGAGAAAATTACAAAGATTATTCCACCAGGTTTAACTCCTTGTATTAAAAAAAATTCATGGGCGGTCCCTGAGATATTTAATACAATTCAAACAAGAGCAAATATATCTTTCAAAGAGATGCATAGAACATTTAATATGGGTGTCGGAATGGTGGTTGTGGTTAAAGAAAAAGATACAAATTTTGCACTGACAAGCCTTAAAAACAGCGGTTTAAACACCTGGGTATTGGGCAGGGTAAAGAAGGGAGAAAACAGGATTGAATTTGTGGATTGAGCTTTTTTATGAAGGAAAAATTAAAAAATATAAACATCATCTATGTATATGCTGATGGTGGCTCACTTAAAAATTCTCCGACACAGAGCGATGCCGGGATAGGGGCAATCCTTTACGATAAAATCGGCAACGAGATAGCAAAAAAATCGGAGTTTATAGGAACTGCAACAAATAATGTTGCTGAATACAGGGCACTTATTTTTGGAATAAAAACCGCTCTTGTGCTAAGGCCAAGGGCAATTAAATGTTTTACAGACAGTGAACTTGTTGTCAAACAGATAAATGGCGAATACAGATGCAAGAATATAGGCTTAAAAATGCTCCTTGCAGAAATAGACACACTTTCAACAAAGGCTGATGTAACTTTTGAATACATACCAAGAGAAAACGAAAAGATAAGGGCAGTCCACAAATTAGTTGAAAAAACAATAAACAATGAAAGAAGAAGAACACCCGCCCAGGAAGCGTCTAAAAAACCGCAGGAAAAGCAAAAAACATTTCAGTGGTGATAAAAATAAAAACCATTAAAAAGAAGGCGGAAATAATACATGAAGAGGGCATTAGGAGAAGGGTCAAACTTATATCTGTTGTATTAGACTAAAACATCTTTTATTGGAGGATAAATTAAAGTATCCCGGATAATATGTCACAGGTAGGGGATTCTGGCGATTCTGCCAGAGTAGAAATATCCAAAATACTTCGGATACAACCCCTCTCTGTTTTAGGAGTATATCTGAGATTATTCGGATACAAACAAGTTATGTGAAATTTCCTCGCACGCCAAAAGGAGGTGAACAATGATGGAAATAAAACAATCAATAGAGAGAATTGCTAAACTAACAGAAAGCGAAATAGGAGCAAAAGAAGAGAATGTAAAAAATAAGGTCATTGTCCCAATATTAGAATTGTTGGGCCATAAAATGGAAAATTTGGATTTTGAATACGGCACCCAAATAGGTAAGAAAATAGATATTTTCATTAAAAAATTACCCCTTGACTGTAAGGTGATTATTGATACCAAGAATTACAATGAAAATCTAAGCGACCATATAGAGCAGATAAAAAATTACACTTTTACAGAGACTGTATTACTTACGGTAATAGCAAACGGCACCGAAATTAGAATCTATAGTCCACTTCGAGGGGTAGCATTTGAAAGGTCATTGTTATATTCCTTTAAAAGACAAGACTTCGGCAAAAAAGCGCTTTGGGAAATACTTTCAGACCTTTTACATAACGATAGCCTTCAGAACAGGAGTGTGCATAAGAAAATAGATGAGCGAGAGCGAGAAATAAAAGATGCTATGGCGAATGAAGAACGCATCAAGCAGGAATACGATACCAAAATTGAGGGCATTGATAGTGACATCAAAACAAAGGAAGAAGAGATTGAACAGTTAAAGAAAGAAAAGGAAGCGATAGTGAAGAAAGTAGAAACCAAGATCTCCGATATCTGGAATGCTCTTGGTTTACCTTGTGATCTTTTTAAAATTCCAACTCCTCCTGGTGGGACATCACGTGTTGGTCCATCTCCAGAATATGTTGGGAAGGCTAGGAAAGTTTCCTTGCAAGAGTTGGTAGATGCTGGCCTGGTTAGAAACGGTCAAACCTTATACTTTTTCCATGGTAAAGTATTCAAGGATGAACAAGCCAAAATAGTGGCAAATAAAAACAAATTAAAATACAAAAAAGATGGTAAAATTTACCCAATCTCAAAAATAGCTGGAAATATAGATAGAAAACTCGGGCTTAAACATGGTAAATATCGTGTTGCAGGGCCTAGATACTGGCAAACAAAAGATGGAAGACTGCTACATGACCTCAATGAAATAGTAAGGAAACAAGGTTGAAAGCAGAAATAAAATATTGTATCAGATGGAACAAAAGAAAAGAGGGCTTGTGAAGAAACTCTTCGTCGCTTCGCTCCTTGCCCTTACTATATTCGGGTCATATAGCAGCAGATAAAAGGCTTCGCTACGCTTTGCCCAAATTGTCTTCCTGTCTGCGTGCGGACCTGACTGCGAGCGGACTCGCTCAGGCAGGCACGCACAGGCAGGCGGCAATTTCGCATACACCGAAACCGTTGTAAGCCATTTTAAAGAAACGAACAAACATTAAAAATGAAAGAGTATAATACAGACCATAAATTTAATATTGTTGAGGACGTGCAGAACTTCGTTCACAATAATGGAAATCCAATAAATCAAATATTTTGTGGTGATTGCATTGAAGTAATGAGTAATTTGCCCGAAAATTTAGTACAATTAATCATAACTTCACCACCTTACAACGTAGGAATATCTTATGAAAATCACCACGATTTAATGCCATATAAAGAGTATTTGCAATTTTTGGAGCAAACATGGGTAGAATGTTATAGAATTTTAGTAGGCGGAGGCAGAATATGTATAAATGTACCAAGCGTTACAGCAGATAGCGAATATCAGCCACTGTTCGTAGATGTAGTAAATCAAATTCGAAAAATTGGTTACATAATGCGAGGCGATATTTTGTGGTATAAACAATCAATTTCAAAAAGAACTGCATGGGGAAGTTGGCAAAGCCCAAGCAATCCTTATGTAGTTCAGCCTTATGAATTTGTGCTTGTATTTTCAAAAGGTACGAGAAAATTAGAAGGTGATAAATCAAAAATAGATATTACAAAAGAAGAATTTATTAAATACTCAAATTCATTTTGGGAGATAAAACCTCAAACCCAACCCAAAGGACACCCTGTTCCATTTCCTGAAGAATTAGTTTATCGTTTAATTAAATTTTATACTTATCAGGAAAATATTGTATTAGACCCATTTGGCGGCAGTGGAACTGTTGCCGTTGTGGCGCTAAAAACTGAAAGAAAATTTATTTATATTGATAAATCAAAAGAATACTGCAAATTAGCAAAACAGTACATTAACTACTACAAAACTAATTTATTTTATGCTTAAACATAGTGAATACATAAAACAAAAACTTGATAAACCCATTATCCAAAAAGGGCTTGTGCACATAGGAATAAACCTTAATGACTTTTTTAACTTCACTGACGCAGAAAATTACGCTAAGCAATATTCTGTAACACTAAAAGAGCAAACAGCAAGGCAACAAAAATCAAGTGTAGACTCAGTTTTGGGTAAATTAGTTGAGGAAGTTATAATGTATTTGCTAACATTATATTTTGAGCAAAACAAATTTGATTATATAGTAACGAACAACAAAACTGAAAATGAAACCGTTAAAAAAATAGTTCATTCATTGAGGATTGAACGTAAACATTCATCTCACGAAAAGTATTTTGATAGTGATATTTTAATTTACAGCAAAACCAATTTTCAAAATACAAATAAAGTTTTTATACTTTCAGTAAAAGGCACAACAAGAGAACGAGTAGGACAATTTCTCTCTCATTTATTTCTTATGGACCAAGATGTTTTGAATGTTAAATACGGAAAAGAAAAATATGAAGTGATTTTTACAAAACAAAACATCAGTTTGAAATATGCTTTTGTAACGCTTGATTGGGCAAAAGGTAAAGATTTTGTAAAACACTCAGAAACCGGAAAAATAAGAAGCACCATGAAAAATACAGAAGTGCAGTTAATACTTGATGACGTGAGATTGGGCGGAGGAATTTATGTTTTAAATAACGTTGAAAATCTTGACGGAATTGGAAATTTTGCCAGTTTAGTAAGTAGAATTTGCGACTATCTGAAATAATAAAAACGGCTTACAACATTGCATTGCTTCTATGCTTCGCATAGCAGCAATGCAAGGCCCGTTAGACGAAACGGTAGTTTTAATAAAAAAATTAATAAAAAGAAAATATAATGTCTAATCAAAAAATAAGTTTCAAAACTGAAAAAGAACTCCAAGAAGCAATCTTGCAAGAAAAAACAAGAAGAACGCCTGATATAGAAATTGGGCAAAAAAATGAAAAAGATAGAATTCAATAAAATCTATAATATAGATTGCATAGAAGGAATGAAGTATATTCCAGATAATACAATAGATCTGGTTATAACAGATCCACCTTTTGCTATAGATTTTAAGGCGAAAACAAGAAAGGTTGGTTGGTAAAAAATGTAAAGT
>BBPD01000271.1_pt3 | contig 34585 bp, 38 predicted proteins | sample 1344911 | NCBI WGS metagenome assembly BBPD01 (sample SAMD00019088, study PRJDB2971) | groundwater metagenome | biome: freshwater biome; feature: mineral spring; material: ground water | place: USA: CA, Sonoma | collected 2011-09 | depth surface m
CGGGCGCAGCGGCAGCGCGACCGGATTCATCCTGGCGGGCGTGGTGCTGTCGAGCCTTGCCGGGGCGCTGACGGCGCTGCTGATCAACCTTGCCCCCAATCCCTTTGCGCTGGAGGAGCTCGTGACCTGGCTGATGGGGGCGCTGACGGACCGGGGGTGGGAGGATGTGATCCGGGTATCCCCGTTCGTTGCGCTGGGGCTGCTGCTGCTGGCGGGCACCGGCCGTGCGCTGGATGCGCTTGCGCTTGGCGAGCCGGCTGCGCGCTCGCTGGGTGTCGATCTGCCCGCCACGCGCTGGCTGGTTATCGGCGGCGCGGGGCTGGGCGTGGGCGCAGCCGTGGCGGCGACCGGGGTGATCGGGTTCGTGGGGCTGGTGGTGCCGCATCTGCTGCGGCCATTTGCGGGCGAGCGGCCTTCGGCGCTTGTCCTGCCTTCGGCGCTTGTCCTGCCTTCGGCGCTGGGCGGGGCGGCCTTGCTGCTGGTTGCGGATTCTATGGTTCGGATGGCGCCGGGTGCAGCCGAACTGAAGCTGGGGATCGCCATGGCGCTGATCGGTGCGCCCTTCTTCCTGTGGCTGCTGTGGCGCGACCGGGAGCGGCTGACATGACGCTGGTGGCCGAAAACCTCGCGCTTGCCCGGGGTGGGCGGACCGTGCTCGCAGGGGTTTCGGCGCGGTTTGCGGCCGGCACGGTGACGGTGATCCTGGGGCCCAATGGTGCCGGCAAGTCCACCCTGCTGGAAACACTTGCCGGGTTGCTGCCGCCGGCTTCCGGGCGGGTTGCGCTGGACGGGGCTGCGCTGGCGGGGCTGCGCCCCCGCGAACGGGCTCAGGCGATCGGCTATCTGCCGCAGGGTGGCGCCGTGCACTGGAACCTGCGCGTCGACGAGCTGGTCGCGCTTGGGCGGCTGCCGCATCGGGGCGCCTTTGCCGGCCCGTCGGCCGAGGACCGGATGGCAATCGCGGCGGCGCTGGCGGCGGCTGACCTCGAAGCACTGCAGGAGAGGCCGGTAAACCGGCTGTCAGGTGGCGAGCGAGCGCGGGCGCTCTTGGCGCGGGTGCTGGCCGGAGGCCCCCGCGTGCTGCTGGCGGACGAGCCACTTGCCAATCTGGACCCGCGCCATGCGATGGACGCGCTGCGGCTGCTGCGGGCGGCTGCCGACAAGGGGGCAGCAGTGGTGCTGGTGTTGCACGACCTGCAGGCGGCTGCTCGCCATGCCGACCGGCTGCTGTTGATGGCCGACGGCCGCTGCCTTGCGGCCGGAGCGCCGGATACAGTGCTGGCGCCGGACCTGCTGCGGGCGGCCTATGGGGTGGACATTCGGATCCGGCAAGACCCCGAGGCCGGGCTGATCATCGTGCCCTTGGGCTGAACGGCGTCAGTCCCAGCGGGCCTCTGGCGGAAGGCTCATCAGGATCGCGTCGGTGTTGCCGCCGGTTTTCAGGCCGAAGGTGGTGCCGCGGTCGTAGACCAGATTATATTCGGCATAGAGGCCCCGGTAGCGCAGCAGGGCGAGCCGTTCCCGGGCAGTCCAGGGCATTGCCATGCGCCGGCGGACGATGGCCGGGAAGGTGGCGAGGAAGGTTTCGCCGACGTCCTTCGTGTAGGCGAAATTGGCGTCGAACTGGGCCTGATCCTCGACATTCAGCCAGTCGTAGAAGATGCCGCCGACACCGCGGTTCCGCTTGCGGTGCGGGATGTGGAAATATTCATCGCACCAGGCCGAATGCTTGGGCCAGTATTCGGGGTGGTGGCGGTTGCAGGCGGTTTCGAACGCTGCCTTGAAGAAGGCCGTGTCGTCGTCGCGCGGCAGGGCCGGGTTCAGGTCGGCACCGCCGCCGAACCAGCGCCTGGTGGTGACGAGGAAGCGGGTGTTCATGTGCACGGCGGGCACATTGGGATTGGCCATGTGCGCGACCAGGCTGATGCCGGTTGCAAAGAAGCGCGGGTCGTCCGCCGCACCCGGGATGCCCTTGGCAAATTCGGGGTTGAACTCGCCATGCACGGTGGAGATGTTGACGCCCACCTTTTCGAAGATGCGGCCCTTCATCACGCCCATGGTGCCGCCGCCGCCGGGCGCGCCCGAATGGTCGGTGCGGTCCCACGGGGTGAAGGTGAAGCGGCCCGGTGCGGCGGGCGCATCGGGCAAAGCGGGAAGCCCTGCGCCTTCCTGCTCGATTGCCTCGAACGCGGCCGTGATCCTGTCGCGAAGGGATTTGAACCAGGCCTGGGCGGCCATCTGCTGGGGGTCGAAGTCGGTCATCGGGCCGCTAGGTGCCACGGGGGGGCGGGCGGGGCAACCGGGTCCGCGTGCAATCGCGCGGAAATCGGCCTTGCAAGTGCCGATTGTTTGCGGCCAGATGGGTTCAAAGCCTGGCAGGAGAGAGCGGATGGCCGTGCTGCGCACCCCTGATTCGCGGTTCGAGGGGCTTGAGGATTTCGCGTTCGAGGTGGCGTACACCGAGGTGGACGGCGGGCCGCTGGGGCCCTTGCGCATCGCCCATGTGGAGGCCGGCCCCCGCGACGGGCCGGTCGTGCTGCTGATGCATGGCGAGCCGAGCTGGTCCTACCTGTATTGCAAGATGATCCCGCTGCTTGCCGAGGCGGGGTATCGCTGTGTGGCGCCCGATCTGGTGGGATTTGGCCGGTCCGACAAGCCGGTCGCGCAGGCGGACTACAGCTACGAACGCCACGTCGGCTGGATGACACATTGGTCGCGCCTGCAGAATTTCAGCGATGTGACCTTGTTCTGCCACGACTGGGGTGGGCTTATCGGGCTGAGGCTGGTGGCGGCGATGCCCGAGCGCTTTGTGCGCATATGCGCGGCCAACACTTTCCTGCCGACCGGCGAGGGCAAAGCCTCGGATGCGTTCGAGGCCTGGCGGGCGTTCAGCCAGCAGGTGGAGGATTTCGATTCGGGCAAGATCCTGAACGGTGGCACGGCACGCGGGATCAGCGACGCGGCGCGCGCGGCCTACAATGCGCCGTTCCCGGACGACAGCTACAAGGCGGGCGCGCGGATTTTCCCGATGCTGGTGGTGACCGATCCCGAAATGCCATCGGCAGCCGAGAACCGGGCGGCATGGGCTGTACTGGAGAGGTTCGAGAAACCGTTCCTCACGCTGTTCGGCGACAAGGATTTCGTGACGCTGGGGGCGGAAAAGGCGCTGCAGGCGCGGATCCCGGGGGCAAGGGGGCAGCCGCACCGCATCATCGCCGATGCCGGCCACTTCCTTCAGGAGGATGCCGGCGCTGAACTGGCGGCCGAGCTGATCGGCTGGCTGGGAAAGCCGGGCTGACGGGCGCTTGACAGCGCTGACTTCGGAAGGCGCTTGACAGCGCTGACTGCGGAGGCGCTTGACAGCGTTGGGGGGCGCGCATAAAGCCGCGCCTCCAAAGTGCGCGGGCGTAGCTCAGTCGGTTAGAGTGCCGGCCTGTCACGCCGGAGGTCGCGGGTTCGAGCCCCGTCGCTCGCGCCACTTTGGAAGGCCTTTCCGGCAGCAGCGAGAGCCTATTCCGCGGCTTGCCTGAGGCGGTCCCATTGCTCGAACTCGTGGGCGATCGAGGCTTCCACCAGCGCCTCCCACAGCATTGCGACCACCGCCGGGTCGAGCCCCAGCCGATCGGCCTCGGCCTGTGCGTTGGCGATCACCTGGCGCTTGCGGGCTTCGTCGCGGACCTGATGGCGGCCGGGCTTGATGCGCGCGGCGGCGTCCATGAAGCGAAAGCGTTCGGCAAGCAGGGCGACGAGCTGGCGGTCGAGCGCATCCACCCCGGCGCGGACGTCGGCCATGCTGACACAGGATTCCGGTGGAACCCTCATGGGCGCCACTTGCCGGTTTCGATCCAGGTCATCACCGGCTTCAGCGGGAAAATCCAGGCGATGCCCAGAACGGCCCAGATGGGGAGTTGGACGAGCGGGTGGAGGGTTGCCACCGGCTCGAACAGCCAGACGGCGAACAGGACATAGGCGAATATGCCAACAAGGATGGCGAGGATGCCGAAGGGCCGCCTGAGGGACGGTGTCATGGCAGCCCTGTAGCGCCCCGTGCGACGCGGTGGAAGGCCGTCGGTGTCGCAATGGCATCGAGTGGCTGGTCCCAGGGTCGGGCGGGCAGGTGGGGCACCAGCTGCATGTCCCAGGCGATCCCGATCGCGACGACGGGACCTGCGGCGCGGAGTTCGGCGAGTGTGCGGTCGTAGTGGCCGGCGCCCTGGCCGAGGCGGTTGCCGGCGAGGTCTGCTGCAACGAGCGGAACGAGCAGCACATCGGGGCGGGCTGCTGGCAGGATCGATGGGGGTTCGGGGATGCCGCGGTAGCCCGGTGCGAGGTCTGCAAGGCGGGCGCGATGGAAAGTGAGCGGCGCGTCGCCGGTGACGCGCGGAAAGGCGGTGGCCCAGCCGGCTGCGATTGCGGCCGCCTCGAGGGCGGTCGGGTCGGCTTCGTCGCCGAGTGCTGCATAGGTGCCGATGAGGCCAGGCGGGCCGAGGTTGGGAAAGGCGATGCCGGCGAGCGCGCATTCGAGCGCGCGGCGGACCGGCCCCGCGAGACCTGCAACGAACGCCTCCCGGGCGGCCCGCGCCTCGCGGCGGAGCGCCTTTCGCTGTGCCTGGTGTGGGTGCCGGGCCGGTTCTGGATCGTGTGGGAGGGCCAGAGGGACGGCTTTCCGCTCGCGGTTTCGGGTGGCGGGACCGCGTCGACCGTTTGCATGAAGATCCTCTGACGCCAGAACGTCAGGTGGGGACCATGTGATCGGGGCCAGGACCCCGGCAGGGACAGCCCCCCAGGAAAGTTAATCGCCTCAGGGATGCTCGATTGCGCGCATCGTGCAGTTCCCGCCGCCTCCAATGTAGGCTGGCCGGCGCCCAGGCTCAACCCCGCTGTCGACAGCTATCGGGGGGTCAGGTCGTCGCGACAGCCTCTTCGAGCCTGCGGGCCAGCGTTTCGGCCCGCGTGGCCAGCGCCTCGAACGCGGAAAGATCCGGGCCTTCGGCCGGTGCCGACGGTGGTGCAAAGGCGGTCAGCCGCGCCTCGCTCGACTTGCGCTCGAGAAGCTCGCCAGAAACGAGCAGGGCCGCCATCAGCAGCAGCCGGGGCTCGGCCACGGCGCCATGCGCCTCCATCAGCGAAAGGACCCGGGATTCCAGCAGGCCGCCGGCCGCGCGGAGATCCTCCTCCTCGCCGTCGCGGCAGGCCAGCTTGTAGGCGCGGCCGCCCACCGAAAGCGTGACTTCAGCCATTGAACCGGCGCCTGTCCGCCTGGAGCAGCCGGTCTATTCCGGCAAGCGTGTCGCTTGCAGCGCTGCGCAGACCCTTGTGGCGCTGTCCGAGCCGCTCTGCGGCGAACTCGGCTCTCTGCAACGCGGAGTCGATCCGCGCGAGCACATCACTCATTTCCGATACCCCCGTATGTGCACGCTTCATGGATTCGCTCCGACCGGTCAAGAATCGTTCCTACAGCATGTTGACGCTTCCTGATAAGATTTTGTTTATATTCGCGTCAATGCTCGGATTGTAACCTCTTGTTCGGTCTGGCGTTGATTTTTCGCGACCGGCTTTGCAAGGAAGCGCCGCGCAGGCCGCCCCGGAGAGCCGTGGCAGAAGGCGCGATTCGGGCAGTCCGCCTGCCTTTTCTTGCACATTTCTCACCTCTCGCGGAGACGGGCGCCCGATGGCATCGAACAGGCTTGCTGATGATCTCGTGCTACCGATGGCCAATGCCGTCCGCGCACTTGCAATGGACGCAGTGGAAGCCGCCAACAGCGGGCACCCCGGCATGCCGATGGGCATGGCCGACGTTGCGACCATCCTGTGGGGCGAGTATCTGAGGTTCGACGCGGCCGATCCGCGCTGGCCCGATCGTGACCGCTTCGTGCTGTCGGCCGGGCATGGCTCGATGCTGATCTATGCGCTCCTCCACCTGTCGGGATATGACCGGCCAACGATCGCGGACATCCGGCGGTTCCGGCAGCTGGGCAGCCCGTGCGCGGGCCATCCGGAGAATTTCGAGCTGCCCGGTATCGAGTGCACGACCGGCCCGCTGGGGCAGGGCCTTGCGATGGCTGTGGGGATGGCGATTGCCGAGCGGCACCTGAATGCCCGGTTCGGCGACGCGCTGGTCGATCACCGCACCTGGGTGATCGCGGGCGACGGCTGCCTGATGGAGGGGATCAGCCACGAGGCCCTGGGGCTGGCGGGGCACCTGAAGCTGGGGCGGCTGAAGCTGCTGTGGGACGACAATGGCATTTCCATCGACGGGCCGATCTCGGTGTCGTCGAGCGAGGATGTGCCCGCGCGGTTCCGGTCTGCCGGCTGGCATGTGGTTTCGTGCGACGGGCATGACCCGGCCTCGATCCGGGCGGCCCTGGACGAAGCGGCGGCGTGTGACCTGCCGACCCTGGTGCAGTGCCGAACCGTCATCGGCTATGGCGCGCCGACCAAGGCGGGCAGCGAGAAGACCCACGGTAGCCCGCTTGGCGCAGCCGAGGTGGAGGGCGCGCGCGCGAAGCTGGGCTGGGCCCATGCGCCCTTCGAGATACCGGCCGACATCGCGCAAGCCTGGGCGGCTGTCGGGCAGCGATCGCATGAGCTGGTTGCTGCGTGGGAAAAGCGTTTGGCAGAGGCTCCTGCCGACGTGGCGACCGCATTCATGAATGCGGTGAACAATGTCGTGCCGGGCGTTGACCTGTCGGCGTTCAAGGCGTCGCTGGTGTCCGATGCAAAGCCGCTCGCCACGCGCAAGTCGTCGGAGATGGCGCTGCAGGTGCTGAACGGGCAGCTGCCGCAACTGGTCGGCGGTTCGGCCGACCTTACGGGTTCGAACCTGACGCTGACGAAGGGGCAGGGCGTGCTTTCGGCGGGCAACTACGGTGGCCGGCACATCCATTATGGAATCCGCGAGTTCGGGATGGCGGCTGCCATGAACGGGATGGCGCTGCACGGCGGGATCATTCCCTATGGCGGCACCTTCCTGGTGTTCGCGGATTACTGCCGCGCCGCGATCCGGTTGTCGGCGCTGCAACGGGCGGGCGTGATCTATGTGATGACGCATGATTCGATCGGGCTGGGCGAGGACGGGCCGACGCACCAGCCGATCGAGCATCTGGCAAGCCTGAGGGCAATGCCGAACCTGGCGGTCTATCGCCCGGCCGACGCCATCGAGACGGCGGAGTGCTGGGAACTGGCGCTGGCCGACCGCAGCCGCCCGTCGGTGCTGGCGCTGAGCCGGCAGAACCTGCCCCTGCTTCGCTACGACACGGCAACCAACCGGTCGTCGGCAGGGGGCTACCGGCTGATCGCGGCGACGGCTGCGCGCCGGGTGGTGCTGATCGCGACCGGATCCGAAGTGGCGATTGCGGTGGAGGCGGCGAAGCTGCTGGAGGCTGACGGAATCGGCGCCGATGTGGTGTCGATGCCCTGCTGGGAACGCTTTGCCGAACAGGGCGACCCGGCGCTGCTGCCGACCGATGTGCTGAAGGTTTCGGTGGAGGCCGGAGCCACCTTCGGCTGGGAGCGCATGGTCGGCACCGACGGCCTGATGATCGGGATCGACAGCTTCGGTGCCTCGGCGCCCGCAGGCGCACTTTACCAACATTTCGGCTTGACCGCGGATACCATTTCCTCGCGGGTGCAGCAGAAGCTTAACAAGAACGGCTGAAGCGCCGACTGAGCGATCCAGGACGAAGGAGCAGAACATGAAGGTTGCGATCAATGGCTTCGGGCGCATCGGGCGCCTGGTTCTGAGGGCTATCCTGGAACAGAGCCGGTCGGATATCGAGGTGGTCGCGATCAACGATCTTGCCGACACGAAATCCAATGCGATGCTGTTCAAGCGCGACAGCGTGCACGGCCGGTATCCGGGCACGGTGGAGGCTGACGGGCAGGACATGATCGTGGACGGCAAGCGCATCCGCGTGACGGCCGAGCGCGACCCTTCGAAGCTGCCCCACAGGGAACTGGGCGTCGACATCGCGCTTGAGTGCACCGGCTTTTTTACCGATGCGCAACATGCGCGGGCGCACCTGGAAGCCGGTGCGAAGCGGGTGCTGATTTCCGCGCCGGGCAAGGGTGTCGACCTGACGGTCGTCTATGGTGTCAACCACCAGAAGCTGACAGCGGACCACAGGATCGTTTCCAATGCGTCGTGCACCACCAACTGCCTCGCGCCAGTCGCCATGATCATGAACCAGCTGGTGGGGATCGAGCGCGGGCTGATGACCACCGTGCACGCCTATACCAACGACCAGAAGATCCTTGACCAGATCCACCCCGACATGCGCCGTGCGCGCGCGGCCGGCATGTCGATGATCCCCACCACCACGGGCGCGGCGCGCGCGGTGGGCGAGGTGCTGCCGGAACTGAAGGGCAAGCTGGACGGGTCTGCGATCCGTGTGCCGACGCCCAATGTCAGCCTGGTCGATCTCACCTTCGTGCCCGGCCGGGACACCGGCAAGGACGAGGTGAATGCGGCCCTGAAGGCGGCCTCGGAAGGGGCGCTGAAGGGCATCCTCGATTATAGCGACGAGCCGCTGGTCTCGATCGACCTCAACCATGTGCCGGCCTCTTCGACGGTGGACAGCCTGGAAACGGCGGTGATCGACAGCAAGCTGGTGCGGGTCGTTTCCTGGTACGACAATGAATGGGGCTTTTCGAACCGGATGGCCGACACGGCCGTGCAGATGGGCAAATTCCTCTGATGGGATTCCGCACGATCGACGATCTGCCGGAAGACCTTTCGGGCCGGCGCGCGCTGGTTCGGGTGGACCTGAACGTGCCGATGGACGGCGCGGCGGTGACGGATGCGACGCGGCTGCAGGCCGCCGTGCCGACCATCGCAAGCCTCGCCGACCGGGGGGCAAAGGTGCTGCTGCTGGCGCATTTCGGGCGTCCGAAAGGCGAGGCGAGCGCCGAATTCTCGCTGAAGCGGGTGGTCCATGCCCTGTCCGACGTGCTGGGCCGGCCTGTCGGGTTCCTGCAGGACTGCATCGGCGACGACATGGCAGCGATGACCCGCAAGCTGGGGAACGGCACGGTGACCGTGCTGGAGAACACCCGCTTCCACCGCGGCGAGGAAGCCAATGACCCGGGCTTCACGGCCGAGATGGCGAAGCTGGGCGACCTCTATGTGAACGATGCCTTTTCGGCTGCGCACCGGGCCCATGCCTCGACCGAGGGGCTGACGCATGTGCTGCCGGCCTATGCCGGACGGTCGATGGAGGCCGAGCTGAATGCGCTGGAGGCAGCGCTGGGGAGCCCGCAGCGGCCGGTGGCGGCTGTGGTGGGCGGGGCCAAGGTGTCCTCCAAGCTGGATGTGCTGACGAACCTGGTTGGCCGGGTGGATCACCTGATCATCGGGGGCGGGATGGCGAACACCTTTCTCGCCGCGCGCGGGATCGCCGTGGGCAAGAGCCTGTGCGAAGAGACTCTTGCCCAGACGGCGCGCGGTATCCTGGCGCGGGCCGAGGCTGCTGGCTGCACCGTGCATCTGCCGTGGGACGTGGTTGTCGCTCGTGCGTTCGAGGCGCATGCCGAAAACCGTGTCGCCAATGTGAACGATGTGGCTGCCGACGAGATGATCCTCGATCTGGGGCCGCACGCGGTCGAGGCGCTTGGCGACGTGCTGAAGACCTGCGCCACGCTGGTCTGGAACGGCCCGCTGGGCGCGTTCGAGCTGGAACCGTTCGATCGGGCGACGGTTGCGCTGGCGCAGATGGCAGCAGCGCTGACCGAGGGCGGCTGCCTTGTGAGCGTGGCCGGCGGTGGCGACACGGTGGCCGCGCTGAACCATGCCGGGGTTGCGGACAGTTTCACTTTCGTGTCGACTGCGGGGGGCGCCTTTCTGGAATGGATGGAAGGCAAGCCGCTTGCGGGTGTCGAAGCGTTGAAAACAGGAGCGGGCAGATGATGATCACGGACACCGTCAGGCGCATTCTCAACAATTACGAAAGCGACAATCCCGGCACCAGGGCCAATCTGGCGCGGATGCTGATGGCAGGCCGGCTGGGCGGCACCGGCAAGATGGTGATCCTGCCGGTTGACCAGGGCTTCGAGCATGGCCCGGCGCGCAGCTTTGCGGTGAACGAGCCGGCCTATGACCCGCACTATCACTTCCAGCTTGCGATCGACGCCGGGCTGAACGCCTATGCAGCGCCGCTGGGCATGATCGAGGCCGGCGCCGGCACCTTTGCCGGGCAGATCCCGACGATCCTGAAAGTGAACAGCTCCAACAGTTGGGCGACGGGGGTGAACCAGGCCCTGACCGGCGGGGTGGACGATGCGCTGCGGCTGGGCTGTTCGGCGATCGGCTTTACCATCTATCCGGGCGCCGACGACTGTTTCGACATGATGGAGGAGATCAAGGACATGTCGGCCGAGGCAAAGAGCGTCGGCCTTGCAACCGTGATCTGGAGCTATCCGCGCGGCGGCAAGCTGTCGAAGGACGGCGAACTGGCGCTGGATGTGGGGGCCTATGCCGCGCACATGGCGGCCCTGCTGGGCGCGCACATCATCAAGGTGAAGCTGCCGTCCGACCATATCGAGCAGAAGGACGCGAAGAAATCCTATGAAGCCGGTGACTGGAGCACGCAGGCCAAGCGTGTCGCGCATGTGGTGCAGAGCTGCTTCAACGGGCGGCGGATTGTCGTGTTCTCAGGCGGGGCGACCAAGGGGGCGGATGCCGTGTATCAGGATGCCCGCGCGATCCGCGACGGCGGCGGCAACGGCTCCATCATCGGGCGCAACAGCTTTCAGCGGCCGCGCGACGAGGCGCTGGCGCTGCTCGACCGGATCGTGCGCATCTATCAGAACAAGGAATAGGGATCGGCGGGATGTTCCGCCGCTTCCTCGCAGCGCAGTTCGCCCGGCCGCAGGGTGCAGCCGGGCGTTTTCTTGTGGCCCCGCTGCTGGACTGGACTGGCGGGCCGATGATGGAGGCCGCCTTTGCGGCGCTGGACCCCAGGGCCGGCGAGGCGATCTTGGACCTGGGTGTCGGCGGGGGCGCGCTGTCGCGCCGGCTGGCAGGCGCGGGCGTGGTGGTGACGGGGGTGGACCCATCCGACATTGCAATTGCGCGGGCGCAGCGGCGGACAGGTGGGAAGGCGACCTTCCTGGAGGGCAGGGGCGAGGCGATTCCGCTGCCTTTCGCCTCCATGGACAAGGCGGCCAGCGTCAACACCGTCTATTTCTGGCCGGCGCTTGCGCCCGTGATGGCCGAGCTCGCCCGGGTGCTGAGGCCCGGCGGGCGGCTGGTGCTGGGCTTTCAGACGGCTTCGTCGGTGCGCGCCTGGCCGGGGCATGTGCACGGCTTTCACGCCTGGGAGGATGAGGCGATTGCGCAGGCCGTGGAGGCGGCGGGCTTTGCCATCCGGGAAATCCGCCCCGGCCATTCGGCACGGGTGGGTGACTATCGCACGCTTATCGCGCTAGGGGTTGCGCCATGGAACCCCAAGGCCTGACCCCCGACCCCGATTTCGCCACCCTGTTCGCGGCGGAAAAGCGCCCGGCCTGCCAGATCTACCTGATTTCGCCGCCGGATTTCGACGTGGGGCCCCATGCCGATGCGCTTTTGTCGGCGTTGTCGGCAGATGGCCCGGTGGCCGCATACCAGCTGCGCATGAAGGGCCATTCCGACGCCGCGATCCTGGCGGCTGCCGAGCGTCTGCTGCCGATCTGTCGGTCGGCAGATGTCGCCTTTCTGCTGAACGACCGGCCCGATCTTGCAAGGGCCGCCGGGGCCGACGGCGTGCATCTGGGGCAGGGCGACGGCGTGGTGGCGGATGCGCGGGCGCTGCTGGGGGCAGACGCGCAGATCGGTGTTACCTGCCACGGCAGCCGGCACCTGGCGATGGATGCGGGCGAGGCGGGCGCAAACTATGTGGCGTTCGGCGCCTTTTTCCGCACCGGCACCAAGATGGTGGAACATCATGCGACGCCCGAGATCCTGGCCTGGTGGACAGCGCTGAGCCCGATCCCTTGCGTCGCGATCGGCGGCATCACGCCGGCCAACTGCGGGCCGCTGGTGTCCGCCGGCGCGGATTTCCTGGCCGTCAGCGCGGCTGTGTGGGGGGGTGCCGATGGGCCGGCGGCCGCCATCGCCCGCTTTGCCGAGGCAATTGCGACGAATGACCGACAGTAGAGTTGTGCCGCTGGTTCGCCGGGGCTAGCGCCCCGGCAGTCACCCTGCGAAAGCACGCCTTCATGCAGCCCATCCTGCTTGCGACTGTTTGTGCCCTGTCCCTCCAGATGAGTGCCACCCCCGCCATGAGCCAGACCCAGACCGCCAAGCCCCCGGCTGCCGCGCAGACGCCATTCCTGCTGCAGCCCTGGACCGGCCCGCATGGCGGGGTGCCGCCGTTCGACCGGATCCAGCCCGAGATGTTCCCGCCGGCGCTGGAAATGGCCTTCGACGGCCTGCGCGCCGAGATCCGGGCGATTGCCGAGAACCCGGCGCCTGCCAGTTTCGACAATGTGATCGGCGCGCTGGAGGCAAGCGGCGACGAGCTGAACAAGGTGTCGGCGCTGTTCAACCTGATGACATCGAACCTGAACAGCGACGCCTATCAGGCGCTGGATCGGGACTGGAGCCCGAAATATGCGGCGCTCTCCGACGAGATCAACCTGAACCCGAAGCTGTTTGCGCGCATCGACGCTGTCTACCAACAGCGCGCTTCGCTGAAGCTTTCGCCCACCCAGCTGCGGCTGCTGGAGCGGACCTGGGAAGCCAATGTGCGCAGCGGGGCAAAGCTGTCGCCGGCCGACAAGACCAAACTCGCGGCGATGAACCAGGAGCTGGCGACTCTGTTCACGGATTTCAGCCAGAAGCTGCTGAAGGACGAGGAAACGGCGCTGCCGGCAACGGAAGCCGAAATGAGGGGCGTGCCCGAGGGCGTGAAATCGGCCGCGCGCGCGGCCGCCGAAGAGCGCAAGCTGACCGGCTATGCGATCGTCAACACGCGCTCGGCGGTGGACCCGGTGCTGACATTCGCCGACGACCGGGCGCTCAGGCAGCGTGTGTGGCGCGCCTTCGTGAACCGCGGCGACAATGGTGACGCCAACGACACCAATGCCACCATCGCGCGCATCGTGAAGCTGCGGGCCGAGCGTGCGAAGCTGCTGGGCTATCCGACCCACGCCAATTTGCGCATGGCGGACACCATGGCGGTAGAGCCTGCGAAGGCCGAGGCGCTTATGCTGCGCGTGTGGGGCCCGGCGGTTGCGCGGGTGAAGGAGGAAGTGGCCGATATGGCGAAGATCGCCGGCCACCCGATCGAGCCCTGGGATTATCTCTACTATGCCGAGAAGGTCAGGAAGGCGCGGTATGACCTTTCAGAAGCCGAGACCAAGCCCTATTTCGAGCTGAACAACATGATCGCGGCGAGCTATTGGGCCGCCGAACGGCTTTATGATCTGAAATTCACCGAAATCACCGGCACCGTGCCGGTCTTCCACCCGGACGTGCGGGTTTACGAGGTGACGCGCGGCGGCAAGCATGTGGGCCTGTTTTATCGCGACGATTTCGCCCGCACCGGCAAGCAATCGGGCGCATGGATGACGACCTATCGCGACCAGCGCAAGTTCCCGACCGTGCAGATGCCGCTGGTTTCCAACAACAACAATTTTGCCAAGCCCGGTTCGGGCGAGCCGGTGCTGATAAGTTACGACGACGCAACCACCCTGTTTCACGAATTCGGCCATGCGATCCACTTCCTGTTGCAGGATGTGACCTACCCGGGCCTTTCAGAAACGCCGCGGGACTTTGTCGAGTATCCGAGCCAGGTGAACGAAAACTGGCTGATGAGCCGTGACGTGCTGGACCGGTTCGCAAAGCACTACAAGACCGGAGCGCCGATGCCCGCCGCGGTTGTCGACAAGATCGAGAAGGCGCAGACCTTCAACCAGGGCTATGCGACGGTTTCCTACCTGTCGTCGGCGATCGTGGACATGAAGCTGCACACGCGGGCCGACGGGGTGGTCGACCCGGATGGGTTCGAGCGCGAGACGCTGGCCGCAATCGGAATGCCGAAGGAGATCGTGATGCGGCACAGGCTGCCGCAGTTCGGGCACTTGTTTTCAGGCGACGGCTATTCGGCTGGCTATTATTCCTACCTCTGGTCGGAAACGATGGACGCCGACACCTGGGCTGCGTTCGAGGAAGCCGGGAGTGTGTGGGACAGGCAGGTGGCCGACCGGTTCCGCACCATCCTGCTGATGACCGGCAACGAAACCGACCGCCAGCAAGCCTATCGGGCGTTCCGCGGTCGGGATCCGGATGTGGGTGCGCTGCTGAAGAAGCGGGGCTTTCCGACGAACTGACGGCCGGCCGCGCTTGAGAAGCGGGGCCCGACCGGCTAAGGGCCCGCCACTCAATCGCTCTTTCCAGCAGTCAAGGTGACCCATGAAGATCAGCGGCGTGGACATTCGTCCCGGCAACATCATCGAATATGAAGGCGGCATCTGGCGGGCTGTGAAAACGCAGCACACCCAGCCCGGCAAGGGCGGTGCCTATATGCAGGTGGAGATGAAGAACCTGATCGACGGGCGCAAGACCAACGTGCGCTTTCGTTCGGCCGAAGTGGTGGAGCGCGTGCGGCTGGACACCAAGGATTTCCAGTATCTCTATGCCGAGGACGACAACCTCGTGTTCATGGACAAGGATAATTACGACCAGGTAACCTTGCCCAGGGATCTGCTGGGGGAAGCCGCTGCTTTTCTGAGCGACGGCATGGACGTGACCATGGAGCTTTACGAGGAGCGCCCGCTGTCGGTGCAGTTGCCCGAGCAGGTGGAGTGCACGATCGTGGAGGCCGATGCCGTGGTGAAGGGGCAGACCGCCAGCTCGTCCTACAAGCCGGCCGTTCTGGAAAACGGCGTGCGCGTGATGGTGCCGCCGCACATCGGATCGGGCACCCGCATCGTGGTGGACGTTTACGAGCAAGCCTATGTGCGACGCGCTGATTAAGTGTCTCAATCTGCTATCATAACCGTCATGGAACGCGCGTGCCGCAAGGCTGCGCCGAAGCTTCGCCGCGATTTCGGCGAGGTGTCGCAGCTCCAGGTCAGCCGGAAGGGGCCGGCGGATTTCGTGAGCCAGGCCGACAAGGCCGCGGAAGCGACGCTGGTGGAAGAACTCCGCCGGGCGCGGCCGGGCTGGGGCTTCCTGCTGGAGGAAGGCGGCGAAATCCCGGGCGAGGAGGAGAACAGCCCCCGTTTCGTGATCGATCCGCTGGATGGCACGTCGAACTTCCTGCACGGCATTCCGCACTTCGCGATTTCCATCGGGGTCGAGCATATGGGCGTGGCGGTTGCGGGCATGGTCTACCAGCCGCTGACGGACGAGAGCTTCTGGGCCGAGCGCGGGCGCGGCGCCTGGCTTCACAATGCACGGCTCAGGGTTTCCGGCAGGGGCGACATGGCCGACGCGCTGCTGGCGACGGGCATTCCCTATCGTGGGCATGGCGACCAGAACCAGTTCGAGACAATCTTGAACAAGGTTATTCCGGAGGTGGCGGGCGTGCGCCGGTTCGGGGCTGCAAGCCTCGATCTTGCGTGGGTGGCTGCCGGCCGGTTCGACGGCTTCTGGGAACAGGGGCTGAGCCATTGGGACGTCAGCGCGGGGATGCTGCTGGTGAAGGAGGCCGGCGGCTTCGTCAGCGATTTCCGCGGTGGCGAGAAGATGGTGGAGCGGCGCGAGCTGATCGCGGCGAACGACCAGATCCATTCCCGGTTGCACCGGCTGATCGGCACTGCGCTGCGGTAGAGGGGAACGGGGCTGCCATGCACTCGCCGCATGGCCCCTCCAAACGGCATGCGACCCCGGCAAGGCTTGCCGCGACTCGCCGCCTTCCCTAGAGGCCCGTGCATGCCTGCAAGTGCGCCAGACCTCGCCGCGATCGGCCGGGATTATCTTCCCATCCTGCTCTTCTTTGCGGTGGCGATCGCGTTTGCGCTGGTGTTCGTGGGGCTCCCGATCCTGCTGTCGAACGTGACCGGCACGAACAAGCCCTATGCCGACAAGCTGACAGAGTATGAGAGCGGCTTTCCCGCCTTCTCGTCGGCGCGCGGCCAGTTCGATGTGCGCTTCTACCTGGTCTCGATCCTGTTCATCATCTTCGACCTCGAGGTCGCCTTCCTGTTCCCCTGGGCTGTCAGCCTGGCGCACATGGGCCCCGATCTGGTGTTTGCCTGGGGCTCGATGATGCTGTTCCTCGGCGTTCTGACGGTGGGTTTCATCTATGAATGGAAGAAGGGGGCTCTGGACTGGGAATGAGCACGACCGTTCTTCCTGCCGCCCCCGCGGTCGGCCTTGTGGGCCCCGACGGCACGCCGCTGACGCGCAACCCGGCGGGCCAGGACCAGTATTTTGCCGATGTCGGCAGCGAGCTGTCGAACAAGGGCTTCCTTGTCACCAGCCTGGAGGACATCACCAACTGGGCCCGCACGGGTAGCTTGTGGTGGATGACCTTTGGTCTGGCCTGCTGCGCGGTGGAGATGATGCACGCCTCCATGCCGGATTACGACATGGAGCGGTTCGGGGCGGCGCCGCGCGCATCGCCAAGGCAATCGGACGTGATGATCGTGGCGGGCACGCTGTGCAACAAGATGGCGCCTGCCTTGCGGCGGGTTTACGACCAGATGCCCGAGCCGCGCTATGTGATCAGCATGGGCAGCTGCGCCAACGGTGGCGGCTATTATCATTACAGCTATTCGGTTGTGCGCGGCTGCGACCGGATCGTGCCGGTGGATATCTATGTGCCGGGCTGCCCGCCGACAGCCGAGGCGCTGCTCTATGGCGTGCTGGCGCTGCAGCGGAAGATCCGCCGCCAGGGCACATTCGAGCGGTAGGGCAGCACATGACGAGCCAATTGCCGGTTGTGGGTGGGAACAAGGGTGTCGCCGAACGCGTGCTTGCCGTGCTTGGCGAGCATGTGGTGGATGCCGCCGAAGCCTACGGCGAGCTGACGCTGCTGGTGCAGCGCGACAGCGCGAGCCAGGTGTTGCAGATGCTGCGCGACACGGCCGACCTTGGCTATGATCAACTGCTGGACATCGCCGGCGTGGACTGGCCCGAGCAGGCGGAACGGTTCGAGGTGAACTATCACCTGCTCTCGATGCGGCATAACCGGCGGATCCGGGTGAAGCTGACGGCGGACGAGGACAAGCCCGTGCCCAGCGTGACCGGCCTTTATCCCAATGCGGGCTGGCTGGAGCGCGAGGTGTGGGATTGCTACGGCGTGCTGTTCGAGGGCAACCCGGACTTGAGGCGGATCCTGACGGACTATGGCTTCGAGGGGCATCCCTTCCGCAAGGACTTCCCGCTGACCGGCCATGTCGAGCTGCGCTATTCCGAAGAGCAGGGCCGCGTGGTTTATGAAAAGGTGACTCTGGCGCAGGATTTCCGCAGTTTCGATTTCCTGAGCCCGTGGGAGGGGAACTGGAAGCTGCCCGGAGACGAAAAGTCGACCCTCATTGACGGAGACGAAAAGTCGACCCTCCTGCCCGGAGACGAGAAGTCGACCTTGATGGACGGAGGCGAGAAGGCCGGCAGAAGCGGGGGAGGTTCGGCATGACGGACATTCCCGCAACCCGGCTGATCGACCCGACGCTGGTGTCGGCCGACACGAAGATCCAGAACTACATGATCAACTTCGGGCCCCAGCACCCGGCTGCGCACGGCGTGCTGCGGCTGGTGATGGAGCTGGACGGAGAACTGATCGAGCGCTGCGATCCGCACATCGGGCTGCTGCACCGAGGCACCGAAAAGCTGTGCGAATACAAGACATACCTCCAGGCGCTGCCCTATATGGACCGGCTGGATTACTGCAGCCCGATGTGCATGGAGCACAGCTATGTGCTCGCCATCGAGAAGCTGCTGGGGGTGGAGGTGCCGCGCCGCGCACAGGTGCTGCGCACCATGTGGGCCGAGATCACGCGGCTTTCGAACCATATCCTCAACTGCACCACCCACGCGATGGACGTTGGCGCGCTGACGCCCATCCTGTGGATGTTTGCCGAGCGCGAGAAGCTGTTCCAGTATTCCGAGCGGGTGTCGGGCGCGCGGATGCACGCGGCTTGGTTCCGCCCCGGCGGTGTCCACCAGGATATGCCGGCGGGCCTTGCCGAGGATATCCGGGCCTGGTGCGAGGGCTTCCCCCATGTGCTGGACGAGATGCAGAGCCTGGTTGCCGACAACCGCATCTTCAAGCAGCGCAATGTGGACATCGGGGTGATCAGCGCGAAGGACGCGATTGCCTGGGGCTTCACGGGCCCGTGCCTGCGCGCCAGCGGGATCGCGTGGGATCTGCGCAAGGCCCAGCCCTATGAAATCTACGCCGACCTCGATTTCGACGTTCCCATCGGGCGCAACGGCGACTGCTATGACCGGTTCATGGTGCGCATGGAGGAGATGCGCCAGTCCGTGAAGCTGGTGATCCAGTGCCTCAACCGGCTGCAGCACATGGAGGGCGAGCCTGTGGCGAGCCTGGACCGCAAGCTGGTGCCGCCGTCGCGGGGCGAAATGAAGCGCTTGATGGAGGCGCTGATCCACCATTTCAAGCTGTATACCGAGGGCTTCAAGGTGCCGCCCGGGGAAGTGTATGTCGCGACCGAGAGCCCCAAGGGCGAGTTCGGAATCTATCTGGTGGCCGATGGCACCAACAAGCCCTACCGCTGCCATGTGCGTGCAACGGGAATGAGCCATCTGCAAGCGATGGATTTCCTGTGCAAGGGCCACATGCTGGCCGATGCGCCGGCCGTGCTGGGCAGCCTGGACATCGTGTTCGGAGAGGTGGACCGGTGAACGCGGCGCAACCTGTCTCGGTTGCCGGGAAGCTGGCAGGCTGTGTCGACCATGGGAATCGGCGCATCGTTGGTGCATTCAACGGGAACGCGAGCCGCCCGGCGAAGATTGCAGGCGAATTTGCCCGGCACAGCCATGTCGATACCGATGCGCTTTTCCTGCCCGTGAACGGCCGCATGCGGATCGCGTTTCGCCGCGGGATAGCCGGACTGGTAGAAGGCGACATGCCGGCTGTGCTGCGAGCGGCGGAGCACCGGCCGGTGGCTGACGGCGAATGCCATGTTCTGCTGATGCACCGCGAGGGTGAGCCGAACACCGGATCGCAGCCATCGCATATGACGCGAACGACCCTGGAACCCGCATGACTGACTTCACCCAATTCCACTGGACCAAGGCCAATGCGCTTGAGGCCGAGCGTATCATCGGGCGCTATCCCAAGGGGCGGGAGGCAAGCGCCATCATGCCGCTGTTGTGGCTGGCCCAGTATCAGGTGGGGGCCGAGACGGGCGTTGCCTGGTTGCCGCTGCCGGTGATCGAGTATGTGGCGCGCGAAATCGACATGCCGAAGATCCGCGCGCTGGAGGTGGCGAGCTTCTACACCATGTACAATCTGGCGCCTGTGGGCCGTTTCCATGTGCAGGTGTGCGGCACCACGCCCTGCCTGCTGCGCGGGAGCGACGATGTGCTGCGGGCGTGCGCCGACATGGGGCTGAGGAAGGGCGAAGTCACCAACGGTGGCCTGTTCACCCTGACCGAAGTCGAGTGCATGGGGGCGTGTGCAAATGCGCCGATGGTTCAGATCAACGACGACAATTTCGAGGACCTGACCTACGAGACCATGAAAGCGATCCTGGACAACCTGATCGCCGGGCTGACGCCGAGGACCGGCAGCCAGATCGGCCGGATCGCGAGCTGCCCGGAAGGTGGGCCCACCACGCTGCTGGAGACGACGGAATGAGCGACAAGGCCAGGGCAACCGGGCTGGTGCTGCCGGGCATGCTGATCGTGCTGTGCGGGCTCGCGATCGGATTGATCGTGATGGGCAGCTATCCGATCGGGATCGCGCTGCTGGCGGTTGCCATTGCGCTGCTTCCCAATTCCATCAAGGCGATGAAGGCTGGAAAGACCGACGATGCTGGCCGATAAGGATAGGATCTTCACCAACCTCTATGGCTTCCAGCCCTGGGGGATCGACCATGCGATGACGCGTGGCGACTGGGCGGACACCCGGGCGCTGATGGCGCAGGGGCAGGATGCAATCATCCAGCAGGTGAAGGACAGTGGCCTGCGCGGGCGCGGCGGCGCCGGCTTCCCCACCGGCATGAAGTGGAGCTTTATGCCGAAGGAGAGCAGGGACGGCCGGCCGAGCTTCCTGGTGGTGAACGCGGACGAAAGCGAGCCCGGCAGCTGCAAGGACCGGGAGATCATCCGCCACGATCCGCACAAACTGATCGAGGGCGCGCTGATCGCAGGCTATGCGATGCGGGCGCGTGCGGCCTATATCTACATCCGCGGCGAATATATCCGCGAGGCGCAGGTGCTGTTTGCCGCCGTGGAAGAGGCCTATGCCAGAGGCTTCATCGGCAGGAACGCCTGTGGCAGCGGCTATGATTTCGACGTGTTCGTCCACCGGGGCGCGGGCGCCTATATCTGCGGCGAAGAAACCGCGATGATCGAGAGCCTGGAGGGCAAGAAGGGCCAGCCGCGCCTGAAGCCGCCGTTCCCGGCGGGAGTCGGGCTTTATGGCTGCCCGACAACGGTGAACAATGTGGAATCGATCGCCGTGGTGCCAACCATCCTGCGCCGGGGTGCGGACTGGTTTGCCGGCATCGGCCGGGCGAACAACACCGGCACCAAGCTGTTCCAGATTTCGGGCCATGTGAACCGGCCGTGCGTGGTGGAAGAGGCGATGAGCATCCCCTTCCGCGCGCTGATCGAGACGCATTGCGGCGGCATCCGCGGCGGCTGGGACAATCTGCTGGCGGTGATTCCAGGGGGATCGTCGGTGCCGCTGGTGCCGGCGCACGAGATTGCCGACGCGCCGATGGATTTCGATGGCCTGAAGGCGCTGAAATCCGGCCTTGGCACGGCAGCCGTTATCGTGATGGACAAATCCACCGATATCGTCCGCGCGATTGCGCGCATCAGCTATTTCTACAAGCACGAAAGCTGTGGCCAGTGCACGCCCTGCCGCGAAGGCACGGGCTGGATGTGGCGGGTGATGGAGCGGCTGGTGACGGGTGATGCCGAGCCGCACGAAGTGGACCTGCTGCTGGAGGTAACGACGCAGGTGGAGGGCCATACCATCTGCGCGCTGGGCGATGCGGCCGCCTGGCCGATCCAGGGCCTGATCCGGCACTTCCGCCCGGAGATCGAGAAGCGGATCGCACGGCGGCGCGGGTTCGTGGCCGTGCCGGCGCTGGCGGAGGCGGCCGAGTGAGGCATCTGCTGTTCTGGCATGTCGAGCAGGGCCATCTGCCCGCGCCCGATGAGGCGTGGTCCCGCTTGCTTGGACGCCAAAACAAGGGACCAACCCAGCCGGCGTTCGGTTGGGCCGAGATCATGGACACGAAGCGCATGCGCAGCCTGCGCTGCGGGACAGGACGCTAGATGCCCAAGCTCACGGTCGATGGGATCGAAGTCGAGGTGCCGCAGGGCGCCACGGTGATGCAGGCCTGCGAGATGGCCGGGAAAGAAATCCCGCGCTTCTGCTATCACGAGCGGCTGTCGATCGCGGGCAATTGCCGCATGTGCCTGGTGGAGGTGTCGCCCGGGCCGCCCAAGCCGCAGGCGTCGTGTGCGCTGCCGGCGGCCGAGGGGCAGGTGATCGTGACGGAAAGCGCCAAGGTGAAGAAGGCGCGCGAGGGGGTGATGGAGTTTTTGCTCATCAATCACCCGCTGGATTGCCCGATCTGCGACCAGGGCGGCGAGTGTGACCTGCAGGACCAGGCCATGGCCTATGGCAAGGGCCACAGCCGGTTCGACGAGAACAAGCGCGCTGTCACCGAAAAGCACATGGGCCCGCTGATCAAGACGGTGATGACCCGCTGCATCCACTGCACCCGCTGTGTGCGCTTTTCCGAGGAAGTGGCCGGTGTCGAGGAGATCGGCGCGCTCTACCGCGGCGAGAATATGCAGATCACAAGCTATCTTGAGCAGGCCGTCTCGTCGGAACTGTCGGCAAATGTGATCGACTTGTGCCCGGTCGGCGCGCTCACCTCCAAGCCGATCGCGTTCCACTATCGCCCGTGGGAGCTGAAGCGGCATGACGCCATCGACGTGATGGACGCGGTGGGCAGCAACATCACGCTGCACGCGCGGGCCGCCGACGTGATCCGGGTGACGCCCCGCGTGGCCGACGATGTGAACGAGGAGTGGGTGACCGACACCGGCCGCTACTGCGTCGATGGCCTCAAGGAACGGCGGCTGGACCGGCCCTGGATGCGGCAGGGGGGCGAGCTGAAGCCCGCGACATGGCGGCAAGCCTTTGCCGCGGTGCAGGCGGCGTCCAAGGGCGTTGACGGCAAGGATATCGTGGCTCTTGCCGGGGATCTGTGCGCGGTCGAGGATCTGGTGGCTGCAAAGGACCTGTTGACCGGGCTTGGCGTCACCCGGCTGGAGTGCCGGACGGACGGGGCGGGCTATGAAGGCCCTGCCGCGCACTGGCGCTTCAACACGACGATTGCAGGGGTGGAACAGGCCGATGTGATCCTGCTGGTAGGCTGCGACCCGCGGCTCGATGCGCCGCTGGTGAACAGCCGCATCCGAAAGGCGGTGCGCCGGGGCGGGGCGGTTGTATACCGGATCGGCACGGGTGCCGACCCGAGCTATCCGGTGACGGAGCTTGGCGATGACCTGGCGCTGCTGGGGCAGCTGCCGGGCGAGCTGCTGGAGCGGCTGACGGCTGCGCAGCGCCCGGCCGTGCTGGTGGGCAGCCGCAACGCCTCTGCGCAGGTGCTCGCTGCCGTGCACCGGCTGGCGCCGCACCTGGTGAAAGACGGGTGGAACGGGTTCAATATCCTCCACACGGCGGCCTCGCGCGTCGGCGCGATGACAACCGGCTGGGCAGGGGACGGCCTGGATGCGATTGCGGCGAGCCGACCCAAGCTGCTGTTCCTGCTGGGGGTGGACGAGGTGGCGCTGGCGCCCTTCGGCGGTGCCACCACGATCTATGTGGGAAGCCATGGCGATAGGGGCGCGGCTGTTGCCGACATCATCCTGCCGGGCGCGGCCTTTGCGGAAAAGCCGGGCACCTGGGTGAACATGGAGGGGCGGGTCCAGCGGAGCCTGCGGGCCATCTTCCCGCCGGGCGAGGCGCGCGAGGACTGGACCATCTTCCGGGCGCTGGCCGACGTGCTGGGCATCCGCCTGCCCTATGACACGCTGGAGCAGCTGCGCGCCCGGATCGCGGCCGAATGGCCGGAACTGGGCGCCGAGGGGCTGGTGCCGGCCGCCTGGGAACAGGCAAGGCTGACGGCCGGGGCACCGCAAGGGCCCGCGAGGCCGCGGCCGACCGATTTCTACAGCTCGAACCCGATCCTCAGGGCAAGCCCTACCATGCGGGCGTGCGTGGCCGAGATCCTGGAAGGCAAGCGGCCCACGCTTCTGGAGGCTGCGGAGTGACTGACTTCTTCCAGGAGATACTGGGCCCGGGCCTCGGCTGGTTCGTCGCGCACCTGATCCTGGTGCTGCTGATCGCGCTGCCCGTGATGCTGGTGATGGCGCTGAGCACCTGGATGGACCGCAAGGTCTGGGCTTCCATGCAGATGCGGCGGGGCCCCAATGTGGTGGGGCCGATCGGCATCCTGCAGCCCTTTGCCGACGGGCTGAAGCTGTTTCTGAAGGAAACGATCGTGCCGACAGGCGCGAACAAGGGGGTCTTCTTCATTGCGCCGATGATCACCTTCGTGCTCGCGCTGGTGGCCTGGGCAGTGATTCCGTTCGATGCGGGTTGGGTGCTGGCCGATATCAATGTGGGGCTGTTGTTCCTGTTCGCGGTGTCGTCGATGGGCGTTTATGGAATCGTCATGTCGGGCTGGGCCTCCAATTCGAAATATCCGTTCCTCGGCGGGCTTCGCTCGGCGGCGCAAATGGTCAGCTACGAGGTGTCCATCGGTTTCGTCATCATCACGGTGGTGCTCTATGCCTCCAGCTTCAACCTGACCGACATCGTGGAAAGCCAGCGCGGCAACAGCTTCGGGCTGTTGAACGGCAATTTGTTCAATCCGCTGCTGTTTCCGATGGCAATCGTGTTCCTGATCTCGGCGCTGGCCGAGACGAACAGGCCGCCGTTCGACTTGCCTGAAGCAGAGGCGGAGCTGGTTGCGGGCTATCAGGTGGAGTATAGCTCCATGACCTTCGCCCTGTTCTTCCTGGGCGAGTATATGAATATCCTGCTGATGTGCGCCCTGGCAAGCATCCTGTTCCTGGGCGGTTATCTGCCTCCGTTGAACTGGGCGCCGCTGTATGCCGTGCCAGGGCTTGTGTGGTTTTTCGGCAAGATCGTCTTCATGTTCTTCATCTTCGCCTGGGTGAAGGCAACCGTGCCGCGCTATCGCTATGACCAGCTGATGCGGCTGGGCTGGAAGATCTTCCTGCCCTTGAGCCTGTTCTGGGTGGTTCTGGTGTCGGGCTGGCTGGTCTTCACCGGGCATTATTCGGGCCCGGTGGCTGCGCCACCAACTGAAGGATCATCTCTGTGAGCCTCGCACAAGCTGCCAAGTCCATGCTGCTGCTGGAGTTCGTGCGCGGCCACTGGCTGACGCTGAAGTATATGTTCCGGCCGAAAAGCACGATCAACTACCCGTACGAGCGCGGGCCGCTGAGCCCGCGGTTCCGGGGCGAGCATGCGCTGCGGCGTTATCCGAATGGCGAGGAGCGCTGCATCGCGTGCAAGCTTTGCGAGGCGGTGTGCCCGGCGCTTGCCATCACCATCGAGGCCGAGCCGCGCGCCGACGGTTCGCGGCGGACCACGCGCTACGACATCGACATGACGAAGTGCATCTATTGCGGGCTGTGCCAGGAGGCCTGCCCGGTGGACGCCATCGTGGAAGGCCCGAACCTGGAGTTCGCGACCGAAACCCGCGAGGAGCTGATGTACGACAAGGACAAGCTGCTGGCCAATGGCGAGCGGTGGGAACGGGCGATTGCCGCCAACCTTGCCGCCGACGCGCCATATCGCTAACGGGCAGGCGTATTCGTTCCATGACATACTTTCCGCAAAGGCTGCGCTGAGCCGTGATCCAGGCTGCTGTCTTCTATCTGTTCGCAACCGTCGTCGTGGCCTCCGGCCTGATGGTAATCCTCGCACGCAATCCGGTGCACTCGGTGCTGTGGCTGATCCTTGCCTTTTTCAACGCGGCCGGGCTTTTCCTGGTGATCGGGGCCGAGTTCATCGCGATGATCCTGGTGATTGTCTATGTGGGCGCGGTCGCGGTGCTGTTCCTGTTCGTGGTGATGATGCTGGACGTGGATTTTGCCGCCATGCGCGCGGGCTTTGCCAGCTATCTGCCCTTCGGGCTGATCCTGGGGCTGGTGCTGGTGGTCGAGCTGGTGCTGATGGGCGGCGCCTGGGCCTTCGGGGACCTGGCGATAGAGGCCCGCGCGGCGCCGGTGCCGGGCGTCGAGCTGACGAACACCCAGGCGATCGGAACGATCCTCTACACCGAGTATGTGTTCATCTTCCAGATGGCGGGAATGATCCTGCTGACCGCAATGGTGGGCGCAATCGTGCTGACGCTGCGGCACCGGCCGGGCGTGAAGCGGCAGGATGTGGGCAAGCAGAACGCGCGCACACCGGCCAATGCCATCACCATCACGCGGCCGGTGGTTGGGGCCGGCGCCGACACCGGTGCGGGTGTGGGCAGCGACCGGCGGATCGAGCGATGATCGGCATCGGCCATTACCTGGTGGTGGGCGCGATCCTGTTCACGCTGGGCGTGCTGGGGATCTTCATCAACCGCAAGAACATCATCGTGATCCTGATGTCGGTGGAGCTGATCCTGCTGGCGGTGAACATCAACCTGGTCGCCTTTTCGGTGTTCCTGGGCGACATGGTCGGCCAGATCTTCGCGATGTTCGTGCTGACGGTGGCGGCCGGCGAGGCGGCCATCGGCCTTGCAATCCTTGTCGTCTATTTCCGGAACCGCGGGACCATCGCTGTCGATGATGTCCGCCAGATGCGCGGCTGAGTTTGATGATCCAGACAATTGTCTTTCTGCCGCTGCTGGCATTTCTTGTCGCCGGCATCGGCAACCGGGCCATCGGCAACACGGCGGCCAAGGTGGTCACCACCGGCGCGCTGTTCGTTTCCTGTGCGCTTAGCTGGGTGGTGTTCACCGCCCTGATCGGCGGCGCGCCCGCAACCGATGTGGTTGTTGCCGAATGGTTTTCCAGCGGCGACCTGAAGGTCGACTGGACGCTGAAGGTGGACATGCTGACGGCCACGATGCTGGTCGTCATCACCTCGGTCTCGGCGCTCGTCCACCTGTACAGCTGGGGTTACATGGAGGAAGATCCGGACCAGCCGCGGTTCTTCGCCTACCTGTCCCTCTTCACCTTCGCGATGCTGATGCTGGTGACGGCCGACAATCTGGTGCAGGTCTTCTTCGGCTGGGAAGGCGTTGGGCTGGCGAGCTATCTGCTGATCGGCTTCTGGTACAAGAAGCCCTCGGCCTGGGCGGCGGCCATCAAGGCCTTCGTGGTGAACCGCGTGGGTGATTTCAGCTTCATGCTTGGAATCTTTGCGCTTTTCATGTTGTTCGGCACGGTGGATCTTGATGCCATCCTGGGCGCCGTGCCGGCGGCCAAGGGTGCGACCTTCGAATTCCTGGGCACCCGGGTGGATGCCGTCACCGCCATTGCGCTGCTGCTGTTCGTGGGCGCCATGGGGAAATCCGCGCAGGTGCCGCTGCACACCTGGTTGCCCGATGCGATGGAAGGGCCGACGCCGGTGTCGGCGCTGATTCATGCCGCGACCATGGTGACGGCGGGCGTGTTCCTGGTGTGCCGGATGAGCCCGCTTTTCGACGCGTCGCCAACGGCTTCGACCGTTGTCACCTATGTCGGCGCGCTGACGGCGCTGTTTGCGGCAACGGTTGCGACAACGCAGACCGACATCAAGCGGGTGATCGCCTATTCCACCTGCTCGCAGCTTGGCTTCATGTTCTTTGCAGCCGGCGTTGGCGCCTATGGCGCTGCGATGTTCCACCTTTTCACTCATGCCTTCTTCAAGGCGCTGCTGTTCCTTGGTGCGGGCAGCGTGATCCACGCGATGCACCATGAGCAGGACATGCGCTATTACGGGGCGCTGCGGAAATCGATCCCGCTCACTTTTGCCGCGATGGTCATCGGCACCGTGGCGATCACGGGCGTGAACTACACGTCCGGTTATTTTTCGAAGGACAGCGTCCTGTTCGCGGCCTGGGAATCGGGCACGGAAGCGGGGCGCGTTGCGTTTTTCGTCGGGATTTTCGCGGCGCTGCTGACCAGCTTCTATTCCTGGCGGCTGATCTTCCGCACCTTCTTCGGCGAGGCGCGCTGGGTGCAGTCGGAGCATATCCAGCATGCGCTGCATCACGAACATGACAAATCGCCTGCAGATGACGGGCATATCGCGCACCATTCCGAAGGCACCGGCGGCTATCACCCGCACGAGAGCCCGGTTTCGATGCTGATTCCGCTGGCCGTGCTGAGCTTCGGGGCGCTGTTCGCGGGCGCGATCTTCAACGACTGGTTCGTCGGCGGCGACGACACGGCGTTCTGGGCCGGCACGATCGTGCACGACGGGGCCTTCTTTGAAAGCCTGCACCATGTGCCCGCGCTGGTGCACTGGGCGCCGGCGATCGTGATGGCGACCGGACTGCTGATCGCGTGGCTCGTCTATATCCGCAACCCCGGCTTTTCCGATCGTTTCAAGGCGCAGTGGAAGCATCTGCACGCCTTCCTGTTGAAGAAATGGTATTTTGACGAGATTTACAGCGCGCTGCTGGTGAAGCCTGCGCTGGCGCTTGGGCGCTTCTTCTGGAAGGCGGGGGATGAGGGCACGATCGACCGTTTCGGGCCGGACGGATTGAGCGCCGTTGTCGCCGGCGGCTCGGTGCTGGCGCGGCGCTTCCAGTCGGGTCTCGTATACTCCTATGCGCTTGTCATGCTGGTCGGCGTGGTCGCATTCGCAACCTGGTTCATGGTCCGCTGATGCTTTCCACGATGATCTTGTTGCCGCTTGCGCTTGCGCTGGTGGTGCTGTTCTTGCCCGGCGACGAGGCAGCCCGGGCGCGCCTGGCGCGGACAGTGGGGCTTGGCACGACGCTGCTGTTGTTTGCGCTGGGGCTTGTGCTGTGGGTGCGGTTCGACACCTCCACCGCAGCGTTCCAGTTCATCGAGCGAGCGGACCTGTTCGGCGGGCTGTTCACCTGGCACCTGGGGATCGACGGGATTTCGCTGACGCTGATCCTGCTGAGCGTGTTCCTGATGCCGCTGTGCATCCTTGCCGGCTGGGATAGCGTGAAGACCCGGGTGCCCGAATATATTGCGGCCTTCCTGGTGATGGAGAGCCTGATGGTGGGCGTCTTTGCGTCGCTCGACATCTTCCTGTTCTACATCTTCTTCGAGGCGGGCCTGATCCCGATGTATCTGATCATCGGAATCTGGGGCGGAAAGCGGCGGATTTACGCCAGCTACAAGTTCTTTCTTTATACCCTGCTGGGTTCGGTGCTGATGCTGCTTGCCATGCTGTGGATGGTGCGGGAGGCCGGGACGACCGACATTCCGGCGCTGATGGCGCATGACTTCCCGACGGCTGCGCAGACCTGGCTGTGGCTGGCCTTCTTCGCGAGCTTTGCGGTGAAGATGCCGATGTGGCCGGTGCACACCTGGCTGCCGGATGCGCATGTGGAGGCGCCGACCGCGGGCTCGATGATCCTCGCCGGGGTGCTGCTGAAGATGGGCGGCTATGGCTTCATCCGCTTTTCGCTGCCGATGTTCCCGGACGCGAGCGTGGAGCTTATGTGGATCGTGTTCGGGCTGAGTATGGTGGCGGTGGTGTACACGTCGCTGGTCGCGCTGGTGCAGGGCGACATGAAGAAGCTGATTGCCTATTCGAGCGTCGCGCACATGGCCTTCGTGACGGGCGGGTTGTTCGCCTTCAACACGCAAGGGGTGGAAGGCGCGATGGTGGTGATGCTGAGCCACGGCGTCGTGTCGGCCGCCCTGTTTTTCTGCGTGGGCGTGATCTATGACCGGCTGCACACGCGTGACATCGAGCGCTATGGCGGGGTGACGACCAACATGCCGCGCTATGCGGTGTTTTTCCTGTTGTTCACCATGGCTTCGGTCGCGCTGCCGGGCACCTCCGGCTTTGTCGGCGAGTTTCTGGCGCTTGCCGGCATCTGGAAGGCAAGCACCTGGGTTGCCTTCGTGATGGCGACCGGCGTGATCCTGGGGGCGGCCTATATGCTGTGGCTGTTTGCGCGGGTGATGTATGGCGCGCAGAAAAATGCGGATGCGGCTGCCATGCCCGACCTCAACCGCCGGGAGTGGGCGATCCTCGTCCCGCTGGCGGTGGTCGCCTTGTGGATGGGGGTTTACCCCAAGCCCTTCCTGGAGCCGCTGAAGGCGCCGGTTGCGAGCCTGATGGCGCGCACCGGCCGGGCCGAGCCGCCGCAGACGCCGTTCACGCCGATCGTGGCGCGCGCGAATGTGCAGCTGGCATCTGCCGCTGTTGGAGAGACGAAGTGACGCTGCAGCAATCGCTTGCCATAGGTGCCCCCGAAGTGGTGCTGGCAGCCGGCGCGCTGGTGCTGCTGATGATCGGCGTGTTCCGGGGCAATGACAGCCTGACGGGCCTGAGCTGGGGGGCTGCCATCCTGTTCGGGCTGACGGCGCTGACGGTGGTGGACGATGCGCCCGGCCGGGTTCTGGCCTGGAACGAACTCTATGTGGCGGACAGCTTGTCAGCGTTCCTGAAGATCCTGGTCCTGGTGGGGGCGGCTGCGTCGGTGCTGATGGCGCTTCCCTATATGGCGCGGGTGAAGGTGCACCGCTTCGAATATCCGGTGCTGATCGTGCTGGCGACGCTTGGCATGTTCGTGATGGTGAGCGCGAACAATCTGATGGCGCTGTATGTCGGGCTCGAGCTGATGAGCCTGAGTGCCTATGTGCTGGCGGCCTTCCACCGCGACGAGGAGCGCTCGACGGAAGCGGGCCTGAAATATTTCGTGCTGGGTGCGCTGTCGTCGGGCGTGATGCTTTACGGGATGAGCCTGGTCTATGGCTTTGTCGGCTCGACCGATTTCACCGCGATCGGAGCGGGGCTTTCGGCCGGCAGCCTTGGGTCTGCCGGCGCTGCCGGCGCTGCCGGCGGGGAGCGGAACCTCGGCGCGCTGTTCGGGCTGGTGTTCGTGCTTGCGGGGCTTGCCTTCAAGGTGAGCGCCGTGCCGTTCCACATGTGGACGCCCGACGTTTACGAAGGCGCGCCGACGCCGGTTGCGGCCTTCTTTGCCTCGGCGCCCAAGGTGGCGGCGATGGGGCTTTTTCTGCGCGTTGCGCTGGATCCCTTTTCGGGCATGGCAGGCGATTGGCGGCAGATCGTGATCTTCATGGCGATAGCCTCCATGTTCCTGGGCGCGGTGGGCGCGATCGGGCAGACGAACATCAAGCGGCTGCTCGCCTATTCCAGCATCAACAACATCGGTTTCGTGCTGATCGGGCTTGCGGCGGCGAGTGCGGCGGGTGCTTCGGCCGTGCTGCTATACCTTTCCATCTATCTGGTGATGACGCTGGGCGCCTTCCTGTGCGCACTGGCGCTGACCGATGTGGACGGGCGGCCGGTGGAGCAGCTGGCGGATCTGGGCGGGCTTGCGGGTTCGCGCCCCTGGCTGAGCGTTGCCCTTTCCATCTTCATGCTGAGCCTTGCCGGCCTGCCGCCGCTGTTCGGCTTCATGGCGAAGCTGGCGGTGTTCAACGCGGCGGTGGATAGCGGCCTGTGGCTGCTTGCCGTGCTGGGCGTGATCGCGAGCGTGGTTGCAGCCTATTATTATCTGCGCATCGTGAAGATCCTGTTCTTCGACGCGCCAGCAGGTGTGGTGGTGACGGGGGACGGCGCGGTTGTGAACCGGGGGATGATGGTGGCAGCCGCCGTGTTTTGTTCGCCGCTGGGCTATCTGGCGCTTGGGCCGTTGACGGATGCGACGCGGCTGGCCGCGAGCAGCCTGTTCTGACCGTCATCGGCTGAGGCTCTCCTGATCCTCCACCTCCCCGAAGTCGGCTCGACCAGCGACTGGATCCGCGCGAATGCGGACCTGTTCGGCGACGGGCAGTGGGTGCGCGCCGACCGGCAGACGGCCGGGCGCGGGCGGATGGGCCGGGTGTGGGAGATGCCGGAAGGCAATCTGGCCATGAGCGGGCTGATCCGGCCGCAGCCGGGCGAGGGAAACCCCGCCGAGCTGGGCTTCGTGGCGGCGCTGGCGCTGCACGATGTGGTTGTGGACCATGTGGATGTTGCCCGGCTGCAGCTGAAATGGCCCAATGACCTGAACCTGGATGGCGCCAAGCTGTCGGGAATCCTGCTGGAGCGGGAGGGCGATGTGCTGGTTCTGGGGGTGGGGGTGAATGTGGCGGCGGCACCTGTGCTGCCGGGACGGGCGACGATATCGCTGGCCGATGTGGGGGTGTTCGTGGCGGCCGCCGACCTGGCCGGGGCGCTGGCGGCTGCCTTTGCACGGCGGCGGGCAGCGTGGCGCGACGGCGGGTTTGCCACTGTGCGCGAGGCCTGGCTGGCACGCGCGCATCCGATCGGCACGGCGCTGTGGGTGACATCGGGCGGGGGGCGGATCGAGGGGCGCTTTGCCGGGCTGGCGGCCGATGGTGCGCTTTTGCTGGACGGGGTGGCTGGTGGCGCCCATGTGATCCATGCGGGCGATGTCTGGGGTGTGCCACCGGTGCTGGAAGGGCCGGGCGCGGCCCCGGTGCTGGAAGGGCCGGGTGCGGCCCCGACGCTGGAAGGGCCGGGCTGATGCTGCTGGCGATCGATGTGGGGAATACGAACATCCTTTTTGCGACCGTGCAACGGGGCGAGATCACGCATCGCTGGCGGATTTCGACCGACGCAAAGCGCACGGCCGACGAATATGCGGTGTGGCTGCACCAGCTGTTCGAGATGGAGGGGCTGGACCGGGCGGCGGTGACCGACGTGGTGATCGCAAGCGTGGTGCCACAGACGCTGTTCAACCTGCGCGGGCTTTCGCGGCGCTTTGCCGGTGTGGAGCCGCTGGTGGTGGGCGCGCCGGGTGTCGACTATGGGATGCCGGTGAACCTGCCCAATCCGGCGGAGGTGGGGGCAGACCGGATCGTGAATGCGGTGGCCGCGCACGCGATCTGGCCGGGTGACCTTATCATCATCGACTTCGGGACGGCGACGACCTTCGACGTGGTGTCGGCGGACGGCACATATGAGGGAGGCGCGATCGCGCCGGGAATCAACCTGTCGATGGATGCGCTGTACATGGCAGCGGCGCGGTTGCCGCGCATTGCCGTGGAGCCGCCGGCAAAGGGCGACGGCGTGATCGGCAAGGGCACGGTGCACGCCATGCAGTCGGGCCTGTTCTGGGGCTATGTGGGGATGATCGAGGGACTTGTCGCGCGGATGAAGGCGGAGATCGGCAAGCCTGTTACCGTGATCGCGACGGGCGGGCTTGCCGCATTGTTCAATCGGCACAGCGACGCTATCTCTTATGTGGACCCGGACCTGATGGTGAAGGGGCTTGCGCGCATCCATGCGGCCAACCGCTGAGGCGGACCGATCTCGGGCCCGGTTGCGCGACTTTTGGAAGGCTTGGAATTTTGACACCTGGTGATGAGCTGATCTTCCTGCCGCTGGGCGGGTCGGGCGAGATCGGCATGAACGTGAATCTCTATGGTTGCCGCGGCAAGTGGATCATGTGCGACCTGGGGATGACCTTCGCCGACCCGACCCTGCCGGGCGTGGAGCTTGTGCTGCCCGACCTCAGGTTCATCGAGGAGCGTCGGGACGATCTGCTGGGCGTGATCCTGACGCACGGGCATGAAGACCATATCGGCGCCATTCCCTATCTGGCGGGCGAGCTGGGGGTGCCCTTGTATGCGACGCCGTTTACCGCGGGGCTGATCCGGCGGAAGCTGGAGGAGGAGGGGATTGAAACCCAAGTGAAGCTGCATGTGGTGCCGATGGGCGGCACCGTGAAGCTGGGGCCGTTTTCCGCGCAATATGTGGCGCTTGCGCACTCCATCCCCGAGGGCAATGCGCTGGTGATCGACACGCCCTTCGGGCGGCTGTTCCACACCGGGGACTGGAAGCTGGACGCCAAGCCGATCCTGGGCGATCCGGCCTCTGCCGAGGAGCTGACCGCGATCGGGGCGAACGGTGGGGCTGGGACCCTGGCGCTGATCGGCGACAGCACCAATGTGTTCAATCCCGAGCCGTCGGGCAGCGAATCGGGCGTGTTCGACGGGTTGATGACGCTGGTGAAGAGCCGCAAGCGGGGCCGTGTGGTGGTGACGACCTTTGCGTCGAACGCGACGCGGGTGCACACGCTGGGCGAGGTGGCGAAGGCCAGCGGGCGCAAGCTGGTGGTGGCCGGGCGATCGCTGGACCGGATCATCGCGGTGGCGAAGGCGACCGGGTATCTGAAGGATTTCCCGGAGACGATTTCGATGGACGCAGCCGCCAATGCGCGGCCCGAAAGCCTGCTGATCGTGGTGACGGGGACGCAAGGGGAGCCGCAGGCGGCGCTGGCCAAGATCGCGGACGGAACGCACCCCTTTATCCGGCTCGAGAAGGAAGACCTCGTGGTCTATTCCTCGAAGCAGATTCCGGGGAACGAGCTGGCGATCGGGCGGGTGCAGAATTCGCTCGCCGCGCGGGGGATCGAGATCGTGGGGGACCGGCAGGCGCATGTGCATGTGTCGGGCCATCCGGGGCGCCCCGAGCTGGAGGCGATGTATGGCTGGATCAGGCCCCGCATTGCCGTGCCGGTGCATGGCGAGCGGCGGCACATGGAGGAACATGCGCGGCTGGCGAAGGGCTGGGGCGTGCCCGAGGCCATTGTGCCGGTGAACGGGGCTGCCATTCGGCTGGCGCCGGGCAAGCCCGAGATCGTGAGCCACGAGGCGCATGGGCGGCTGGTGCTGGACGGCGACGTGATCCTGCCCGCCGACGGGGCGACCATGAACGCGCGGCGCAAGATGGCGCATTCGGGGTTGATGGTGGTGACGCTGGTGGCGAGCGCGAAGGGCCGGCTGATGGCCGAGCCGCGGGTGATCGCAAAGGGCGTGCCGGTGGAAGAAGATGAGGATGCCTTCCTGGCCGACGCGGCGGATGCGGCGGCGGAGACCTTTGCAAAGGTGGGGCTGCGGGACAGGCGCCGGCTGGAGGATGAGGTGAAGATCTCGGTTCGGCGGGTGGCCCGGCAGTGGACCGGCAAAAAGCCGCCGACCGAGGTTGTGCTGGTGGTTGTATGATGCCCCCCTGGTATTCGATGCTGGCAATCTATTTGCTGTTCTGGGTGTTCACCCTGTTCCTGGTGCTGCCCTATGGCGTGAAGACGGCGCGGGAGGTGGGCGCCGAGGAGGTGCCGGGGCAGGCCGGGAGTGCGCCGCATGGGTTTTCGCTGCCGCGCAAGCTGGTGGCGACCACGCTGGTGTCGGCGCTGTTCTTCGGGATTTTTCTGCTGAACTGGCGGATGGAGTGGGTGACACGGGCTGACCTGGAGGCGCTGCTGCCGGCACCCGGGCGCAGCGTGCCCGAGCTTTAGCCGA
>BBPD01000297.1_pt1 | contig 34494 bp, 33 predicted proteins | sample 1344911 | NCBI WGS metagenome assembly BBPD01 (sample SAMD00019088, study PRJDB2971) | groundwater metagenome | biome: freshwater biome; feature: mineral spring; material: ground water | place: USA: CA, Sonoma | collected 2011-09 | depth surface m
CCGCGGCTACCTGTCGCCCTACTTCATCAACAACCCCGAAAAGCAAGCAGCCCTGCTCGACAACCCCTTCGTGCTGCTGTTTGACAAGAAAATCAGCAACATCCGCGACCTGCTGCCCACGCTCGAAGCGGTGGCCAAGGCCGGCCGTCCGCTGCTGATCATCGCCGAAGACGTGGAAGGCGAGGCACTGGCCACGCTGGTGGTCAACACCATCCGCGGCATCCTGAAAGTGGTGGCCGTGAAAGCCCCTGGCTTTGGCGACCGCCGCAAAGCCATGCTGGAAGACATCGCCATCCTGACCGGTGGCAAAGTGATCGCCGAAGAAATCGGCCTGACGCTGGAGAAGGTCACGCTGGCCGATCTGGGCCAAGCCAAGCGCATCGAAGTGGCCAAGGAAAACACCACCATCATCGACGGTGCCGGCTCCGAAGACGACATCCAAGCGCGCGTCAAGCAAATCCGCATCCAGATCGAGGAAGCCACCTCGGACTACGACAAAGAGAAGCTGCAAGAGCGCGTGGCCAAGCTGGCCGGCGGTGTGGCGGTGATCAAGGTTGGCGCAGCCACCGAAGTCGAGATGAAAGAGAAGAAAGCCCGCGTGGAAGACGCGCTGCACGCGACCCGCGCTGCCGTGGAAGAAGGCATCGTGGCCGGCGGCGGTGTGGCGCTGCTGCGCGCACGCCAAGCCATCGGCTCGGTCAAGGGCGACAACGCCGACCAAGAAGCCGGCATCAAGCTGGTGCTGCGTGCGGTTGAAGAGCCGCTGCGCATCATCGTGGCCAACGCCGGTGGCGAGCCGAGCGTGGTGGTCAATGCGGTGCTGGCTGGCACGGGCAACTACGGCTTCAACGCCGCCAACGACACCTACGGCGACATGATCGAGATGGGCATTCTGGACCCCACCAAGGTCACGCGCACCGCGCTGCAAAACGCCGCCTCGGTGGCCTCGCTGATGCTCACCACCGAAGCCATGGTGGCCGAGGCCCCCAAAGACGACGCCCCGGCCATGCCGGGCGGCATGGGCGGCATGGGTGGTATGGGCGGCATGGATATGTGATGCCGCTGTGGGCGCAAGCGCCGCGGCCCCTCAGGGGCTGAGCGCTTGCACCCCAAGCCCAAAAGCCGGGAGGGTGCAAACCTCCCGGCTTTTTTGCGCCTTGCGCGGGCGTGGCCGCTGCCTCAAGCAATAAACTGAAACAGCGACAAACGCTGCACCTGCGCATACGACTGCAGCGCCGCTTGCAGCCCGAGCTGGCGGGTTTGGAATTCGGATATGGCGCGCACCATGTCGAGGTCGGTGAGTTCCGAGAGCGCCTGCTGGCCGGCTACCGAGCGGTCTTGCAGCAGGCCGTTTAAGCTGTCGGCGCGCTGCAGCAGCTCGCCCAAGCGCCCGCGCACCAGCAGCAGCCGGTCTTGGCCGGTTTGCATATCGGCGTTCACATAGCCCAGCGCCTGGGTGCGGGCGCCCACGGCCAGGGTGTTGTCTTCGAGCGCTTCGATGCCGCGCTGCATGACCGCAAACAAATCGGTTGTGCCACCCGCCGCCGCAGGGAGGTTGAACAGCGCAAAATCGCCATCGATGCGGTTGGGCAGGCCCACTTCGGTGGCTGCTTCCTGGCCTTCCAGCAAGTTCACCGTCACGGCAGCCGGCGGGCCGATTTCGTGGAACGGGCGTCCGCTGGAGTGCGTCACGCCCAAACCGCCGAGCAGCGCCACGCCATCGGCATTTTGCACATTGCCCAGATTGATCATCTGGTCGCGCAGGCCGCGCATCTCCATGCTGATGGTGCGCCGGTCGCTTGCGGAGAGCACGCTGTTGCCGCCTTGCACCAGCAGCTCTTGAAACCGGGCGATCAAATCGCCCATCTGCCCGACTGCGCTTTCGGCCAACTCCAGGTTGGATCGGGATCGGTTGAGGGCGCGCAAGTCGGACTCGGTGCGTTGCAGCCGGGTGCTCTCGCGCTCGGCCAAGGTGGCGGCCATTGGGTCGTCGCTGGCGCGCAGCACGCGCTTGCCAGCCGAGAGCTGGTCTTGCAGTTGGCTCAGCTCGGCGCTGCGCTGGCCAATGCGGGCAATCGAGGCATCGAAACTGTTGGCGGTGCTGACGCGGGAGATGTTCATGATCGCTCCTTAACGGCCCACAGTGGCCAGCAAGGTTTCAAAAATCGAGTTGATGCTCTGCAAATACTTGGCGCTGGCCTGGTAGGCTTGTTGGAATTGCAGCAGTCGGGCGGCTTCTTCGTCGAGGTTGACGCCGGCTTGGTTGGCGCGCGCGGTTTCGGCCTGGGTGGCCATGCGCGAGAAAAATTCCGACTCGTTTTGCGCCAACTGCAAACTGGATGCGACCGCACTGAACACCGGGATGTAGCCGTCGGAGAGCCGGGTGCCGTCTGGGGTTGCCAGGTCGCGCAAGGCCAGCAGGGCCTGGCCGTTGCCGGCGTTTTGGCGCATGGTCGGCCACGGGGCGGGATCGGCCAAGATGAAAACATCGCCCGCGGTTGGGGAGCCGCGCAGGGTGAGGCTAAAGCCGTTGGCCACGATCGCTTGCCCCGAAGCAAATGGCTGCAGCGGACCGCCATTCACGCGGTACCCGCCGCCAGCGTCGAATTCAATCGTAGTGGTGGGTATGGGAATGGGGACTGGGTACCCAGCCGACCAATGCAGCGACTGCACCTGCATGTTGCCCGAATTGCCCGGATCCGCCCGCACCAACACCGGGCTGGCCAAGGCCAACTGGGCCGGAGCGCTGAGGTTGAGCGCCATCGCGGTGGCAACACCGCGAAATGGCCGCACCAGCACTTCGTTGCCCGCCGCGCCGGTGTCCAGCCCGGCAAAGTTCAGGCCGTCGAGGGTGAGATCGGCGGGTGGAGCAGCAAAAGCCACGTTGTGGCCGTCGCTCAAGCGGGTGATGCTGCCGCTGCCGGCACCGGTGAAGCTGATGCGGTAGTCGGAGGCTTGGAATTGGAGCGGTGCGTCGGCGGCGGCATCTATGCTCAAGCTCACACTGGCACTGCCGCTGATGTTGCTCACTGCCGCGCTGAAATGGCTTGCTGGCAGGGCGCGAAAGAAATCGACACCAGCGTTGCCGTTGAGGTCCAGGCCCACCTGGTGCTGGCGGTTTGTAAGCTCCAGCGTGCGCAGCGCCAGCAGGCCAAGCTGGTTGCTCACGTTGGCCACGTCGTCGTTGTAAAAGCTGAGCGCGCCCTTGAGCGAGCCGCCCGCAATCAAATCCTCGTGTATGAGCGCTGCGGCGCTGCCAAAACCGATGGTGTAGCGCCCTTCGGCGCTCACGGTCTCGGAGCCTACCAGCGGGGTGGCTTTCGTGCCCAGCACCAGCGGCACGCTGCCGCCTACGAATACGGTGAGGGAGCGGTCGTCGGCCTCCAGGGTGCTAACCTGTATCAATTTACCCAACTCCGCCACCATGCGGTCGCGCTGGTCGAGCAGATCGTTGGGCGGGTTGCCGGCCGAAAAGCCATCGACTATGCGCTGGTTGATCTGCCCTATGCCTGTGGCCAAGCGGTTGATTTGCTGGATTCCGGCCTCCAACTGGGCCCGGCTGGTGCTGCGCAGCTCCTCCAGCATATTGGCGCTGTGGTTGAGCCGGTTGGCCAATTCTTCGGCGCGGGTGAGCACCACGGCGCGCGCAGTTAAGTTGGTGGGCGAAGACACCGCATCGGCCCAGGAATTGAGAAAGCCGTTGAGCTGCTGCCCTATTCCCGCCTCGCCCATGGGAAAGAGCTGCTCCAGCGCTTGCAGCCTTTGGGCGCGGGTGTTGGCGGCTTCGGCGGCCGAGGCGGTGAGGTTGGCCTCGCGGGTCAGGAACTGGTTAAAAGAGCGCTCGACCGAGCCGATCTGCACACCCCTGCCAAAATAGCTGCCGCCAAAGTTTTGCCCCGGCACCTGCTCCAAGTTGACGCGCTGGCGCGAAAAGCCGGCCGTGTTGGCGTTGGCAATGTTGTGCCCAACCACCTGCAGCGCAGCCTGGTTGGCCAACAGCGACGAGACCGCGAGGTTCATGCCCATTTCAGCCTCCTGCCTTTAGCCCAAGGCCCGTTTGACGTTGACCGTGGCGTTGATCACGCGCTCGAGCTTTTGGGCGTAGCGCGGATCGGTGGCATAGCCGGCCTCTTGCAGCTCTTGCGCAAAGGCACGCGGCGAATGCAGGTTTTGCATCACCTCGGCGTAGCGCGGGCTGCGCCCGATCAGGCGGGCGTAGTCGCGAAAAGCCTCGAGCGGGCTTTCGTAGGCGCGAAAGCGCTGCGTCATGCGCTGCGGCGCGCCGTTGATGTATTCGGTGGTGACGATCTCGGCCACGCGGCCGCGCCAGCCTGGGGTGGCCTTGATGCCAAAGAGGTTGAAGCTGTCGGAGCCGTCGGCGTTGCGAATGGGGCTGCGGCCCCAGCCGGTTTCGTGCGCCGCCTTGCCTATCATGAAGCTGGCCGGAATGCCGCTCTCGCGCTCCACCTGCTGCGCCACCTGGCGGTGTTGCGAGACGAAGGCGGCTTGGGCTGTGCTGGGCTGCGCCACCGGGCCACGCACCGCAGCCGAGGCGGGCGGCAGGGCCAGCGCGGCAGCAGGCGATGCGGCAGCCGCACCCGGCACCACGGGCTGGGTTTGCTGCAGCAGTTGGCGTTCGATCATTTCGCCCAGTCCTCGGGGCAAGCCGGTCATCTTGACGGCCCATTGCTCGTCTAGCAGTTGGGTGCCGAGCTCGGTGCCTTCGTTGTCGGTCAACCCACTCTTCATCGTCGCTTCGCGCATACTCTTGAGGAGTTCGCGCATAAATAGGGCCTCGAACTGGCGTGCGGTTTCGCGCACGGCGGCGCGGCTGTCGCGCCCGGCAAGCGAGTTGAGCTGGTCCAGTGCGGTGGAATCCACCGCCAACCCGCGCTGCATGTTCAGCGGCACGGTTGAAACGGGGCTGGTGTTCATGATCAGAGCACCTCCAACTCGGCCTTGAGCGAACCGGCGGCGCGCAGGGCTTGCAGGATCGAAACCAAGTCCATGGGCGTGGCCCCCAGGGCGTTGAGCGCGCGCACCACATCCCCGAGCTGCGTGCTGGCGGGAAGCTGGATCAAGGCCCCGCCCTCTTGGCCAACTTGAATATCGGCCTGCTCGACCACCACCGGCTGGGTGCCGGGCGGCGAAAAGGGCGGCGGCATCGCCACTTGTGGCGTGACGCGAATGGTCACCACCAGGTTGCCATGCGCCACCGCCGCTGGGGCCAGCGCCACCGATTGGTTCATCACCACCGAGCCGGTGCGCGAGTTGACCACCACGCGCGCCACCGGAATGGGCAGCCGCAGCGGCAGTTCCTCGATATCGGCCATGAAGGCGACGCGCTCGTTCGGGTCGGCCGGGGCGCGCAGCCGCACCACACGGCTGTCGAGCGCCTGCGCGGTGCCCTCGCCCTTGGCGCTGTTGATCGACAAGGCCACGCGGCGCGCCGTTTGAAAATCGGCCGCGCTCAGGTTGAGGTCTATGGTCTGCCCAAGCAAGAAGGGCGTGGCCACACTGCGCTCGACTTGGCCACCGTTTGGTATGCGGCCCACGCTCAAGTGGTTGATCACCACCTCGGCCCCGGCCGCAGCCGCCCCGGCTCCGCCCACCAGCAGGTTGCCCTGGGCCAGCGCGTAAATCTGCCCATCGACACCGCGCAAGGGTGTGGTGATGAGGGTGCCGCCGCGCAGCGAGCGCGCATTGCCCACCGAGGAAACGGTGATGTCGATGAACTGCCCCGGCTGGGCAAAGGCCGGCAGTTGCGCCGTGACCAGCACCGCCGCCACGTTGCGTGGCTGGAAGTTGGCCCCCGGTGGCAGGCTCAGGCCGTGCTGCTCCAGGTAGTTGCGCAGCGACTGCGCGGTAAAGGGCATTTGCGCGGCCTGGTCGCCGGTGCCGTCTAGGCCCACCACCAGCCCGTAGCCGGTGAGCGCGTTGCTGCGCACGCCCTGCACCGTGGCCACGTCTTTGATGCGGGTGCTGGCCTGGGCTGCGGCACCCAAGGCCAGCAGCCAGACCACCAGCGCCAGCAGCAGCCACTGCGCGGCCCTGGGCCGCAGGGCCTGGGCTTGTGCTTGGGCCTGTTGGGCCGATGGCGGTTTAGAGGTGTAAGCGACTTGGTTCATGAGGTGTTCTCCCGCTGCTTGCGGCGTGCGCCCAGTGGCGAGCGCATGAACCCATTGTGAGAAAACTTTAGAACGGGAGAAGCGTTAAAAAGAAGCGTGAAAGCCAGCCAAATGTTTGCGCATCGGCCTGCGCCCCGCGCCCGCGCGAGAGCACGCGCACATTGGCCACCTGGGTGGAATCGACCGTGTTGCCGGGCCGGATGGTGCGCGGGTCCACCGTGCCCGAGAACTGCAACACATCCACGTTTTGGTTCACCCCGATTTGTTTTTCGCCCACCACCACCAAATGTCCGTTGGGCAGCACCTGCGTGACCACGGCCGTGATGCTGCCCGAGAAGGTGTTGCTGGCTTCGGTGCTGCCGTCGCCGTTGAAGGTGTTGTCGGTCTCGGCTCCAACACGCAGTTGCCCCAGGAAGCGCGGGCTCACCAAGGGCACGGCGCTGACTCTGCCGCTGATCTCGGAGTTGCGGTTGACCGTGGTGGAGCTTTCTTGCGTGGCCGTTACCCGCTCGCTGATGCGCACCGTGAGCGTATCGCCCACCAGGCGCGCGCGGTGGTCTTCGAACGGCGGCCTAAAGCTGGCGGCGGCAAACAGGCTGCCGTTGAGCGGTGCGGCCGCCACCGGTTGCACCTGCGGGAAATCGAGCGTGCGCGGCGCCGGCACCAGATCGACTTCGGGGATTTGCGACAAGGCGGTGCAGCCACTGAGCAGCAGCGCGGCCAGCCCCAGCGTGGCGGGCAGCAACAGGCGGGTGTGCGAGGGTTTCATTTTTAAGCCCCTAAAAATTCGTTGACAAAAGCAGAATCAAATTTGCGCCAGGCGCTGCAGCATCTGGTCGGAAGTCTGGATGGCGCGCGAGTTGAGCTCGTAGGCGCGCTGGGTTTGGATCATGGCCACCAGCTCTTGCACCACGTTCACGTTGGAGCTTTCCAAAAAGCCCTGCATCACTGGGCCACGGCCCTCGCTGCCGGGCGCCCCCACGGAGGCTTCGCCCGAGGCCACGGTCTCGGTAAACAGGTTTTGCCCGCGCGGCTCCAGCCCGGCTGGGTTGATGAAGGTGGCCAGCGTGATGGTGCCGGCCTGCTGTGGCGCTGGGTTGTTGCCCACCAGCACCGAAACCGTGCCATCGGTGCCGATGGTGACGCTGCGCGTATCAGCCGGAATGGTCACGCCGCCCAGCACCGGCATGCCGCTGTTGGTGACCAGGCGCCCATCGCTGGCGAGTTTGAAGCTGCCGTCGCGGGTAAAGCCGGTGCTGCCATCGGGCATTTCGATTTGGAAAAAACCGTCGCCGTTGATCGCCACATCGAGCTGGTTGTTGCTCTGCTGCAGGGCACCCTGGGTGTAGGTGCGCGCAGTGGCCACGGTGCGCACCCCCAGGCCGATCTGCAAGCCGGTGGGCAGCTCGTTTTGTTCGGCCGTTTGCCCCCCGACCTGGCGCAGGTTTTGGTAGATCAAATCCTCGAACAAGGCGGTGCCGCGCTTGAAGCCGGTGGTCGAAACGTTGGCCAGGTTGTGCGAGATCACGTCGAGCTGGGTTTGCTGGGCCCGCATCCCGGTGCTGGCGATTTGCAGCGAATTGATCATGGTGTGCTCCTAGGGCCTTGCGGCCAAAATAGACTGTGGATGCGGCATCAAGCTTGCAGCGAGAGCAGGCGGCTGGCGGTTTGGTCGTTGCGCTCGGCGTTTTGCAGCATGCGCATTTGCAGCTCAAACTGGCGCGCGGCGCTGATCATCGCCACCATGGCCTCGACTGGGTTCACATTCGAGCCCTCCAGCGCCCCATCGACCAAGCTGGCGGCGGGGTCGGCCTGCAAGGGGCCACCGTCGGCCCCGCGAAACAGGCCGTCGTTGCCGCGCACCAGGCGCTGGGCGTCGTCGTCGGGCGTGACCAGCTTCAAGCGCCCTATGGCTTGGGGTGGCTCATCGCCCACGCGCGCGCTCACGCTGCCGTCGCGGGCGATCATCACCTGGGCGTTGGCCGGCACGTCGATCGGGGCGCCGCCGTCGTCGAGCATGGGCAGGCCGTTGACCCCCACCAACTGCCCCTGCGACGAAACCTGCAAGGAGCCGGCCCGGGTGTAGGCCTCGGTGCCATCGAGCGCTTGCACGGCAAAGAAGGCGCGCCCCACGGCGGCGATATCCATATTGCGCCCGGTGTGCTGGATCGGGCCTGGGGTGTCGAGGTGACCGGCTGTGGCTTCGAGCGCAAAGGCGCGCGTGCTCGCCCCCTCGCCGCGCAGCGGCACCGAGCGAAAGGTCGAGAGTTCGGCCCGAAAGCCGTTGGTGCTCACGTTGGCCAGGTTGTGCGCGATCACCTGCTGGCGGTGCATGGCGGCATTGGCTCCAGAGAGCGCCAGGTAAATCATGCGGTCCATCGTGTAGCTCCTTTGCGGCTTGGGTGCCTAAACCTGCATCAGCGCATATTGACCAGGGTCTGCAACACCTGATCCTGCGTGCGTATGGTCTGCGCGTTGGCCTGGTAGGAGCGCTGCGCCACCATCATATTGACCAGCTCCTGCGTCAGCTCCACATTCGACTCCTCCAGCGCGTTCTGGCGCACCAGGCCCAAGCCCGCGTTTTGCGGTGTACCCATATTGGGCTGGCCCGATCGGAAGGTTTCGGCCCAAAAGCCACCATTGAGCGGCTGCAAACCCTGCAAATTGCGGAAATTGGCCAGGGCCAATTGCCCCTCGGCACGCGAAATGCCGTTGGAAAAGCGCGACATGATGAGGCCATCTTCGCCTATGTCGATCGAAGTCAAGTTGCCGGTGGCATAACCGTCTTGCTTGAGGTCGAAAAGGCTGAAATTGGCCCCAAATTGCGTCACGGTGGGTGTGCCGTTCGGATGAGCCAGGGTGGGCGGGCTAGTGAGGGTGATCGGGATGTTCATCGCAGCGCTGGGCACGATAGCCGGCGGGGTAGCGGCTGGAATGGTGATGTTCGTCCAGCCTGTCAGTGGCAGATTTAACTGGCCATTGCCATCAAAAGTCAACGGGCCACCGCCTGGGAGCAAGGTGGTTCCATTGTCCTGGCTGGCTCTCACCTCCCAGGTGTTGGCTCCGGTCTTGATGAAGTAAATCTGTATTGGGAGATCACTGCCCTGGGCATCGAAGGCAGTGAGCGCGGTCCCAAAGCGCCTTTGCTCGGCCGTCAACGGGGCACCCGGCGGGGGCAAAATGGGGGCACGCGCATCCAGATTGGCACTCAATTCGATGCCACGGCTATTCGGATTGGCGGGGGTAACGCCGGTGGCGCGTGGATTGATGCCGCCGGTGGGCAGTCGCAAATCGCTGAGCTCAGTACCAGGCAAACCGGCTGCATTGATGGCAAATTGTTGCAGGCGCGCGCCATTGTTGGTGATGACGAAGCCGCCTTGGTCGAGTTTGAACTCGCCGTTGCGGGTAAACATGGGCGTGCCATCGGTGCCCTTGACAGGAAAAAAGCCGGTGCCGTTGATGGCCAAATCGAGCTGGTTGCCGGTCATTTTCAGGTTGCCCTGGGTAAACATCTGCGCCACCGTGGCCACTTGCACCCCGATGCCGACGTTGGTGCCGCCGGTGGCACCCAGCGAGGAGGCATAGAGCTCGGAGAACTCGGCCCGGCTGGCTTTCATGCCGGTGGTGTTGGCGTTGGCGATGTTGTGCCCGATCACCTCCAGATTGCGCGAGGCGGCATTGAGGCCCGACAGGCCGGTTTGAAAGCTCATGGGGTGCTCCTGTTCAAAGGGTTAAAAATCAAAGAAAAGCCAGCACATCGGCTTGCTTGAGGGTGTTGCCGTCGGCGGTGCGCAATTGCAGCGCGCCATCGACAAATCCGACCGACTCGATGCGCTGGCGCGCCAGCGGCAGCGCCGTCACCGGCTGGCCATTGGCGCTGGCGTGAACCTGCAGGCCCGCCACCTGCGCCGGATCGACCTCACCCAGTGGCCAACTGAACTGCTGCAAGCCGGTCCCCCGCGGCCCCAGGTCGGCACTGCCGAGCACCGCCCCGTTGTGGCCCATAATGTCGGCCCGCACATGGCTGGCGGCTGCGGTCAGGCTGAAGCTGCCCTTGGCCACGCCGTCTCCCACGGCCAGGGCATTGCCCTCGGTCACGATTTGGCGCCCAACCAAGCCCGCCGCCTGCACGCTTTGCGATAGGCCAAACTGCTCCGACAGGCCTTTTACCGTCTGGTTGAGCTGCTGGATGCCGGTCACGGTGTTGATCTGCGCCATTTGGCTCGTCATTTGCGCGTTGTCCATGGGGTTGAGCGGGTCTTGGTTGCTCAACTGGGCCACAAAGAGCTTGAGGAAGCGGTCCTGCGCCGCTTGTGGGTCGGTGTCTTGCGCCTTGCTGCCGCCGCGGGCGTTGTAGGCGTCGATTTCGCTGCGGCTGATTGCGGTCATGAACATGGAAGTGGCTCCAAAAGGCGGGCGGTCATTGGCCCATTTGCAGCGTGCGCTGCAGCAGGGTGCGGGTGGTGTTCATCACCTCAACGTTGTTTTGGTAGGAGCGCGAGGCCGAAATCATGTTGACCATCTCCTCGACCGGGTTCACGTTGGAGTGCGTGACATAGCCTTCGCCGTCGGCGCTGGGGTGCTGCGGGTTGAAAACGCGCCGGTTGGGCACATCGCTCTCGATGATGTTTTGCACCCGCACCCCAGCCGAAGCGGGGTTGTTGCCCATGGGGACGGTCTGGAACACCACCTGGCGCGCGCGAAAGGCCTGCCCATCGGGGCCGGCCACGGCGTCGGCGTTGGCCAAGTTGCTGGCCACGGCGTTGAGGCGCTGCGCCTGGGCGCTGATGGCGCTGCCCGCGACGCTGAAAATGGTGAACATCGACATGATGCTTCTCCTTATTGGCCCTGGATGGCGCTGAGCATGGTGCGCACATGGCCGTTGATGAAACGCAAGGTGGATTCGTACTGAATGGCGTTGTGCATGAAGTTGGCGCGCTGCTGGTCCATATCGACGCTGTTGCGGTCTAGGCTGGGCTGGGTCTGCACGCTGTACTGAACGCGGTTGCGGTCGGCCACATCGCTTAAGGCAGCGCTGGTGCGCAAATGCCGCGCATCGGAGCCGCCCAGCACCGGCATGGCACCCGCGCGCAGTTCCGAGCCGCGCGCCTGCACATTGCCCAGCGCCTGCCTGAAGTCGAAATCGCGCGCCACGAAGCCGGGCGTGTCGGCGTTGGCGATGTTGCTGGCCAGCACCTGCTGGCGGTGCGCACGCAACTGCAGCACGTCGGAGAAAAACTCCAGTCGCCGGGTCAGGTTTTCGATCATGGTGCGCTCCTGTTTCAAGGTGCCGGGTAGCCTTTGTGCCACCCGATGCAGCGATTGTGTAAAACTTAAGCCCGTTGCAAGCCCGGAATAAACCGGTTGCAACCCTGCTTTTCGGGCTTTAGCCGGGGCTTTGCTGGGCCTACAGTCTTGGGCATCTCAGTGCCCTTTAGGAACCAGCCCATGCAAGCCCGCCTACACAGCCGTGCCACGCTCCCGCCCCCGGGCCAGCTCGTGCGCACCTGCGCCCTGGCGCTGCTGCTGGCGCTGGGCTTGGTGCCCCAGGCCAGCGCCCAAGCGGGCAGCGCCGCGCCCGCGCAGTGGTCGCAGCAAACCGAGGAATGGATCAACCAGCATCTGCTGGCCTCGGTGAACCCAGACTTGCCGCTGCGGCCCGAGGTCGAGGTGGGGCGGTTCGACAGCCGCTTGCAACTGGCCCCGTGCGCCCGCGTCGAGCCTTTTTTGCCTGCGGGCACCCGGCTCTGGGGGCGCAGTCGGGTGGGCTTGCGCTGCGTGCAAGGGCCGGTGGCCTGGACGGTGTTTTTGCCCATACGCGTGCGCGCCTGGGGCCCGGCTTGGGTGCTGCGCCAGCCTGCGACGGCCGGCACGCCTTTGACTGCCAACGATTTGGAGCAAACCGAGATCGACTGGGCCGAGCACCTGAGCCCGCCGCTGGCACGCCCTGAGCAGTGGCTGGGCCTGGCACCGAGCCGCAACCTGCAAGCCGGCACGGTGCTGCGCCAGGGCATGGTGCGCCAGCCCCAGGCTTTTGCTTCCGGCAGCCAGGTGCGCTTGCAAGTTCAAGGGCCAGGATTTACACTCATGGCCAGCGGCACCGCACTCAGCCACGGCGTGCTGGGCCAGCCGGTGCGTGTGCGCCTGCCCAACCGCCAGGTGGTCAACGGTGTGGTGCTCGACGCCGAGACCGTGGCCGTGCAGATGTGACGCAAAAACCACAGCCATACCGAGAAAAAAGGGTTAAAGTCCGGCCATCTGTAGCCGATAAAGCTCTCAAGCGCCCCACTCGTCTGGGGTTTGGAGAGTGTCATGAACCTGAACAGCCTGACCGACAAGCCCATCATTGCCAACACGACCAGCGCCCTGAACCGGGCCCATGAGCGTGCGGCTGGGCCTGCCTTGGGCGCTGCGGCAGCACCTGCCGAGCAGCAGCCCAGTGTGGAAGTGCGTCTGTCTGCCGTGACCCAAACCATGACGCAGAACGTGGCGCGCTCGGGCACCGACGTATTCAACACCGAAAAAGTCAACGCCATGCGCAGCGCGATCCAAAACGGCTCGTTCTCGGTTAACGCCGAAGTGATCGCCGACCGCCTGATCTCTAACGCGCGCGAAATGCTGGGCGTGGCGGGTGCCACCACCCGCGCCGAGCAGGCCTCCACACCTCCGCGATGAACCCACGCGCCGGGCCCGACTGGGCCTTGGGTATCCAGCACCTGAAAGCGCTGCACCTAGCGGTCTCGCAGGTGCGCCGCATGGCACTCGAAACCACCGCCCCCCAAAACCCAGATGCGGCCGAATTGGCCGACGCCTTGCCGCACAAGCTGGCCGAAGTGGCCCAGTTGATGGCGCTGCACCTGACCAGCCTGCAGGCTGCGGCGAAATTGGCCCCGGCACCGGCCGAAGCCAAGCAGTTGCTGCAACAGCTGGGCCAGGAGCTGGATGCGCTGCGCGCGCTGCACACGCGCCTATCTGCCCGCACCCAGCGCGCACTCGACGTGCTGTTCCCCGCCGACCAGGTGCGCGCCTACAACCGCTTGGGCGCGCGCAGCCCCTTCGGTGGCAACGGCGGCAGCGGCTACCTCAAAGCCTAACAGCAGCCCGCAAACCGGCTGGCGGGCTGTTTGCCTGCGGTGCCTTGGAGCAAAGAGCCCTCAGGCATCCGGGCTCGCCAGCCTAGCTGCTCTCGCCAACCTCAGTGCTCGCGCAAGCGCGCACGCAGGCGCGCAATCGACTGGCTGTGCAACTGGCTCACGCGCGACTCGGTCACCCCCAGCACGGCGGCGATTTCTTTGAGGTTCATATCGTGCTCGTAGTACATGCTCATCACGTACTGCTCGCGCTCGGGCAGTTTGTTGATGCCGTCGATCAGCGCCGTGCGCATGCGCTGGTCGCCCAGTTGCACCGAGGGGTTGGCCTGCTCGTCGGCGGGCAGGTGCCGGTCCAGGAAGGCATCGCCCTCATCGCCCTGCCCGGCCAAGTCTTCCAGATAGACCAGTTGGGTGCCGCGCACCCGCGCCAGCGCTTCCTGGTACTCGGCCAGTGAGAGGCCGAGCTCCTGCGCGATTTCTGACTCGCGTGGCACACGCTGCAGGCGCTGCTCCAGCCTGTGCAGCGCGGCTTCGATGTCTTTTTGCTGTTTGCGCGCACTGCGCGACATCCAGTCGCCGTCGCGCAGCTCATCGAGCATGGCGCCGCGTATGCGCTGGCTGGCAAAGGTCTCGAACTGCACCCCTTGCGCGGGCTCAAAGCGCGACAAGGCTTCGTTGAGGCCTATCATGCCGACTTGGATCAGGTCGTCGATCTCGACGCTGGCGGGCAGCTTGGCCATGAGCAAATGGGCCAGGCGGTGCACCAGCGGGCTGTAGCGACGCAGTTGGGCGTCTCGGTCAAGCGTACCTTTGGCGGTGTACATCGAGAACTCCGCGTTTCTGTGCGGCTGCAAACGTGCGACGCTCGGTTGGATTGAGGTAAACATGGGGTCGGCTCTCGAAATTTTCCAGCACCAGCGCCGTTTCCAGCACTTTCAGGACACACGGTTCTCCGGCTGCCACGCGAGCGCAACTCCCGCCTTGATCATAACCCAGCGGCCAGACCTGCACCCGCATTCTGAGCCGCTGCAGACATTGTTGTTGCAGCTTGTAAGCGACCGCGGCATCATCAAAACCCGGCTGGGCGGCTTGCGTCTCGGGCAGGCTCAGCACCAGCGCCATGAGCGAGGCGGCCTGCCACAGCACCTTGACGGCGTTGTAGGCGTGCAGCAACGAGGCCGGGTGGGGCGTGAGCGCCACCAGCGGGCGCGCAGCGCTGTCGGCCAGCAACACCGCCCAAACTTCCAGCGGGGCCTGCCACAGCACCACGGTGCCTGCTGGCGCGCCAGCCACCTCTTGGCGCAGCCGCTGCAACGCATCCGTCCCGCTGTGGTGCGTGTGCTGGCCCGCCCAGCCTTGGCGCACCCACACCGGCAAACCGGCCGATTGCAGGCCCTGTTCGAGCACGTACAGCAGTTCCAGCGAGTCGTCCGCCACCGGGCTTTGCACCAGCGGCAGCACCCGCGTGGGCGGCAGCAGTTGCAGCGCCGACAGGCCAGCGGCTTGGTCGAATTCGGCTTCAAGCATGGCGGCCATCCAGTTGCACCCGGCCGCTGCCGGTTTCGGCAAAAAACAGCGGCAGCTCGGCGCTTTGCGGGTCGTGCGCCGATTTGCCCGAACTGGCCATGGACAGGCGCACCAGTGTGGCCGCATCGGGGCGCTGCCAGTCTTCGGGCACGCGCTGGCCGGTGCTCAGGCCGCGCAGCACCAGTTGGTGCCGGATCAGCGAGTCGATGGCCGGCCCGAGTTTGGCGGCTTCGTCGAGCTTGGACAGCACCACGCCGTGCAAGCCGGTGCCTTGGTAGGCATGGACCACTTCGTCGAGCGTGTCGCCGTGTGCCCCGGCATTGAGCACCAGCAGCTTTTTGATGCTGGGCGCGGCCAGCAGCTCCATCATTTCGGTGATGCGCGGGTCTTTCTGGCCCAGGCCAGCGGTGTCGATGATCACCATGCGTTTGTTGGCCAGCAGCTCCAGCAGGTCTTGCAAAGCGGCCTGATCGTGCGCCAAGTGCGCCACCACACCCAACATGCGGGCGTAGGCGCGCAGTTGCTCGTAGCCCGCCACGCGGTAGCTGTCGAGCGTGATCAGCCCGACGCTGTTGGCCCCGTAAACCTGAACGCACTGCGCAGCCAGCTTGGCGGCGGTGGTGGTTTTGCCCACCCCAGTGGCCCCCACCAGCGCAAACACCCCGCCTTCGTCGCACAGTTGCCCGCCATCGCGGCCGGTTTTGAGGTTGCGCGCCAGCACCTCTTGCATCCAGCGAAAGGCGTCGGCGGCGCCGTAGCGCTCGGGCAGGCGCTCCATCACGGCGCGGGCCACGGTGGGCGAGTAGCCAGAGCGAATCATTTTGAGCAGCAAGCCGGCTTCGAGCGGGTTTTGCTTGGCCTGCCCGAGCCAGGCCAGGGTGCTGAGCCGCTCCTCCATCAGGGACTGGAGTTTGTCGATCTGATCGGTCAGGCGCTGCGCGGTGGAGGGCGCAGCCGCGGGCTTGTGCGCCTCGGGCTGGGCGCTCTGGGCCGCTGGTGCCGCTGGGGCCGCCCGGGCTTTGGCCACCGGTGCCGGGGCCTGCGCCTGGGCAAAGCGCAAGGTCACATCGGCCTCGTCGGCCACGCTGCGCGCCAGCACGCGCTCTGGCTTGGGCGCTGGGCGCTGCGCGGGCGCTGCAGCCATGGCCGGTGCGCGCAGATCGGCGCCGGACTCGGCCTGCAGGGCCTCGCGGCGCTTGCGCAGCATGCGTTCGCGCACGTAGTCTTGGAACGAGAGCGTGCTCATGGCCATGGCCTCGGTGTCTTGGGCCACGCTGCTGCCTGCAGGCAGTTGCGGCAACTGGCGCTCGGCGCGCAGTTGCAAATTGGGCCGCACGCCACCCGCGGCCGCACCCGCTTGGGAGCGCGCTGCGCTTTGCTGCTGCAGGGCCATACGGGGCTGCAAACTGGCCAGATCCAGCTCGGAAGCGGCCACCACCTCGAAGCCTTGCTCGGTCGAGCGGCTAGACAGAATCACGGTGCTGTCACCAAATGCGGCCTTGGCCAGCGCCATGGCTTCGCGCGAGTTGGGGGCAATAAAGCGTTGGGCGTTCATGCGGGCTCTCCAAGAATTGGGCCGATGCGGATCAAATGGGTGTCAGGGATTTCGCTGTGCGCCAGCACTTGCAAACGCGGGGCGGCGCGCTTCAGTAGCCGCGCCATGGCGGAACGTATGGGGTCGGGCACCAGCAGGCAGGCGGGCACGCCTTTTTCTTCTTGCCGGTTGGCCACCTTGGCCGCCGACTGGGTGAGCATTTCGGCCACACCGGGGTCGAGTGCGCCCTGGCCGCTCAGGGCCTGGGTGAGCAAGCGCTCCAGGCCGGGCTCGATGGCAATCACTTCCAGCTCGTTGACCGCGCCATAAATTTGCTGCACGATCGCTGGCGAGAGCGCTTGGCGCAGGCGCTTGGCCAGCTCGGCCGGCTCTTGGGTCTGGCCGGCGTGCTCGGCCAGCGCCTCGACGATGGTGCGAATGTCGCGTATGTGCACCGATTCTTCCAGCAGCAATTGCAGCACCTTGTGAAATATGCCGATCGAAACCATGGCAGGAACCACTTCCTCGATGAGTTTGGGGGCCAGTTTGGCCACATGCGCCACCAGTTCCTGCACCTCGGTGCGACTCAGGAGCTTGGCCGCGTGGACTTGCATCAAGTGTGACAAATGTGTGGCCAGTACGGTCTCTGAATCAACCACGGTATAGCCAGCCATTTGTGCGTTTTCTTTTTGCCGCTCGTCGATCCAGTGCGCGGGCAGGCCAAAGGCCGGGTCGGTGGTGGGGGTGCCAATGAGCGGGGTGCGGATGTGGCCTGGGTTGATGGCCAGAAACTGCCCTGGAAACACCTCGCCTTCGCCCACCACCACACCGCGCAAGGCAATGCGGTAGCTGCTTGGGCGCAGCTCCAGGTTGTCGCGCACGTGCACCGGCGGCGGCAGGAAGCCCACATCTTGGGCAAACTTTTTGCGCACGCCCTTGATGCGCGTGAGCAAATCGCCTTGGCGCGCTTTGTCCACCAGCGGAATCAGGCGGTAGCCCAGCTCCAGGCCCAGCAGATCGACCGGTTGCAGATCGTTCCACGAGGCCTCGCCATCGGAGGGTGCAGGGGCGGAAGCGATCAGCTCCGCCTGGGCAGTGGCTGCGAGCTGGCGCTGCTGCTGCCACCAGATCCAGTAGGCCAGCCCACCCAGCGCCGCCGCAAAGCTGAGGAACACCACGTTGGGCATGCCCGGAATGATGCCCAGCAAAAACAGCACCAGGGCGCTGATGCCCAGCACCTTGGGCGAGTCGAACACCTGGCCGACGATCTGTTGCCCCAAATCTTCTTCCTTGCCCACGCGCGAGACCACCATCGCGGCCGCGACCGAGATCAGCAGCGCGGGAATCTGGGCCGCCAGCGCATCGCCTATGGCCAGCGTGATGAAGGTAGCCGAGGCATCGCCCGCGCTCATGCTGTGCTGCAACATGCCAATGGCAAAGCCGCCGATCATGGTGATGAGCAAAATCAGGATGCCGGCTATGGCATCGCCACGGACGAACTTGGCGGCACCGTCCATATTGCCAAAGAAGTCGGCCTCTATGGCCACTTCGGTGCGGCGCAGTTTGGCTTCTTTGTCGTCGATGACGCCGGCGTTGAGGTCGGCGTCGATCGCCATCTGCTTGCCGGGCATGGCGTCGAGCGTGAAGCGCGCACCGACTTCGGCGATGCGCTCAGCCCCCTTGGTGACGACGATGAAGTTGATCACCACCAGAATCAGGAACACGATCACCCCGACGGCAAAATTGCCGCCCAGCACAAAGGTGCCAAAGGCCTCGATCACGTTCCCGGCGGCCCCAGTGCCCTGGTGCCCTTCCATGAGCACCACGCGGGTCGAGGCCACGTTGAGCGCCAGCCGCATCAGGGTGGTGAGCAGCAGCACGGTGGGGAAAACAATGAAGTCCATCGCCCGCCGCATATAGGCGGCCACCATCATCACCATCAGCGCGACCGCAATGTTGAGGGTGAACAGCAGGTCCAGCATCCACGGTGGCAGCGGCAGCACCAGCATGGCCAGCAGCAGCAGCACCAGAATGGGCACCGCGATCACGGCGGCGTAGCCACTTCCAGGGCCAAACCAGCGTTGTAGGGCTTGCATCAGGGCGTTCATGGTTTCAACTTTGCTTTAGCGGTTGGGCTCAGGCTTGCGCTGCGGCGCTGCGACCCTGGTGCGGATCGAGTTCGGGCGGCACCTCGGGCTGTGGCACTTGGCCCGGCATGGGGCCCAGTCCACGCATCGCAGCGCGCAAGCGGTACACATAGGCCAGCACCTGCGCCACGGCGGTAAAGAGCGCCGCCGGGATCTGTTGGTCGATCTCGGTGTGGGCGTAGAGGGCTCGCGCCAGCATCGGGGATTGCAACACCGGCACCTGGTTCGCTTTGGCCAGGTCCCGGATGCGCATCGCCATCAAGTCGGCCCCTTTGGCGATCACGCGCGGAGCGGCCATGGTTTTTTCATCGTACTTGAGCGCCACGGCGTAGTGGGTCGGGTTCATCAGCACCAAGTCGGCCGTGGGCACGCGCTTGAGGCTACGGCCCTGGACCAGCTCGCGCTGGCGCTGCATGCGCACCGCTTTTTGCTCCTGGTTGCCTTCGGACTCCTTGTGCTCGTCTTCCACCTCTTTGTGCGACATCTTGAGGTTGCGCGCGTGCAGGTACTGCTGCAGCGGAATGTCGATCAGTGCCACCAGCAGCAGCACCAGCAGCAACATCCCCACCCCGACCAAAAACCACTGGCCCAACTGCACGATCGAGCTCTCCAGCGGGCGCAGCAGCAGCGAGCCAAAGGCAGGCAAGTAGCTGCTCACAAACCACCAACCCGCCAGAGCCAGCAGGCACGAAACCGCAATCAACTTGAGCAGCTCGAACACCTGCTGCATGGAAAACATACGCTTGAAGCCGCTGATGAGGCCTATATTCGAAAACTTCGGCGTGATCGGCGTCATGCTCAAGGCAAAGGAGCCCACGGCCAGCAAGGACAGCACCGCCAGCGCCGCGACCGCCAGCGCCAGCGGCAGGTAGTAGAGCAAGGCCGCCGTGAGCGCGTTCAGCAGCACTTCGAGCATCACCTCGGGGTGGCGCAGCATTTCGGCGTTGAAGGTGTAGCTCATGCGCATGACTTGGCGCATGCCCTCGTAGGCCCAGGGGGTGCTGAGCCACACCAACACCACCCCGCCCCCGACCACCGCCAGATTGGAGAGATCTTTGGCGCGCGGCACCTGCCCGTCCTCGCGCGCTTTTTGCAAGCGCCGCGGGGTGGCGGGTAGGCTTTTGTCTTGGGTGGAGGAGTCCATATGCGGTCAGAGGGGTTGACCGCATTGTCCGGCTCGGGCCGGATTTCTAAAGCCCGATAAAGCCGCCTAGAGCCCGCCTTTTCAGCGCCCGCTGCGCTGGTGGCGGTTGCCCTGGCTCAAAAACCCAGGCTGGCCAGCAGGTCATCGACCTGGGACTGGTCGGTCACCACGTCGGTGCGCCCTTCGGGGTTGACCACCGGCCCGGCGAGGGCATCGCGCTGCAAGGGGTCGTGTGGGCGCGCACTGGCACCCGCCGCCGAGGGTTGGGCCACCGGATGCGCCTGCGGAGCCGCTTCCACCAAAAGGTGCAGCAACTGCTCTTCGATCGTGGCCGCCAGCGCCACCACTTTCTTGATCACCTGGCCGGTGAGGTCGTGAAAATCCTGCGCCATCATGATCTCGGTCAGGTGCGCGTCGGTGCGTTCGGTGCTGGCCTGGATTTTTTGCGACCACTCCAGCAGCTCGGGCATGGCCCACTTCAAACCCGGCACGGCGCCTATGGTGTCGAGCAACTGCTGGCTGTGCTGGCGCACCGCGTCTTGCTCGGCCTTGGCCTCATCGACGCGGTTGAGCACCTTGTCTGCCGCCTCGCCGGTCAGGCGGGCGATGTACTGCAAGCGCGTGCGCGCATCAGGCAACTCGTCTGCTGCGCCCTTGAGCACCGGGGTGTAACCGAGTTCGTTGAGGGCGTCGTGCAACTGGCGCGTGATGTGGCCCAGCTTTTGGTACATCTCGACCGTTTGATGGTCGTGCTTGTGATCATCCTGCATTGTGACGCACCCTTACCGACCCATTTTTTTGAAGATATTGGCCAGCTTGTCTTCCAGCGTGGCCTTGGTAAAGGGCTTGACGATGTAGCCCGCCGCCCCACCCTGCGCGGCGGCGATGATGTCTTCCTTGCGCGCCTCGGCCGTGACCATCAACACCGGAAGGTGCTTGAGTTTTTCGTCGGACTTGATTTGCGTGAGCAACTCAAAGCCGTTCATGTTGGGCATGTTGATGTCGGAGACGACAAAATCGAAGCGGCCGTTGCGCAGCTTGTGCAAGGCGACCACGCCGTCCTCGGCCTCATCGGCATCGGCGTGGCCGATCTCTTTGAGTAGGTTGCGCACGATGCGGCGCATGGTGGAGAAGTCATCGACGATTAAAAAGCGCAGGTCTGGCATGGCTGAATCCGGTAACAGGCTCTAGAGTGTACGCGCAGGCGATGGGTAGGATTATTGCAGGACACCGCCTCAACGGGGCACGGCGGGTGCAGGAACACCAAATTGAGGCAGAACAGGCAGGGGCACTGCACCCAAGGTGGCCCCACGGGGCTGCGCAGGGGGCGGTTGCGCGGGAGCAGGCTGTTGCACGGGTGGGGCGGGGGGCGGCGCAGGCGCTGCCCTAACCGGCACAGCGCCAGCCGGTTGCTGGGCTGGGGCTGGCAAGCCTTCCAGCGAGCGCGTCATGCGCTCTTCGGCCTCCTGGGTGAGCACCAAGATGCTGATGCGCCGGTTGCGCGGGTCCAGCGGTGCCTCGGGAAACAGCAATTGGCTTGGCCCCATTCCCACCACGCGGGCAATTTGCTGCTCGGTCATGCCAGCGGCCATCAATTCACGGCGCGAGGCATTGGCGCGGTCGGCCGACAGCTCCCAGTTGCTGTAGCCCAGCGCGCCGCGACCAAAAGGCGCGGCATCGGTGTGGCCGCCGATCGAGATGCGGTTTTGCACCTCGGTCAAGGAGATCGAGATTTCGCGCAAAATGGCGCGCAAATGCGGCTGCACCAGCGGGCTGCCGGTCGCGAACATGGGGCGGTCCTGCTCATCGACGATCTGGATGTAGAGCCCGTCTTGCACCATTTCGAGCCGGATCTGGTGGCTCATGCCAGCCAGTTGCGGATTCCTCTGTATGGCTTGCTCGATTTTGCGGCGCAAGTCCTCGACGCGCTGGCGATCGAGCAGCATCTGCGCCTGGCGCAAGGCCTCGGCATCCTGCTGCTGGCGCGTCTGCGCGGGATCGGGGCGGGTTTCCAGCGGCGCATCGGGGCGCAACAAATCTTCCCCCCCTCCAGGCAGCGGCGTAATCGTGGCTCGGGCACCCGGCTCACCGAACACGGCGATCATGACGGGGGCATTGAAGTGATCTGCAACCCCGCGCCGTTGGTCCTCGGTGGCCGCACCCAGCAGCCAGAGCAGCAAAAAAAGGGCCATCATCGCCGTAACGAAGTCGGCGTAAGCGATCTTCCAAGCACCGCCATGCGCACCATGCCCCGCCTTCTTGATGCGCTTGATGATGATGGGTTGCAGCGGCTTGCCGGTGGCGCTCATGAGGAAAACTCAGGTATGAAGGGCTTGCGCAATCGATGTTTGGCTCATTTCTTTTGCTTGACATACCCTTCGAGTTCGATAAAGGTGGGCCGTTCCGTGGAGTACAGCACCTTGCGACCAAACTCGATCGCCGTCATGGGGGCGTAGCCCTGCATACTGGCCAACAAGGTGGTTTTGATGCATTGCAGCTCTTTGGTGTCTTCTTCCAACTTTTGCTCCAGCGTGCCCGCAAGCGGCTCGAAAATCGCGTAGCCCAGAAAAATCCCCAGAAAAGCGCCCAGCAGGGCAGAGCCAATTTTGGCCCCCAGAATCTCGGGGGGTTCGGTGACGGAGCCCATGGTCTGAATCACGCCCAGCACAGCGGCCACGATGCCAAAGGCTGGCAAGGCTCCGGCCAGCCTGGAGTACGCCGCCACCACGGCATGGCCCTCTTGGTGGTGGGTTTCGATCTCGCTGTCCATCAGGGACTCGATCTCGTGCGCGTTCAGGTTGCCCGAGACCATCATGCGCAGGTAGTCGGTGATGAACTCGACCGCATGGTGGTCGGCGGCGATGGTGGGGTATTTCTGGAACAGAGGCGAATCGGCCGGGTTTTCTACATCGGACTCGATCGCCATCAGCCCTTCCTTGCGCGCTTTTTGCAAGATCTCGTACAGCAGCGCCAGCAGCTCCATGGCGCGCGCCTTGGAGTATTTGGAGCCCTTGGCTGCCTTGCCTATGCCGACCCACGCACCCTTGAGCACCGCAGGCTTGTTGTTGATGATGAAGGCCCCCAACGCACCGCCCATGATGATCATCATCTTGACGGGAAGCGCCGCCAAGATCGCCCCCATTTTGCCGCCCGCGATCACGTAGCCGCCAAAGATGCAGCCTATGCCAAACAGCAAACCAAATATCAGCTTCATACGGGGTTGAGCTTAGGTGAGGGCGCCAGAGGAATGGCTCAACGGCCCAGCCACTGGCTGGCCCAACGCCAGCCGCGCCAAGCGCGCCAGCCCCAATGCAGCGCCGTGCGCGGCTTGCGTGCCAGCACCAGCAGGCCCAGGGCCAGCACCCAGGGCCGCTGGCGCACCCAGCCGATACCGCGTTGCGTGCCATCGAGCGCCCGCCACACCGGCTGCAGCGCCTGCACCTGCCCTTCGAGCCGGTCGCGCAACTGCGCCGATTGCTGCTGCAGCGCCGCCCGGCGCTGCCAGTAATCGCGGCCGGTGGTCTTCATGGGCGAAGCTTGTGTGCATCGGCCGCCAGCTCTTGGCGGGTGGCCTCGAACCAGTTGCGCTGCACTTCCCAGTTGCGCCATGCCCAAGCCGCACCCACCGCCCCCAGGGTGAGGAACACAAAGGCAAAGGCGGCCAGCGCCAATACGCGGTAGGGGGTGTCCCACCACAGCACCGTGAGCAGCACGGCCAAAAATGCCAGACCGAGCAGGAACAGGCACAGCGCCGCCCAGCCCAGCAACAGCAGCAGCACCACCGCTTGGGCGTGGCTGCGGCCTTCGAGCGCCAGCAATTCCAGCCGCACCCTGGCCAAGACCACGGCGTCGCGCACGACGCCGCTGAGGGCGGATGTCCAAGTCGGCCGCGCCGAATCAGACCCGTTATCGGGACGCAGCGACGGCATGGGAGCAGCGGCTTCGGTTTTTAGCGGCGGCTGATCAGCATGCCGACCAGCAAGCCGACGCCGGCGGCCACGCCGATCGCCGTCCACGGGTGCTCGTGCACGTAGTGGTTGGTGGCGTGGCAGGCTTCACGCGCCTTGATGCGCACATCGTCTTCGAGGCCGACCAGTTTGTGGCGGGCGTTGCGCAGGTTTTCCTGTGCGCGCTCGCGCAGCGCTGCCAAGGCGTCGCCGGTCTGGTGTGCGGTGGCGGCGAGCAGCTCCTCGGCGTCGGCGACGATGAGCCGCAGGTCGGCAACGAGTTTGTCTTTGGAGGGGCTTACGTGATCGGTCATGGTGGACTCCCGGGTGGATGGAATGAACATGGTATCAGGTTCGGACGGCATCCGGGTTGCGCAGTCGGATATGGAGCTCGCGCAGTTGTTTTTCATCGACTAGGCTCGGGGCTTGCGTGAGCAGGCACTGGGCGCGCTGGGTTTTGGGGAAGGCGATCACGTCGCGGATGGATTCGGCCCCGGTCATGAGCGTCACCAGCCGATCGAGCCCGAACGCCAGCCCGCCATGCGGCGGTGCGCCGTATTGCAGCGCGTCGAGCAAGAAGCCGAACTTGGCGCGCGCTTCATCCGGCCCGATGCCGAGCGCGGCAAAAACCTGGCTTTGCACCTCGGCGCGGTGGATGCGCACCGAGCCGCCGCCCAGCTCCCAGCCGTTGAGCACCATGTCGTAGGCTTTGGCGATGCAGCGGCCAGGGTCGCTTTGCATCAGGGCCTCGTGCCCGTCTTTGGGCGCGGTGAAGGGGTGGTGCACGGCGTTCCAGCGCGCGGCTTCGTCGTCGTATTCGAACATCGGGAAATCGACCACCCACAGCGGGGCCCAGCCGGGCTGGAACAGGCCGCGTGCCTTGGCGAATTCGCTGTGCCCGACTTTCAGGCGCAGCGCCCCGATGGCGTCGTTGACGACCTTGGCTTTGTCGGCCCCAAAGAACAGCAGGTCGCCGTTTTGCGCCCCGCTGCGCCGCAACACCTCGGCCAGCGCGGCGTCGTGCAGGTTTTTGACGATCGGGCTTTGCAGGCCCTCGCGCCCTGCCGCCACGTCGTTGACCTTGATCCAGGCCAGGCCCTTGGCGCCGTAGATTTTGACGAACTCGGTGTAGGCGTCGATCTCGCTGCGGCTGAGCTCGGCCCCGCCCGGCACGCGCAGCGCCACCACGCGCCCGCCCTTCATTTGCGCCGCGCTGCTAAAGACCTTGAAATCGACCCCGGCCATGAGATCGGTGAGCTCGGTGAATTCGAGCTTTACACGCAGATCGGGTTTGTCGGAGCCGAAGCGGTGCATGGCGTCGGCGTAGGCCATGACCGGGAATGCGCCCAGCTCCACCCCCAGCGCCTGCTGGAACACGGCCGTGATCATGCCTTGGAACAGGTCGCGGATTTCTTGCTCGCCCAAGAAGGAGGTTTCGATGTCGATCTGGGTGAATTCGGGCTGGCGGTCGGCGCGCAGGTCTTCGTCGCGAAAGCACTTGGTGATCTGGTAGTAGCGATCAAAGCCGGCCACCATCAGCAACTGCTTGAACAACTGGGGCGACTGCGGCAGCGCAAAGAAGTGGCCGTCGTGCACGCGCGAGGGCACGAGGTAGTCGCGCGCGCCTTCGGGGGTGCTCTTGGTGAGCATCGGGGTTTCGATGTCGATGAAGCCGTGCGCGTCGAGGAACTGGCGCACCTGCATCGCCACGCGGTAGCGCAGCATGAGGTTGCGCTGCATGACGGGGCGGCGCAGATCCAGCACGCGGTGCGTCAGGCGCGTGGTTTCGCTCAGGTGCTCGTCGTCGAGCGGGAACGGCGGCGTGACCGAGGGGTTGAGCACCACGATCTCGTGGCACAGCAGCTCCACTTGGCCGCTCTTGAGTGCCTCGTTGGCGGTGCCGGCCGGGCGCGCGCGCAGCACGCCCTTGATCTGCACGCAAAACTCGTTGCGCAGCCCTTCGGCGATCTGGAACATCTCGGGCCGGTCTGGGTCGCAGACCACTTGCAGCGAACCCTCGCGGTCGCGCAGGTCGATGAAGATCACGCCGCCGTGGTCGCGGCGGCGATTGACCCAACCGCACAGGCTCAGGGTTTGGCCCAACAGGGCTTCAGTGACCAGACCGCAATAGTGGCTGCGCATCGACATGGGAAGGGCTTTCAGAAACGGGGCTCAGGCGGCAAGGGGGCACGCATCGGAGCGAAAGAAACACAAAACGGAACCCAAACCGGGCCCAGCAAGAGAGGCCAGCACACCAGGCTCGGCGGCACACGAAACGGGCGCAACACGCCGCCTGCGCACGCCAAAGGGCCCCAGGCAGGCGCTGCAGCCGCGCTGCTTAGGCTTGACAGGCCGCCGCACAGGGCTGGCCACAGGGCCCGACTGGGGCGGCGGCGGCCGGGGCGGCTTCGGCCGGGGCAGCGGCGGCGGCAGCGGGGGCTGGTGCCGAGCCGTTGCGAAAATCGGTGTTGTACCAGCCGGTGCCCTTGAGCTGGAAACCGGCGGCGGTGAGTTGCTTGTTGAAACTCTCGGCCCCGCAGGCTGGGCAGGTGGTGAGCGGGTCGGCGGAGATTTTTTGCAGCACGTCTTTGGCGTGGCCGCAGGACTCACACTGATAGGCGTAAATGGGCATGGGTTGACCTGTGCAAATCTGGAAATGAGGGGAGAAGCGGGCGCGAACCCGGTATTTTAACTGGGGGCATGTAGCCCCGCTTCAAGTGGCCCAGCTTCAAGCCCACCCGGCACTCTGAACCCGCGCACCGAGGCGGGATGCCCTCACCACAAACTCACGCGCAAATAAAACTGCGCCGCCAGCAGCCCCAGCGCAAAGCCTATGCCGCCGTAAATGATGCCGTGCAGCAGCCGGTTGGTGCGGCGCTGCTCTTGCACCAGCTCTTGAACCTCGCGCCGCAAGTCGGTCGGGCGCTGCTGCAGGTAGTCGTGCAGCAGCCGCGGCAGGGCGGGCAGCAGCTTGGCGTACAGCGGCGCTTCGGCCTTGAGTTGCTGCCACAAGCGCTGTGGCCCCACCTGCTCCAGCATCCACTTTTCCAAGAAGGGTTTGGCGGTGCTCCAGAGGTCGAGATTGGGGTCGAGCTCGCGCCCCAGCCCCTCGATGTTGAGCAGGGTTTTTTGCAACAGCACCAGTTGCGGCTGGATTTCGACCTGGAAGCGGCGCGAGGTCTGGAACAGCCGCATCAGCACCATGCCGAGCGAGATTTCCTTCAAGGGGCGGTCGAAATAGGGTTCGCACACCGCGCGGATGGCGGCTTCGAGTTCGTCGATGCGGGTGTGCGGCGGGGCCCAGCCGCTTTCCACGTGCAGCTCGGCCACGCGCTTGTAGTCGCGCCTAAAAAAAGCGGTGAAGTTTTGCGCCAGATACTCTTTGTCGGTCGGCGTGAGGGTACCGACGATGCCAAAGTCGAGCGAAATCAGGCGGCCAAAGGTCTCGGGCGCGAGGCTGACTTGGATGTTGCCTGGGTGCATGTCGGCATGAAAAAAACCATCGCGGAACACCTGGGTGAAAAAAATCGTCACCCCTTCGCGCGCCACGCGTGGGATGTCCACCCCGGCGGCGCGCAGCCGCTCGACTTGGCTGATCGGCACCCCTTTCATGCGCTCCATCACCAGCACCTCGGTGCGGCACCAGTCCCAGTGCATTTCCGGGATCAGCACCAGATCGAGGTCTTGCATGTTGCGGCGCAACTGGGCCGCGTTGGAGGCTTCGCGTATGAGGTCGAGCTCGTCGTGCAGGTATTTGTCGAACTCGGCCACCACCTGACGCGGCTTCAGGCGCTTGCCATCGCCCGAGAGCCGCTCCACCCAGCCGGCCATCAGGCGCATGAGGCCGAGGTCTTTTTCGATCACTTGCAGCATCTCGGGGCGCAGCACCTTGACCGCTACCTCGCGCCCGTCGTGCAGTTGCGCAAAATGCACCTGGGCGATGGAGGCGCTGGCCACCGGGGTTTGGTCAAACGCGGCAAACACCTGGTTCAGCGGCTTGCCAAAGGCTTTTTCTATGATCGCCACCGCCACCGCGCTGGGAAAGGGCGGCACCCGCTCTTGCAGGTGCGCCAGCTCCTCGGCGATATCGGGCGGCATCAGGTCGCGCCGGGTCGAGAGCACCTGGCCAAATTTGACGAAGATCGGGCCCAGCCGCTCCAGCGCCTCGCGCAAGCGCAGCCCGCGCGGGGCGCGCAGATCGCGCCCTACCGTGATGAAGCGGCGCAGCAGCGCCAGCAGCGGGTGCTCAAAGCCCGACAGCACCAGCTCGTCGAGGCCGTAGCGCAGCACCACCCAGACGATGAAGGCACCGCGAAAGAAGCGCCGGATCACGCGCTGGCTCCGGGCTCGCCGCTGCCCGTGCGGTTGTTGGGGGTGCTTGCCTCTGGTGCGGGTGCGGGCTCAGGTGCCGCTGCGCCGGTGTAGGTGCCGAAGGGGGATGGGGTGCGCCAGCCGCGCGCCAGCGCCTGGCCCACGCCCTGCACCTGCGTCTGCGCCTGCTCGGCAAAGCGCTTGAGTTCGGCCAAGCCAGCCCGCACGCCGCTTACCAGCCGGTGCGCCGCAGCGTCGCCCAGCAGGCGCGAGAGGTCTTCTTCGGCGTCCCAACGCACGTTGTCGAACAACCACGCCACCTCGGCCGCGAGCTGCACATCGCCTTGAATTTCGAGCGCTGGTTTGGCACCGCTTAGGGCCGCCTGGGCCAGCGCCAGCGGTGAGCGCTCGGTGAGTTGGATGCGCAGATCGGGCTCGGCCTCGGGCGCGGCCAGCGCCAGCAAGCCGGCTGCCGTGGCCTGCAGCTTGAGCGCAAACGGCCCCCACTGCACCTGCACCGGCTTGCCTTGCTGGCGCCGCAGCCGCTCCATGGCCTGCGGCTCTTGCTGCAGCACGTGGTTGAGCAGCAGCAGCAAGCGGTTGTGCAGCTCTAGGCGCAACCACTCGGGCGGCTCGGGCAGGGCCTCAAGGCCACCGGGCAGGCCGGGCAAATCGGGCAGCTTGGGCAGCGCGGCGAACAAGCGCTGCAGCGCCTCGGGCGGGGGCGGAAAGGAAAAAGGGGGCTGTTTCATGGCCCCCCGATTTTGGCGCATAAACACGCTCGAACTACAGGTCGAACCTGAAGATCGGTGCAACCACCCTCATTGCAGCGACTGCACGCCCGCCACCAGCCAGCCCCCTGGGCCTTGCTTGGGTCGAGTGATGTTCCAGACTTCGCGCATGGGCGTGGGGCCAGCCGAGCCTTCTTCGCGCATCATGCCCGAGAACTCGACGCTGGCCATGTAGTCGATGCCGCGGTCTTCGATGCCCAGCAACTTGGCGTCCAGCATCAGCACCTCGTTTTTCTGCTCCACGGTCGCGCCGCTGCGGGCGCGCTCGGCTGAGCGCTCGGCCAGTTGAACTTGAATATGGCCCACCATTTCGTCGCTCATGAGGGTGCGCAGGGCGGCGATGTCGGCGCGATCCCAAGCCTCTTGGACGCGCACGAAGTTGGCTTTGGAGGCGCGCAAAAAGCCTTCGGTGTCGAAGTCGGCCGGAATGCCCCAGCTTTGGCTGCCACCCAAGGCCGAGCCACCCAAGCCAGAACCTATCATGCTGCCGCCTTGGTTGCCGCTGTATTGGGCCCCTGGTGCCGGGGCCGGGTTGTTGCTGCCAAAGCCGCTCTGGCTGCGCTCCCAGGGCCGGGCCGAGGCGTCGTTGCCGACGTTGCCGGGCTGGTAGCTGCGCGCGGTGTACTGGCCACCGGCGCCTTGCATGGCAAAGGGCGAGCGGCCAGCGGCGGCGGCGCGCGAGCGCAGCACCAAGCCCACCACGGCCAAAATGGCTACCCCAGCCAGCAGGAACAGCAGCAGCGTGGCGAACTCTTCACCCAAACCGAGCGATGAGGCCAGCCAAGCCAAGCCCAGGCCAGCGGCCAAGCCACCCAGCATGGCACCCCACGGACGCGAAGGGGTTTGCGTGCCACCGGCGCGCTGGCCTGCGGCCTGCTGGCCGGGTGCCTGCTGCGGTGCGGCGTTGCGCTGCTGCACGTTGCCCGACTGCTGGCCAAAAGAGCCGCCGCCGCCAAAGCGCTTTTGCGCAAAGGCATCGAAGGAGGTGAGCGCCAGCATCAGCGCCAAAAAGATAGACCAAAACTTCATGTCCCGCTCGCTTTCGTTAAAAAAATCAACACTTGATGCCCATGTGCAAGGCCGTCACCCCAGCCGTGAGGTTGTGCACATCCACGTGCCCAAACCCGCTTTGACGCATTAGGCCACGCAAAGTTTCCTGATCTGGGTGCATGCGGATCGATTCCGCCAAATAGCGGTAGCTGGCCGCGTCGCCCGCCACCCACTGGCCGAGCCGGGGCAGCACCTGGAAGCTGTACCAGTCGTAAGCCTGCTGCAGCGGCGGGGCCACCTTGGAGAACTCCAGCACCAGCAGCTTGCCGCCTGGGCGCAGCACCCGGTTCATTTCTTGCAGCGCCTGTTGCTGGTGCGTCATGTTGCGCAAGCCAAAGGCCACCGTGACGAGGTCGAAATAGCCCTCGGCAAAGGGCAGGCGCTCGGCGTCGCAGACCAGCGTGGGCAGCAGCACGCCGGCGTCGAGCAGGCGCTCGCGGCCTTCGCGCAGCATGGCCTCGTTGATGTCGGTGTGCAGCACCACGCCGCCCGGTTGCACCAGGGGCGCAAAGGCGCGCGCGAGGTCGCCGGTGCCACCGGCCAGGTCGAGCACGCGCTGGCCCGGCTGCACGTTGGCCACCGCCACCGCGTAGCGCTTCCAGAGCCGGTGCAGCCCGCCGGACATGAGGTCGTTCATGAGGTCGTAGCGCGGCGCCACCGAGTCGAACACGGCGCGCACGTGGCGGGCTTTGTCTTGTTCCTCGACGGCGGCGTATCCGAAATGGGTCTGGCTCATGGGGCTCTATCCTAGCGTGTTTGGGTGTCGGGCACCTGAGCCGGGGCTCACAAACGCAGCGCGGCGATGGCGGCGTCGCAGGCCGGCAGGCGCTGGCGCAGCGCGTGCAGCCGCTCGGCTGGCAGCGGGCGCGCGGCGGCGGCCCAGACCGGGGCCGGGTAGTGGCTGTCCCAGTCGAAGCGCGCCAGCACATGCCAGTGCAGGTGCGGCACCACGTTGCCCAGCGCCGCCAGGTTGATCTTGCTGGGTTGCAACTGCAAGCGCAGCACGCGCTCGACGGCGCTCACGGCGCGCATGCACAAGCCCTGTTCGGCCTCGCTCAGGTCGGACCACTCGGCCACGTGCGCGTTCCAGATCACGCGGTAGTAGGCCGGGAAGGGCTCGGCCAGCGCCTCGGGCTGCACTCCCGGCTGCACACCGGTTGGTAGCGCATCTTGCGCACCGGCCACGCGCACGATGCGCAGCTTGTGCTGGCGCAGCAGCAACACCCCACCCTCGTGCGCGCACAAGGGGCAGATCAGCTCGGTGCCCGCGCTCACACCAGCACCCGTTCGATGCCCCCGGCGTTGGCGCGCGCCACGTAGTCGGGCAGCCAGTTGGGGCCCAAAATCTGCTGCGCCATTTCCACCACGATGTAGTCGGCTTGCAACAGCCCGTTGCCGAGGTCGTCGCCAAAGCGGCTCAGGCCCTGGTAGCAGCTCGGGCAACTGGTGAGGATTTTGGTTGCGCCCGCGGCTGGCACCACCCCGTTTTGCTGCGCCAGCGCGCTCAGGTCGGCGGCGTTTTGGCGCAGCTCCTGCTCTTTGCGAAAGCGCACCTGGGTCGAAATGTCGGGCCGCGTCACGCCCAGCGTGCCGCTCTCGCCGCAGCAGCGCTCGGCCTTGAGCACCGTGGGCCCCACCAGCGCCTGCACGGTTTTGAGCGGGTCTTGCAGCTTCATCGGGCTGTGGCAGGGGTCGTGAAACAAATAGGCGCCCGTGCCCGGCAGCGTGATGCCCTTTTCCAGCAGGTATTCGTGGATGTCGATGATGCGGCAGCCGGGAAAAATCTGCTCGAACTGGTAGCCCTGCAACTGGTCGTAGCAGGTGCCGCAGCTCACCACCACGGTCTTGATGTCGAGGTAGTTGAGCGTGTTGGCCACCCGATGGAACAGCACCCGGTTGTCGGTGATGATCTGCTCGGCCTTGTCGAACTGGCCCGATCCGCGCTGCGGGTAGCCGCAGCACAGGTAGCCCGGCGGCAGCACCGTTTGCACCCCGGCGTGCCAGAGCATGGCCTGCGTGGCCAGCCCCACCTGGCTGAACAGGCGCTCGGAGCCGCAGCCGGGGAAGTAAAACACCGCCTCGCTGTCGCTGCTGGTCGCGCGCGGGTCGCGGATGATGGGCACGTAGGCCTTGTCTTCGATGTCGAGCAAGGCGCGCGCGGTTTTCTTGGGCAGGCCACCGGGCAGCTTTTTGTTGATGAAGTGGATCACCTGCTCTTTGATCGGGGCCGGCCCGAGGGTCGCGGGCGGGGCGCTGGTCTGCTGGCGCGCCAAGCCCTTGAACAGCCCGTGGGCCCAGCGCTGCGCCTTGAAGCCGATTCCCACCATGGCCGTGCGCGCCAGCCGGATGGTCTCGGGCCGCGTGGCGTTGAGCATGAACATGGCCGCCGCGTTGCCTGGCCTAAAGCTCTTTTTGCCCATCTTGCGCAGCAGGTTGCGCATGTTCATGGTCACGTCGCCAAAGTCGATCTTGACCGGACAAGGTGCGAGGCACTTGTGGCAGACGGTGCAGTGGTCGGCCACGTCTTCAAATTCTTCCCAGTGGCGCAGGCTGATGCCGCGCCGCGTCTGTTCCTCGTACAAAAAGGCTTCGATCAGCAGCGAAGTGGCCAAGATCTTGTTGCGCGGGCTGTAGAGCAGGTTGGCGCGCGGCACGTGGGTCGCGCAGACCGGCTTGCACTTGCCGCAGCGCAGGCAGTTCTTGATCGAATCGGCTATGGCGCCGATGTCGCTTTGCTGCATGATGAGCGACTCGTAGCCCATCAGGCCAAAGCTCGGGGTGTAGGCTTGGCTGAGGTCGGCGCGGCGCTGCTCGGGCTGCTCGAACAGCGGGCCGTGGCGCAGCAGCTTGCCGCGGTTGAAGCGGCCCTCGGGGTCGATGCGCTGCTTGTAATCGGCAAAGGGGGCCAGCTCGGCCTCGCTCAGGTATTCGAGCTTGGTGATGCCGATGCCGTGCTCGCCCGAGATCACGCCGTCTAGGCTGCGCGCCAGCGCCATGATGCGCCCCACGGCTTCGTGGGCGGTTTGCAGCATGGCGTAGTCGTCGCTGTTGACGGGGATGTTGGTGTGCACGTTGCCGTCGCCAGCGTGCATGTGCAGCGCCGCCCAGACCCGGCCCTTGAGCACGCGCTGGTGTATGGCCTCGCACTCGGCCAGCACCGGGGCCCAGACGCTGCCGGTGAACAGCTCGCGCAGCGGGGCGCGGATTTGCGTTTTCCAACTGGCGCGCCAGCGCTGCTCTTGCAGGGGCTCGAAGCTGCTGCGCTCGCTGGCGGCGGCCTCGATGCCGTCCAGGGCATCGAGCGCGTCATGTGCATCGAGCCCATTGCCGTGTTCTGGGCTGGCAAAGCCATCCAGCCCATCGAGCCACCCTTGCCACTGGCCGCGCACGCCCTCGATCAGCGCTTGGGCCTGTTGCGCGCGCTCTTGCACCCGCTCCGGGCCGGGCCGGTCGGCGGCGTCTTCCACCGGCCCTAGGGGCAGCGTGGCGCGGTCAAAGAAGGCCAGCAGCGCATCGGCCAGCTCGATCTTGTTGCGCAGGCTCAGCTCGATGTTGATGCGCTCGATGCCGAGCGTGTATTCGCCCATGCGCGGCAGCGGGATCACCACGTCTTCGTTGACCTTGAAGGCGTTGGTGTGGCGGCTGATGGCGGCGGTTTTCTTGCGGTCGGCCCAGAACTTTTTGCGCGCCTCGGCGCTCACCGCCACAAAGCCTTCGCCGCTGCGGGCATTGGCCAGCCGCACCACCTCGCTGGTCGCGTGCGCCACGGCGTTGGGGTCGTCGCCCACCACGTCGCCGATCAGCACCATCTTGGGCAGGCCGCCGCGCTTGCTCTTGGTGCTGTAGCCCACCGCCTTGAGGTAGCGGTCGTCCAGGTGCTCCAGCCCGGCCAGCAGCACCGGCGTGGGGCTGTGCTGCAAAGAATCGAGGTAGTCTTTGATTTCGACGATGCTGGGCACCGCGTCTTTGGGGTTGCCGAAAAACTCCAGGCACACCGTGCGGGTGTGGGCCGGCATGCGGTGCAGCACCCAGCGCGCGCTGGTGATGAGGCCGTCGCAGCCCTCTTTTTGCACCCCTGGCAGCCCGGCCAGGAACTTGTCGGTCACGTCTTTGCCCAGCCCGGCCTTGCGGAAGGTGCGGCCGGGGATGTCGAGCCGCTCGGTGCGGATCAGGGTCTTGCCGTCGGCCTCGAAGTATTGCAACTCGAAGCTGGCCACGGCGGCGTCGTGAATCTTGCCCAGGTTGTGGTCTAGGCGCGTGACTTCCAGCCACTGCGCCTCCGGCGTGACCATGCGCCAACTGGCCAGGTTGTCGAGCGCGGTGCCCCAGAGCACGGCTTTTTTGCCACCGGCGTTCATGGCGATGTTGCCGCCCACGCAGGAGGCCTCGGCGCTGGTCGGGTCCACCGCAAACACGTAACCGGCGCGCTCGGCGGCGTCGGCCACGCGCTGCGTCACCACCCCGGCCTCGCTCCAGATCGTGGGCACGGGCTGCGCCACGCCGGGCAGTGGTCGCAGCTCGACGGCGCTCAGCGTTTCGAGCTTTTCGGTGTTGATGACGGCGCTGTTCCAGCACAGCGGCACCGCGCCGCCGGTGTAGCCGGTGCCGCCGCCGCGTGGGATGAGCGTGAGCCCGAGCTGGGTGCAGGCGCGCACCAGGGCGGCGGTTTCGGCCTCGTTGTCGGGCGTGAGCACCAGCAGCGGGTATTCGACGCGCCAGTCGGTCGCGTCGGTGACGTGGCTGACGCGGCTCAGGGCGTCGAACTTGATGTTGTCGCGCGCGGTGTGGCGGCGCAGCGCCTTGACGGCGCGCTGGCGCAGGGCC
>BBPD01000133.1_pt1 | contig 34237 bp, 24 predicted proteins | sample 1344911 | NCBI WGS metagenome assembly BBPD01 (sample SAMD00019088, study PRJDB2971) | groundwater metagenome | biome: freshwater biome; feature: mineral spring; material: ground water | place: USA: CA, Sonoma | collected 2011-09 | depth surface m
GATGTTGACGCGCACCGAGCGCTGCACCACCGCCGGGTGGGATCGAATCAGGGCGGCGGTTTGCGCCGAACCGGTGAACGAGACCACATCGAAGGCTTGCAGTTGATCGAGCAGCCCGGCCGAGCTGCCGCAGATGATCGACAAGGCACCGGGCGGCAGGATGCCCGCGTTGAGCACATCGCGCACCATGCGCTGGCTCAGCCAGGCGGTTGCGGTGGCGGGCTTGATGATCACCGGCACGCCCGAGAGCAGCGCCGGTGCCGCCTTTTCCCACAGGCCCCAGCTTGGGAAGTTGAAGGCGTTGATGCACAGCGCCACGCCGCGCGTGGGAGTCAGGATGTGCTGCGACTGGAACAGCGGGTCTTTGCCCAGGCGGGCGGCCTCGCCGTCAACCAAAAAATGGCGATCGCCTAGGGATTCGCCCAGCTTGGCGTAGTAGCCTAGGGTGTAGATGCCGCCATCGACGTCGATGGCCGAGTCGTTGCGCACGGTTCCGCTGTTGGCGGTGCTGATTTCGTAATAGGCGTCGCGGTTGGCTTGCAGCACCTGCCCGACGGCCGTGAGCAGCGCAGCGCGCTGGCGGTAGCTCAGGGCACGCAGTTGCGAGCCGCCTTGCTCGCGGGCAAAGTGAAAGGCAGCGGCCAAGTCCAGGCCGGTCGCGTCCACCCGCACCAGCTCGGTGCCCAGCACCGGGTCCAACAAAGGTGTGGGGGTGCCGCTGCCGCATGTCCAGTGATTGGCCACGTGGTTGGCCAGCAGTTCGGTGCTCATGGTGTCTCCTCGGGTGGGTGAAGTGGGGCACAACGCGAGTTGCTGCTGCCGCTGTGAAGGTGCTGTGCATCCCGCTGCCATGCAAAACAGAGCCTGATGCGGCGGGTGTGCGCATCAAGCCGTGCTCCAGCACGGTGCTGGCCAAGGCACCCGCCCCAGCCGGGCGGATTCAAGCCCGGCTGTGTTTCTCGACCAAACGGCGTGCGTTGGCCAGCAGCTCGCGGCCGTTGAAGCCACGCCTATCCATATCCTGCACCCAGTTGACCTCCACCTGGCGCGCTTGGCGCCGGAACTCCTGCGCCTCAGCGCCGCGGATGGTGTTGATCTGGTTGCCGCGTTCTTGGGCGATGCGGCGCGCTGCCGCGTCGCCCGACTCCTGGCCACGGCCCAAAGCCGCCGAGGTTTCGATGCCGGAGTTGGCGTCGATCACGCGCTTGAGATCGGGTGGCAGTTCGTCGTAGCGGCGCTGGTTCATGGCCATGATGAAGGTGGTGGTGTAGAGCGCGTCGCTGGTGGGGTCGAATTCGCTGTGGAACCGCACCATTTCCTGCACCCGGAGCGAGGGCAAGATTTCCCACGGGATCACGGTTCCATCGATCACGCCGCGCGACAGCGCCTCGGGGACTTGCGGCAGCGGCATGCCCACCGGGGTGGCCCCCAGGTGGCCGAGCAAGGCCGTGATCTGGCGCGTTGGGCCGCGCATGCGCAGGCCGCGCAGATCGGCCGGGCGGTTGATGGCGCGTTCCCGCACATGGAATACGCCCGGCCCGTGAACGTGAAAGGCCAGGGAGCGAACCCCGCGAAACTCATCAGCGGCCTGGGTCTGGATGTATTCCCAGAAGGCGCGCGAGGTCGAGCCTGCGTTGTTCATCATGAAGGGCAGTTCATAGACCTCGGAGCGCGGAAAGCGCCCAGGGGTGAGGCCAGGCATGGCCCAGACCACGTCGGCCAAGCCGTCGCGGGCCTGATCGAACAGTTGTGCAGGCGTGCCGCCCATCTGCATGGAAGGGAATTGTTCGAAGCGGATGCGCCCGCCCGATTCGGTCTGGATCTTTTGCATCCAAGGCAGCAGGGCGTTGTTCCAGACCCCGGAGGTGCCCGTGACAAAGGTGTGAAACCGGAGTGTGATGCTTTGCTGGGCAAAGCCAATCAAAGCCGGGGCACCAAGTGCCACGGCAGTGCCGGATTGAATCAGGGTTCTGCGTGAAATCATTGTGGGCTCCTCTGGCGACCCGGGTGATCCCGGACGGGTGTTTGAACACAGTAACGAACGCAGACCTTGTGGGCTGCGTGATACGCACTGTAAAGCAATTGTTGGAAAAAATGTGTCATATTAAGCCCCTTGGCATCAGTGGATTCCCTTAGGTGGATTCCCTGATGCCTGCTGGATCAAGGGCCTAAGGCATCCCGCGTATCCCCCGCAGCGCATCGTCTGGAATGTTGGCTAGCGCCAGCGTGTGCTCACAGGGCTTGCTGTGCGCGGCCGCCCTATCTGATGGACAATGCCGTATCCATCCCTCTAGGCGCACCCAGCATGACCCATCTTTTTGCACCCATCACCGTAGGCCAAATGGCCTTGGCCAACCGCGTTGTCATGGCCCCGCTGACGCGCAACCGCGCGCCAGGGGCCGTGCCCACGGCGCTCATGGCCAGCTACTACCAGCAGCGCGCCAGCGCCGGGCTGCTGATCTCGGAAGCCACCGCCATCAGCCACCAGGGCCAAGGCTATGCCGACGTGCCCGGCCTCTACGCCCCCGAGCAGATAGCCGGTTGGAAGCGCGTCACGGATGCGGTGCACGCCAGCGGCGGCAAGATCGTGACCCAGCTCTGGCACGTGGGCCGTGTGTCGCACACCACGTTGCAGCCCGGTGGCAGCGCGCCGGTCGCACCCTCGGCCATCCGCGCCCAAACCAAGACGGTGCTGATCCAAGACGGGGTGGCGTCTTTCGTCGACACCTCCGAGCCGCGCGCACTCGAGCTGGCCGAAATCCCCGGCCTCATCGAGGCATACCGCAAGGCCGCGCTGGCCGCCATCGAGGCCGGCTTTGACGGGGTGGAAATCCACGCCGCCAACGGCTACCTGATCGATCAGTTCCTGAAAACCGGCAGCAACCAGCGCACCGACGCCTACGGCGGCACCATACCCAACCGCGCGCGCCTGCTGCTTGAGGTGGCGCAGGCGGTGAGCGCGGCCATCGGCGGTGGCCGCACCGGCATCCGCCTTGCGCCCGTGACGCCGGCCAACGATGTGCTCGATGCCGACCCGCAACCGCTGTTCGACTACGTGGTGCGCCAACTCGCCCCGCTGGGCCTGGCCTATCTGCACCTGATCGAAGGCGCGACCGGCGGCGCGCGCGAGCTCGCCGACCGCCCCTTCGATTACGCCGCCTTGCGCGCCAGCTACCGCGCCGCCGGAGGCCAAGGGGCGTGGATGGTGAACAACGGCTACGATCTGGCGCTGGCGCAAAACGCCCTGCAAAGCGGCGCGGACCTGGTCGCCTTTGGCAAAGCCTATATCGCCAACCCCGACCTGGTGGCGCGCCTGCGCCAAGGCGGCCCGTTCAATGAGCCCGATCGCAGCACCTTCTACGGCGGCGGCGCCAAGGGCTACACCGACTACCCGGCGCTCACGGCTTAAGCCAGCGGCGGGTGGCAAACACGGCGGTTGGCAGACGCATCGGTTTATCCTCATGGCCCCATGAAGCTGTACAACTACTTTCGCTCCAGCACCTCGTTTCGGGTGCGCATCGCGCTCAACCTAAAGGGCTTGGACTACGAGTACGCATCGGTGCACCTGGCGCGCGGCGAGCAGCGCGAAGCGGCCTACCGCGCCCTCAGCCCCGATGGGCTGGTGCCCTTGCTCGATCTGCAGGGGGTGCCGGAGCCGGCGCTTTTGAGCCAGTCCATGGCCATCATCGAGTACCTCGACGAGGTCTATCCGCAACCGCCCCTGCTGCCGCCCGATCCGCTGGGGCGCTCGCGCGTGCGGGCGCTGGCGCAGAGCGTGGCCTGCGAAATGCACCCGGTCAACAACCTGCGCGTGCTCAAGTACTTGGCGCAACCGCTGGGGCTTAACGAGGAGCAGCGCGCCGCCTGGTACAACCACTGGGTGGTGCAGGGCCTGCTGGCCTACGAGCAGCGGCTGCGCGAGTTGCAGGCCGAGCGCGCCGCACGCGCCTTGCCGCCCGCGCGCTACTCCTACGGCGATGCGCCCAGCTTGGCCGACTGCTGCCTGGTGCCGCAACTGATCAACGGCCGCCGTTTTGGCTTGTCCTACGATGCGCTCGACATACCCCTGACGCTTGCGGTGCTGCAGGCTTGCCTGGAGCTCGACGCCTTTCGCCGCGCCCTGCCCGAGAACTGCCCCGATGCCCCCCCAGCCTGATTCCCGCACCCCGGCCATCGGTTGGCTGCCCGCCCACGCCCCGTGGCCGGCCGGAGTAGCGGCCGGCATCACGCAGCGCAGCGGCGGCGTGTCGGTGCCGCCTTGGGACAGCCTCAACCTCGGCGACCACGTGGGCGACGACCCCGCCCACGTGCAAGCCAACCGCCAGCGCCTGGCCGATGGCCTGGCCCTGCACCCGGTGTTTATGCGCCAAGTGCACGGCAACGCGGTGTTGCGCCTGCAGGCCGACACGCCCGACGGCCTCACCGCCGACGCCTGCTGGACCGACCAAGCCGGCCTAGCCTGCACCGTGCTGGTAGCCGACTGCCTGCCGCTGCTGCTGGCCGCACCCGATGGCTCCAGTGTGGCGGCGGTTCATGCCGGCTGGCGTGGCTTGGCCGGGCAGGGCACGGCGCAGGGCCAAGGTGTGCTGGAGGCCCTGTGCGCGGCTTGGCCGGCGGCGCAGCACCCGAGCCAACGCGCTGCGATTCAGGTGTGGTTGGGGCCCTGCATCGGGCCGCAGCGCTTCGAGGTTGGGCCCGAGGTGCGGCAAGCCTTTATCCTGCACGACCCAGCGGCCGCCGCGTGTTTTGTGCCGCTGCCGGGGCCGACGGCAGTGGGTGCAGGGGCGCAGGCCGGGGCCAAAGAGGGTGCTGCAGCCCCCAAATACCTAGCCAATTTGCCCGCCTTGGCGCGCCTGCGCTTGGCCGCCTTGGGTTTTGCGCACGTGGCGGGCAACGACGGCAGCGCCGATTGGTGCACCGTGAGCCAGCCAGCGCGCTATTTTTCGCACCGGCGCGACGGGGCGGTGCTGGGCACCACGGGCCGCATGGCGGCCTGGATCGCTTACGGGGCGGGGTTGCTGCGCAGCGCCTTGCGCCCCCAAACCCAGGCATAGTGCGCGCCGCTGGCGAGCAGGGTTGCGGCCAGCAGCACAAAAGCCCAGGGCAGCAGCGCGTCCAGGGCCAGCCAGTTGGCCGCGTTGGCCAGCACCAGCACCACGATGGAAAAGCCGATCAAGGTATTGAGCTTGGACAGCCGCGTGGGGGCCATTTCGATCTGGCCCAGCAGCGAGCGGTAGGCGAAGGTGCCGCCCACGATGAGCAAGTCACGCGCCAGCACCAGCGCAATCAGCCACAGCGGAATCAGGCCCTGCCAAGCCAGCAGCAGCGTGACCGTGAACATGGTGAGCTTGTCGATGGCCGGGTCTAGCCAGGCCCCTAGCACCGTGGTCTGGCCGAGCTTGCGCGCCAGCCAGCCGTCGAGCGCATCGCCCAGCGCGCACAGCAAAAACAGCAGGCATGCGGCCGGGTAGGAGCCGGTCGCAATCAGCCACAACACGAGCGGTAGCAGCGCGGTGCGCAGCATCGTGATGGCGTTGGGAACATTGAGCAGTTGCGACCACACCCCGCCATTCTAGGGCAGGCCCTGGCGGCGGTGCTGGCAGACCCGGTTGCGATCATCAGGTAAACCAGGAGGCACCGTGGCGGGAAAGCGTCACAAAAGCCCGTCATAATGGATGCAAGAAAAATCCAGCCATTCCCCATCGGAGCACCGCATGAATACCCCACCCAACCCCTGGCTGCAAGCCGCGCAACAGTTCCAGCAGTCGGCGCTGCAGCAGTGGGGCCAGATGTTGCAGGCCAACCCGTCTGCCGCCACCCCGCAACCGGCTTTCACTCCCTTTGCCGCCCCCGGCGGGGTCGATCTGAACGAAATGCTCTCCAAAGTGGCGGGGCACCCGGTGCAGATCGAGCCCACGCGGCTGCTGCAAATCCAGAGCGACTACTTGAAAGACTTGGCCCAGCTCTGGAGCCAGGGCTTGCAGGTCAAGCCGCCCCAAGACAAACGCTTTGCCGCACCGGCTTGGAGCAGCAACCCGCTCTCGGCCTACACGGCAGCGGCCTACCAGCTCAACGCCCGCACCCTGGTGGCGCTGGCCGATGCGGTGCAGGCCGACGCCAAAACGCGCGCGCGCATCCAGTTTGCCGTGCTGCAGTGGATCGAGGCCAGCGCGCCCAGCAACTTCCTGGCCTTCAACGCCGAGGCGCAGCAAAAAGCCCTGGAAACCAAGGGCGAGAGCCTGAGCCAGGGCATCAAAAATCTGCTGCACGACCTGGAGCAGGGCCATGTGTCCATGACCGACGAGAGCGCCTTTGAAGTCGGCAAAAACGTCGCCACCACCGAGGGCCAGGTGGTGTTCGAAAACGAGCTGTTCCAGCTCATCCAGTACAAACCCCTGACCACCCAGGTGCACCAGCGCCCCTTCCTGCTGGTGCCACCGTGCATCAACAAGTTCTACATCCTCGATTTGCAGCCCGAAAACTCGCTGGTGCGCTACGCGGTCGAGCAGGGCATGACCACCTTCGTGGTGAGCTGGTGCAACCCCGATGCCTCGCTGGCCCACAAAACCTGGGACGACTACATCGAAGACGCGCTCATCAAGGCCATCGCCGTGGTGCGCGAAATCACCCGCGCCGAGCAGATCAACGCGCTCGGTTTTTGTGTCGGCGGCACCATGCTGGGCACGGCGCTGGCGGTGCTGGCGGCGCGCGGCGAAAAGCCGGTGGCCAGCGCCACCTTCTTAACTGCCTTCCTGGATTTTTCCGACACCGGCGTGCTCGATGTGTTCATCGACGAAAACTTCGTGCGCTTGCGCGAGCAGCAGTTTGCCAACGGCGGCCTGCTGCCGGGGCGCGAGCTCGCCACCACCTTCAGCTTTCTGCGCCCCACCGATCTGGTCTGGAACTACGTGGTGGGCAACTACCTCAAGGGCGAAACCCCGCCGCCCTTCGATTTGCTGTACTGGAACAGCGACAGCACCAACCTGCCCGGCCCCTACTACGCCTGGTATCTGCGCCACACCTACCTCGAAAACCGGCTCTGCCAGCCGGGCGCGATCAGCGTCTGTGGCCAGCCGGTGGACTTGGGCCGCATCGACATCCCAGTTTATATCTACGGCTCGCGTGAAGACCACATTGTCCCCATCTCCGGGGCCTATGCCAGCACCCAGCACCTGCCGGGCCCCAAGCGCTTTGTGATGGGGGCCTCGGGCCACATCGCCGGCGTGATCAACCCGGCCCGCAAGGGCAAACGCAGCCACTGGGTGGGCTCGACCGAGCAGTTCCCGCCCAAGCTCGACGGCTGGCTCGCCAGCGCCACCGAACGCCCCGGCAGCTGGTGGGTGGATTGGGCCGACTGGCTCAAGGGCCATGCCGGTGAGTTGGTGGCCGCACCCAAGGGCTACGGCAACCGCACATACAAGGCCATCGAGCCGGCCCCAGGCCGCTACGTCAAGGTCAAGGCCAAGGTCTGAGCTTTCAACCCTTTCATTTCAACCGCAACAGGAGAGCACACATGCAAGAAATCGTCATCGTCGCCGCAGCCCGCACCGCCGTGGGCAAGTTTGGCGGCAGTCTGGCCAAGGTATCGGCGCCCGAACTCGGGGCCGCCGTGATCAAGGGCTTGTTGCAGCGCACCGGCTTGGCACCGGAGCAGGTGGGTGAAGTGATCCTGGGCCAGGTGCTGGCTGCAGGCTCGGGGCAAAACCCGGCGCGCCAGGCCATGATCAAAGCCGGTCTGGCCAAAGAAACCCCGGCCATGACCATCAACGCCGTGTGTGGCTCGGGCCTGAAGGCGGTCATGCTGGCGGCGCAAGCCATTGCCACCGGCGACAGCGAGATCGTCATCGCCGGCGGCCAGGAAAACATGAGCGCCAGCCCGCACCTGCTGCCTGCCAGCCGCGACGGCCAGCGCATGGGCGACTGGAAGCTGGTCGACTCCATGATCGTCGATGGCCTGTGGGACGTGTACAACCAGTACCACATGGGCATCACGGCCGAAAACGTGGCCAAGGCGCACGGCATCACGCGCGACATGCAAGACGCCCTGGCCGCTGGCAGCCAGCAAAAAGCCGCTGCTGCCCAAGACGCAGGCAAGTTCAAAGACGAAATCGTGCCGGTGCTGATTCCGCAGAAAAAAGGCGATGCGCTGGTGTTTGAGAGCGACGAATACCTGAATCGCAAGAGCAACCTCGAAGCCCTCAGCGGCCTGCGCCCGGCTTTCGACAAGGCCGGCACCGTGACGGCGGGCAACGCCTCGGGCATCAACGATGGCGCCGCTGCGGTGCTGGTGATGTCGGCGGCCAAGGCGGCCGCGCTGGGCTTGAATCCGCTGGCCACCATCCGCAGCTACGCCACCACCGGGCTGGACCCGTCTGTGATGGGCATGGGGCCGGTGTCGGCCTCGCAAAAAGCGCTGGCACGCGCCGGCTGGAGCGTGGGCGAGGTCGATTTGTTCGAGCTCAACGAGGCTTTTGCGGCGCAAGCCTGCGCGGTCAACGTCGGGCTTGGGGTGGACCCGGCCAAGGTCAACGTCAATGGCGGCGCGATCGCCATCGGGCACCCGATCGGGGCCTCGGGCTGCCGCGTGCTCGTCACCCTGCTGCACGAAATGCAGCGCCGCGATGCCAAAAAAGGCCTGGCCGCGCTGTGCATCGGCGGCGGCATGGGCGTGGCGCTCACGCTCGAGCGCAACTGATACGCATTTTTTCACCACTCACACAGAGGAGACTCCTATGAATCAAAAAGTCGCATACGTCACCGGCGGCATGGGCGGCATCGGCACCGCGATCTGCCAGCGCTTGGCCAAGGGGGGCTTCAAGGTCATCGCCGGCTGCGGCCCCACGCGCGACCACCAAAAGTGGATCGACGAGCAAGCCGCGCTGGGCTACACCTTTTACGCCAGCGTGGGCAATGTGGGCGAGTGGGACTCCACCGTCGAGGCCTTCACCAAGGCCAAAGCCGAGCACGGCCCGATCGACGTGCTGGTCAACAACGCCGGCATCACGCGCGACCGCATGTTCCTGAAAATGAGCAAGGAAGACTGGGATGCGGTGATCACCACCAACCTCACCTCCATGTTCAACGTCACCAAGCAGGTGGTGCCCGATATGGTTGAGCGCGGCTGGGGCCGCATCATCCAGATTTCCTCGGTCAATGGTGAGAAGGGCCAGGCCGGGCAGACCAACTACTCGGCCGCCAAGGCCGGGATGCACGGCTTCACCATGGCGCTGGCGCAAGAAGTGGCGGCCAAGGGGGTGACGGTCAACACCGTGAGCCCAGGCTACATCGGCACCGACATGGTGCGTGCCATCCGCCCCGATGTGCTGGAAAAAATCGTCGCCACCATTCCGGTCAAGCGCCTGGGTACGCCGGACGAGATCGGCTCCATCGTCACCTGGCTGGCGGGTGACGATTCGGGCTTTACCACCGGGGCCGACTTCTCCTGCAACGGCGGCTTGCACATGGGGTGAGGCCGGGTTTGCGGTAGCGGCACTTTGAGGCCGGGCCGCAGGCTTGGGGTTTTTTCAGGCTGCCGCGCAGTGCTCGGCAGCCTGCAAGCCGCTGCGCACCGCCGCCTCCAGCGTGGCCGGGTAGGGCCCGTGCAGGTAGTCGCCCGCCGCCCACAGGCCGGGGGCGATGGCCGCGCTTGGGCGCTGCAAGCCGGGGGTGCAGGCAAAGGTGGCGCGTTTTTCGATCACCGTTTGCCGCACCCGCTCGCCGTGCAGGCCCAGCGCCTGCCGGGCTTGGTCCAGCACGGCGGCTTGTAGCGTGGCTTTGTCGGTGCCGCAGGCGCTGGCCACCAGGGCCAGTTCGGCCCATGCGCCGCCGGTTTCGGCTGGTGTGGCGGTGGCGCGGCCCGCTTGCAACCAGTCGCGCCTAAAGGCGAACTGCGCCGGTGCGGTGCTGCCGCTGCTGCGCAGCGCCAGCATGGGGTGCGCGCTCGGCCAGGGCTGGCGCAGCCAACCGGCCACATACACGGTGCCGATGGCGGTGTGCTGCAAGGCGGCTGCTTGCGCGATCCACTGCGCTGGGGCCTCGGGCAGGGTGCGCAGCAGGCGCGCGGCTTCGGTGGCCGGGCAGGCCAAAATCACGCGGTCGGCTTCGTATGCGGCGCTTGCGCTGTGCAGCCGCCAGGCTCCGTGCGCGCTGCGCTCTAGGCCCAAGGCGCGCTGGCCCAGGTGCAGTTCGGCCCCTTGGTGCGTGAGCCAGCGCAGCGCCGCCAGTGGCAGCATATCGCCCAAGCAGGTGCGCGGCAGCAGCAGTTGCGAAGCGCGCCAGGGCGGGTGCCCGGCCCCGAGCAGGGCGTCGCGCAGCACGGTCAGAAACACCTGGGCGCTGGCTTGCTGCGCCGGGGTGTTGAGGGCGGCCACGCACAGCGGTTCGATCAAATCTTGCCACACGCGCTGCGGCAGGCCGGCGCAGAGGCTGGCCACGCTCTCGCTGGGGGCGCAAGCAAAGCCTTGGCGGCGCCAGCGCACCGCCGCCGCCAGCAAAGCGGCCCGGTCGCGCCCGCTCCAGCCGCGCGCGCAGGCAATCGCCGCCACGGTGTCGAGCGGGGCGGGCCAGCGCTGCGCCCAGTCTGGGGTGGCCAGCCCGCTGCCGTCGGAAAAGCGCAAATCCAGCGGCATGGCGTGCAAATGGTCGGGCAGGTGCAGCCCCAGGCGCTGCATCAGGCCCAGGGTCTGGGTGTAGGCGCCGATCAAAATATGCTGGCCGTTATCGAGCGGCATAGTCTGAGCGGAGTGCAGCCCTTGTGCGCCGAGAAAGCCGTGAGCCTGGCCCGGCGCGCCATCTGTGGCGTTGCGCAGGCCAGCAGCCGCAGCATCAGCAGAATCAGACGCCGCTTCCAGCGCGCGCGCGCGCCCGCCCCAAACCCGCGCCGCCTCCAGCAGCGTGACGCGGCAGCCGCGCTCGCTGGCGCGCACCGCCGCCGCCAGCCCGGCCCAGCCGCCACCGACGATCAAAACCCGCTGCTTCACGGCCTGCGCCCCTGGGGGCTGCACGCGCCCGGCCTCACAGCCGCCCCAGCGCTTGCACCTTCCAGGCCAGCCAGAACTTGCGCAGCGGCGTCAGGCGCACGCGCTGCGTGAGCACCTGCAGCGGGTCGGTGGCGATTTTGTGCAGCAGCGTGCGGTAGATGCTGGCCATCATCAGCCCCGGTTTTTGGGCGCGCCGGTCGGCCGCGGGCAGCAGCGCCAGCGCCTCGTCATAAACGCCCAGCGCGCGCTCGATTTGAAAGCGCAGCAGCACCTGAAAGCGCGGCTCGAAACCGGGCTCGGCCCCTAGGCCGCGCTTGAGCAGCTCGTGCGCCTTCACCTCGAAGCGCTGCAATTCGTTGACGGGCAGGTAGATGCGCCCGCGCAGCGCGTCTTCGCCCACGTCGCGGATGATGTTGGTCAGTTGCAGCGCCAGCCCGAGCCGGTGCGCGTAGGCGGTGGTTTGGGCCTCATGCTGGCCAAAAATGCGCGCCGCCACCTCGCCTACCACCCCGGCTACCAAGTGGCAATAGCGCTGCAGGCCGGGGTAATCGAGGTAGCGCGACTGCTCCAAATCCATTTGGCAGCCGTCTATGATTTGCAGCAGGTGCTCGGCCTCGATGCCGTATGCGGCCAATTGCGGTTGCAGTGCCTGCAAGGCCGGGTGTTCCGGTGCGCCGTGGCGCGCATCGAAGCAGCGCGCCACCTGCAGCCGCCACCAGTGCAGCTTGAGCTGCGCCACCGAGGGGTCGCGGGCCTCATCGACCACATCGTCGATCTCACGGCAATAGGCGTAAAAGGCGGTGATGGCGGCGCGCCGGGGCGGCGGCAAAAACAAAAAGGCGTAGTAAAAGCTGCTGCCAGAGGCGGCGGCTTTTTGCTGGGCGTAGGCTTGGGGGGTCATGTTTTGTTGGCTGGCTGGCGGAATCGGGCGCAGCACTTTAGGGCGCAGGCGCTGCCGCACCGCTGCGGCTCAAGGGCGAGTAGCGCATGAAGGCGTGGTAGAGCAAGGGCACCACGAACAGCGTGAGCACGGTCGAAACCGCCAAGCCATAAACGATGCTGGCCGCCACCGGCCCCCACAGCAGGCTCTCGCCGCCCAGGCCAAAGGCGAGCGAGGCCAGCCCGCCGATGGTGGTGCTGCTGGTGATGATGACCGGCACCACGCGCCGGCGCGCTGCGTACAGCGTGGCGTGCAGCACGCTCATGCCCGCGCGCAGGCGCTCGTTGGCGGCGTCGATCAGCACGATGGCCGAGTTGACCGCAATTCCGCCCAGCGCAATCACCCCGTACAGGGTGTAGAGCGAAAGCGGGTTGCCGCTAATGGCCAGCCCGAAAGCCACCCCGGCAAAGGCCAGTGGCACCGCCACCAGCACCATCAGCGGCTGGAAGTAGCTGCGAAACTGGGCTGCCAGAATCAGGTAGATCAGCCCGATGCCAAACAGGAACAGCACCCCCATCGCGTCCAGGCTTTCTTCGATGTCTTCGAGCTCGCCGGTGAAATCGAGGTCGATGCCGGGGTGTTGGGCGCGAATGCGCTCCCAGCCCGCTTGCACCAGCAGGTTGGCTTCGCGGGTGTCGGTGAGCTCGCGGTCGAGGTTGGCTTGCACGGTCACGGTGCGGCGCAGGTTGTAGTGCCGTATGGCCCCGCGCCCCGGCTGCACCTGCACCTCGACCAAGGTGCCCAGGCGCGCGATCTGCCCATTGGGCAGCGCCACCGGTTCGTTGAGCAGCTCGGCCGGGTCTTGGCGCAGGCCCAGCGCCGAGCTGCTGCGCACCTTGAGCTCGATGCGGTCGCCCCCGACGCGGGTGAAGGCCACCGTTTCGCCATCCACCGCCAGCCGCACCAGCCGCGTGGCCTGCTGCGCACTGAGCCCGAGCTCGCGCAGGGTGTCGTGGCGCAGGCTCAGTTGCAGCAGCGGGCGGCCGGGCAGGTTGTCGTCCTTCACGTCTTTGGTGCCGGGAATGGCGCGCACCAGCTCCTTGATGGCCTCGGCGGCAAGCTGAATCTGGTCGAAATCGTCGCCGCGCACGCGGATGTTGATCGGCATGCCCGTGGGCGGGCCGCCGGTGAAGATGAAGAAGCTCTTGTCGCCCGGCGTGTCCAGGGCCTCGATGTCGGCGCGCATGGCATCGACCACCTCCTGCACCTCGCGCGCATCGCCCGTGCGCGGATTGAGCGAGACGAAAATCTGGCCGAAGTTGTCGCCATAAACCGGTTCGGCCTCGGTGAACATGAGCCCGGCGGTGCTCGACACCGAGCGCGCCTCGTGCCCCGCATCGGCTGGCCCCACGCCTTGCAGGCGCGCGCGCACCGCCTGCTCGACCGTCTCGGTGGCCGCCAGCGTCTGCTCCAACGTGGCGTTGGCGGGCATGTTCACGTTCACGTAGAAGGCGCGGATCGGGTCGAAAGCAAAGAATTGCACCCGCACCACCCCAGTCGCGTACAGGGCCACGGCCAGCCCGATGATGGCCAGCGCCAGCGCCGAAAAGCGCTTGGGGCGGCGCAGCACAAAGGCCAGCCACTGCGCATAACGCAGCCGGATGCCGCGGTTGAAGGCGTTGCGCCAGCGCTGCATGCGCGACGGCGCACGCTCCAAGCGCGCCCCCACCAGTTGCACGTGCACCGGCAGCATCCAGAACGCCTCGATGAGCGAGATCGCCAGCGCCAGCGTGACCACAAAGGGGATGATGAACATGAAGTCGCCCACGATGCCGGGCAGCAGCATCAGCGGCATGAAGGCGGCCATGGTGGTGGCCACCGAAGCCAGCACCGGTTTCCAGACTTCGGCTATGCCATCTAGGCTGGCTTGCAGCGCCTTTTGGCCGCGCTCGATGCGGTAATAAATCGATTCGGCCACCACCACCGCGTCATCGACCAGCATCCCGAGCGCGATCACCACCCCCAGCAGCACCGAGATGTTGAGCGTGTAGCCCAGCGGCGCCAGCAGGGCGAAGGTGCCCATGAGCGAAAACGGAATGCCCAGCGCCACCAGCGCGCCGATGCGCGAACCCAAGAACAGCCAGCACACCGCCAGCACCAGCAACATGCCATACAGGGCATTGGTCTGCATGATGCCGATGGCTTCGCGCGTGGGCACGGTTTGGTCGTCGCTCAGCTCCAGCCGCAGGCCGCTGAGCGCCAGCGTGGGGTTTTGCGCCTCGATGTAGGCCCCCACGCGCTCGACCAGTTCCAGCGTGTTGGTGCCCGCGGTTTTGGTAAAGGGCAAGGAGATGGCCGGCTGGCCGTTGACCGACGCCAGTTGCGAGGCCAAGGCGCGGTCGCGCTCGATGCGCGCCACGTCGCCCAAGCGCGCCGAAGCGCCGGGCCGGGACGCTGACAGCACCGGCAGGCTGGCAAGCTGCGCCGGGTCCAGCAGCACCCCGCGCACGCTCACCGACCAGGCACCGTCTTCGGTTTTGAGGGTGCCCGCGGAGCTGTCGCGCCACCACAGGCGCAGGGTGTCGGCCACGTCGGTGGCGGTGAGTCCGAGAGCGGCCAGTGCCACCGGGTCGGGGCTGACGCGCAGCACCGGGTCGCGCAGCCCCGAGGCAAAGACCTGGTCGATGCCCGTGATGCGCTCCATGTCGTCTTGGATGCGGCGGCCGTTGAGGCGCAGCGTTTCGTCGTTGGCCAAGCCGATGAGTTGCACGGTGGCGGTCGGGAAGCCGCTGGAGGAGGTGATCTCCATCACGCGCGGGTCGTTGGCCTCGGGCGGCAGCTCGGCGGTGGCGGCGTTTTGAATCTCGCGCCGCAAATCGTTCATGCGCTGGCTGAATACGCGCGGGCTGATCTCGTGAAAGCGCACCAAAATGCTGGAGACGGTTTCGCGCGAGGTCGAGGTGACAAAGCGCACATCGGCCACGCCGGCAATGGCGTCTTCGAGCGGATTGGTGACGAGCTGCTCGATGTCCTCGGCGCTGGCGCCGGGCAAGGTGGCGGTGATGGTGACCCAGTTGAAGTTGATCTCCGGGTCTTGCTCGCGCGGCATGGACAGGTAGCTGAGCAGGCCCATCAAAATCACCACCACGAAGGCGATGTTGGCCAGCGGGTGGTTGGTGAGCAAGGAGCGCAGAAAATTCATGACGGGTCTGCGCGTTTTAATTGAGGGCCTGGCCGTGGCTCAGCGCGGCCTGCCCGCGCACCACCACCAGGGTTGCGGGTGGCAGGTCGGTGGGGGCGGCGCGTCCTTCTTGCGCCCTGGGCAGGGCGACGAAACGCGCCTGCTGGCCTTGGCGCACAAAAATGCCGAGCTCGCTGCCCCGGCGCACCAGCAGCGCAGCCGGAATGTGGGGCTGCGGGTCGCGCCAGCGCAGCACCCCGCTGCTGCCAGGCGGGGCGCTGGCTGCGGCGGCATCGGCAACGGCCTGGGGCCAGCCTAGGCGCACGGCGTGGGCGCGGTTGGCGGTTTGCACGGTGGGGCTGGCGCGCAGCAGGCGCAGATCCAGCAGCTCCTGGCTGCCCTGGGGCTGGAACTGCCACGCTGTGGCGCGCCGCAGCCCTTGCAACTCGGCTGGCGGCACATGGGCTTGCAGCTCGGTGGCCCCGCTTTCTGCCAGCAGGTACAGCGGCGCACCGGGGGCTACCGCTTCGCCCACTTGCGCCATGCGCTGCACCACGGTGCCGGCAAAGGGGGCCAGCACGCGGGTGCGCTCCAGTTGGCGCCGGGCGCTGCGCAACTGCGCTTCGGCGCTGGCCAGGTCGGCCTGCTGCAGCGTGACCTCGGTTTCGCGCTGCGTAAGGGCTTCTTTGGAGAAAAAGCCCTGCGCCACCAAGTCGCGGGCGCGCTGCAACTGCGTCAGGCCCAGTTGCAGCCGGGCCATGGCGGCATCGCGCCCGGCCTGCGCGCGCTGCAGCGCCAGTTCGTGGTCGGTCGGGTCGATTTGCACCAGCAGCTCGCCACGGCGCACCGTGGCCCCCACATCGGCAGTCCAGCGCTGCACCGTGCCGGCCACTTCGGCGCTCAGGCGCGACTCGTTGCGCGCCAGCACGGTGGCAGCGGCGCTGCGCTCGGGCTGCAGCCACACGCTGTCTAGGCGCGCGGTTTGCACGCTGGCGGCGGGGCTTGCACCGGGGGCGGTGGCCGTCCCGGGTGCAGCGGGTGCATTCGGGGTGGTGGTTTGGGCCGGTGGGGCGTTGCCTGCGGCTTGGGTGGCCTGGGCCCAGGCAGGGGAGGCGCACAGCAGGCCAGCCAAGGCGGCAGCAAAGGCGAAGGCTAGCACAGGCACCCGCTTAGGCCCAGCGGCCAGTTGGGCGGGCACGACATGGCTGGAGAATGCGGAGGGGGAGGCGGCTGCCATCGGGTGTGGGAGGCGGATCATGGGGTGGTTTCCTGATGGGGCACAGAAGGCAAGGGCAGCGCAGCCGCAGGCGGCCAGAGTGCGCGCCAGAGCAGCAGCGGGGCGTCGCGGGCGTGCAAGCGCGGGCGCTGGCACCAAGTGCGGCCGTTCAATGCCTCGATTTTGTCCAAAATGCGCAAGCCCCCCTGCACCACCAGCCGCAATTCCCAGCCCACGCGGACGGGCAAGCGCCACGCCAGTGGAGCCCCCTGGAGCATCAGAGCGCGGGCCTGGGCACAGAGTTCCAGCAGCATGGCCTGGGCCGGTGGGTGCTCGGTGGCTTCGGATTGCAGGCTGGCCAATGCCACGCCGTGGCGCTGCAAGGCCGAAAGCGGCAGGTAGTGGCGCTGGCGCGGCAGATCCAGGCTCAAATCCTGCCAGAAGTTGATCAGTTGCAGCGCGCTGCAAATGGCGTCGCTTTGGCGCAGCGAGGGCTCATCGCGCACACCATACAGGTGCAGCAGCAAGCGCCCGATCGGGTTGGCCGATCGGCTGCAGTAGTCCAGCAACTCGGTCAAATCGGCATAAGGCACGCCGCTGGCCGTGCGCTGCACGTCTTGCTCAAAAGCGTCGAGCAGGTGCAGCAGCGGCTCCAGCGGCAGCTTCCAAGCGCGCACCTGCTGCGCCAGCGGCTGCATGATCTGCGGCCAGCGCGGGGCGGCGGCTTGGGTCGGGGCGGGGCGGGTGGATGTGGATGTGCAAGGGGGTGCGGCTGCCGCCAAGAATTCGGCGCGGTAGGCTTGGAGATCGAGCAGGCGCTGCACCGGGCTGGCACTGCCTTCGTCGGCCATGTCGTCGGCGCAGCGCGCGTAGGCGTAGATGGCCCGCACCGGCTCGCGCAAAGCAGGCGGGCACAACCAAGACGCTACCGGAAAATTCTCGTAGTGCGCCACACCTTGAGCGGGGTTTACCATTGGATGCATTATGCCGTGGTGGTCGAGCGGAGGGCTGCGCGCTTCAGACTGGTATGAATCGATGCATATATTTGCCATGCATGTGCAAAAAACGTTAAAAATCATTTTTTTGAGTAGCAGAGCAAGCCGACAAGTGCGATGTGCAGGCTGCTATACTGATACCAAGTAGAGACTAATCAAGGGACTGGGCATGTGGGCGTTTGGTGACACGACAGTGTGGGATGGGCTTGAAGACGGTTTCAAGCTGCGCGGCTTTGGTGGCATGCCCATGGCCTCGGTTCCGGTTTCCTTGCCGCTGCAGCGCCTCTTTGCATTGCGCACACACCCGCCTGTAGCAGGCTGTACGCTGGATAAGCCCGGTGCGCTTTTTCCGGCAGAGTTTGGCTACTGCCCCGAGTGCGGCACGGCTTTGTTAGAGCCTACAGAGGCTGCACCAGAACCTTGGATTCCACCGTATGGCCCCGGTGATGGCTCTAAGCTCATCAAGCACCGTCTCGGCCAGCAAAGCGACTTGCAAGCGGGTTCAGGCGAGCAGGTGGCCTTGCCATTTCAGTCGGCTCAACTGCGTTTTTTGGTAGCCAAAATGGGTGGAAAGCAGCGGCAGTTGCTGGCGCTAGACCCAGAAAGCAGAAGAATTGCGGTATTCAATCCCCAAGCCAAGGGGCAGTGGCACGAAATCCGCAGCGATTTGCAAGCCACTCATTTGCCAGACTGGGCCTGGACAGTCGCACTCGATCACACAGAGAACTGTTTGGCAGTGGTTGATCGCAGCGGCTTGCTCTGGCTAAAGCCAGACTGGAACAGCAGCAAACTGCAAACCCTGCATCGAATCGAGGGTCGCGCACTCGCAGGCCCCGGCACCTTAAGCGAAGCATCAGGCAAGGCAGTGGATGCCAGCGATGTCATCTGCGTGCCTATGCGCAAAAGCAGCGCAACCGGGGCCAGCATCGATGTGTTGTGTTGGTGGTGCGGCACGGCAGCACCTGGCAGCCCAAGCCAAGGATGGGCAGAAGCGCCTCTGCCAGATGTGCCGCACGATGAAGAATTTGGCCAGCCCATGCGCACAGGTAAGCGCTCCATGTGCTGGCCAGGTCGCAAAGGTGTGTTGCGGGTTGAGCTCTCACACAGCAAAGAGCCACTAGCCAGTTGGGATGCCTGGAAAAAAGAAGCGGGTGATGAGTCGGTTACGGGTTTGCCCGAGCTGGGCCCGGCCTGGCAAGACGGCAGAAGGCGGCTATTGCAGCAGTGCAAACATGAGAAAAAAACAGTCAAAGGCACAGATACCTCGATCCGCCTGCACAGCATAGATGCAATGGCCATGCAGGACTGCATCAATATGCCCTACGGAGAGGTGCTAAGCAGTGGCAAGGCCGCATTTAGCCAATTGCACAACCACTGGTTACAACCAGACGAATATCGAGATACCGACATGGAAGCGAACGATATCCGCATCCCAATATTGCAATTTAGCCAGCAAGAGGGCAGACCAGGCTTGGTACTTACCGCCCACATAAAAACCAAACCCAGAGATACCAGGGCTTTTTCAGCAATTATGGCAGGCGCCAGCAAAACCAGCAGCAGGGCTGGCAACGCCAGTTTTCAGCTTGAGATCAGCGATGCCAACACCGGTCCGCAATGGCTTGCTGTGCAGGGCACCGACACATGGGAAACCAACGCAAGCGCCCTCACGGCGACCGAAGCGGTGATCTACGATAATCATCTCTGGGTGTTCATTCCAGACGAAAAGATGCAAATTTTGCGCTGGCCTATCGCACTGGGTGCTACAAATTCAAACGGCTAAAACCATGACCACGCAATATTTCCTGCGTTGCACTTGCCTGCTGCTGTGCCTGTGGTGGGTCGGCGCAGCTTGGTCGCAAACGCCCATGCGCCAGGTATTGCTGGTGCAAAACTCGGGCTGGATGCTGCCGTTTTACGAAGACCCAGAAAACCGTTTTCGTACCGCAGTCACCGATTTTGCTGGTCGCGTCACACCATTTGCCAGCGAGGTATTGATCGCCTCCTTCAACCAGTCTGTAGGCAGCAACCGCTCGCCGCTGTTGCACCACCGCGGCAATAACCCAGCAGAGTTTGCTCAAGTGATCAACAGCCTCCAGGTGGCGCGCATACCGGGATCACGGGCCTATGCCGACACCGATTTCCAAGAAGCCTTGGTTGCTGCCATCACAGAATTTACACCCGGCCAGCCAGCCATCATCTGGATCATTACCAACAACCGCAACAGCCCCAACAACAGCCCCGAGACGATACGCAAAAACCGGGAGTTTTATGAGTTCCTGCAACAGACGGCAGAGGTGAGCCGAATTATCGCATTTCCCATGAGCCTGCCGGTCGTCAGCCGTGGCCGCAGTGGGTATTCTGCCAACGGTTTGATGATTTATGGCATCGCCTACGGTGAAGCCGCTGCACAGGCGCTGCAGCACATGCTGGCTTCGGGCCGGGTTTTTGGTGCGGCCAATGTGGCGCGCCTCAAACCACTCGATGCCGAGGCTTTGACATTTGTACCCACATCCGTTGCCAACCCCGATGTGCAGGTGCAATTATCCAGCCACGATCAAAAAACCCTGATACTCACTTTCCCTGCCAGATCACGGCCCGATACCGCGTTGCTCAAGGGCCGTTTTCGCAACGACTTTTACCCTTTTGACATCCGCAGTGCGCAACTGCAGCTCAATACCCTGGGCTTCGAGCGGGGTGGCGTCAACCGCTTGCAGGCGGAACTGCGGCATTCCGGGCAACTGGCCATCCGCGCCGGTGCAGCCACAGAAGAGTTGGAAATCGCTTTGCATATCCCACCATTGCCATCGATGTTTGCCCCAGAAGTCATATTCGGTGGCGGACACAGTGTGGCTGGGGTGCTGGAATTTAGGCTGCAGCAGCAAGAACTGGTAATCAACCCAGACTTTGTCGCCAGCATGAATCAACTCTTTCCACGCGATCCGCTGCCAGACTTGTTTGTGCCTGGCCATGCAGCTTCTGCATCGGTAACGCAGCAGCCATTGATCATTCGGGTTGAGTATCCCTTTTGGCCGTTGCTGGTGGTGGCCGCTTCGGCCCTGGCATTGCTGGCCGCACTGCTGGTGCTGTTGCTGTTGCTTGCGAGGCGCGGCAGCTACAGGGTAGAGGTGGACGGCCACAGCCAACAGTACGCCATGCGTGCCTTTTCAAGCCTCGCGCTGTGCAACAGCAGGGGCGAGCGAGTAGGCACCTTGCAGCGCAAGCTGGGGCAGCCTACTGCCGTGCTGAGTGATAAGTTCAAAGGATTGCGTGTGTCAATTCGCTAAGGTCAAGATCAAGTCAACATCAATGCAAAGGAAAAAACTGTGATTAGCGCCAACCTGCCTCCCATCACCCCACCCGCCATGCCGGCACCAGGCCCGGGCGGCGTAGAAACCATCATCCCGCTGGTCACAGAAGTGGCTGATGCCCTGGCCCCCACGACCAAAGACATTGGTATTGGGTTGGGGGTGCTGGCGTTTTTAACGGTGCTGATATTTTTGGTGCGCCATGCTTTTGTGAATTGGCTGGTAAAAGAGCACAAAAGATCACCCAACAGCGCCGGCATGGCCGGGTGGGGTTTGTTTGGGTTCCTGTTTTTTGGTGCCAGTATTCTTGCATTGTTTTTAATTAGTGCGTCATTGCTCAAAATAGCATTTATCGCGCCATTGGCAGGGTTGTCACTGGCTTGCTTGGTATTTTGTATCGCTGCGGCACGCAAGCGTTGAATTCTTGTCAAAATCAAATTGGAGTCTGCCATGTCGGAAACCGCCAAGCCTCTGGCCAGTGAGCAATCCAAAGAAAAGTATATTGATAAAGTTATCCCCACGCTCTACATCGGAGTTGGGGGAACAGGCGCCGAAGTGCTTTTCAAACTGCGCCGCAAAATTTTAAGCCAAGTTTGGACTGGCGGCGCAGAAGCCACGCGGCTTGAGTCTTTGAGTGAGTTCCCTTTCGCGGAGTTCATACATATCGATCTGGATTCTAGTACGGTGGTGGAAACCGGCAAATCCAGCCGCGACCCGCTGCAGGCGCAGGTGGCTTTCAAAGCCAACGAAAGCTATGTTAAAAAATTGGACTTGGGTAAATACATAGGGTCGGATGAAAAGCTGCGCTCATTTCCACTGGTTGAAGAGTGGTTTCCGCTTACGCCTCAAAAAATTCAGGCGCTGAACATCAACCCTGAAAAGGGAGCAGGCCAAATTCGGTCTATATCGCGTCTTTATTTCTTTGACCGCTACCAGGATATCAAATCAGCTATAGATCTGGCCCTCTCCAATCTGCGCAACAGCGTCAACAACACAGATAAACACAAGCGCCTTGGCTTGACGCTAGAGGCGGGAGCGCTGCGCGTGGTGGTCGTGGCATCCACAGCCGGCGGTACCGGTTCAGGTGGTTTTATTGACATAGGCTACTTGAGTAAAATTTTGCTTGATAAATGTGGAGCAGACAGCAAGAGCGTACAAACCGTACTGATGCTGCCTACGGGTTTTAGAGGTGCCAATGCCGGGCGCACCCAGGCCAATACCTACGCAGCCTTGATGGAGCTTGAAACGTGTATGCGCGGAGGCGGCTCGCATGTAGCCAAGTGGAGTGAAAGCGATCCATCCAATGCCATGCCCACGTATCCCTATGATGATATTTATTTGCTGGATACAGAAAACGTAGCATACGCCAAGACGGATAGTCCGAATGACTGCTTTCAAATGGTGGCAGATATTTTGTTTGAGGATTTCTCTACCGCCGAATTTTCCAACAAAAAGCGCTCAATTTCAGTAAATCAAAACCAGCATAAAAGCCTGCCCTTCGCCAGTAGGGTTGATCCAAGCAAATATGGCAAGCTTAAATTAACCTATAACCGATCCTACTCTGCTTTCGGTCAGGCCATACTCGATACCCAGTTGCAGCAAAAACAAAGCAGCGTGGTTGAGCGCCAGGTAGTCAGAATGCTGGGGGTGTTTTTTGGCGTGAGCGCGGAGCAGGGTGCGACCAACGTGGCGCAGCCCACTGAAGGCGACAGAGACGAGATGCTGGAGCGCTTGCATCTCAAGTGGTCGAATGAGGTGATTGATTATGATTTTTCCTTGGCAGGAGGGAAATTCAAGCAAGGTGATGAAATTTCAATAGCCACCTTGGTGACAGAGTTGCTGCGGGTCGATGGCCGCTTGCGATTGGATGACATCAAGGCCGGAATTGAAAGAAACTTTGATGCCGTAAAAAATGCAGGCAACTACAAAGAGTGGCCAGTCAAGCTGCAGGATCTGCTCAAGCAAATTCGCCGCGACACCATCAAGGGCATAGACTCTGGCTCAGGCTTGCATGAAGACGGCATCCAACGACGCCGGATAGAGTTGCGCAAAGACTTGATGTCGGAGCAGCCCGAGACGGGCTTGAACCGTGCCCTGTGGGCCTTGGTTGACAACAAAGAAAAAGGCGGTTTGGACTTCACCATCGAGCTCATCCACTTGATGAAAGACCGGATGGAAAATGCCGAAACCGGGCTGGCTAAAATGCTGGACGAAGCCGCCAGACGTTTTGCCGATCTCTCGGGCCTTGTCATCAATGATGAAGTTACCAATCTGAAGGAGCACCTGGAGCAAGCCGTAGGAAAATTATTCGGCGCTCGCTCCCAATCCGAAGCCAAATGGCAGCAACTGGCTGAGGCAGTTAAATTGTTTGTCTATGCGCACCTGATGTCGGTGGCTTGCCGCGAGGCCGCTATTTTGGTGCGAGAGCTCTCGCAAGACCTTGGACGCAAGACCGGCACAGATGCTGCAGGTGAGCCGATTTGGTCTGGCTTCATTGGTGACCTGGAGCGTGGCAGACAAAATGTCCGCGCTTTGATGCACAGTTCATGGAATCGCATCGAGTCCAACATCGAAGCCATGAAGCAATCGCATGCCATGTTTCAGGTGTTGCCAGCACCAGAGAGTTTGCTCGATGAACTAAAGGATCTGAAGGACGCTGATTTGCGTTCCTGGGCCGTAGAGGTATTTGAGAACCTGGGTGGGACTCGTGACCTTTATAAAATGATCGAAATCCCAGAGGGCGCGAGCGAGCTTTGCGCCAAGCTCCGCAACCAGGCCATGACTAAAATTGCGCAGCGTGAAGATCAAAACCCACTGGGCTTGGGGGTGAATCCGCTGTTCGCAGCCATGGATGCGCTACCACCAGGTGAGCGCAAAACCATGCTGGTGCAAACCATGCAGCGCGCCATGCCCTGGGCTGCCCTCAGGCTGGATGGATATTTGAAAGACGACAAGCCGGAAGAGCAGTATAAATGCTTGATTGGCGTGAAGAACCACTTGGAATTTAAGAGACGCTATGGCGATATTCTCCTTGCAGCCATACCACCTTCATCGAAAATGACGGCGACCCAGGTCGGATTTGTTGAAATCAGCGAGCCTGGGCGTTTGGTTTGCTATGTGGAATTGAGCGGGGTGCCGCTTCCTGCGCTTAGGTCCTTGCCTGATTGGCACGCTGCTTACAAGGTTGAAGACAAAAAAATTCCAGTTCATGTGCACAAGCTAGTCAGCAAGTTTGTGCATGTGATTGAAATGAACGAGGCTGAACTGGCTTCGCGCTACAGCGATTTTGAGCTGATGCTACAGGCTCTGGCTTTGTGCGATCTTGCTCGTTCACCCAGGCGCAACGAAAATGGTCGCTTGCGCATGAAGTTGAATGAGGGTGAGCGCAGTGTGGGCGATGAGCGGGTCATTCGACTCAATGGTTTTGAGCATGAGCACAGAGTGGCTTTGCAAGAAAAAGTAGAAAACTCTCTGTCTTTGCTGAAAAATCCGCAGCAGAAAGAGATGTGGTATCTGCTTATGCTTTATTACCTGGAGCGTGTGTACCCAATCTGGGAAAATACCAACGAAGACAACACCACACGCGTTGAGAAACATCTTCCTACCTTGGTTTGCGAAAATTTGCTTGCGGAGGCCCGTCAAGCCTTGATTCGATTGGGTAGAGCAGAGGCAGAAATTGATCAACTCAAGAAGAAATCTGCTGAACTCTTGCCTAGGTTTAGCGAGGAAATCCTGGGTTCTGAAGCCGATCCCTATCCGCACGAAGTGGGAGGGCCTGAAGGGGCCAAGCTGTTGCCCAAACGTGCGTTGAAGCTGGAGGTGTTTGATGATCACTGGTCGTATTCCAGCTTTCTAATGGCACAACCTGCGCAGGCCAGTCCGGTAGCGGGCGCTGTTTATGCGCAAAGTATGCCGCCAGTAGCAGCAACCTCCCCGCAAATGCCTCCGCCACTGGTTCCGCCTTCAACCTTGTGGCACTTGAATGTAAATGGCACCAATTATGGCCCATTCGCACTGGCTGTGCTCCAGACCATGATTCCTACTGGCCAGTTTGGCCCGCAAACCATGGTCTGGCGCGAAGGTTTGTCAGCTTGGTTGCCTGCTTGCACCATACCAGAGTTGGCGGTTCTTTTTGCTCCGCCACCGGTTCTGCCCACTATGCCCAGCGCTGCAATGCCACCGCCGATCTCGGTGTCTCCGCCGCCGATGCCTCCAGCTTCGAATTGATCTAATTTCTGGATGCAATAATGCACCACGCAACAAGTTCCAGCTTGGCATTCAGGGCAGTTGCTTTGTTGCTCGTTGTGCTATTGAGCGGTTGCTGGCAAGCGCGTGAGCCAGATCTGTCTGGAACATGGGAGAACGCTGAAGTCGGCTCTTTGCGTTTGACTCAAACCGATAATGTCCTGGTGGCTGAGCAAAAGGATCCGGTATTCGCAAATTTCTTTGGCCCCAATATGTTTGAGGGCAGAATTCAGGATGGTTTGATCACTGGCAGGGTGGCCACTGCCTTGCCTGTCAACTTAAAGGCGTTTTGTGGTCAAAATTGGGGCAGTTGGGCTCAGCTTGAACTGAGAATTGCTCCGGATGGCTTGAGTTTGGTTGGCCGCTGGTTGCGCACACACTCTCGCACTTCGGAACCGGGGTGCCCAACAATTTCTACCGAGTGGGTGGATGTGAGTCTGGTTCGTGGTCCGGGCGAGGTGCCGGTTGACCTCACTCCTTGGCCCATTTGGCTGGCCGCACTGGTTTTGCTGTTTGGTGCCGGCTTGGGTTTTGCCATGCGGCAAGCCTGGGTGAATTATCTGGTTGGGCCACAAAAGCGCTCCCCTAACCAAGCGGCAAACTCGGGTTGGTTGCTTTTTGCCAGTTTTGTGCTGGCTTCTGCATTGGCAGCAACGCCACTGCTGGGACCTGCCTTTGCCGCGCCTTTGGTCTGGATTGCGTTGCTGTTGCTGTCCCTGTTGTGCCTGGCACTGGCGCTTTTGCTCGGGTTGAGGCGCTAAGCCAACCTTATTTGGTACAAGAAACTGAGATATGAAACCGGACTCCGCTGCCCCTTCATTTGCTTCCGATTGCATTTCTTGCAAGTATCCCTTTCAAGGCATGGTGAAGTTTTGCCCTCACTGCGGCAAGGGGGTGGTGTTTACTCAACCTGCCCAAGAAGCCCAAGCCAAAGCGGCTCAAGAAGAAGCCCAAGCCAAAGCGGCTCAAGAAGAAGCCAACGCCAAAGCGGCTCAAGAAGAAGCCAACGCCAAAGCGGCTCAAGAAGAAGCCAATGCCAAAGCGGCTCAAGCCAAAGCAGCTCAAGAATCAGCCCAAGCCAAAGCGGCTTTAGAAGAAGCCCAAGCCAAAGCGGATCAAGAGAAACAAGCCCCGCCTGCGGAACCTGAAAAGCCAGTAAACCTGCATATTGCTCCCAAGCGGTCATCGCTTGCGCTTAAGTCTGCCCTGGTGCTCGTGGCGGCTGCTGCTGTGGGTGCCTTGGCTATCTTTATGTTCACTGGCAAGCCGGACGAATGCGAGTTGTATTTGCAACGGGCGGATTCCTTGCTGGCTGCTGGCAACCTTGCTGATGCCAAAACGGCTTCAACCAGTGCCATGAGCACCTGCACCGATGAAGCCGCCAAGCGCCGCGCTGCCTTGATCGAGGCCAATGTGGATCGCGCCCTTGCGGCACAAGCCACGTGTGAGCGCACCTTGCAAAGTGCGCAGCGTTTGCTGGCTGAACGCAGACTGCAAAGCGCTCGCACCGCAGTGGTGCAGGTTCGGGAGGTATGCCCTGGTCACGCTGAGCTGGGCCGTCTTGGGCATGAGATTGATGCCATGCTGGCGGATGCGACAGGTTTATCCCGGTCTGTTCGGAGCTCGATTGGAGAAGGAAATTTGCGTCAGGCAGAAAGCACGCTGGAGTCGCTCACCCGCACCGATCAGGAGTTTCCTGCTATTCCTGAGTTGAGGAGTTTGCTGCAATCGGCCATTTCACAGGCACAAGATCAGATTCCTGTCTTGCCCCCCCAGCCCTTGCCCATGCAACAAGCGACACCAGTCCCGGTTCCAGCCCAGCCGCGCGCCCAGCCTCCTGTTCCAGTGGCCCCTGCCGCTCCGGCAGCTCCTGTTGCTCCACCGCCTCCAGCAGCGCCAGCGCCTGCCAACCAAGAGCTGGTTCGATCTTTTCTGCGCGATGCCAGGCAAGCCATGAACCAAGGCCAGTACGATGCCGCGCTCGCTACTGCCAGAAATGCTTTGCTCATCGATTCAGGCAACGCCGAAGCACAAGCGCTGGTGCAGCAGATTCGCGCCCGGCAATTGGAGCACACGCGCAGAGAGACCCGAATTGAATGAGGTGCAGTTTTTCCGTGGATTTTCAACAGGCAAATTAAGGAGTTTGATCACATGAGACAGTCTTTCATGGCGCACAATGCGCTTCGCCTCACTGCCGCAGCCTGCGTTACCTTGTTCCTGGCTGGTTGTGCAACCCCGCCGGGCACCCCAGGCGCTGCCGCCAATCAAGACCCCTGCGACGTGGTGCAAACCGGCGTGACGGCCGCAATTGCGGGTGGTCTCATTGGAGCGCTCATAGGTGGGCGCGATGGGGCAGCCCAGGGTGCCGTGATAGGAGGTTTGGTCGCTACGGTGGCATGCGTCAGCATGAACGCACAGTCTAGGCAGGTGCGCACGGCCGCAGAAGTCGATCGCGAATTTGTGCGCAGAAACGGTGCGTTGCAGCGCACCCCTACGTTGGTTTCTTACACGCCTACGCTTGCTGCCAACTCGGTGCAACGCGGCCAACCTTTGCGCATGAACTCCACGATTCAATTGGCCAATGGCAGCGCCGAGCCAATCAGATCTGTGCGCGAGGAGTTGACTATTCTGGACCCGGAGGGCAATACCGTTCGGGTCTCTGGTCAGCGAGATGCGCGCGCTGCCAGCGCAGGTGAGTTTTCCAATACCTTCAATATCAACACGGCGCCGCCACCAGCGGCGCAGGGTTTTTATACCTTCCGCACCAATCTCTTTGTCAACGACCGCCAAATGGCTACGCGGGATCTGCGGGTACAAAAAGTTTGGAACGAGTCCGATCAGACCGTGCGCTTCGCGCTCGCGCAGTGAGTTCAGCGCATTTCTCAGGCCTGGGGTCACCTCAGGCTTGATTGGCGCAGGGCGCAAGCACTGAAGATCCGGGCCAGCACCGGTTTGTGTGACAACAGTCGCCCTTGAGGGTGGCCCCGAGCCGCGACGCCGTTCAGGCCCAGTCCCAAGGCGCCCGGTTCCTGAAGCCTTACAATCTCTGCTTTCCCGCGCTCAACCAAGGTCTGCCCTGGCTTGGGCGCGGTCAGGCGCGCGGGTGGCGAAATTGGTAGACGCACCAGGTTTAGGTCCTGACGCCCGTTAAGGGTGTGGGGGTTCGAGTCCCCCCCCGCGCACCACCTGAACGAATCCCCTCATCCCGAACATGGGCGCCAGCCTTGCGAGCTGGTGCCAGTACCCTTAGGAGTAAGTAGCATGGCAGTCACCGTCGAAACACTGGATAAGCTCGAGCGCAAGATCACGCTGGAGCTGTCGCTGGAGCAGATCACCCAAGAGGTGCAAACCCGCCTCAAGCGCATGCAGCGCCAGGTCAAGCTCGATGGGTTTCGGCCTGGCAAGGTGCCGCTGAGCGTGGTCTCCAAGCGCTACGGCGGTTCGGTGCACTACGAGGTGATGAACGACCAGTTGGGCCAGGCTTTCCAGTCGGCGGCCCAAGAGGCGCAGTTGCGCATCGCCGGCACCCCGACCATCAACGAAAAAGAGGGTGCGGCCGAAGGCGCGCTGGCTTTCGAGGCGGTGTTCGAGGTCTATCCGGAAGTGAAAATCGGCGACCTGAGCGCGGCTGCGATCGAAAAACTCAGCGCCACGGTCGATGACGCGGCAATCGAGCGCACGCTCGATATTTTGCGCAAGCAGCGCCGCACGTTTGTGGCCCGCGGCGCCGACGTGCTGGCGCAAGACGGCGACCAGGTGCGCATCGACTTCGAAGGCAAGATCGACGGCGAACCCTTCGAAGGCGGCAAAGCCGAGGGCTTCCAGTTCGTGCTCGGCGAAGGCCAGATGCTCAAGGAGTTCGAAGAAGCCGTGCGCGGCATGCGCGTGGGCGACTCCAAGACCTTCCCGCTCAACTTCCCGGCCGACTACCACGGCAAGGATGTGGCGGGCAAACAGGCCGATTTTCTGGTCACGCTGCAGCAGCTCGAAGCGGCGCAACTGCCCGAGGTCAACGACGAATTGGCCAGCAGCTTGGGTGTGGCAGGCGGCAACGTGGAGGCGCTGCGCGCCGACATCCGCAAAAACCTGGAGCGCGAAGTCAAGTTCCGCTTGCAGATGCGCAACAAAACCGCGGTGATGGATGCGCTGCTGGCGCAGTCCGAGCTCGATGTGCCCAAGTCCAGCGTGGCCTCCGAGGTCGAGCGCTTGGTCGAAGGTGCGCGCGCCAACCTGAAAGAGCGCGGCATCCCCGGTGCCGACCAGGCCCCGATCCCGCCCGAGCTGTTCCAAGCCCAGGCCGAGCGCCGTGTGCGCCTGGGGCTGGTGGTGGCCGAATTGGTCAACGCCAACCGCCTGCAGGCCACGCCGGAGCAGGTCGATGCCCACATCCAAGAGCTGGCCAGCTCCTACGAAAGCCCGGCCGACGTGGTGCGCTGGTACCAGAGCGACCGCCAGCGCCTGGCCGAAATCGAGGCGCTGGTGCTGGAAAACAACGTGACCGAGTACGTGCTCGCGCGCGCCCAGGTGAGCGACAAACCGATCGCTTTCGACGAACTGATGGGGCAAGGCTAAACCATGAGTGCATTGCACACACAAGCCTTGGGCATGGTGCCCATGGTGATCGAGCAGTCGGGCCGCGGCGAGCGCGCTTACGACATTTATTCGCGCCTGCTCAAGGAGCGGGTGGTGTTTCTGGTCGGTGAAGTCAACGACCACAGCGCCAACCTGGTGGTCGCGCAGTTGCTGTTCCTGGAGAGCGAAAACCCGGACAAGGACATCTCGTTCTACATCAACTCGCCCGGCGGCAGCGTGAGCGCGGGCATGTCGATTTTCGACACCATGAACTTCATCAAGCCCGAGGTTTCCACGCTGTGCGTGGGCATGGCCGCCAGCATGGGGGCTTTTCTGCTCTCTGCCGGGGCCAAGGGCAAGCGCTTTTCGCTGCCCAATTCGCGCGTCATGATCCACCAGCCACTGGGCGGCGCACGCGGCCAGGCCAGCGACATCGAAATCCACGCACGCGAAATTTTGCGCCTGCGCGCCGACCTGAACCGCATTTTGAGCGAACGCACCGGCCAACCGCTGGAGAAGGTCGAGCGCGACACCGAGCGCGACTACTTCATGTCGGCCAGCGAGGCCGCCGAGTACGGACTGGTGGACAAAGTCATAGACAAGCGCGCGGTGTGATTTCCCTAGGGGCCCTCAAGGCCTGCGCTGCAGCACAGGCTGCGAGGCGCTATGATGGTGTGAGAAGCCCTCTCCTTTGACGCAACGAGACCGTAACCAGGCGCACACTTTATGCCCGAAAGAAAAGGCCCCACCAGCCCGAAAAACTTGTACTGCTCGTTTTGTGGCAAAAGCCAGCACGAGGTCAAGAAGCTCATTTCCGGCCCCTCCGTGTTCATATGCGATGAGTGCATCACCTTGTGCGCCGACATCATGCGCGACGAGCTGCCTCAAGCCACCTTGGGCCAGGGCAGCCCCGGTGCCGATGCGCTCCCGACCCCGCTGCAGATCAAGCAACACCTGGACCAATACGTGATTGGGCAGGAGCCGGCCAAGAAAACCTTGTCGGTGGCGGTTTACAACCACTACAAGCGCCTGCGCCACCGCGACCGCTCGCGCAAAGACGAAGTCGAGCTGGCCAAGAGCAACATCTTGCTGATCGGCCCGACCGGATCGGGCAAAACGCTGCTGGCTGCGACCATGGCGCGCATGCTCAACGTCCCGTTTGTGATGGCCGACGCCACCACCCTGACCGAAGCCGGTTACGTGGGCGAAGACGTAGAAAACATCATCGCCAAGCTGCTGCAAACCTGCAATTACGACCCGGAAAAAGCGCAGCAAGGCATCGTTTATATCGACGAGATCGACAAGATCACGCGCAAATCCGAAAACCCCTCCATCACCCGCGACGTGTCGGGCGAGGGCGTGCAGCAGGCGCTGCTCAAGCTGATCGAGGGCACCATCGCCTCCGTGCCGCCCCAAGGCGGGCGCAAGCACCCGAACCAGGACATGCTGCAGGTCGATACCTCCAACATCCTGTTCATTTGCGGCGGGGCCTTTGCTGGCTTGGAAAAGGTCATCGAAGCGCGCACCGAAGGCGGCGGGATCGGGTTTGGCGCGTCGGTCAAGAGCAAGCAGCAGCGCAGCTTGAGCGATGTGTTTGCCGAAGTCGAACCCGATGACTTGGTGCGCTTTGGCCTCATTCCCGAACTGGTCGGGCGCCTGCCCGTGGTCACGGCGCTGGCCGAGCTGAGCGAAGAGGCGCTGATCGAGATCCTGACTGAACCCAAAAACGCCGTGGTCAAGCAGTTTGCCTTGCTGCTGCACATGGAAGGGGTGGAGCTCGAAGTGCGGCCGGGGGCGCTCAAGGCGATTGCGCGCAACGCCGTCAAGCGCAAAACCGGCGCCCGCGGCCTGCGCTCGATTCTGGAGCAGGCGCTGCTCGACACCATGTTTGAACTGCCGAGCCTGAGCAATGTCGAAAAGGTGGTGCTCGACGAGAGCACCATCGAAGACGGCAAGCCGCCGCTGCTGGTCTATCGCGAGGCGGCGCGCCAAGCTTGAGCTGCGCCGGCCCCACACCGGGCCCAAAGCGGCCCCGTGGTCTGCGTGAATAGTCTGCGCCCGGTGGCTTGTATTTGCCGCCTTCGCCCGCATGTGGCGCTAATTGATTGAGGTACCCCAAGATGTCTGGACACGCCCCGCTGCCGAGCCAGCCCCTGACACTGCCCCTGTTGCCGCTGCGCGACGTGGTGGTGTTCCCGCACATGGTGATTCCCCTGTTCGTGGGCCGCCCCAAGAGCATCAAGGCCCTGGAAGCGGCCATGGAGCTGGATCGGCGCATCATGCTGGTGGCGCAAAAAACCGCCTCCAAAGACGATCCCTTGCCGGACGATCTGTACAACATGGGTTGCGTAGCCAGCATTTTGCAAATGCTCAAACTGCCCGATGGCACCGTGAAGGTGCTGGTCGAGGGGGTGCAGCGCGCCAAGGTGATTGGCATCCACGAGGGCCCTTTCTATTTTGAAACCTCGCTGGTGCCGGTGAGCCCCGACGAGGAGGGCGCACAAGCCGAGAGCACCGAGCTCGAAGCGCTGCGCCGGGCGGTGTTGCAGCAGTTTGATCTGTACGTCAAGCTCAACAAAAGAATCCCGTCTGAAATTCTCACCTCCATCGCCAGCATCGAGCACCCCGGCCGGCTGGCCGACACCATCGCCGCACACCTGCCGCTCAAGCTCGAAGCCAAGCAGAGCGTGCTCGATCTGGAGCAGATCACCAAGCGGCTCGACAACCTGTTTGTGCAGATCGAGCGCGAGGTCGATATCCTGAATGTGGATAAGCGCATCCGTGGCCGTGTCAAGCGCCAGATGGAGAAAAACCAGCGCGACTTCTACCTCAACGAGCAGGTCAAGGCGATCCAAAAAGAGCTCGGTGAAGGCGAGGAGGGGGCCGACATCGAGGAAATCGATCGCAAGATCAAGGCCGCCAAAATGCCGCCCGAAGCGCGCAAAAAGGCCGAGGCCGAGCTCAAAAAGCTCAAGCTCATGTCGCCCATGTCGGCCGAGGCCACGGTGGTGCGCAACTACATCGATGTGCTGAGCAACCTGCCGTGGAGCAAAAAAACCAAGATCAAGCACGATCTGGGCTTTGCCGACCAGGTGCTCAACGAAGACCACTACGGGCTCGACAAGGTCAAGGACCGCATCCTCGAATACCTTGCGGTGCAGCAGCGCGTGGATAAGGTCAAGGCCCCGATACTGTGCCTGGTTGGGCCGCCGGGGGTGGGCAAGACCTCGCTTGGGCAGTCGGTGGCGCGCGCCACCGGGCGCAAATACGTGCGCATGGCCCTGGGTGGGATGCGCGACGAGGCCGAAATCCGCGGCCACCGCCGCACCTACATCGGCGCGCTGCCGGGCAAGGTGTTGCAAAACCTGAGCAAGGTGGGCACCCGCAACCCGCTCTTTTTGCTCGATGAGATCGACAAGCTCGGCATGGATTTCCGCGGCGACCCCTCCTCGGCCCTGCTCGAAGTGCTGGACCCGGAGCAGAACCACACCTTCAGCGACCACTACGTGGAGGTGGATTTTGACCTCTCCGACGTGATGTTCGTGGCCACCTCCAACACGCTCAACATCCCGCCGGCGCTGCTGGACCGCATGGAGGTGATCCGCCTGTCGGGCTACACCGAGGACGAAAAAGCTCACATTGCGCTCAAGTACCTCTTCCCCAAGCAGCTCAAGAACAACGGCATACGCGAAGGTGAGCTCGAACTGAGCGAAGCGGCGGTGCGCGACGTGGTGCGCTACTACACCCGCGAGGCTGGGGTGCGTGCGCTCGAGCGCGATCTCTCCAAAATCTGCCGCAAGGTGGTCAAGGGCCTGCTGCTCAAGGAATACACCGCCCCGGTGCGGGTCACGTCCGAGAATTTGGGCGACTACCTGGGGGTGCGCAAATACAGCTTTGGCCGTGCTGAGCAAAACAACCAAGTCGGCCAGGTGGTGGGCTTGGCCTGGACCGAAGTCGGTGGCGATTTGCTCACCATCGAGGCCGCGCTCATGCCCGGCAAAGGCAATGTGACGCGCACCGGCCAGTTGGGCGAGGTAATGAAGGAGTCGGTCGAGGCCGCACGCACCGTGGTGCGCAGCCGCGCGCGCGCGCTGGGCATCAAGACCGAAGCCTTCGAGAAAAACGACATCCACATCCACGTGCCCGACGGGGCCACGCCCAAAGACGGCCCCAGCGCCGGGGCGGCGATGACCACGGCCATCGTCTCGGCCCTGACCGGCATTCCGGTGCGCGCCGATGTGGCCATGACGGGCGAGATCACGCTGCGCGGCGAAGTGACCGAAATCGGCGGCCTGAAAGAAAAGCTGTTGGCGGCGCTGCGCGGTGGCATCAAAACGGTGCTGATTCCGCAGGCCAACGTGAAAGACCTGGCCGACATCCCCGACAACGTGAAAAAAGGGCTGGATATCGTGCCGGTGCAGTGGATCGATCGGGTGCTGGAGCTGGCGCTGGAGCGCCACCCGCTGCCCCTGAGCGCCGAGGAGGATGTTGCGGCCACGGCTGGCGCAGCGGTTGTGGCGGCGGTCGAGCCCATGGGGGTGACCACCTCCTTGAAGCACTAGGTCGGTCTTGCAGAAAAATTCTGCCTCCTGCCTTGGGGGCAGGCTTTGATTCGGTATAGAATATCGGTTCTGTAGTTGAGAGCGGACCCAGCGCCGCGTAGGCTGCAAGATGCGGGAATAGCTCAGTTGGTAGAGCGCAACCTTGCCAAGGTTGAGGTCGCGAGTTCGAATCTCGTTTCCCGCTCCAATGGTTTCTCAAAGGCAAGCGCTGGCTTGTTTTCCGGTTCGGTGCATGTGGCCGAGCCGGATGTGCCCAGACTAAGGCGCGGTAGCAAAGCGGTTATGCACCGGATTGCAAATCC
>BBPD01000469.1_pt1 | contig 34160 bp, 25 predicted proteins | sample 1344911 | NCBI WGS metagenome assembly BBPD01 (sample SAMD00019088, study PRJDB2971) | groundwater metagenome | biome: freshwater biome; feature: mineral spring; material: ground water | place: USA: CA, Sonoma | collected 2011-09 | depth surface m
CAGCACGCCGTAGGTGCGCGAAGGAAAGAACTCGCGCAGCGGACGCGCGACGAGGCGCGTTTTGTCGGCGTCGGTGAGGCACAGCGCCGACACCACCGAGATGCCGAGGTCCTGCGCGACGTACTGCTTGATGACCTCCCAGCCGCCCACTTCGATGGCGACGTGATAGGGCACACGACGTTGCTCAAAAGCCGTCGTCACCATGCGCCAAGTTGAGAGCTGCTTCGGCGGCAGGATCAGCCCGTGGGGCGAAAGATCTTCGAGTTTAATCGCCGATTTTTTCGCCAGCGGGTGCGTCGGTGCGGTGATCAGCATTGCGTCGAAGCGCTGCAGCGGCGCGTAGTCGATATCGTTGGGCACTTCCCACATTGCGCCCACCGCGAAGTCCACTTCATTCGCACGCAACTTGGCCAAGCCGTCTTGGCCGGTGACGCTGTGCAGGTGCAGGCACACGTCGGGCCGCAGGGCGCGGAACGCGGCCAGCGGCTCGGGTAGCAGATGCAGCAAGGTGGAGCTGCCCGCCGCGATGTGCAGTTCGCCGCCATCTAGGCCGTCCTTGCTGCCGCGGAAGGCCTCATCCAATCCATCGAACCCCTCGACGAGCGGGCGTGCCAAGTCGTACAGGGCTTGCCCCTCGCGGGTAAGCGAGAGCCTCCGCCCAACGCGCTCCAGCAGCGGCAGCCCGTAGTGGATTTCCAGCGCCTTGAGCTGCAGCGACACCGCCGGCTGGCTCAGAAACAGGGCCTCGGCCGCGCGACTGACCGAGCCCAGTCGTGCCACTTGGCAGAAGGCTTGGAGGGGTTTGAGGCGGCTTCCCTTGTAGTAAAAGCGTCCGCTCTCGCGCTCTAAAGCCGTCTTTTGATGGCGTGATTTACGCTTGATGGGCATGTTTTACCGTAATCATTTGGAAAGTTAATACGTTCTATCCAAAGATTTGCTTTGTCAACACTGCGAGCGACGTACAGTTTAGGTTCTCGCCGGATCGTCCCGGCCCCCGAGTTCGCCGCCACCCACCATGACCGCTACCACCGAAATCCCGCGCACGCCGCCAACGCCTGCCCATGCTCTCAGCGGTTTTCGCCGCATCGGCGCGGTCATTGCGAGCGAAGAACAGATTCTGCCGCGCGAGCTGCAAGCCCTGCTCGCCGACCTGCATCGTCAGTTCGAGCCGGTGCGCCAGCAGCGCTTGGCTGCCCGGGTTGCTCGCCAAACCGAGTTCGATGCTGGTGCGCTGCCCGATTTTCGTGCCGACACTCGCGAGATCCGCGAAGGCGACTGGATCGTCGCGCCGATCCCGGCCGCTCTGCAAGATCGCCGCGTCGAGATCACCGGCCCGGTTGATCCGAAGATGGTCATCAATGCCCTGAACTCGGGTGCCAACTGCTTCATGGCCGATTTCGAGGACAGCAACGCGCCATCCTTCGCCAATCAGATCAATGGCCAGCGCGCGCTGCGCGATGCCGTCGACGGCATCCTGACCTTCACCGCGCCAGACACCGGCAAGCGTTACGCGCTCGACCCGGCCAGCACGACCGTGCTGATCGTTCGCCCGCGTGGCTGGCATCTCGACGAAGCGCACGTCTGTATTGACGGCCAGCCGATGGGCGGCGGCCTGTTCGACCTCGCCACCTTCGCCTTCCACAACGCCAAAACGCTGGCTTGGCGCGAGCGCGGTCCGTACTTCTACCTGCCAAAAATGGAGTGCATGGAAGAAGCGCGGCTGTGGGACGAAGTGATGGCCTTCCTCGAAGTGCGCCTCGCCCTGCCGGTCGGCACGATGAAAGCGACCGTGCTGATCGAGACGCTGCCCGCCGCGTTCGAGATGCACGAGATCCTGCACGCGCTGCGCGGCCGCATCGTCGGCCTGAACTGCGGTCGCTGGGACTATATTTTCAGCTGGCTGAAGACGCTGCGCTGCCACGCCGACAAGGTGCTGCCGGAGCGCGGCCAGGTGACGATGGCGCAGCCGTTCCTGAAGGCGTATTCGGAGCTGCTGATTCAGACCTGCCACCGCCGCGGCGCGCACGCGATGGGCGGCATGGCGGCGCAGATCCCGATCAAGGGCGACGAGGAAGCCAACGAACGCGCGATGCAGCGCGTGCGCGCCGACAAGCTGCGCGAAGTCAGCGCGGGACACGACGGCACTTGGGTGGCACATCCTGCACTCATTCCGATCGCGCGCGAGATCTTCGATGCACACATGCCCACACCGCACCAGCAGCACGTCAAGCGCGAGGATGTACGCGTCACCCGCGACGATCTGCTGAAGCCCTCGCTCGGCACCATCACGCGCGCCGGTTTCGACAACAACGTCGAGGTCTGCGTGCGCTATATGGCGGCATGGTTGGCTGGCAGCGGCTGCGTGCCGATCCATCACCTGATGGAGGACGCCGCCACCGCCGAGATCAGCCGCACGCAATTGTGGCGCTGGCTGCACCACCCGCAGGTCGCGGCGAAGAACGGCGTTCCCGCCGAGCCGTTGCATCTCGACGACGGCACCCCGGTGGACTGGGCGCTGTTCGAGCGCGCGCTGATCAATCTGCCGGCCGTCATTGGTGATCGCAGCGCCATGCCCGGAGGCGACCGCGTCGATGCCGCCATCGTCCTGCTCGACCACCTGACCCACGCCGATACGCTGGAAGCCTTTCTCACCAGCGCCGCGTACCCGCAGCTCGTGCAGAGCGACCTGCTTCCTGCCTGACGCGAACCGCTCTCGCTTTTTACCTCTCTTCACGCTTCATCACTCTCTTCTCCCTCTCCCCGCGTCACCACTCGACACCCCGCAAGGACACCACCATGAGCACGCTGCCGACCGCCGAACAACTGAAGCACGACTGGGCCACCAACCCCCGCTGGAAGGGCGTGACCCGCAACTACACCGCCCACGACGTCGTGCGTCTTCGCGGCACCGTCCCGGTCGAGCACAGCATCGCCAAGCTCGGCGCGCAGAAGCTGTGGCGCTCCCTACAGACGGAAGATTTCATCAACGCGCTCGGTGCGCTCACCGGCAACCAGGCCATGCAGCAGGTCAAAGCCGGTTTGAAGGCCATCTACCTCAGCGGCTGGCAGGTCGCGGCGGATGCCAACCTCGCCGGCGAGATGTACCCCGACCAGTCGCTGTACCCGGCCAACTCGGTGCCGCAGGTCGTGAAGCGCATCAACAACACCCTGCTGCGCGCCGACCAGATCCAGTGCGCCGAAGGCACGGGCGACATCGACTATCTGCAGCCGATTGTTGCTGATGCGGAGGCTGGATTCGGCGGCGTGCTCAATGCCTTCGAGCTGATGAAGGCGATGATCGAAGCCGGTGCCTCGGGCGTGCACTTCGAAGACCAGCTCGCTTCGGTGAAGAAGTGCGGCCACATGGGCGGCAAGGTGCTGGTGCCGACGCGCGAGGCCATCGAGAAGCTCAACGCCGCGCGCCTCGCCGCCGACGTGATGGGCGTGCCGACGTTGATTGTTGCGCGCACTGATGCCGAAGCCGCCGACCTGCTCACCTCCGATGTCGACGCCAACGACCGCCCGTTCTGCACCGGCGAGCGCACCGTCGAGGGCTTCTACAAGACCCGTCCGGGTGCCGAGCAGGCGATCAGTCGCGGCCTCGCTTACGCACCCTATGCTGATCTGGTCTGGTGCGAGACCGGCAAGCCGGATCTGGCCTTCGCCAAGCGTTTCGCCGATGCCATCCACGCCAAGTACCCGGGCAAGCTGCTGGCCTATAACTGCTCGCCGTCCTTCAACTGGAAGAAGCATCTCGACGACGCCACCATCGCGCGCTTCCAGAAGGAATTGGCGGCGATGGGCTACAAGTTCCAGTTCATCACCTTGGCCGGTTTCCATAGCCTGAACTACGGCATGTTCGACCTCGCCCACGGCTACGCCCGCCGCCAGATGAGCGCCTTCGTCGAACTGCAGGAGCGCGAATTCGCCGCAGCTGATCGCGGCTTCACCGCGGTGAAGCACCAGCGCGAGGTCGGCACCGGCTACTTCGACGCGGTCACGCAGACCATCCAGTCTGGCCAAAGCTCGACCACGGCGATGAAGGGCAGCACCGAGGAAGAGCAGTTCCATGGCGCGAAGGGAGCTGTCACGGCCTAATCCGCTGCTTTCGTCCCAAGCACCAGAACGGGCCCCACGGGGCCCGTTTTCGTTTCGATTGATGAATTGCCCGACATCCGGGTCATCCTCGATCACTTCGAGAAGTTCGGTGCGTTATCGCCCGCGCACTGCCAACCCCGACCCCGCAAGATATAGTCTCGAACTTTCTGCACTCTCGTGGGGTGATGCAAATGTTCCAGAGCACCAGCATGCCGCAGCTTTCCCTCGGGCAGGCTCAGGCTTAATGCGCTAGGGAGACCCGCGGCCTCTTAGACATGTGGAAACAGCAATGCCGGAACCCAAGCCTTGCAGAGCGGCAGGTCAGAGCCTTAGCCACACCGATGGCGGCGCGCTTCGGCAACTTGATGAGCACCGACGCATTGGCGCAGGAGTGCGACGGCATCTTGAACGACCGGGGCGGACATTACGATTTTGCCCTGCGGAAGGGGCGCACCTACGTCGGCTATTGCCTTGATGATCTGATGTTCAAGGAAAAGACGGTCTATCGACGGAGATGCACGCCGGTCGGCTTCTAGAGCCGTTTCGGCGAAAATGGGGTAGAGCCCTCGCGGGCCCGTTGATGGTGTTCCGTTTTCGCCGAACAGCCGCGCATCACGGCGTCACAGTCAGGTTCACCCGCACCGTCGCACCGGCGCGGTTCGGATCGTTACTGTTCAGGCAGATGAAACCCGCGTAGCTGCCCGGCACGAGACCCGCGGTGTTGACGCTGAAGCTCAGCGTCGCCGGTGCGCCCGCCGCGGCGCGGCCCGAGGTCGGCGCGACGCCACCAAGCCACGGAGCGCCGCAATTGACGGTGCCGTTGAGCGTGTAGGCGAGACCGGCTGGGGCGTTCGCGGGCGTGATCCATGCGTTGGTCGGCGGTTGGTTACTCGGGACGATCGTTCGCGGCGCGGTGCCGTTGCCCTGCTGCGAGAAGAACCACGCAAAGCGATTCGCGAACGGCGCGTTCACCTGCGGCACCAGCCAGTAGCGGCCGGGTTGCAGGGTGAGCGTCTGTCCGGCCGCGGCGAGGTTCAGGCGCAGCACGCCACCGTTGGTACTGATCCCGGCCGAGTTCGCGGCAGCCGAGTAGCGCCACACCGCCGCGTTCGGCGAGGTTTCCGGGTCGCCGGCCGGCACGCCGCCGGCGTCGGCGAAGATCGACCAGCCGATGACCGTCGTCGGGCTGATCACGCCGGTGCCGAGCACGAAGCCTTCGTTGGCGATGCTCGACAGTGTTGTCGCCTGCGTCAGCACGAAGTCATCCGCGGCGTACTGGCCGATGCCGAGGTCGCTGTAGCGGCCTGTGGCATAGCCGCTGGTGGCGCCGACGCTGCTCTGGGCGACGATGGCACCGATGCCGGTGCCGGTGTTACGGGTGCTGAAGTCGACCGGATTGCTGTTGCTCCACAGGCTGAAGCTGGCCGTGCGGGTGCTGTTGGCCGGCGCGCTGAGGGTGATGGTTTCGGTGCTCAAGGCCAGCTCCGGCGCACGGACCGCGACGGCGATCGGCAGGCGCAGGGTCGGTGAGCGGCTGGCGTTGTCGTTGCCGGTTGAGGCCAGCGTCAGGGTACCGAAGCGGTAGCTGCCGTCGGCGGGCTGGCCGGTCGTGTTTACCGTCACCGTGACCGACTGGGTGCCGAAGGGCGCGATGGTGAAGACCGGCGTGCTCACCGTGCCGCTGACGCCGGCCAGGCTGGCGCTGAAGGTCTGGAACGTGGCCCGCGTACTGCGGAAGCTGCGGGTGAAGGTGCAGACTGCGGGGCCGCAGCCACGGTTGGCGAGGCTGGCGAGGTTGAGCGCGGAGACGTCGCCGCCCAGCGCCGGGTTCGCGGCGGTGTAATCGGCGCGCTGTTCATCGAGCACCAGGCCGGTTTTTGCCGCCGCATCCACCTGTACGCGGCCGGCACCGGCTTGGAAGGGCGTAGCGGCGGCACCGGTTTCGTTCAGCACCGTCGAGCGTGCGGTCAGCATCAGCGCGGATTTGATCTCGGCCGGTGTCCAGTTCGGAAAGATCTGGCGGAGCAGTGCGCCGCTACCGGCGAGCTGTGGTGCGGACATCGAGGTGCCGCTGAGAAAGCCGATGGCATTGGCACAGGCCGGTGTCGTGAACAAGGCCGGGTCGGTACAGGCGACGGGTTCGAGAATGCTGACGCCGTGGCCGGTGATATCGGGCTTTAGCACCGAAAACGGTGCCGGGCCGCGCGAGCTGAAGGCGGCAAGCTGGTCTTGGGTGTTGTCGATGCGCGTGGCCGGGAAGGGGATCACCGCCGCCAACGCCGGATTGCTGACGCTGAGCGCCTGCAGGGCGACGCCGCTGTCCTGCGCCATGCCGAACACGGGCAGGGTAGCCCCCGGCACCGACGGCGCGATGCCGCCTGCGACATTGTTGACGATGATCACGGCGCGCGCACCGGCGGCGGCAGCGTTGGTGACCTTCTCAATAAAAACACAACCGCCACGGCGAACCAAGGCGATGCGGTTGCTGAAGAAGTTCGGCGCGAAGCCGCCGCTCACGTTGCAGCCGTCGGCGGTACCGGCGAAGCCGGGGCCGGCGCGCAGCGCGCTGCTCGGGATCGGCCCGGTCAGCTCGATGCCGCCGCTGCCGTCGTTCAGCAGCACCCGCGAGAGGTTGGCCGGTACGCCGGCACCGGTGACATTCAGCGTGAACTCGAAGCCGGCGCGGCCCGACTGCGCCGCAGCGACGGTCATCACCCAAGGCTGATTGTGGCCATTCGTCGAAGGGCCAGGGCCGCTGTTGCCGGCCGAAGCGGCGATGAAGACGCCGGCATCGGCGGCCGCGAGAAAGGCTTGCGAGATGGCTTCCGACCAAGGCTGTGCGCCACCGCCGATCGAAAAGTTGATGACGTCGACGCCGTCGGCCACGGCTTGGTTGATGGAAGCCAGAGCGGAGACGTTCGGGCACAGGCCTTGGCCGGTGACGATGTTGGTGTAGCAGGCGTCGTAGCCGATGAGGTTGGCGCGTGGGGCAATGCCGCTCAATACCAGCCGGTTGCCGCGAAACGTGACCTCGCGCTGATTGCCGACGCTGGTGCCGGCCGTATGCGAGCCGTGGCCGTCGTTATCGGCAAAGCTTGGCTCCTCGCGGAAGCTGCCGCCCGCCGATGCCGGCCGACAAGGGTTGGTGGCCGGTGTGTTGGGCGTGCAGACCACGGCGAAGACAAAATCGTGGCCGCCGATCAGTTTGTCGTTGCAGCGGCCGGCATCGATGCCGTTCGTGGCGCAGGTGCCTAGGTAGTTTCCAGCGCCCAGTGGATTGCTGAACTCGAAGCCGCTGCCGGGCTCGGTGCCGGCAAAGGACGGGCTGGCGAAGTTGATGCCCGAGTCGATGATGCCGACCACCACGCCCTCGCCCCGTGCGCGGCGGTTGAAGAACGACACCTCGCTGCGCTCGCGGTTGAGGAAGGCGGCACGGTGGATGCCGGTGCCGCTGCTCCACACCGTGCTTGCGCCGACAATTTGCGGCGTCACATCGTCGTGCAGCAGGTACTCGGTGTAGGCCTCGACGAGCGTGACCGCAGGGTCGGTGGCGAGCGTCGCCGCTTCGGCCGGTGTCAGTTCGGCGATGATGCCGTTGAAGGCGTGCTGCATGCGGTGCGTCACGGCGAAGTCGCGGCCGACGGCGCGTTTCAGGCGCGATTCCTGGCCGATCTGGCGGTCTTCGAGTGCCTTGGCGTAGGCCGCCATGCTGGCTTCGATGTCCAGCGCGGCCTTGCCGCGCAGCGGCGGAGGTGCTTTCTTCAGTTGTACGCCGAAGGTGACGGCAGGCACGTCGCGGAAGCCGACGATGAAAGGCATGCGGCCGGTTGTTTCGAACGACAGCAACGCGCGGGATTCTTTTGTCATCACCGCGCCTTGCGGGAGGTCTTGCGCCTGCGCCACGCCCACCATCAATGCGAGGGCCGCGAAGACCGCGACCGAGAAACCGCTCCGCCGCAAACGCTGCATTTTATTCTCCTGATGCCGAACGATGAACAGAGGTTGTTGTGCTCCGCCCGGCGTGCGCCGAGGGGCTTCCGCGAGGCCAAGGGCCGGGCATGCTGCACTGCCGCACGAGAATGCCGGCTGGCACTTTTTCAACCTAACGTGAAGCGCAATCAGTGGCAAGTGTCCTAAGCCCGCATCGTCGCGCTGCTGGACGCTGCGCTTCTATTCGCGCCGCCGAAGCGCGGCATAAACCTGCGCCAGCCGCTGCTGCAGGCGTCCCAGCGGATCGTTGTGGAAGATGATGCCGATCTCCGCCGCGCGCCCAGCAGACACTTTCCGCACCACGAGGGTCGCGCCACCGAGTGCGATGCGGTCGCCAATGTGGACTTCGCCCTCGAAGCGCGTCGCGAACATCTCATACGCGGTGTGCGCAGCAAAACGAGCCGGGATGGGCAGGCTGTAGAAGGCTGCTAGCTCACCCAAGGGCACGTCGCCGGGCAGGCTGAATGCGCCGAAGGCCTCGTGCTCGGCCTCGTGCGCATCGATCCCTTCGGCAAACAGCCAGTCGAGCCGATACACCTCGCCGGGTGGAGCCAAGTAGTACGCGGTGTCTCCAGGACGCAACGGGCCGGCATCGGTCGGCATCAAAATGGTTTCATCGCGCACCACCATGGTCGGTCGCGCCCAGCCGGGAAGCTCGGCATTCTTCGAAAGCACTGCACTCGTCGGACCGACGTGGTAGCCCACCATTTCGTAATCGAGCTGGCCAGGCAAATCGAGCTCGAAGCGCCGTGTAGTGGTTTCCCGACGTGGCAGGGCTACGCGGAACAGCCGGGTTGCCGGTTTCAGTGTCCAGCCTTGTACCAGCAGGGACACCACCACGACGACAAAGGCGACGTTGAAGTAGAGCGTCGCATGCGGAAGGTCCATCAACAGCGGCAGGGTGGCAAGAAAGATGCCGACCGCACCGCGCAGCCCAACCCAGCCGATGAAGCCGATCTCACGTTTCGGAAAGCGAAACGGCGCAAGACAGGTCGCCACGGCAGCGGGGCGGGCAACGAGCATCAAAAAAGCCGCCAATGCCAATGCTGGGCCCAGCACGCCGAGCAACTGCGATGGCACGACCAGCATGCCGAGCAAGATGAACATGCCACCCTGTGCCAGCCAGGTTGCCGCGATCAACACCGTGGTGACATTGGCGATCGCGCGTACCGGCCGCTGCGCCAATACGAGGCCAGCAAGATAGACCGCGAGGAAGCCGCTGCCGCCCAGGTAGTTCGTTCCCGCGAACACAGCGACGGCTCCAGCCAGCGCGAACAATGGATGCAGGCCGTCCGGAAGGGTGAGGCGATTCAGCCCGAGGGCGATCAACCAGCCGCCGAGAACGCCGAGCGTCACACCGATGCTGATCTGCAGCAAGATTTCCGCAAGCAAGCCGCTCGGCCCACCGATGTCACCGATCGACAACCACGTACACAGGATGATGGTGAGGAATACCGCCATCGGATCGTTGCTGCCGGATTCGATTTCGAGCACGCCACCCACCCGTCGCGGCAGCGCGATGCCCGCGCCACGCAGCAGGAAGAACACCGCCGCTGCATCGGTCGAGGCCAGCACCGCGCCGAGCAACATGGCCTCGGCGAATTGGAGGTCGAAGAGCCACATCGCCGCGAGTGCCGTGAGCACAGCGGTGATCGCGACACCTGCGGTCGCCAGCCACAGCGCCGGTGCGATGGCCGGGCGCAGCGGCGCGAGGCGCGTCTGTAAGCCGCCATCGAACAAGATGACGGCCAGCGCCAGCGCTCCGATGGTGTAGACGGTGCCGGGTGCCATCGTAAAGCCAACACCCTCCGGCCCAAGCCCCACGCCGATGGCAAGGAAGACCAACAGCAAGGGCGCACCGAAACGCCGCGTGATCAGGCTCGATCCAATCCCGAGCAGGGCGATGAGCGCCCCGCCGAGTAGCCAAGTGTCAGTGCGCTGCAGCCACTCCATGTCCGATTGCATGCTCCGCGAGGGTCGATGCTCGCAGCCTAGCCTGTGTGAGCGGGTTCGCGTCGATGCTCGTGGCACGGAACTGGATGGCTTCCGCCATTTGTGGTGTATCGACCGTCGCCTCACCCGCAAGATCGGCGAGTGTGCGCGCCACCCGCAGCACGCGATGCACCGCGCGCGCCGAGAGCGCGAGACGTTCAGCCGCGCGCTCCAAAATAAGGCTCGCGGCTGGGGTGGCGGCCACGATGGCTTCGAGCTCGCTGGGCGCGAGTTGCGCGTTCGGCTTGCCTTGACGCTGTTGCTGACGCTCGCGCGCTGCGACGACACGGCTACGCACGATGAGCGAAGACTCTCCGCCCGGCCCTTCGCGTCGCATCAGCTCGGCGGCGGGCACACGAACCAGCGCTACGTGCAGGTCGATGCGATCGAGCAGTGGGCCGCTCACACGGGACTGGTAGCGCGCGATGGCATCCGTGGGGCAGTCGCAGCGACCCGATGGGTCGCCGGCCCAGCCGCAGGGGCAGGGGTTCATCGCGGTAACCAGAAGCGGCCGCGCGGGAAATTCGACGTGCATCGCCGCACGCGCGATGTGTACCTCGCCGGATTCCAGTGGCTCGCGGAGTGCCTCTAGGCTGCGACGATCCCATTCGGGCAATTCATCGAGAAAAAGGACGCCATGGTGTGCGAGCGAAAGCTCTCCAGGGCGCGGAATACTGCCGCCACCGATGAGCGCGACCGCACTGGCACCATGTACCGGCGATCGGAACGGACGCGCCCGTGGCCAGCCGCCGGCCTCGCGCAGCGGTGCGGCGAGGCTGCGAATGACCGCTAGTTCCAGCGCCTCGCCTTCGGTGAGCGGCGGCATGAGCCCCGGCAGACAGCGCGCCAACATCGTCTTGCCACAGCCGGGCGGGCCGATGAAGCGCAGACCGTGCGCGCCCGCAGCCGCAACTTCCAGTGCGCGCTTGCCCAGTGCTTGGCCCATCACGTCAGCGAGATTGGTGTTGGTGCCGGGCGCGAGGTTGGCCCGGTGCGAGTTCGGCGCATCATCTTGCGCCGGTGCAGCAGTGGCCGGCAGCACGCACTCACCACGCAGGTGCGCGACCACCTGCGCCAGCGTTCGCGCGCCGATGACGACGGCACCACGGGCTTGGGCCGCATCGAGTGCGTTGTCCTCCGGCACGATCAAGCTGCGGCCGGCAGCGGCCGCCGCGATCGCTGCTGGCAGGGCACCGCTTACCCCGCGCAGCGCGCCACTCAGGGACAGTTCACCGAGCAGTTCGATGTCGCGCAGGGCCTGCAACGGAATCTGCCCCGCTGCGGCGAGCAAGCCGACCGCCATCGGCAAATCGAAGCGCGCGCCGTCTTTCGGTAACTCGGCCGGGGCGAGATTGACGGTGATGCGCTTGCTGGGCAGCTCGAACTGACTGGCTTGCAGTGCGGCGCGAATGCGATCACGCGATTCGCGCGCCACGGTGCCAGCGAGGCCGGCGATGGTCACTTGCGGCAAGCCGCCGGTCATGAAGACTTCGACGCGAACGTCGGGCGCACGCATGCCGCTGCGTGCACGGGTGTGCACCAGTGCCAGTCCCATCGGGGCGGGCTCAGTTGCGGGTGTCGGAGGCGCTGGCACTGGGGCCAGCATTGCGCTGCTCGAATTGGCGTTCGAGCGCTTCGAGCTTCTCGCGAGTGCGGCGCAGCACCGCTTTCTGCACCTCGAATTCTTCGCGGGTGACGAGGTCGAGCTTGCTCAGACCCGCCTGTAGCACGCTGCGGAAATTCTTCTCGAGTTCGGCGCGCGTGCCTTCGAGGCCGGGCGGGACGAGGTCGTTCAAGCGGCGGGCGAGGTCGTCGATGGCCTTGAGGTCGATCATGGCGAAGCTCTTGGGGGGCGGTCGAAAACACTTTACGCGACGCGGCAGCGCGTTTTCGTAGGTCATCGCCGCGTCCATCTGTCGGGATTTAGCGCAGGAGCAGATTAAGTTCAGTGTTTATTCATAAAATTAGCACAGCTTTCGTGACGTATACAACCGGGAACGAACTGATTGCATCGGTGGCGGAATATTTCATCAACGGGGAACGACTATGCAAAGGCGAGTTCAAGCGGATGGTGCGCTACGGCGTGCCGAAAAAGGCGGGCTTCTGGCATTTGCAGGCGTCGCGGCGCTCACAGTCGCCAGTGCGGCCAGCGCGCAGGACGCCACGCTGTCTTCCGGCGATACGGCCTGGATGTTGGTGGCTACCGCCTTGGTGCTGCTGATGGTCTTGCCCGGCTTGGCACTGTTCTACGCCGGCATGGTGCGGGCCAAAAATGTGCTTTCGGTACTGATGCAGTGCTTTGCGATTGCCGGGCTGATCACCGTGTTGTGGGTGGTCTACGGTTATTCGCTGGCTTTCGACACCACCGGCATGGTGGAAGGTGAAGTGAATCTCGCCAGCTTCATCGGCGGCACCTCGAAGCTGTTCTTGGATGGCGTCACTCGCGACTCACTGGTGCTGGCCATCCCGGAAAGTTTGTTCGTCACCTTCCAGCTCATGTTCGCCATCATCACACTTGCGCTGATTGTGGGCGCTTTCGCAGAACGCATACGCTTTGGCGCGCTGCTGGTGTTTTCGGCACTGTGGTTCACCTTCGCCTACCTGCCTATCGCGCACATGACGTGGGCCGGCCCCGGCGGTTTGTTCTGGGACTGGGGCGTACTGGACTTCGCTGGCGGCACGGTAGTGCACATCAATGCGGGTATTGCCGGCTTGGTGGCGGCAATCCTGATTGGTAAGCGCAGCGGCTGGCCCACCACCGCGATGGCTCCGCATCATCTCGGCTATACCTTGATCGGTGCCGCTCTGCTGTGGGTGGGCTGGTTTGGCTTCAATTCCGGTAGTGCGGTGGCGGCCAATGGCAGCGCGGCGATGGCCATGCTGGTCACGCAAATCTCGGCGGCCACGGCGGCATTGGCGTGGATTGCGGCGGAGTGGGTGACGCACGGCAAGCCCTCGGTGCTCGGCATTGCCACCGGTGTCATTGCCGGCCTCGTTGCCATCACGCCGGCGGCTGGCACGGCCGGGCCGCTGGGCGCGCTCGCCATTGGTGCGATTTCGGGCGTCGTCTGCTTCTTCGCGGCAACCAAGCTAAAGCGCATGTTCGGTTACGACGACGCGCTCGACGTGTTCGCCGTACACGGCGTCGGCGGCATCATCGGTGCCCTGCTGACCGGCGTATTCGCCGCAACGGCTTTCGGTGGCAGCGGCCTCGCGGGCGAGCGCAGCATTGGCGAACAGGTGTTTTGGCAGGCGGCAGCGGTGGGCGTCACCGTGGTGTGGTCGGCTGTGGTCACCGTGCTAGCCCTAAAGTTGGCTGGCTTGTTTGGCGGACTGCGGGTGACGCCAGAAGAAGAGCAAGAAGGGCTCGATCTCGCCTTGCACGGCGAATCCGGCTACAACCACTGAACGCGGTCATGGCGCGGAACTAATAACTCCGCGCCTTAGGCTTTGCACCGAATCCGAACGAGGACGATCTTATGAAAATGATCATGGCCATCATCAAGCCATTCAAGCTCGACGACGTGCGCGAAGCGCTGTCCGAGGTAGGGGTTACTGGCATCACCGCCACCGAGGTCAAGGGCTTCGGCCGGCAGAAGGGCCACACCGAGCTGTATCGCGGTGCCGAGTACGTCGTCGACTTCCTGCCGAAGATCAAGCTGGAAGTTGCCGTCACCAGCGACCAGGTCGACCGCGTGGTCGAAGCGATCGCCGGGGCGGCCAACAGCGGCAAGATCGGCGACGGCAAGATTTTCGTCTACGACCTCGAGCGCGTCATGCGAATCCGCACCGGGGAATTGGACGGCGACGCGCTGTAGGGCGAGTCGCGTTGCACGGCGCGCGGCGCGACCTACAGCAGGATCGGTTCGGAGCGTTCACGGCAACCGAAAGAATGCGCGTGCGGTAGTTGCGGTGCTCGCCGCCGTCACCGCCACTTCTTCGCCGCGATCACGCGCCAGCGCTTCCACGATATGCGGTAGGAAGGCCGGCTCGTTGCGGCGGTCTTTCGGCAGCGGCCGCAAGCTGCGCGGCAGCAGGTAGGGGCAATCGGTTTCCACCATCAAGCGGCTGGCCGGGATGCGCTTCACCAGTTCGCGCAGATGCTGACCGCGGCGCTCGTCGCAGAGCCAGCCGGTGATGCCGATGAAACAACCGGCGTCGAGTGATTCCAGCAGCGCGCGCTCATCGCCGGTGAAGCAGTGCACCACGGCGGGGCCACACTTCGGCAGATACGGTTTGAGGATGGCTAGGAAATCGTCGTGCGCGTCGCGCTGGTGCAGGAACAATGGCTTGCCACATTCCACCGCAAGATCCAGTTGGCGCTCGAAGGCGCGCTGCTGCGCGTGCCTCGGCGAATAGTCGCGGAAGTAGTCCAGCCCGCATTCGCCTACCGCGACGACTTCCGGATGCGCGAGCAACTCGCGCAGTTCCGCTACGGCTTCGTCAGTGACGTCGAGCGCGTGGTGCGGGTGGACGCCAGCGGTAGCGAACAGCCGGCCCGGATGTGCGCGGGCAAGGGCCAACGCCTGCCGCGAGCCTTCGCGCGAAGCGCCGGTGACGATCATCTGTTGCACGTTGGCCACCCGCGCGCGCTCAAGCACCGCGTCGAAGTCGTGGACGAAACTTTCATGCGTCAGATTGGCACCGATGTCGATGAGTGGATGCAGAGTGCTGCTGCGGTAAGGGTTCATGCGTGCTGACCAGCGGCGTAGCCGGATGCCCAGGCCCATTGGAAGTTGTAGCCGCCGAGCCAGCCGGTGACATCGAGCACTTCACCGACGAAGTACAGGCCCGGCACGCGGCGCGATTCCATCGTGCTCGACGACACTTCGGCGGTGTCGACGCCACCCATCGTGACCTCGGCGGTGCGGTAGCCCTCGGTGCCGCTGCACACCAGCGCAAAACGCGCGAGTGTGACGGCGATGGTCTGAAGTTCTTTCGGGCCGTATTGCCGCATCGGTCGACTCTCGAACGCGATCTCACACAGGCGCTGCGCGAAACGCTTAGGCAGCAGATCGCTCAAGACCGTACGTAGTTCGGCGTCCGGTCGCGACTGGCGCAGCGCGGTTAGCGTGGCCAGCGCGTCCTCGCCCGGCAGCAAGTCAAGCTCAAGCGCGTCGCCGGGCTGCCAGTAATTCGAGATTTGCAGAATGGCCGGGCCGCTCAAGCCGCGATGCGTAATCAGCATGGCATGGGTGAAAGCGGCCTTTCCGCTACGCGCCGTGACCGGCAGCGCAACACCGGCCAAATCGGCCATGCGCTCGGCGTGGCTGCCGCTTTGCGTGAGCGGCACCAAGCCGGCGCGCGTGGGTAGCACCGCGTGCCCGAACTGCTTTGCCAGCGCGTAGCCAAAACCCGTGGCACCCATGCTGGGAATCGATAATCCACCGGTGGCCACGACCAGCGAATCGGCGTCGACGATGCCCTGCGATGTTCGTATTCGGAAGCGTGGTGCGCCGATATGGGACGAAGCACCACCCGTCTCGCCAGCGGATTCGCCCTCTCCGAATGCGTCCAAGGTTTTCACCGATTCCACCGCGCATGAGGTGAACACCTCGACGCCAGCTTTGGCGCATTCATCGAGCAGCATCGTCACGATTTGCTTCGAACTGTCGTCGCAAAACAGTTGGCCGAGTTCTTTCTCGTGGTAGGCGATGCCGTGGCGATCCACCATGGCAATGAAATGCGCCGGTGTGTAGCGCGCGAGTGCCGACTTGGAAAAATGCGGGTTCGCCGAAAGGAAATTCGCCGGCGTGCTGCCAGTATTGGTGAAATTGCAGCGCCCGCCGCCCGACATCAGAATCTTTTTTCCACAGCGATTCGCGTGTTCGATGACGCGCACGCGGCGGCCGCGACGCCCTGCGGTGAAAGCCGTCATCAGCCCGGCCGCGCCGCCGCCAATCACCAACACATCGACGCGCTCGGTGCGCGGCTTCGATTCAGCGTGGCTCATCCGAAGTACTCAGAGGCTTGCGAGGCGCTGGTGCCAGATCGGCGTCACGCGCACCGTATCGCCCTCGCCCATCCATTGCGCTTCGCCGTCTTCGATCAGGCATTGCAGGTCCATGCCACGCGCGAGCAACGGAGCAAGCGCCTCGGCGGTGCCGGCAGGCAGTTCGACCACGTTGAGGTTGGTGCAGCGCGCCAATGCTGCGGCGTTCTTCTCCCACCACAGGCCAAAGCCGCGGCCGCTGTAGCCGACCACAGTGACGCGACGCGAACGCCCGCAGGCGCGGCGCAAGTCGGCTTCGTCGGGTTGACCGAGTTCGATCCAGTGCTCGATCTCGCCGCTCAGCGAGCGCTGCCACAGGTCGGGCTCGCCATCGCTGCTGATGCCACGGCCGAACTCCAGGCGCTCATCGGCAAACAGAGCGAAGGACAGCAAGCGCACCATCAGCCGCGCATCGGTTTCGGAAGGATGCTGCGCTAGGGTCAGCGCGTGCGTGGCGTAGTAGTGACGATCGAGGTCGGAGACCTGCAACGTCGCGCGATGGACGGTGGCCTTGAGCGCCATGGGAATCCGGGAAAAGGTCGGTGCCTAGTGTATGCGACCGACCGCAGAATCCTCGTGTCGGACCGAGGGATCAACCGGCCACCCTCAGACGGTGGGCTTGGGCGTGGACAGGAATTCGTCGAACGCGCGCAGGGTTTCGGCGGCGTAAATCATCGACGGCCCAGCGCCCATGTAGATCGCAAGTGAGCAGGTTTCGAGCAACTCCTCACGCGACGCGCCGGCCTTGATCGCCGCCTTGACATGGAAACCGATGCAACCGTCACAGCGTGTTGCGATGGCGATGGCGATGGCCAGTAGCTCCTTCGTCTTGAGGTCGAGTACGTTCGGCTTCATCGATTCGCGCGCGAGACCGCCGAAGGCCTGCATGGTGCCGGGAACGCCTTTGCGCAATGTATCGATGGCGGTATTTAGGTCGTTGATGAGATCAGGGAAGGATTCGGACATGGGGAACTTCATCGCTGGCGAAAAGGGTTCGGCCGTCGGCAACAGGCCGGACGAGTGAAGACGGTGCGGTCGACGCTCACGGAATGATCCTTACATTAATCATTTAATACTAAATTAGCAACTGCTACTTTAGAGCGTGCCGAACATAGAGCTACTCGCCCACTCAAGCCCCACAATTCAACTCCTGTCCTACGCGATCTCGACGGCGGGAACGCTAGGCTGCACGGCGTCGCTAGAAGCAAAGGAAGCGCCCGTGCTCTGCCGCAACATTTCGAAGTGGTCGATTCTTCCCACGCTACTGTTCGCCTTGGCCACCCTGCCGGCTCAGGCCAGTGTTGCCAACGCACCCACGCCGACGCGCCTCGACGCCATCCAAGTCGATGTACTGACGCGAACACCGGACGATCCACGCCGCCGCGCCGAGGCGGTGGCCACGCTCGACGCCGCTACGTTGGATCGGCTCAGGCCCGCGCACGCCAACGAAGCCTTCGCGCGGATTCCCGGCGCTTGGGCCAGCCGCGGCAGTGGCCAGGAGCAGCTTTTCGCGCTGCGCTCGCCGGTGCTGACCGGGCCGGGTGCTTGCGGCGCGTTTCTGGTCATCGACGATGGTGTGCCGACGCGTCCAGCGGGGTTTTGCAACGTCAATCAGCTTTTTGATTTGAACCTCGCGCAGGCGGCGCGGCTGGAAGTGCTGCGCGGACCCGGCAGTGCGGTACACGGCAGCAACGCCCTGCACGGCGTGGTGGCGCTGAAGCCGCGCCTGCCCGGCGACGGTGGCAGCTTTCGCACCGAACTCGGTAGCGAGCGCTTCCGACGCACGCTTGTCGCGCTGGACGCTGCCGCATGGCGGCTCGACGTGAATGCCGTCGACACCGAAAGTTTCCGCGCCGATGAGAGCCATCAGCAGCAGCAGGCCGCGCTGCAGTGGCTTCCTTTCGGCAGCGACGCGACACGGCTGGCGCTGCGCCTGAACCGACTCCGCCAGGAAACCGCCGGCTTCGTTTTCGGTGAAGGCGCTTGGCGCGACGAGCGGCGCTTTGGCAACGTCAATCCCGAGGCCTTCCGCGACGCTGACAGCCTGCGCTTGGTGCTGCACCATACGCGCCCGCTGGGCATTGGCGAGCTGCAACTGCGCCCCTACGCGCGCGACGAGTCGCAGTTTTTCTTGCAGCACTTCAACTTGGGCCAGCCCACCGAGGAAAGCAGCAGCCGCAGTGTCGGCCTTCAATCGCTGTGGGCCTTGGACGGCCTGCGCCTCGGGCTCGATGTCGAGAACGTCGAAGGCGAGCTGCGGCAAGTCCAGGCGCGCGCCCTGCGTACCGGTACGCCGGCGCAGAACGCGCAACGTCCCGCAGGCCGCCACTACGACTATGCCGTTGATGCGCGACAGGCGGCACTCTTCGCCGAGAAGCAGTGGCGCTTTGGTGCCGACAGCATCACCGCTGGGGCGCGCATCGAGCGGATGCGCTATGTCTACGACAACCGCATGGGCGATGGAAACACCCGCGAGGACGGCACGATTTGCGACTTCGGTGGGTGTCTGTACTTGCGTCCGGCCGACCGCGCCGACACCTTCACCGCACAAGCCCTGCAACTGGGCTGGATGCGCGAGCTTGAGGCGGGTTGGTCGGTGGGTGCGCGTATGGCGCGCGCGTTCCGCTTTCCGCAGGCCACCGAGCTATACCGATTGCAACGCGGGCAGTCGGTGCAGGGCATCGAGCCGGAACAGGCTGACAGCATCGAAGCCAGATTGCGCTTCGGCCACCGCACGCTGCACGCCGAGTTGGTGGGCTACGCGATGCACAAACGCGATGTGCTGTTGCGCGATGCCAGCGGGCTCAGCGTTCCCGCTGCGGCCACGCGTCACCGTGGGCTCGAACTCAGCGCGGCGTGGAATCCCGATGGCGGCACTCGGGTCGAAAGCCAGCTTGCCTGGAGCGTGCAGCGCTACGCCTTCGACCGTTTGCTTCCTGCGGGTGAGACGATCCGTCGCGGTGCACGCATCGACACCGCACCGGAATGGCTGGGCGGCCTGCGCATCGGGCGTAGCTTGGGCGAGCGCCTCGACTTCGAGCTCGAAGCCGTCTGGCAAGGCGCTTATTTCACCGATGCCGCCAATACCCGGCGCTACGACGGGCATGTGCTGTGGCATCTGCGTACCGGCATCGACCTGGGCCGAGCCTGGAGCGCAAGCCTGCGCCTGATGAACCTATTCGACCGCCGCTATGCCGAACGCGTGGACTTCGCTTTCGGAAGCGAGCGCAGCATCCCCGGAGCAGGCCGCAGCGTATTGCTTGGCTTGGAGCGCCGCTTTGAGTAAACGGGCCTCGACCGCAGCGGAACGCTAACGCACCTCGAAAGCCCGCACGCCGGCGCTTTCGCCCGCCAACACCAGTTCGACTTCGTAGCGTCCCGGCGGCCACGGTGTCGCGGGTGTATGGCTGAATGTGTGTACCGCCGGCCCGCTGGCAACGATCTGGCGCTGGTCGCTCGCGAGCCCCACACCGCTGGCATCACGCCAATGCGCGATGAGCGTCGCGGCCGTGGCGTCGCCGACGGTGACGAGGCTCACATGCACGGTGTCGCTCGGCCGCACACGCTCGGTCGTTGCGCGTACCCGGCCATCGGCGTCGAGCGCGGTACCCAGCTCGAGTGCCACGGCCTCGAGGCTGCCGGCATCGGCGAACTGAACCGGCTCGGCGGATAGGCTGGCTTCGGCAGCGGCTGCCGCAGGTGCCTCGGCTGCGACAGACGCATCGACTGCGGCCGGTGCGTCGGCTTCGCCGCTGCACGCGGACAGCGCCAATGCGAGTACCACGCCCAGTGCGGCGGCGGCACTGGCGCGGGTTCGCTGCAATCGAGGGTAAGCAAGCATGAGCGGCTCCAGAAGCAGGCGGCTACTGCCGCGAGAGTCGCAGATTGTCCGGCATCGCCGCACCCGGCAAGGCCCGGAACGGATTGATGTCGAGCCCGCCGCGACGGGTGAAGCGCGCATACACCGCGAGCTTCGTAGGGGCACAGTGCGCGCGCAGGTCGAGGAAGATGCGTTCGACGCAGGCTTCATGGAAATCGCTATGGGTGCGGAAGCTCACCAAGTAGCGCAGCAACGCGGCACGGTCGATGCGCGGACCGGCGTAAGCGATTTGCAGGCTGGCCCAGTCGGGCTGGCCGGTGACCGGGCAGTTCGAGCGAAACAGGTGCGAAACCAGGGTTTCTTCGACCGGCTCGGTGTCATCTGCTTTCAGCAATTCGGGCGCGGGCGGCCCGTAGTGCTCGATAGTGATGGCGACACCGTCGATGAGATCGCCGGGTAGCACGCTCACCGGAAAGGCCTGTGGCGAAGTCGGCGCGATCAGACTCACCGCCACCGGCGCACCGGCGGCCGCGCTCAAATCGGCGATCAGCGCAGCCCGCAAGGCGTCGCTACTGGCCATTCGTTCCGAGGCAAACGAATTCAAGTACAGCTTGAAGCTCTTGGATTCGATGAGATGCGGCGAGCTCGCCGGAACCCGTACTTCAGCCAGCGCCACCTGCGGTTTGCCGCGCGGGTCAAGCCAACTCAGTTCGTAGGCATTCCAAAGATCGACGCCGACGAAGGGCAGAGCCTCGTCGAGGCCAAGCGCCGCACGCGCTTCACTACGCGGAATGGGAAACAGAAGGGAGGCGTCATAAGCCGACGGAAAGGTGACGCTGCGGCCCAACGTCGAGGTGGCGGGAGTATTCATGGGACGCGCATTATCGCCGGATGCGGAGCACTCGCGCTGCGCCTCCTCGGGAAACCCCATCTGACCGCCATGCGCCCCGCCGATCTCGCCCACACGCTCCGCTCGTTCATCGCCATCACCGAGGTGGATGACGGGCGCGCCTTCGCCGAGCACATCTTCCAGCGCAAGTTCCGCCAGAGCGCCCCCGACTTTGAACACCACATCGTGGCTTTCTACCGGCATCGCGACGAGCATCTGGTGCCGCTGTCCTACGTTCACTTCACCCAGCACGACCCCAGCCTGATGCTTGCCGGCGGCGGCTGCACCGACGGCCGCGGCTTCGCGCTGATGAACGAGGAGCAGCGCGCCCTCGTCCACGCTGCGGGCGGCTTGCTGGCGCACACACAACTGCATGGCTTCGCCAAGTTCGCCGAACGCTGCGAGGCTTTCGGCGGATATTGCGGCGACGCGCGCGCGGCGGCGGTTCACGCCAGCGTCGGCTACGAGCCCACGCCCTACGAGCACCTGATCGTGAAGTGGCACAAACCCCTGTCCGAGCCGCGACGCAGCGCCATCATCGAAACACTGCGGGCGATCGGGCCGTTCTAAAACCGCAAGCCACGTCGTCAAACCCTCGGCACGACCCATGCCAGCTCAGGTTTCGACCACTCCAGTGGCCAGCAGCCGGGCCAGACCCTCAGGGCTGCGCCAATGCCAGCGGCAGACGTAACGCGGAAGCTGCCAACACAACGCGTCTGGGGTGATCGGCGCAGGCGTCGTGTCAAAGGCTGCTTGCAAGCCCAGCGCCGCGCCACGCCGCGGCAGCCAAACGTCGCGCAGGAAAGGCGGCACATGACCGAAAGGATAGGCGAACAGTGTCGGTGCCGCGCCGAGCTCGGCGGCGAGGAAGGCTTGTGCCTGGGTGATTTCGTAGTCGGCCTTGGGCTCATCGTCCACGGCGAAAAAATCGCCACGCGGCAAAGCGAGGTGCGGCAACGGCGGCAGGGTTGGATGATTGTGGTCCCAGCTATGGTTGCCGATCCGCATCCGCCCGCTAGCCTGCGCGGCCCGCCACCAGCCGCTGTCGAGGTCGCCGGCACCGAACAGGCATTCGCGGTCCATCACCGCGCGCGCCTCCGGCGAGGCGATGACGAAGCTGGTGAGCTGCGCTTCAGCGCGCTCCGTCGGTGCTTCCGCGATCCAGTCCTCAAGCACTCCGAGCAGCGAGGCTTGCGGCCCATGCACCCCGTACACGCGCCCGCGCAGCGCATCGAAGACGCTGCCGTCATCGCAGCTCAGGGCCACCGCGCCGGCCAGCGTCTCCCAGGCGCGATGGTTCACCAGCGCATCGACCACCCACTGTAGCGGCAGCACGCGGCGGCCACTCGCGGCGATCACGCGAAGGTCTTCGCGCAGGGCAACGTGGTCGTTCTGCGCGTAGCCCGGCCCCTCCACCAAGCCGGCGTGGTAGGTCAGAACAGGAATGCCGAAGCTCATGGCCGATGCGCCCGCGCCAAATATTCCTCGCTGCGCATCTCGATCAGCCGCGAAACGCAGCGCTCGAACTCGACCCGCAGCTTGAAGCCCCGGTACAGACCCTGGGGCTGCGCGGCCGCCGTGGCGACCAGATTGACATTGCGGTCGTAGATCTCATCGACGAGATGAATGAAGCGCCGCGCCGAGTCGGTCGATTCGTCATTGAATGCCGGCACGCCACTGAGCAGCAGGGTGTGGTGCTCACTGGCAATCTCGATGTAGTCGACGGCCGAGCGTGGCCCCTCGCAAAGTGCCTCGAAGTCGAACCACGCCACCCCTTCACCCAAGGCTCGGGCCGGGATGTCGCGCCCATGGACGATGAGCGGGCCGGGCCGACAGAAACCGAGACCGTTCAGCACGCGGAAGTACTCGGCCAATTGCGCTTCGCCTGCCGCATCGATGGGAACATGCCAGATGTCGGCGAGCTTGAGCTGGCGCAGTCGGAAGTCGGTTTCGCTGCCCAGTCGGTGGACCACGCAATGCTGCTCGATCAGCGCGATGGCTGGCAGAAAGCGCGCGCGCTGCAAACCGTTGGCGTACAGGCCGCTAGGCGCGATGTTCGAGGTGGTCACCAGGGTGACGCCGCGATCAAAAAGCTGTTCCAGCAGGCGCGAGAGGATCATCGCGTCGGCGATGTCGTTGACGAAGAACTCGTCGAGCACCAGCAAGGGCGAGGCGTCCGCGTACTGCGCTGCCACGACGCTCAAGGTATCGGAAGTGTCATTCAAGGCCTTCATGCGGGCGTGTACGTCCTGCATGAAGCGGTGGTAGTGCAGGCGTGTCGGCGCTAGCTCGGCGCAGGCATCCAGCAGCAGGTCGCAGAGCAAGGTCTTGCCGCGACCCACGCCACCCCACAGGTACAGGCCGCGCACGCCAGCGTGGCCGGCCAAACGCAAGCCGAGCTTCTTCAGGAATCCGGCACGGCGGCGTTCGAGTAGATCACGCGCCACCCGATCCAACTCGACCAAGGCCGCGAGCTGTCCCGCGTCTTGCATCCAGCGCCCCTCGGCCACGCCGTCGAGGTAGCGCTTTGAAGGTCGCGCCGACACGCCGGCTCAGCTCGCGCTACACAGTGGCGGTAGTTGCTTGCGCACACCGTTCTTGATCGCGCCGCGCAGGTCGACCAGCCGTCCATGAAAGAAGTGCCCGGCATCGGCCATGCGCACCAGGGTCGGCGCATTCTCGGCGGCTTCGGCCCAAGCGAAGACTTGCGCCGGATCGATCACGTCGTCGGCCTCGCCCTGAACCACCAGCCAGGGGCAATCGGGTGCCGGCACGCCGATGAAATCGCGGAAACCCACTGGCGGCGCAATGGCGATCATCTGCCGCACCGGCAATTGGCGCGCTGCGCGCAAGGCAACCCAGCTTCCGAACGAAAACCCGGCCAGCCACAGCGCGTCATCGGGGCGCTGCGCCCGCAGCCACTGGGCTACCGCGAGGTAGTCGAGGGTTTCGCCGCGGCCGTTGTCGTACACGCCTTCCGAAGCACCCACACCACGGAAGTTGAAGCGCAGCGAGGCCACACCGCTCTCGGCCAAGGCGCGGGCGATGGTCGTGACCACTTTGTTGTGCATCGTCCCGCCATCGGGCGGATGCGGGTGGCCGATGACCGCGACCGCCCGGCGCGCGTCCGCAGGCTTCGGCAACTCGACGGCGGCTTCAAGCGCACCAGCAGGGCCCGCGAGGATCAGCGGGCCGGAAGCGGTGGGGAAGGCGGGCGCGATGCTCATGCAAAGCGAAGCTTAGCAGTGGCGCGCAAGCGGCATTCCAAATCACAAGGATATTGCGATCAGTAGCGGATCATGGTCGGAACTGCGCCACGGGCCGGCCTCGCGGCCCAGCGGCCCGTCGTAGCCGAAAGCTTGCGGCTCGTCGGCGTTGACATGCCATTTTGCAGCACCGCGCAGCGCCTTCGCCATCGATGGACTGAGCAGGGCGTGGTCGAGGCGGCCGGATTGGCCATCGAAGACGAAGCTGTAGCTACCCTCACCGGCCAGCGGGTCGATCCAGCCGCGTTCGCGCAGCAGGCGCATCGGGTCTTCCATGCTATAGGCGTTGAAGTCGCCAATCAGCAGCGTGTGATCGCTGCCGCTCTGGGTTGGGTCGGTTCCGATCCACTCATGCAACGCCTCGACGCTGGCGAGGCGCTGGGCGTTGAAGCAGCCTTGCCCGTCGCCTTGGTCGCGGTTGGCACCCTCGGCCTCGTCGCAACCGCCCTTGCTCTTGAAGTGCAGGCTGACCACGGTGAAGACCGGGCCGCCGGGTGTTCGGAAGCTCTGCGCCAAGGGCGGTCGGCTGCCGCGCGCGAAGGGGCCGCCGCGCCGCAGCGCCGGTGTACCGACGGCCGCGACGCGGTCGGCGCGGTACAGCAGACCCACGGCGATGGCGTCGGTGCCGGGGCGTTCGGCGGGCACCACCACCGCCCAGCTAGCGCCAGGCTGCGCGGTGTTCAGCGCGGCGGCCAACTCCTGCGCGGCGGATTCCGGGCCGTAACCGTCGTTTTCCAGTTCCTGGACGGCGATGATGGTCGGGTCGAGCGCGGAAATCACCGCAACATGCTTGGCCAACTGCCGTGCGTAGGCGTCGTAGTCCCGAGCGCCGCGCTCGGTGGGGAAGCCGCCGCCCTGGCCGTCACCATTGAACAAGTTCAGCAGATTCATCCCGACGATGCGCAGCGCCCCGTCCACCGGCGGAACGGGCGGGCGCGGGGCGAAATCGAGCCGCGCAGGTGCCGTGACGGCCAGCAAACGGTAGGCGCTGGAGCGCTGGTCAACCACGGCTTCGAGACCGGCCAGAGTGCTGCCGACGCGCAGGGTCACCTCGCCGCCCAGCACTACCGGCAACCACGGAATATCCGCGCGATTCTGGGCGTTGCTGGCATCGTCCAGCACGATGCGGCGGGCGGCATTGGCTGCGCGCAGTGCCAGTGCTGGTTCGCCGGGCAGCGCCTGCTCGGTGGGCGCAAACACGCGGCCGCCGAAAGCGAGATCCGCTTCGCCGAAACGCAGCAGGTTGTCGTTGGCAATCACCGTCAGCTCGGCATCCACGCGCACGCGCATGCCCTCCAGTGCCTCCCACGCGGCGGGCGGCGCGGTGAGCACCACGGGTGCCGGTAACGATGCCGTGCCGCGCACTTCGATGCGAGCGTCGGCGAGCGTGGTCATCATCGCGCCATCGCCGGATTCCACCACCAAACCTTCCGCGAGGATGTGCTCGCCAACCTCGAGCACGGCCTGGTCGGCGGCGGGCATCACGAACAGGGCTTCGGCCGTCGCCGCATCGGCGTCCGCTGAAAGGTTTTGGACGAAAACACCATCCTCGATGCGCAGAGTGACGACGCCTTCGATACGCGCCCGTTCACCCTCGTGCGGGCTGCGCTCGCCGGCACCCTGCACGGCGGCGATGCCTTCAATGGAAATCGGCTCGACTGCGTCTTGGCAGCCCACCAAGGCCAAAGCCAGCATAACGCCGAGGGCGCAACGGGACGCCATGACGTGGACATCGGAGTGCAGGGCCATGATGGGGTTCTTCACTTGCGCGGCGGCGTCCGTAGGCGGCGTCGAGTGCGACGGGCCAGACGGCGGAGAGCCGACGCGGTTACTGGTATTTCTGGATCATGTAGTCGACCGAAGCGGCCATCTGTTCGTCGGTGAGGCGAGCATTGCCGCCGCGCGCCGGCATAAAGCCAGCCGCGCCCTGAAAACCCTCGATGGCGTGGCGCAGCAGCACCTCGCGACCCTGCGCGAGACGAGGCGCCCAAGCGGCGGCGGTGGGTGCCGGGGCACCACCGGCACCGACGGCGTGGCAGGCCGCGCACAGGTTCTGATAGATGACACTGCCATCGAGCGTGCCACCGAATGGCGCTCCGTCGGCGGCGGCGGCGACGGCCACCGCCTGCGCGGCGGCGGCCGCAGCGGCGGCACCGGTTTCGCCGGAAAAAACGGCACCGAGGGGTCGAATGCGCTCGACCGTTCGCGCCTCGGCGACCGGGTTGGGCTCGATCACTCTTTGGCTGTTGATGTACAGCGCGACCAAGATCAGCACCAGCATGATGCCGAACAGCACCGCGATGACGAGCGAGAAACGCTTCATGAAGACGGAATCGTGATTGCGCACGGGAACACCTGTTCGGGCGCGTAGGCCTCGGGAATGGCCAAGTATATCGAGCCTCGGCGCGACCGCGAAGCCCGTGGCTACATCGCGCGAGTGCCACGTCACTCCGCAAAGTCATTATTTCTTTACAAATCATCCTGTATAGTTTTGCCTCCATGACCCGACCTCCCAAAGCCCGCCAGAAGGTGCTCGATGCCGCCCGCCGAATCGTCGAGACACGCGGTGCCGGCCATCTCACCTTTGAGGCCCTGGCCGAGGAAAGCGGCATCACCCGCGGTGGCATCACCTACCACTTCCCGAGCAAGGACGATCTGCTCAAGGCCATGATCGAAGCCGATATCGCCGACTGGAACAGCGCCTCGGCGAGTCTCGACAGCAGCGCCGATCAGCTCGGCCCGAAGGTCTGCCGGTTGATCGGTCATGTGCGCTCCTCGCTCGCCGAAGGCGACCACGCTGACAAGCGCTACGTCGCCGGGATGCTCAGCGCGGCGATGGTCGACACCAACCTGCTCGACCCCGTGCGGTGCCACCTCGCCAGCGAGTTCGCCGGATGGCAGTGGGACGATGCCGATCTTGAGCGCTACCTGCTGCTACTGGCCGCCGACGGGCTGTTCTGGGCCAGCACCTTCGATATCAGCCCCCTTCCCGCCGCCGTGCGGCCACGCTTGGCCGCCTTGATCGAGGCCAAGCTTCGCGCTCTGGCCGCCACCTCGCCTGCTCCTCCCTCTGCCGAGACCTGACCCATGGCTCCACGCTCGCGCCCGGCCACTGTCCGTGGCGACATCCTCCCCTTCGCTCTGCTACCTCGTTTCGCACTGGTTGGCACGCTCGCCCTCGCCTTGGTCGCCTGCACTGGCGATGGCGGCTTTGGTGCCATGCAGATGCCTCCCACCGAAGTGAATATCGCGACCGTGGTGGCGAAGCCCGTTACGCAGTGGGACGAATTCACCGGCCGCATCGAGACGGTCGAAAGCGTCGATGTGCGGCCGCGGGTCGGGGGTTTTCTTACCGGCCTGCACTTCGATGAAGGCGGCATGGTCGCGCAGGGCGATCTGCTGTTCAGCATCGACGACCGCGAATACCGCTCTGCGCTGGCCAGTGCTCGCGCCGATCTTGCCCGCGCCGAGGCGCGTTTGGCGCTGGCCGGCACCGAACTCCAGCGCAGCACCGAACTGATTGCCACCCAAGCCGTCAGCATGGGCGAGCTGGAGGGCCGTCGAAACGAAGCCGCGCAGGCCGAGGCCGACGTGCTGGCCGCGAAAGCACGGCTGGCAACGGCCGAGCTGCATTTGTCGTTCACCCGTGTCACGGCGCCCATTGCCGGTCGCGTGGGCATGGCCCGTGTGCGCAGCGGCAACCTCGTCGCTGCCGGCGACCCGGTACTGACCACCATCGTCGCGCTCGATCCGGTGTTCGTGAGCTTTCAGATCGATGAACGCGCCTACCTGCGCTACCAAGCAATGGCGCGCGCAGGCAAGCATCCCAGCTCGCGCAACGCCGAGAATCCGGTACGAGTGGCTTTGGCCGACGAAGTCGGATTCCCGCACACCGGCCGCATGGTGTTTGTGGACAACGCCGTCGACCCGGCTACCGGCACCATTCTCGCCCGCGCCGAACTGGCCAACCCGGACGGTGCTTTGACCCCCGGCCTGTTCGCTCGCGTGCAATTGCTGGGTGCTGGCCAGCGCGATGCCCTGCTGATCCATCCGCAGGCGGTCATGACCGATCAAGACCGCCGTTATGTGTTCGTGGCCGCCAGCGTGACGCCCACGGCGGAGCAGGGTGGCGGCGAGCCCTACCTCGGTGCCCTGCGCCGCGACGTGGTGCTGGGGCCCACCATCGACGGCCTCGTCGTGGTCGAATCCGGCCTCGATGCCGGCGACCGCGTCGTCGTCAACGGCATGCGCCGAATCTTCTTCCCCGGCGCACCGATCATTCCGATCGATGTGCCCATGAACGCCCCCAACACCGTGGTCGAGGGCTGATTCATGGCCCCCGGATACGCCAACTTTTCGCGCACCTTCATCGATCGCCCCATCCTTGCCGCGGTTCTCTCGATCGTCATTTTCGTCGCTGGCTTGATCGCCATCCCCAATCTACCGATCACCGAGTACCCGGAAGTCGTGCCGCCGACCGTGCAGGTCACTGCCATCTTCCCCGGCGCGAACCCGAAGATCATCGCCAACACCGTTGCCGCTCCGCTGGAGGAGGCGATCAACGGCGTCGAAAACATGATCTACATGAAATCGGCCTCGGCGTCGGACGGCACCGTGGTGCTGTCGGTCACGTTCGCCCTCGGCACCGACATCGACACCGCCGCTATGCAGGTGCAGAACCGCGTGGCGCAGGCGCTTCCTCGCCTTCCCGAAGCCGTGCGCGCGCTGGGCGTCACCACGGCCAAAGTCTCGCCCAACATCACGATGGTGGTACACCTCATCTCGCCGGATGGCCGCTACGACGGCCTGTACCTGTCGAACTTCGCCAACCTCAACGTGCGCGATGAACTGGCGCGACTGCCCGGTGTCGGCAGCGCCCAGGCCTTTGGTGCCGGCGTCTACGCCATGCGCATCTGGGTCGATCCCGACCAAGCCGCCAGCCGCGGGCTGACCGCACTCGACATCGTCGGGGCCATCCGCGAGCAGAACATCCAGGTGTCTGCTGGTGCCATCGGTGTCTCGCCGCAGCCGAGTGGCAGTTCGGTGCAGTTGCTGGTCAATGCCCGAGGGCGGCTGGAAACGCCCGAGCAGTTCGGAGCCATCGTCCTTAAGAACGATGCCGACGGTGCAATCACAAGACTGCGCGATGTCGCCCGCGTCGAATTGGGTGCCAACACCTATGCGCTGAACAGCCTCATCAACAACGAAGAAGCCGCCGCGGTCGCCATCTTCGAAGCACCCGGCGCCAATTCCATTGCGCTGTCCGACGCGGTGCGCGCGACCATGGCCGAACTCAAGAAAGATTTTCCCGAAGGGGTCGATTACGCCATCGCCTTCGACCCGACGGTGTTCGTCCGCGCCTCGATCGACTCGGTCATCAAGACGCTGCTCGAAGCCGTGTTGCTGGTGGTGGTCGTCGTCGTGGTGTTCCTGCAAACCTGGCGCGCCTCGATCATCCCGCTGCTGGCGGTACCGGTGTCGATCGTCGGCACCTTTGCCGTTCTGTTCGTACTTGGCTACTCGATCAATGTGCTGACGCTGTTCGGCTTGGTACTGGCGATCGGCATCGTGGTGGACGACGCCATCGTCGTCGTCGAGAACGTCGAGCGTCATATCGAAAATGGACTGTCACCGCGTGACGCTGCCCACAAGGCGATGGGTGAAGTGTCCGGCCCGATCGTCGCCATCTCGCTGGTGCTGGCCGCGGTGTTCGTGCCGCTCGCCTTCATCGATGGCGTGACCGGGCAGTTCTACCGACAGTTCGCGGTGACCATCGCTACTGCGGTGCTGATCTCGGGTATCAACTCGCTCACCCTGAGCCCGGCGCTTGCGGCCGCTCTGCTCAAGCCGCATGGTGCCAAGAAGGATGCTCTGACGCGCGCCATCGACCGCCTGTTCGGGCGTTTTTTCCACTGGTTCAACGCCAAGTTCAAGCGCGGCTCCGACCGCTATTCGAGCCGCATCGGTGGCACCGTCGCCCGAGCACCGCGCTTGCTCATGGTCTACGCCGTACTGGTGGGCGTGACGGTACTCGGCTTCACCCAAGTGCCCGGTGGATTCATTCCAACGCAAGACAAGCAGTACTTGTTCGCTGGCGTGCAACTGCCGGAAGGTGCCACCCTCGAGCGCACCGAAGCGGCGATGAAGCGAATGGGCGAGATCGCGCTGGCCACGCCCGGCGTGGCCAATGTGGTGCAGTTCCCAGGCCTGAACGCCGTGCACTTCGTCGGTACGCCGAACGTCGGCGTGATGTTTATCGGCCTCGATCCACCGGGCGACCTGCCGAAACCGGCCGCTGCCATCGCGGGTGAACTGACGGCACAGTTCGGCGTCATCCAAGACGGCATGGCTTTCGCGTTCATGCCACCGCCAGTGAACGGCTTCGGCAACGCCGCCGGCATCGAAGCCTACGTGCAGGACCGCCAGCGCATCGGCTACGGCGAGCTCAACACCGCGACGCAAGCCTTCGTCGGCGCCATCAGCCAAGTGCCCGGCTTCGGCCAAGGCTCGGCGTTCTCGTCTTTCCAGGCCAACGTGCCGCAGCTCGATGCCGTGGTCGACCGCGACAAGATCAAGGAAAGCGGTCTGGCGCTGACCGACGTGTTCGACACACTGCAAATCTACCTCGGCAGCGCCTACGTCAACGACTTCAATATGTTTGGACGTACCTACCAGGTGTTCGTACAGGCCGATGCACCCTTCCGCGACGACGTCGGTGACGTCGCGCGCTTGATGGTGCGCAATGACCAAGGCCAAATGGTGCCGCTCGGCAGCGTGGTCGAGATGGTGCCGAGCTTCGGCCCCGACCCGGTCATCCGCTACAACGGCTATCCGGCTGCCGATGTCAGTGCCAGCCCTTTCGATCCGTCGGCGGTCAGCAGTAGCGATGCGGTGCGGATTGCCAGCGAAGTGGCCGCGCAGGTGCTGCCGCGTGGCATGACGCTGGAGTTCACCGGCCTCACCTATCAACAGGTCAATCAGAGCCTTGCACATCTCTTGGTGCTTCCGCTGAGCGTATTGCTCGTGTATCTGGTGCTCGCGGCGCTGTACGAAAGCTGGTCGCTGCCTTTGGCGGTAATTTTGATCGTGCCGATGTGCTTGCTCTCGGCAATCGGCAGCATCTGGACACTGAATATGATCAACGGCCTGTGGTTTGGCGCGCAGATCGGGCTGGGATGGATCAACCCAATGACCGCGGCTCCGCCAACCATCATCGACATGAACGTGTTCACCCAGATCGGTCTGGTGGTGCTGATGGGCTTGGCTTGCAAAAACGCCATCTTGATTGTCGAGTTCGCCATCGACCTCGAACGCCAGGGCCGCAGCATCGTCGAAGCTGCTGTCGAAGCCTGCCGACTGCGCCTGCGGCCGATCCTGATGACCAGTTTCGCCTTCACCGCCGGCGTTTTGCCGCTGGTGTTCGCCAGCGGCGCCGGTGCGGAAGTGCGCCACGTCATGGGCGTGACCGTGTTCTTCGGCATGCTCGGCGTGACGTTCTTCGGCTTGTTCTTCACTCCCGTTTTCTACGTCGTCATCCGCAAGTGGGTGGAGCGGCAGAAGGCGCGCCGGGCCGCCACACTCGCTGAAGAGAACGCCCATGCATAAGCTTCACTCCAGAGCACTCATCGCGGCCGTCGCGACCGCACTGCTCAGCGCTTGCACGCTTGGCCCGGGGCATGTGCGTCCCGATGTCGCCCTACCCTCGGGCTTCGATCAGGCCAGCAGCGAGCAGACGGCCTCGGCACCCGGCACTGCGGTGTGGCAGGCCTTCGATGACCCGGCCCTGGCGGCTTTGATCGCGCGCGCGCTCGCGGCCAATACGAGCATCGCCCAGGCCGAAGCGCGGCTCGCCGAAGCCCGTGCGCTGTCCGGCATGACACCCTTCGCGCGCTTTCCGACCGTGACCGCGGGCAGTGACGCCAGTCGCAGCCGCGCCAGCGATGCCGATCCCTTCGTGCCACCGGGTCTGGGCCGCATCGAGACCTACCGGGCCGGCTTCGACGCGAGTTGGGAGCTCGACCTGTTCGGCGGCTTGCGCAATCCGAGTCGCGCCGCGCGGGCACGCCTTGAAGCGTATGCGCAAGACCTCGCCAGCCTGCGCTTGAGCATGGTGGCCGAGACCGCGCAGACCTACTTCGCGCTGCGTGGTGCGCAACACCGCCTCGCACTGGCCGAAGAAAACCTCGCCTCGGCCGACGAGGTCCTTCGGGTGATCGAACAACTGTTCAAGAATGGCCGCCAGAGCGGTGTCGATTTCGCCCGCGCCCGCGCGCAACGCGCCAGTCTTGCCGCCAATTTGCCGCAGCGCGAGGCCGAACAGGTGGCGCAGGAGCAGCGCCTCGCGGTGCTGACCGCGCAGCCGGTTGCCGCTGTACGCGCACAAATGGGCACTACGACAGCATTTCCCGAGCTGCCCGCCCTAGTGACCGTCGGCACGCCAGAGGACTGGCTGCGCCGCCGCCCGGACATCGCCGCCGCCGAGCGTCGGCTGGCCGCCTCGCGCAACGACGTGGGCGCGGAGATTGCGCAATTCTTCCCGCGCTTGGTGCTCAACGCCGCTTTCGGCTGGACCGGACAGGCCGCTGGTGCCCTTGGCGATGCCAGCGCCGAACGCTGGCAGTGGGGGCCAGCTTTGAGCTGGCGCTTCCTCGATGTGGGTCGCGTGCGGCAGACGGTGAAAGCCGCCGAAGCGCGCGCTGCCGGCACTGAAAACCGATACCGCGAAGTGGTGTTGCATGCGCTCGAGGAAATCGAAAACGCGCTCGCCAACTATCGCGCCAGCAACCGTGCCGTCAGCGAACTCGGAGACGCCGTCACAGCCGCGAGCGAAGCCTCACGCCTTTCGCGTCTGCGCTTCGAGGCCGGTGCCGACGACGCACTGGCGCTGCTGCAAACCGAGCAGACCCGCATCGAACTCGAGGATGCCTTTGTGCAAGCCCAGACGGCGCGCAGCACCGCGCTCGCGGCTCTGTACAAAGCGGTTGCGGGCGATTTTGCGGAGGTAGCAACGCCGTAATCGGGTCTGGCGCCACTCGACCACTCAGGGTCGTGCTTTTGAATGTGGCCTGCCACTTAGGATCAGCAATCGCATGGCAATCCCTCCCCACTAGAATGTCGGCTTCTCGCCCTTGGAGCATCGACCATGCCGCAGCGCACGCCCCTCACTCGCTTTTTGATTGAAGCCGAACGCGCCGGGCAGATCACGCCCGAGCTGCGCCTGTTGATCGAAGTGGTGTCACGCGCCTGCAAAAGCATCAGTTACGCCATCAGCAAGGGGGCACTGGGCGGCGTGCTCGGCGACGCCGGTGCCTTGAATGTGCAGGGCGAGGCACAGAAAAAGCTCGACGTGCTCAGCAATGAAATCCTGCTCGAAGCCAATGCGTGGGGTGGGCATCTGGCCGGCATCGCCTCGGAGGAAATGGAAGAGCCGCATCCGATCCCCGATGCTTATCCAAAGGGCAATTTCCTGTTGCTGTTCGACCCGCTCGACGGCAGTTCGAACATCGACGTCAACGTCAGTGTCGGCACCATCTTCTCGGTGCTGCGCTGCCCGGATGGCGTCACCACGCCGGCGACCGAACATTTCTTACAGCCGGGCTCGGCGCAGGTGTGCGCGGGCTACACGGTTTATGGCCCAAGTACGGTACTGGTGCTCACGGTGGGCTTTGGCACTCACACCTTCACCCTCGACCGCGAGACCGGCAGCTTCATCCTGACTCAGCGCAACATCCGCATCCCTGCCGAAACGCAGGAGTTCGCGATCAACGCCAGCAACGCGCGGCACTGGGACGCTCCGGTGAAGCGCTACATCGACGATCTGCTCGCCGGAAGCGCCGGGCCGCGCGGCAAGGATTTCAACATGCGTTGGGTCGCGAGCATGGTGGCCGATGTTCATCGCATCATGACGCGCGGCGGTAGCTTCCTGTACCCGGCCGACGCGAAATGCCGCGACAAAGGTGGCCGTTTACGTCTGTTGTATGAAGCCAACCCTATGGCTTTTCTCGTCGAGCAAGCGGGCGGTGCTGCCAGCACCGGAACACAACGCATGCTCGACGTGATGCCGACCAGTCTGCATATGCGGGTGCCGGTCGTCCTTGGCTCGAAGGACGAAGT
>BBPD01002328.1_pt1 | contig 33379 bp, 42 predicted proteins | sample 1344911 | NCBI WGS metagenome assembly BBPD01 (sample SAMD00019088, study PRJDB2971) | groundwater metagenome | biome: freshwater biome; feature: mineral spring; material: ground water | place: USA: CA, Sonoma | collected 2011-09 | depth surface m
AAATCTCACTCCCCGCATAATGTCCTGCACTTTTTCTATCGGTTGTCGTCTACATCTCTGTCGGACGCCCTCGCACACATGCCTCGCCCCGAACCTCCAGAGGATATTTGCCCGTCACACATCCCAGACACAGGTTCTCGGCGGGAATTCCGATGGATTTGACCAGCCCGTCGATGCTTATATAGCCAATCGAATCGGCACCAAGCGCCAACCTGACATCTTCAATGCTCTTGTTGGAGGCTATCAACTCTTCACATGTTGACATATTGATTCCAAAATAGCAGGGCGAGATGATGGGGGGGCTACCCACCCTTATATGTACCTCATTCGCACCAGCGCTGCGTATCATGTCGACGATTCGCTTGGATGTCGTGCCCCTGACGATACTGTCGTCGATTAATGCCACCCGTTTACCTTTGAGGTTAGACCTGATGACATTCAGCTTCAGTTTTACTGCGGTATCTCGCATTTCCTGACCTGGCATGATGAACGTTCGTCCTACATAACGGTTTTTTATCAGCCCTTCTATATAATTCAAACCCGATTTTATCGAGTATCCGATGGCGAACGTAGTGCCGGAATCCGGTACAGGACATATCACATCCACCTTCCCATCGTGTTCATCAACTAGTGTCTCCCCTATACGGCGTCTCACATCGTATACAAGCCGTCCATCGATGATGGACTCTGGCCTGGCAAAATACGCGTATTCAAAAAAGCAATGTGCGGAATTCTTGTGGCGACATATCTGGTGACTCTCGATTTCGCCATCTTTCAATATTACGAGCTCGCCTGGGTGCACATCTCTGATGAGAGTGCCGCCCAAAACGTCTACTGCGACGCTTTCAGATGCGACGATGTGCCCACCGTCTATCTTGCCGATGCATAATGGTTTAATGCCCAGCGGGTCTCTAACTGCCGCCACCGTATCATCGACGAGAAGCGTTAGTGAATATGACCCCACCAGGCACTGCATTAAACGACGAATCGCCTCTACAAAGTTCGATTTAATCAGCTCCTTGACGAGTAGATGTGCTATCACCTCTGTGTCGGAGTCTGTTATGAAAATTCGCCCTTCTGCCTCCAGCCCAGCTCGCAGCTCCCTGGAATTTATCAAGTTGCCGTTATGTGCGATGGCAATGGTGCCGCCCTTATAGTTGATGAGCAATGGTTGACTGTTCTCAATTCTGGAAGCGCCAGTGGTTGAATATCTGACATGTCCAATTCCAAGAGAGCCTTTTAATAGGTCCAATCGTTTTTTGTCAAAAATCTCCGATACCAGCCCCATTTCTTTGACGTCTCTGATACGCTCACCATCATGGGTTGCGATACCGGCGGACTCTTGACCGCGATGTTGAAGCGCATATAGTGCATAATAAATGAATAATGCAGCCGAATTAACTTCACTGGAAGGGGTAAGTGCAACACCAACCACGCCGCATTCTTCATGCAATTATCAATCACCTAAAGCATTTATTATGTTATACTTTGATATACTTCACCGTTCTTTTAGTCCAGCTGTACCCGCGCATCTTGCTCGTTTTTCCAAATCCGCATGAAGCGCACTGCCTCTTATGGATGCTGTATGAAACACTGCCACATCGTCTGCATTTGCCGTGTGTCCTTTTTTGCCTTTTGCCCATCGAGGTCGTTCCCTTAGTCATTGCTCACCCCCCCCTTTTGGTGGAGGGGATATATATACGACATTGTCACCCCTCATCACAACCACGCCCAATTTTTTTACAACTCCCGCGTCATTCAGTTCTTCGGTTTTGTCCAATACCAGATTCATATGGACATCATAACCTTGAAGATTTCCTCTAAATCCCCTTCCATCTTTGAGCCTCACTATGACTGGCGCATTTAGCGAACCATTTAAAATATCAAGCGGACGTTTCTCCATGAAATACCTCCAAATAATTTTATTTTTAATCACATTCAAGTTGCAATGTATTATATGCATCCTTCATGTGTACCTTTATATCATTTGCATTGAAGTTAAAAGTTTGGGTGTGAGACGTTGAAAATCAAAGCCAGACACCATTTAAGGGATGACGTAAAGAAGAAAATAATAAACCAACTCAAATCTACCTTTGGAATGGATGTTGAACAACTCTCCACTGCCCAAAAATTCGAGAGTATAGAGACTGATGACGAATACCGTATTGTGCTCGTAAATGATGAACCAACCTTCTTCATGACTATGAGCCCAGAGCATGGCGAAAAGATATTCCCGACGGTTAGGGGCGCACTCAAGTTCGGACCGAAACGGAATCTGGTCGTAGTTGATAGTGGCGCTGTTCGGGCAGTATCCAAGGGCGCAGATATAATGTGCCCCGGCATCGTGGAGGCAGATAGCCGAATACGAAAAGGAGACATAGTCATCGTTGTGGACGAGGTGCATGGTAAACCACTTGCCGTTGGGATAGCGTTGACGTCTGGTGAAGAGATGATTGGGAATAGTGGAAAGGTAATCAAATCGATTCACCATGTGGGCGATAAGATATGGAAACTCGAGATATGATTATAAAGGAAGCAAGTTTAAATATATGTCAATATAATATAGCCCCGAGGTGAAGTTAATGTCAAAAGGGTTTTTGAGTAAACTAATTGGATCGAAACCAAAAGTAGGGGTTGATGAATATACGGAACTGGATATGGGAATGTACGAAGAGGGTCTGGATGAGGAACCCGCAGAGATGTATGTACGGATTGCTCAATTGTCCAATCTCAACGAGCTTCCAGAGTTGAAAAAAGAAGTATACGAGGGCAATATCGTGATGATCGACATCTCGCTCATAAAAAATGATAAATTGATATCAGAGCGGGCAATCAGGGGCCTCAGACAGGTGGCTGCGGACGTTCGTGGTGACATCGCAGGCATTGGAGACAATCAAGTGATAGTCACTCCGAGGTCCGTGAAGATAAATCGAACCAAAATTATCAGTGGAAGATATTGAATGATGGCGCTGTCGATGCGAAGTTCGAAATTTGGAGAACCTCGGCATGAGTTGCCAGTGCGGTTTTAAGCATGTTGATACGCTCCACCTCCGGCACGATATGGATGCCATAGCTCGGCGTGGACATGGAACCTTTGGTTTATTGTCAGAATCGTTCGTGACAAACGTCGAAGGCATCCTTGACCGCATCGAAAGTATCGTTCAAATGAGTAAAAAATGAGCGGAAGCCGAATCTCAACTAATTCGCATCGATGAGATTTTACGTACCATCAGGGAAGTAAAATCTGGCAGGATATAAATCACCGTTATCATAGAAGACCCAGCTGGTAACAGCGCCATCATCTCGAAGTGTGCAACACGGCGAAAGCTCACGAAGAAAGAGGCAGAAAAGTTGAAGACGGGATGATCGTTGTTTAAATTCTATTGGATTTTGATTTCACTCACCCTGATGCCGTTTTCAACGACCTCTCCGACGATTTTTCCACCGGCGATCTTCTGCGCTTTTTTGCCCTCGCCCCATGGAATGACCGCAAGAAATCCCATGCCCATGTTAAAGGTTTGGTACATCTCCCTATCACTTATGCCGCCCTCCTCTTGCAAGAACTTGAAAATGGGTTGAGCCTCTAAAGGTTTATCAAAATTGAAGCCATGGTCGGTTATGCGCCCCAGCTTCAGCAAGCCGCTTCCGGTGATATGGGCCAATCCGTGTACCTCGCACTTTTTTATCAGTTCCAACACTTCCATATAGATGCGTGTCGGGGTAAGTAGCACTTCTCCAATACTTTTTTTTGAATCCGATGAAAATGAATCCCGATACGAATAACCAGCGCCTTCAATGATCTTTCTCGCCAGCGTGAGACCATTGCTATGGATACCAGAACTGGGTAGACCGAGAATGACATCTCCTATCTGAATATCCTTGCCGGTGATTATTTTGTCCTTTTGGACCCACCCAATACATGTGCCTGCCAGGTCAAAACCACGGATAATATCGGGCAGTGTGGCAGTCTCACCCCCTATGATTGAGACGTTCGCGATTTCAGCGCCTTTTTGAAGCCCCATTCCGATTTGCTCCATCACGTCCTCGTTTATTTTTTCCATAGCTAGATAGTCCACGAATGCCATGGGCTCCGCCCCAACTGCCAACAAGTCGTTTACGTTCATCGCTATGCAGTCGATGCCGATGGTGTCCCACTTTCCAATGGCACTAGCGATGAGCACCTTAGAGCCAACGCCGTCAGTGGTCATGGCGAGTGCAAAGTCACCCAGATCGATCAGGCCTGCATAATGCCCTATGTCGATTAAAGGCGCTCCAAACCCCGTTCTTTTAAACATCAGATGCTTGGTCAAACGTTTGATGGCACTATTTTCTTTTGAGATATCCACGCCAGCCTCGGCGTATGTCATCCCCTTCCTCATCGCTCTTCACCCAATTTGAACTCATCATGCAGCGCCTTCACGGAAGTATTCGCATCCTTCTTGCTGACGACGAAGGAAATGTTCACTTCAGACGAACCCTGTGATATCATCCGTATGTTAGCGCCAACTTTACCTAATGCAGAAAAAACGCGTCCAGCCACTCCAGGCGTTCCTGCCATTCCTGCACCAACGACGGCGATGCTGCACACATCCTCGTCGTATGTGATGTTCCTGACCACGTTCTCGATGAATTCGGATTTAAGGGCGCTAAGCGCTTTATTTAGATGTGAGCAATCGATGACCAAAGAGAGATTTGCCTCAGACGAACCTTGCGAAATCATTATAATATTTACTCCAGCATCGGCGAGTGTGGCGAATACCCGTGCGGCAACTCCGGGCGTCCCCACCATTCCCGCGCCGCTGACGTTTATCAATGTAACGTTTTTAATTATGGTAACCGCCTTGACGATGTCCTTCAATTCTTCATGGTCTTTCACGATGATGGTGCCTGGGTGGTCTGGATTGGTCGTATTCTTAACCCGTACTGGGATGTCTCTTTGAATGGCTGGCTCTATCGTTTTTGGATGTATCACCTTGGCTCCGAAATAGGATAGTTCCATCGCCTCGAGATATGATATCACTGGCAACGTTCGTGCTTCTGGGATGATCCTTGGGTCTGCAGTCATGATGCCATCTACATCACTCCATATCCAAATCTCGTCGGCATATATTGCAGCGCCAATGATGGATGCACTATAGTCAGAACCGCCTCGTCCCAGGGTCGTAATCACTCCTTTTGTATCAATTGCTATAAAGCCAGTTATGACTGGAATCGTCTTTTTTTCGATTAATGGAAGAATGCACTTCTTGACATTTTCGTTGGTAATCTCGAGCAGTGGTTTTGCATTCTTAAAATTACTATTAGTTACAATGCCAGCTTCCCCGCCAGTGAGTGAGGATGAATCCAGTTTCATCGACAAAAGGGTGCCAGTTAGTATTGGGGTTGATAGCCTTTCCCCGAATGACAGTATATAGTCGTGTGATCTATCTGTCAACTCTCCCAGATGGCAAATGCTGATGAGAGCGTTTGACATGTCTCCTATTTTAGCATTCAATTCCTTGATTACAGAACTTACTATTTTCGCATCATCGATGGCATTCTTGGCGGCATCATGGTGTTGCTCTGTCAGGCTCTTTACGAAACTGTTGATTTCGGTAACATCCCGATTTTTTGATGCCTTTTTCGCCATTTCCTCTAATTGGTCTGTCACACCTGCCATTGCTGAGACGACTACGGCTATCTCGTTTCCTTTCTCATAGCTCTGTCGTATAATGGATGCAACGTCCCGTATTTTAACTCCATCTGCGACCGATGTTCCGCCGAATTTCATGACGAGTCTCATATGGTCAACCATCTTACACGTGATGCACATAATATAAATGGTGCGGATTTATAAGGAAACGTATGGCATAACTTTGATAAATATCCATCCGAGCATTACAAATGCGACAAATACCGTGAAGAAGTATGCGCTTTTGCTCCACTTGATGACCTTGCGCCCGTCCAGAGGGCCAAACGGAAGCAGGTTGAATAGGGCGATTAAGATGTTGATGATTACTCCATATATCCCAATCTTGGCGATAAAACCGCCCAACCATAGGAGGGGCAGGAACAGAAATACGAGTAATATGCTCGTCATCGGTCCTGCGATCGCTATCTTTCCATTCTGACTGCGCGTGATATATTGTCCAACTATCATTACGGCGCCAGGTGCCGCAAATACGATGCCAACAAAGTATGCCAATAGAATTGCGAACATCAGCATGGTTGGACTCATCCTGAATTCTGCCCAATATCCATATTTCTGGGCGACGATTTTGTGCGCCATCTCATGTAGCAGAAATGCGATTCCTACGGTAAACAGGGCTAATATCATGGGTTGTATGAAGCCTGGCGAAAGTATCATACCTCCATCACGCGCGAATAGTATCGCAAATGCAAAGGATATCGCCAGCCACGCAATTATGAGGTGCTTGATCTCTGTTTTGCTAGTTCTTATTCGAAATACCATTATCTATCTGCCTCAGAATTGTATTCCTGTTTGGGTAAATATAACCCATATTCCTATGAATGTACCGAGCATGCTTCCGATGTTAGCCATTGCTGCGACCAGTATTATCCGGAACAATCGATTTTTCATTAAGTCGCTAAACGTCTCAATATGGGTTATCGCGATTATATCCTCGCTTGTGGGATTTCTGACCCATGCCTCAACCAGCCCAGCAAACCATCCGGCGGCCAGGAACGGATTGAGCGATGTCATCCATGCAACCGAGAATGCAGTGAGTATTGATAATGGATGTCCTCCTGCTATTGCCGCGCCAGCACCACTCAATACCCCATTTATGATGAACCAGTAACCGAAGGCGATAAGTATTACGTGTGACGGACTCCCTGTCAAGATAAGAAATGCAAAGATTCCAATGACAGCTGCGATGACCATAATTCCGATAATTTTTGCCAGGTCAACCCGTTTCTTTGGGAGCGCCGTCAACTCTTCTGGAGATGGAATCGATTCGGGAGCTGAGAGGAATTTTTGAACGCCGGCGCGATGACCAGCGCCCAGAACAGCGACGACCCTGCCATCTTGACATACACTTAAAAGGTTTCTGGCAATATATGCATCTCTCTCGTCCACCAGAACCTTTGCCGCATTCGGCGCCAATTGCCTGAGTTCTGCTATGAGCTGTGTGACCGTATCCTCTTCCGTGACCTTTTCCAGGTCTATCTTATCTTTTCCATCACTTCCTATTCCTAATAACGTGCCTATCAGTGCAAAGAACATTCGCATTTTCTCGAAAAACGTCATTTTACACCAGAATCGCTGCATGGTTATCTGGATATCCCGGTCTACAAGGACTATTCTGGCGCCAATCTCTTCTGCCTTGTCGATAGCCGATAACATCTCTGCACCAGGTTTTACGCCAACATCTGCACCGATTTTCTTTTGTGCAAATGCCAGCAACCACTGGACCAAAACGAAGTAGAGCTTTCCACCCTTTAGGATATCCCTTATCGACAATTCTTCTGGGACGTCTCCCCTCAGTGCATGGTATCGTTTAGCACATAATTCAACTGCAACTATCTGGGGCCGTTCTCGTTCGATGACATATTTAACTTCTTCGACACTCTTGTTGGAGACGTGGGCAGTACCGATGATAATTATCTCATGAGCATTGTCTTTCATTATATCCTCCTTTTATTCTCTCGCAGGAGTCGAATCGATTTTATTAAATCCGTTCTGGAAACGATTCCGACAATCGCTCCATTTTCCATGACCAGCAATCGCCCGACCTCTCTCTGGGACATCGTCTTTAATGCCGTAAACGCATCATCATCCGGAACAATTGATAGGACGTCGCGGGTCATTATCTCCTCTACAGAAGTAATGTCTCGCCGCTCGCGGGGAATTTTTTGCACATCAGAGAACGTCACGATGCCCTTGACGCTCTTCCAGGCTTCATCGACCACTGGATATCCCATGTGTTTCTCCTTGAACATCAGGTCGACTAGCTTGCTGACGGTCATAGTTGGTGGTACGGATATCACGTTACGGGTCATGACATCGCTGACTTTGACGTCATCCAATGTCGTGGCAATTTCCGTAGCTTCCCCTTCCTCGGATGCACCGATATACACAAAAAATGCTATCAATATGAGAAATGGATGGAGCATCATCAAGCCGAATATGCCCATGGCAAACGCAAACATCTTTCCAACATATACTGCATTACGTGTCGCATTGATGTAGGACATTCGCGTCGCCAAATATGCCCTCAATAACCTGCCACCATCCATTGGGAAGGCAGGGATTAGATTAAAAATACCTAAAACCACATTCAATGCTCCCAATAAATGTAATAAGATGGAGATGGGAGAATCGCCGCCAACTACTGGCCTGACCAACGAATACAACAATGTGAATATAACCGCGAGCATAAGGCTTACACCAGGACCAGCCATAGCCATTTTCAACTCGATTTTTGGATTCCGTGGAATTTCTTCCATCGATGCCACTCCGCCAAATAACATTAACGTGATATTTTTAATTCTCACACCATTTTTTAGCGCCACATACGAATGTCCCAGTTCGTGTAATATGACGCAACCGAATAGTGATACTGCGGCAAGTCCGCCAAAAACATACCGCAGTGTTATGGATTCAACCACAGAGAATCCAAATGGTGCTGGGCTATTGGCGAAGACCAGTACGAATATTGGCAGGATAATGAGAAATGTAATATGGAGTTTGATGGGTATGCCCATTACTTTTCCAATCTGAATTGACGTTTTTAGTGATATCATATATTTCATATTAGATATCACGATAAACTATATATCTTCTTAGTTCACAATGGGTATCTGAGGAATCTAATATGAAGGCTGAGATAACATCACTACTTGGTTTGAAGGTCTACACAGATAGAGGCAAATACGTTGGGAAAGTCGGCGACACCGTACTCGACGCAAATGAGAAAAAGATAACGGGTCTGGCGATCTCCGACCTGAATCCCGACACCTTCGATATACAAAGTCGAGGTGTCATCATCCCATATCGCTGGGTGATGTCGGTAGGAGATGTCGTGGTGATAAAACAAACCGCCGATAGGTTTAGGCAAAAGGTCGTAGAAGAGCCCGAAGAATCCCTGAGTGATGAAGGAACGTGAAGTTTATTCGGATATCAAGGCAATACCTCCTATAGTAATCAGAATCGACGGCAGAAATTTTAAAAGGACGCTGGAGCGATTGAGTTCCCAGAAGCCGTATGACAAGACGTTTGCGGGGGCTATGGCGGATTCGACCGAGAGTCTTATGAAAGAGAGCGGACTAAGTCCACAGTTCGCGTACACGTTCTCGGATGAGGTCAATGTATTCTTCTTGAAACTCCCATTTCATGGCCGAATTGAGAAATTGGACTCCATCGTCCCGAGTTTTTTATCAAGTGCATTGACGTTGGCACTGGATAGTAAAATGCCATTGTCTTTCGATGCGCGCGTCGTCCCCCTCTCCAGAGAGGATATATGTGGGTACTTAGAATGGCGCCAAGCAGAGGCATGGAAAAACCACGTACACTCGTATGGATATCATGCTCTGCGAGAAGATGGTTTATCTAAACGAACTGCAGCGTCGAGGATGATGGGCATGAACGCAAAAGAGGTTCATGATATGTTGTTTGAAAAAGGAATCAATCTGACCAAGACCCCACTGTGGCAGAGGCGTGGCATACTAATTTTAAAGAAGAAGTATAAAAAGTCCGGATATGACCCAAAAAACAGGGCAAAGGTGGTGACCGACAGGAGCAAGGTCATTCAGGACTGGGAATTGCCACTCTTCAACTCAAAGGAAGGACAAATGCTAATCAGTAAGCTACTGGCAGAAGAATGATTCGCGCCAAAATCTTAGGTTGACTTCTACTTCTTTTGAACTCAAGCCAAGGTCACGTGCGATCTGTTTAGATGTGAACTACCCCCTACAACCTCCAGTTGCGAGGAAGGAGATTCTTACATCTATCATACCAAAACTGTTTTTGGGACTATTCCGATCAACAGACCTGTTTTTCGCGGTTTACCAACGAATTGTTGAAAGCAAGCCCCGTCCACAGGGCAGCATGTTTTAAATATTTATTTTGAGTTCGGTTTTAATTTATGATTGGAATAAACATCTGCGTTTGAATGTACGCATATTTTTTATATCCCCTTTACGTGTGATGCTTTTGTTTTTAGGAGTGATATTAACCCCCTCTCTTAAGATAATGGTTTATCTCTTTTTAGCGAGCATATCAATTTTTTAATCTCTATTTAAAACTATTGCTATTTTTAGCGTTGACCTAGAATGAACATCTGGGCATCCGCTTAACTCTTTGATTTAAGCGGGCCGGAAGGGATTTGAACCCTTGACCTATGGGTGACTCTCCAACTTAATTCCTTTGGAATTTCAACATGCATCAGATGAGACATGTCGCAGTTCGGAGAACTGCGAGAGTTGTATTTCCTTCGGAAATTCGGAAATTCAACACCCCGACTAAATCAACAGATTTAGCGGACTCGCAGATGTTTCATCTGCGACCCCTCTGGTGGAGTTGTAATCCAGGTGGGACTTCAGCAGTGCTCGATAGATTCATAATGCGAGCGCATGCAACGCTTTGGTTCAAACGTTCTAATAGAACGTTTTGGTTCAAGCGTTCTAATAGAACGCTTTGGTTAAGAGCCCATCGCTCCACCTAACTAAGCTACCGGCCCATAGTGATAAAATACTTACAACGCAGTTCAGTCGGGGCGATTTAGGAATATTTCGATGGAGGAAACGTTGATACTATCTCCTTTCTCTCCTTCCAACTCTTCGGTTCCGATTTTGATGTCTTTGATATTTATGTCCTTCATAAATCGATTTCTTACCACTTCCGTGGTGTCGACTGCCCTCGAGATCGCCCTACCTCTTGCCTTGATAGTAACGTCTTTTACGCCATCGTTAAACTGTGTTACCGCGGCAAGTACGTAGTTCATTACTGGTTTGTTTCCAACGTATATCACGTTATCTTCTGTGCTGTTTTTTGCCATCTGCAATCGCCTCGCTTTCTAATTGACGTTCGTCTTATTAACTTTTCCCTTTTTATCGATAAACTTTAAACCAGAAAGAGCGATAAAATAATGGGCATCCTAAAAAGGTTCGAGTGATAGGAGGACGATATGGGCGCAATGATCGTGACAGGTGGATTTTTCGGAGATGAAGGAAAGGGCAAAATCGTGGCATATCTGGCTCATCGAGATAAGCCAACCGTAATAGCAAGGGGAGGGGTTGGGCCGAATGCAGGGCATACTGTTGAGAGAGGAGACGAAAAGTATGGAGTTAGAATGGTTCCATCAGGCTTTATCTATGAGAAGGCGCGCTTGTTAATCGGCGCTGGCGTTTTGGTCGACCCGCGTGTTTTGGAGCACGAGGTAGCAGAGCTGGGAGTAAAGGGTCGCATCGGCGTCGACAAACGCTGTACGATTATCGAAGAAAGGCACATTCAAGAGGATAAAGGAACTGCGCGATTGGCAGATATAATCGGTACGACGGGTACCGGATGCGGTCCTGCAAATAAGGACCGGGTTATGCGATGTGCGCGTCAAGCGAAAGATGTGGAGGAGCTGAGAGAATATATTGCAGACGTGCCATTGGAGATCAACAGAGCCCTGGAGATGGGCGAACACGTAATTATCGAAGGGACCCAGGGCTTTGGTATATCTTTATTCTATGGGACGTATCCTTACGTAACGTCAAAAGATACGTCGGCATCCCAGATCGCCGCTGACGTCGGCATCGGCCCAACTAAGGTCGATGAAGTGATGATAGTCTTCAAGGCATTTCCGACACGAGTCGGTGGAGGCCCCTTCCTTGATGAGATGCACCCAGAAGAAGCGCAGAAACTCGGCATCATCGAATATGGTACGGTTACGGGGCGCCCAAGGCGCATCGGCAGATGGGACGGAAAGATGGCGCGATATTCAGCGATGATCAACGGGGCAACACAAGTGGCATTAACGTGTCTGGACAAGCTCGACCCTACATGCAGGGGCGTTACCGATTATGACGAACTCAGCGATATGGCAAAGACGTTCGTGCGCAAAGCAGAGCAGGATATAGGGGTGCCAATCACGATAATATCTACTGGTTCACAGATGTCCGAAACCATAGACCTGCGGGGCTGAGGTTGATTTAGATGAGCATAGATGCCAAATCTAAGATATTATGGATTCTCATTGTGTGCTTGATGCTTCTATTAAGCAGCGGCACAGCAGGGTGGCTATCTCGTATCTCACTCTCTATTGACAAACCAGAATATCCTGTGGGGGAGACGGTTGGTGTTACGATTCAGAATACTGGTTTGTGGTACATACATGGAATTCCGTCGATCACAGTGTACAGGAACGATGGCTCCAAAGTTTATGAGCACATACCATTCGAATTTTCCGGTGCTTTTCCTCTACAAGATATGGGCACGTTTTACTGGACTCCACGTGAGCCAGGCGAGTACAGGCTCGTTGGAAGAATATATGTAGCATGGAATGGTGCAGAGATTAGCGCGGGGCTTGGAGGATGGAACCGGCTGGAGTCCAAGACCAGTATTGTCGTGGTATAGATTATATGCATTGAAACATACATTCAATGCCATGAGAGAATTTATCGTAGTCGGTCACACTGCATTATCGTAGTGCACAACAGGATGGATAGAAATGAGCATGATAGATATGGCGATTAAGATATTGGAGCAGGGGCCAATTTGCTACAATTGTTTGGGGCGACAATTCGCAAAACTGGCGACCGGACTGACCAATAAGGAACGGGGGATTGCAATCAAGAGGGCTTTAATGATGTTTGCCGACCAGAAGTCAAAAGAAGGAGAGGATTCTCTGCAAAAAAGACTGGAATCGCATACAGGCAAAAGATGTTGGGTATGCAATGGACTATTCGAGAATCTGGGCGTCTGGGCCAGGCTAGCGACGGATAAGCTTTCAGACCATCAGTACGACACGTTTCTCGTCGGCACTAGGGTATCTGGACTGCTTGCGGAAAACGAGGAGATTCTGTGGGCGGAGTCCGGGGTGGTATACGCAGAGCCGCTCAAGTCAGAATTGAATCGAGAGGTGGGAAAACTGATCTACGCCGAAACTGCCAAAGAAGTGGATTTTGAACGACCAGATATAGTCGTCATGCTCGATATAGTTGAGAACAAGGTCGAATTGGATGTCAACTCGCTGTTTATCTACGGGCGGTATAAAAAACTGGTACGAGGCATACCACAAACCAAATGGCCGTGCAGAGAATGTGATGGAGAAGGTTGTGAACACTGTAATTATCTCGGAAAAATGTATAAGGAATCGGTAGAGGAATTGATAAAGGGCCCAGTTATCGAGCTCAGCGGGGGCATCGACATGGTATTTCATGGGGCAGGGCGCGAGGATATAGATGCTCTCATGCTTGGCAGAGGGAGGCCTTTCGTACTGGAGGTTAAGCGTCCGCTACGCCGACACTTCGATTTGGTGCATTTAAAGGACGATATCAACAACTGCGCCAAGGATAAGGTCGAGGTGAGTGACTTGATTTTTGTCACTAAAGATGTGGTAGAGGATATTAAGGCCAATACCACGGATAAAGTTTATAGGCTTAAAATTACATTTAAAGGTGTCATCTCACGAGAAAAACTTAAAGTTGCATTGGACCAACTAAGTGGTTCTATCATCAAACAGAGAACGCCAACGAGAGTAGCACATCGACGAGCAGATAAGCTCAGAAAAAGAACCGTGCACTCTGTTGAGCTTGAAGATATGAGCGACAACTCAGCAACGATTCAGGTTCATTGTGTGGGCGGACTATATGTCAAAGAACTGATATCCGGCGATGCTGGAAAGACAAAACCAAGCCTTTCTGAGTTGCTTGGGGTTGATGTCCATATGGTAGAACTGGACGTCATTGAAATTAAGGAATGAGTCGGAGGATTTGCATGCAGAAATCACATGGTGAAAGAAGAAAAACTAGACATAAACTCAAAAAATCGACAAGAGAGAAGGGCATTTCTCCCATAAGCAGAGCGATTCAGGAATTTGTAATAGGACAGAATGTCCATATTTCCATCGACCCAAGCATCCATAAGGGCATGCCGCATCCCAAGTTTCATGGCAGGACTGCTACAGTCATGGGTCAGCGTGGAAGGGCATATTTACTTGAAGTAAGGGATGGAAATATGATGAAAGACATAATAGTATGCCCACAGCATCTTAAACCGCAGAAGTGATTCAATGATCGTTAAAGAGATTATAAATGAGGAATTACTGACCCTTGCGGAAGTGAAGAGCAGTCTCACCGACATTCAGAAAAAACGCACTACTGCTGGTAAGGAGTTGAGATATGAGCAACGTCGAGCGATTGAACATGCGACGAAATTTGCCAAAACCAGTGAGAAGTCTGCTAAGACGCTGGTAGAGCAGCTCTTAAAGCTCGAAAAGATGAAGCCTGGAATCGCCATCAAAATTGCAGATATAATGCCAGAGACCAGGGACGAATTGCGGTCGATATATGCAAAGGAGCGATATACGCTTGATGCCGAAGAGCTGGATAAGATATTGAACTTGGTTAGCAAGCATGCATAGATATTCGATTGGTATGTGTAAGTATATTGTTGAATATGGAGTTGGAATCGATGGCCCCGAACGAAGAGAAAGAAGAATATGCGCTGGTTTTGGATTATTTGCCATATGGTCATCCGGACGATTCCCGACCAGTATACCAAAAGAAACCAATAGTTCATAGTGTGGGCGAGGACCATTTTGTGCTGTTGGAATTGATTCCCAAAGAAGGCGTGGTGCCGCAGACTCAGGAGCGAGTTTATGTTGGCGAGGGTGACAGGAAAGAAATAGACCATGTCAAGAGGAGACTTAAATACGACGAGCTCACGCATGGCGCTAGAATCGAGCTCCCTTATGTGCTTGAAAAGCGGGTGATTGACGACGAAGAGCGGTTTGTCGATTTCTTTAACGAAGCCCAACCTCTGACGACCCGATTACATCAGTTGGAGTTGCTCACCGGCATCGGTAAAAAGTTGATGTGGACACTCATCGATGAGCGGAAGAAGGGCAAATTTACGAGCTTTAAAGACCTCAGAGACAGGGTTAAAGGTTTGCACCATCCGGAGAAGCTTATCGTTCACAGGATAATAGAAGAGCTACGGGATGAGCATATAAAATATCGGATATTTGTGAGATAGATGCATGACCAACATTTTTTGATAGACCCACGAGTCGTTGGGCGCATCATCGATTATGCAGATATCGACGATGACGTAGTGCTTGAAATCGGCGCTGGTGCTGGCAATCTAACAAAAGCACTTGCGGCAAAAGCCGCTAAGGTGTTCGCCATCGAATCAAGTGGCCGTTTGGCAGAGATGATAAGTGACCTCAAACTTCCCAATGTCGATATCATCCACGGTGATGCGCTGAAAGTGGACTTCCCCGAATTTGACAAGGTCGTTTCCAATCTGCCGTATTCTATTTCGTCCGATATTACATTCAAACTCTTAGAGCATGATTTCCAGCTGGGCATCTTAATGTACCAACACGAGTTTGCCAAACGAATGGTTGCAACTGCCAATACTAAAGACTACAGTAGGCTTTCAATATGCGTTCAGTATTTCGCAGATGTAGAGATACTGGAGAGCGTACCCAAAACCGCATTCCGCCCACAACCAGAAGTAAAATCTGCCATAGTGAAGATTGTTCCACGACCGCCCACGTTGAACGTGTTGAATAAAGAATTCTTCTTCGATTTCGTGACCGCTGTGTTTACGCAACGAAGAAAACAGATGAAGAACGCTATCATCAATATGTTCCAGATAAAATCCAGATTTGTCCACGGGTCGCACTGTGATGCCAATGAAATCGTCAATATGTTGCCAAGAAATATGATGCACAAGCGACCAGGAGAGTTATCTCCCGAAGAACTCGCAATTCTGTCCGATATGGTATATGAGGCAATCTCATGATTGTGCCAGAGGTGTCACTGCCCGATATATATGAACCCGCAGAGGACTCGTTTTTGATGATACAGGCAGCGCTTGCCGAAGTACGAGAGTCGGATTACGTTCTGGAAATCGGAACAGGTTCGGGCATCGTTTCAATGTGCCTGATGGACCGTGCAAAAGTGGTTGCCACCGACATCAATCCATATGCTGTAACATCTGCAAGGCTAAATGGAGTGGAAGTCATCAGGACCGATATGTTTGGCGGGATTAGTGGAAAGTTCGACCTGATACTTTTTAATCCACCATATCTACCAACTTCTAAAGACGAAAAGGTCGATGGCTGGATTGAATGTGCATGGAATGGCGGAAGGGACGGACGGACAGTCATCAATAGATTTTTGGGGCAGGCGAATGAACATTTAGGAGAAGGGGGCCGAATTTTATTATTGATATCTTCGCTGACTGGAATTGAGCAGGTCAAAGAGAAGATGGAGTCACTTGGTTTTGCGGTAGATGAAGTTTTGAGCGAAAAGCACTTCTTTGAGAGATTGGTGGTCCTTCGCGGCAAGAGGATAGTTCTATGATGGGAAGACGTATAATGGTAGTTGTTATATGAAATGATGATATTAAATTAAGGCAGCAGATATGTCAAATAACAAAAAATATGTGGAACTGCTCTGGGCAGATGGATGGGGGAACAAAAATGACTATTGAGGATATCAAAGCTAAAATCTTGCCCATACTTAAAAGATATGGTGTTCAAAGGGCGGCACTCTTTGGTTCATTTGTAAGAGGTGAAGAAAGAGGGAGTAGTGATATTGATATTCTCATAGAGTTCAAAGATAGAGAAAATAAAACTCTACTTGACCTTGTAGGACTTGAGTTGGAACTTGAAGATATCCTGAATCGCGAAGTCGATCTTCTAACTTACAATTCAATACACCCTTTGCTTAGAGACTATATTCTCGATGAGCAGGAGGTTTTTTATGAAGAAAGATCATGAGATATTCCTTAAACATATACTCAAAAGTATCGAACTTATTGAAGAATACACAAAAGGGAAAACGAAAGACGACTTGTGAAAAACTTACCACTGGAACTACGGTAGAAATATAGCGAGGTTCCATGGAGACAAATTGCGAGTATGAGAGACAAACTTATTTATGGGTACTTTGGGGTCGATATTGAATTTACATGGGGGGGTTGTTGAAAGGGAATTACCTGTGCTGAAACAAAATATACTTACCATTATGGAGAAATGAGATATACAGATTCAAGAAGTTTCCGCCCAAGGGAGATAAATTATGACTGTGATAACAAAAACTGTCCACCTGCAGAGTAAAGGCAATGTCGACATCATCGACATCACTGACAAAGTTGCTGAATTGCTGAAAGAGTCTAATCTGAAGGATGGCATCGTTACAGTCTTCGTGCCTGGGTCCACCGGTGCCATAACAACGATAGAATATGAGCCCGGTCTTGTCGAAGATTTGGCCAATGCACTGGAACGAATGGCACCACAGGAGATGGAATACAAGCACAATCTCAAATGGGGCGATGGCAATGGCCACTCCCATGTGCTCGCCTCGCTGTTGGGCCCAAGTGAGACGATACCCTTCTCGAATGCGAAATTGATGCTGGGCACATGGCAGCAGGTCGTATTCATCGATTTGGATAATCAGCCGCGATCACGCAGGCTGATACTTCAAATTATTGGAGTTTGACCATATATGGGCCATCCCGTTCGTAACCAAGTTTTTTATAGTACTCTCGCACACCTATACCGCTGATGATAGCAATCCTGCTAAATCCTGCGTCAAGTGCAAGCTCTTCAGCACATTTTAAAAGCTCTTCTCCATATCCCCTATGCTGCCATTCGCTTGCGGCTTTTTGTCCCAATGGAACCATCGGACCATAAACGTGCAGCTCGCGAACCAGGGCGGCATCTTTTAATTCTGGTCTGTATGGATTATGCGGAAACCTGAGCCGCAGAAATCCAATTAGAATATCGCTTTCTTCAAATGATATAAAATGTTCAAGACCATTGCACGCGTTGTATTCTTCTATCTTCAGTTCAATATGCTCTGGGTGAGGGACAATGCCCTTCAGCAGTGCATGTCCCACTTCTCGACATCTGATACACTGGCATCTTTTATTCAATTCGTTAAGTCTGTTTTCAACAAGTTGTTGGATATTGCTCTTGGTCACGCCTGCCATAATCAAGTGTGCGGGAATCTCTCGCTGAATTCGCTGCAATCTGGTCCATTTGGAAAGCAGCATCTTTATTTGGCATATCAATTTGATGGCATCTTCGTTCGTCAGCGGGTCGTATTCTCCGCTTTGCCACATTTCATACAACTGCGTCCCCTCTATCACCAGCGTTGGATATATCTTCAGATAATCAGGGCAGAATTTTGGGTCGGTGAATATGCGCCTGAACATATTGAGGTCCATGTCAAAATCTGAACCAGGCAACCCAGGCATCATGTGAAATCCGACCTTGAATCCGCTGTCTCTGAGGACGGCGTTGGCCTCGATAACGTCCTTAACGGTGTGCCCCCTCTGCATTCGCTTCAACACGAAATCATACGTGCTCTGAACCCCCAGTTCGACCTTGGTTCCACCCATCTTCAACATCTGGTCGACATGCTCTTTTCGTGCCCAATCCGGACGCGTCTCAAACGTAATTCCTACGTTTCTGACCTTTGCCGTTTCATTAATCGCCTGTGCACTTTCAAGCGACAAAGTTGCGCACCCCGCAGAGCCAAAACAGTTCATCGCATCTATACAGCGTCGGACGAACCATTCCTGGTAGCACAGGGAACGGGATGTAACTGTGCCACCCATGACGATCAATTCTGCTTTGTCGACGGAGTGCCCCATCTGTTTCAGTTGTTTAAGCCGCTCCGTCACCTGGCGGTAGGGGTCAAAATCCTGCTGAACCGCGCGCAATGCTGCAGGCTCATAGCCAGTATAACTTTGCGGCGATTGGAAATGGGATTGGGGGCCTCCAGGACATGGAACACATAAACCATGTGGACATTTGTGAGGAGACGTCATCACCGCTATTACCGCGACTCCAGAAATAGTTCGAACGGGTTTTATCTGGACCAATCTCTTGATGATGTCCCGTTCACTCCCAGTGGCGGTGGAAAGTATAGCGGAATTCTTTGGAAAGCCGGATAGTCCGTACTGCATGCTAATCGATTTCTTGGCGGCATTTAATTCGTCGTGGGTGCGGACTTCTCCTTTTAATATCATCTCCACTACTTCTCGACATGCTGACTTGGAGTTGGACACCTTTTACCAGCCCTCCCAGTGCTCTATCCTCTCACCCAGCCTTGGTGGCGTATCTGGCATCTCATCTGGATGTCCAATCGCTACCAATGCAATTGGTCGCACGTGCGCTGGTATGCTCAAAACCGATGAAACTTCTCTCTCATCGAAGGCGCCTATCCAGCAGGTTCCAAGGCCCAGAGAATGGGCAGCAAGTAATATGTTCATCACCGATGCTGTCGCATCCTGAATGGCATAAAGGGCAGCTCTTGCCCCATAACGCCGTTCTGAGCGCAGCATATTGGCACATACGATGACCATGGCGGGCACTTCTGCAACGTGACGTTGACTGTATATGGCTTCCGACAATCCTCTGCGCCCGTCTTCATTTGTCACGATGATGAACTCCCGTGCCTGCAGATTTCCTGCGGATGGCGCCATATGCGCGGCACGTAGCAGCGTCTTTATGTCTGACAGGTTCACTTTTTTCTTTTTGAATCTGCGTATCGACCTTCGAGTTTCTATGATGTTGAAACATTCATTCATGGTAAATCCATATTCTAACTATTATTCTTATAATTAGCCATAAATCTTTAAGGATTAAAGTACATATCGTGGCAGGGTCATATATGAGAGTGACAATGGATCTGGAGTTAAAAGACATACCCGGACAACTGGTATTGGCGCTTCGTCCTATCTCGGAATTGGGGGGCAATATAGTTTCTGTGGTTCATCACAGGGAGAGAAAAAATCCGAGAGGTTTGATTCCAGTACAAATTGCCTTTGAGATCGATGAAACGAGGGTTGATACCCTGGTCAACAGGTTGAAAAATGATGGGGTCGTGGTTGCACAGATTGGAAGGGAGCGATTACGCGAACGAGCGGTCGTGATACTTGTCGGACATATCGTTCATTCCGATATCAGTGATACCATAGCTCAGGTTGATGGTACTGGATATGCAGAGGTCAAGGACCTGGCGATGTCAATGCCTGGCATAGACCAGTATTCATCTGCACGACTGATAATACGTGCTATGGGAAAAAAAGAACTGTCGGATGCGATAGAGTTATTGAGGAACATCGCACATGAAAAAGGTCTTTTATTGATCGAACGAGTCAAAACAGAGGTTTTGTAATGTTGAAGAAGGTGCGCATTTTAATAGTCGGATTTGGTGTAATAGGCAGCGGAGTTGCAAGGAGCATTTCTGAGAAAAGGGAGTACATAAAAGGTAAATACGGAATTGACTTTGAGTTAGTGGGAATCGGTGAACGGGACGGGAGCATTGTGTGTGAAGGGGGCATCGATCTGATGAAGTCAAAATTGCTGAACGAGCATCCTCATTGGGAAAAGGGACTGAAAGCAATCGATATACTAAAAGAGGTTGATGCAGATATCGTAATAGAAGCTACTCCTACAAACATCGACACTGGCGAACCTGGCATGTCTCATATGATGGCTGCTTTTGAGACAAAAAAACATGTCGTTACCTCAAATAAAGGACCGTTGACAGTTGCCTATACTCGATTGAAAAAAGCGGCAGAGGAAAATGACGTTAAGTTCATGTTTGAAGCTTCGGTCGGTGGCGCCATGCCAGTATTAAACCTGGTGAGAGAGACATTGCAGGCGAATGAAATACTCGGAATCGAGGGCATCCTCAATGGCACCTGTAATTATATCCTTACCAGAATGACAATGGAAGCGTTGCCATATGAGCACGTGTTATCCGAGGCGCAGGAGTTGGGTATAGCAGAATCTGACCCTACATATGACGTCGAAGGTATCGATACCGCCTGTAAATTGGTGATTCTCGCTAACTCCATCTTTGACATGGACATTGGTTATAAAGACGTGGACGTGGCCGGAATCACGAATATCACCCCGGAAGCACTGAAATTGGCGTATGATGATGGATACGTTATAAAGCTGGTCGGAGAGATACAAAATAATAACAAACCGACTGTCGCCCCGCATCTGGTCCCTAAAGATCACCCGCTTGCGGTAGGGGGCACATTGAATATAATATCGATACAGACTGACCTGGCTGGGGAGATAACGGTGACTGGCAAGGGCGCAGGCGCAGTTGAAACTTCCAGCTCGATATTAAGCGATTTAATAAGTATTGCACGGTAGTGTTATATGAAGTTCATCGAATTTGCGGAGATATGTGAGAAACTGGAGAGTGTCACGAGCAACCTCGAGATGGCAAGAATTATTTCTAAATTTTTGAAGAGCGCAGACAATCTGGACATCGTTACACGTTTTATCGAGGGGTCCATCTTCCCTGCCTGGAGTTCGGAGGAACTCGGTATAGGTCCCAGTTTGCTATATGATGCGATAGCCATGGCGACCGGCGTCAAAAAGCGCCAGGTCAAAGCAGGGGTGAGGGAACTGGGAGATGCGGGGCTGGCTTGTGAGAAATTATGTGAAAAAAAGATGCAGCGACCCCTCTTCGCTGGCGAGCTGACCGTAAGACATGTTTACAAGAGCTTCGAAGCCATCTCAAGGGCAGGTGGCAAAGCTTCGCAAAAGAAGAAGACCAGGATACTGGCGGACCTATTTGGCTCGGCACGACCAAAAGAGGCGCGATATATTGCTAGATTGGTACTGGAAGAGTTGCGTATAGGGGTTGGAGAGGGCACCGTCAGGGACGCCATTGCACAGGCGTTTGACGTATCAAAGGATGAGGTTGAACGGGCGTATATGTTGACCAACGATTTAGGATTGGTCGCCGTAACTGCAAAAAAGGGCGCAAAGGAGCTGAGGCGATTGGACATCGAACTAGGGCGACCGGTCAAGATGATGTTGGCGCAAGTAGCCAAGGATGTGGAGAGCACAATAGAAGAGATGGGCGAGGTCGCTTTAGAATGTAAATACGATGGAGCGCGTGTACAAATCCACAAAACAAATAGTGATATCCTACTCTACTCCAGGCGATTGGAAAACATTACAAAATCCCTTCCAGATGTCGTAGATATGCTCAAAGATGGTGTGAGTTTTAAACAGGCAATCCTTGAGGGAGAAGTGATTGCGATAGGAGAAGACGGAAAGCCAAGGCCTTTTCAAGATATTCTGAGAAGATTCCGAAGAAAATACGAGGTCAAGCGAATTGCCAGGGAGATTCCCCTCCACCTATCTTTATTCGACGTTCTGTTTCTGGACGGAGAAGGTCTAATACATGAGCCCTTGGTTGAACGGCGTCGCATTCTTGAGAAGAGCTTAAAAAAAGACCATGCACCGATGATTGAGGTATCGCCCCAGACAATAACCAGCGATATCAGCGTCGCAGAGCGCATTTATAAAGGCGCGATATCTGCCGGTCACGAAGGGGTATTGGCAAAAAATCCAAAATCAATGTACACCCCCGGCAAGAGGGGGAAAAATTGGTTGAAGGTCAAGCCAGTGGCGGAAACACTTGACCTTGTAGTCGTTGGAGGCATGTGGGGCGAAGGCAGAAGGGCGAACCTTATCGGTTCATATTCATTGGCTTGCAGGAATCCAACAATGGACTCGCTCCTCGATATTGGGAGGGTTGGAACTGGAATAACAGATGAACAGTTGGTGGAACTGACCGAATTGTTTAAAGACCTAGTCCTCTCTGATGTGGAAATGGATATACAGATAAAGCCTGAAATCGTATTCGAGATAGGCTATGAGGAGATTCAAAGGAGTTCAAATTACAAATCTGGTTTTGCCCTTCGCTTCCCCCGGTTGGTGAGGGTTAGAGAGGATAAATCAGTGAAAGATGCCGATACCATTGAACGAGTGCGGGAATTATACAAAAAACAAAAAGGGCAGACCTAAAGGATTGATGCTCATCTGGATGCCTTATTTTTTTCTGACTTCTTCATATATGTCGAGAGTCTTACTCCGATCAATGCCATAATTATGGCAAAGATGATGTAGATGACAAGATGTATGAGTGCCCCGGCCGTAAATCCATATTCCTTGAGCGTTAGTATATACCCCGACCCTGCCCAGAGGAGCAGTCCTGCTGATGATATAAAGAACGGTAAAACCAGATAGTGTCCTGCTCCCCCTTTGCCAAGGTATGCATCGACTATTTTTCCGATTACGCCAAACAATCCGCCGGCTACAATCCACCAGACCGATGCGTTGATAAATGTTATAACTATCATCAATATGCCTTGCGGTTCAAGTTCCCAGATATTAGCTAATCCCTGAATAATGCCTATAAAACCTAAAATTACTGCAGATATATACGTCACGAATGACATTTTTCCACCATAGAATAATCGCTTCAAATTTTCGGTGAAGTCCCCCATGACGTCATCCAGTTCAAACCCCCTGATGAGCATATAAATGCCCACAAAGGCTGTGATGGCGATGACGGCACCCTGTGGGTAACCCGCTAACAGCGAAATCGCATAGATGACAAACGCCAGTCCAATCGGTATGAAAAATGTCTTGGATATTTTGGGGTTCTCGAACAATTGCTTGATAATATAATATGTGCTCTCTATGTTTTGGCTTTGCTTGACCACAACCCGTTTCACTGCGTCGACCTTGATGCGCGACTCGATGATTGGCAAAACAGATTCATCCTCGGCTCCATCGGACACTACGATTGCTTTTTTTGCATTGATTCTTTCCAGAATTGCATCGAGTTGCTCTGCTATGATTAAATCTGATTGAATGCCGACGTTTTGGCTGCCACAAATCATTACAATCTCGACGTCCTGTCCCTGTGATTTGAGCTCATCGTAAATCTGTATTCCGCCGAAGATGGTATTGATGTCTGAGTCCTCCGGGTCCGAAAGTGCTAGCTGCATCGCAGCGTCCAGATTGCCACCTCTACCGATGACAGGGCTTTTAATCCCCGCTTTGTATCCGAGATCATCATCTCGGTCGATACAAATTATAAGTATGTCTACCATTACGTCTCGATTATAGTTGTGGAAAATATAAAAAGATTCCCCACCACTTCCCAATTTAGAGCATGTCCGAGCGTTGCAATATAAACAGGTCTTCTGTGCTCAACTTTTCGCCTTTTTTAAATTTATCGTATAATTTTTCTGCCACTTTATTGGCTTCTGCCTTCATCTCAACTTCTTTGATATTTTGTTCATTTCTCTTCAAGCCAATTATCAGTTTACTAATATCCCGCATCTCCCTTCGCTGCCCGATATACATATGATGGGCATTGTCGGCGATTTCCTGTGCTTTTATGAATTCCATATGCATCGCATCTGCTTCAGCTCTAATCTTGTCCACCTCTTTAAACGTAGAGAGCATCTTATCGTGCTGTTCTTGGGCCATGTTGGCATACTCGGTGAGCTTATCATGGCATTCTGAAGCGCCATCCCGTAACTTTTGTGCTGTTTTTAACTGCGCTTTGAACTCCTCATCCTGCTCCAATTGCTCTTTCCTTTTCAAAAACTCTTCTTGAAGTGCAGAAATCTTCTCAACGAGTTGGCGCTCCTTGTCTATGCTCAGCACTTCCGTCTGTTGTTTGAACTCCAGCGCGTCGATATCCTGTCTGAGTTTATTGAGCGACATCCCCCCTCCTGCATTGCTTTTTTTGCGCAACGAATCTAGGTTTGCATAGATGCTATTTGCCTGGTTATTGTATTCGTCTCTCTTTTTTTTAAGGTCACGCACATTCTGATTGTACCCATCTCTATTTTCTTTGAACTGTTGTGCCTGTTCCACTAATTTCTTTGTTTTATCGTTGAGTTCGTTTCTCCGCGTCGCCGATATGTTGGCATGGGCATTCCACCTGTTTCGCTCCTTTTTATGCTTATCTGCTTCTTCGAGCAGTTTGCCCATCTTGTTTTGTAAGTCTTCTAACATATTCGCTCCCATCAAGGTAATAAAGGTATGATCAATTCAAGGTTTTTTTGAGTTATTACTATATCTGCGACATCCCTTAATACCGAGTTGGCATTAAATGCTATTGAGAGCCCGGCGCTCTTAAACATATCTAAGTCATTCGCCCCATCTCCCACGACCACACAGTTTTTGAGGGGGATGCCTTCTGATGTCGCAATCTGCACCAGCGCTCGTTCTTTTGAACCCAGTGTCATAAGTGGGCCTTTCACCTCGCCGGTCAACACTCCGTCCTTGACCGCCAATTCGTTGGAGATTACGTAATCGAGGTCGAGTTTCTTTCCGATTATCTCGGCAGCAGTCATAAAACTTCCAGTAATCATCGCCGTTTTATATCCTCTGGATTTCGCCTCGCCTATCAAGCGTTTTGCCCCCCTCATAATCGGAGCTTTTTTTGCAATCCTTTTGATATCTGCCTCGGGCAGACCCTGTAAAAGTTGCACTCTAACTTTAAGAGCCTCTTCAAAGTCGATTTCGCCTCGTATTGCTTTTCTGGTTATCCTGGCAACTTCATCGCCAACGCCTGCGGCTTTAGCAAGCTCATCGATTATTTCCACATCGACCAGGGTGCTGTCCATGTCAAATACGATCAGCTTTGCACTTTTATTCGGGGAACTCATATGCGCCTCCCTCATCAAAACAATAATGGACAATTTGATATCTTCTTTTCAAATGCATCACGTCTTTTTTAACTTTTTCAGGACTCTCTGCATCTACTACGACGCGCTTGATGAAACTTGCGACCTCTTGCATCTCCGATTCCTTCATATTTAGGCGCGTTAATTCCTGAACGCCCAGACGAATACCAGATGGGTTGTCTGCATTGTTTACATCATCCCAGGGAAGCAGATTCTTATTTGCGATGATATTAGCCCTTTCTAGATTGGATGCCACTTTTGCCCCACCTTTATGCTTCGAAACATCGATGGCTATTTGATGCGACTCTGTAAATCCCTTTTTTTCACAAAGCACATCCAACCCTGTTTCATACAAAGCCTGCCCCAGCGCCTTTGCATTGGCTATCGTCTGCTTTGCATAATCTTCTCCAAAGGCGATCATTTCAGAGAGGGTCGCAGCCAGACCTGCTACGTGGTGCAGATGATGATTGCTGACGGTTCCAGGGAATACAGCATCATCTATCTCATTTGCGATATCGGATTTGCATAATATCAATGCACCCTGGGGACCTGGAAACGTCTTGTGAGTCGAACCAGTTACGACATCCGCCCCCTCTCTCAACGGGTCCTGGAACTGCTTTCCTGCGATTAGCCCCAATACGTGGGCCGCATCGTACACGATTTTAGCGCCAACTTCCTCTGCGGCTTGCTGTGCCTCTTTTACAGGGTGAGGGAATAAAAATAAGCTTGCCCCAAACATAACGATTCTTGGTTTTATATTCAGAATTTTTTTAACCATCAGGTCTGTGTCAATATTCATTTCCTCGTTGTTGAAAGGATGGCACTCTATTTTCAACCCCCTGATCCCGGCGGCAGAGTATCTTGCGTGGCTGACATGTCCGCCGTGTGGCACATTTAGCGGCATGAGTAAATCTCCAGGGCGTGTCAGTGCAAAAAAGACCGCGATATTTGCATTAACTCCTGAAATCGGCTGGACGTTAACATGTTCCGCTTCAAATAGTCGTTTGGTCAGTTTAATTGCACTTTCTTCAATCTGATCGATGTATTTGCAACCTTGATAATAGCGATGCCCCACTTTGCCCTCTGCATATCGATGTCCAAGGTCTGAGGCAACTAACCGCCTGACGATGGGGCTGGTGATATTCTCGCTGGCGATCATCGGCAACGAGTCACCATATAATTTAGTATGTGATTTTGCCGCATTTATGATATGCCGTATCTCTGAGTCCATGTAATCTCCACACGATTTGATATTTGGGTTTAAGTGGTAGCAACACAATGACTTAAAAGTTTCTCTACGAGAATTATGTCACTAAAAAGGCTTATATGATACTAATCTGTAAATAGTTTACATACTCGGAGAGGGATTATGGCGTTTTATGGTCTTAAAGGTACGGCAATAGATGTGCTACAAGCGATAGCCCCCGTGATAATATTATTGGTCATTTTTCAACTAGTTATTCTAAAGATGCCAATAAAAAATCCATATGAAATTGCCATTGGAATTACGATGGCAGTCATTGGGTTAATATTGTTTTTGCAAGGCATCAAACTCGGATTATTTCCCCTTGGTGAGGCAGTAGGTGCAGCGCTCCCCAAAAAAGAGGTGCTTTGGTTAATCGTCGTTTTTGCGTTGCTATTGGGATATACGGTCACCATCGCCGAACCAGCCCTAAGAATACTCGGTTTACAAGTGGAAGAACTCACCGTGGGGGTGATTTCAAAAAATCTGCTCATCAACACCGTGGCGGCCGGGGTAGCGGTTGCAGTGGCGGTGGGAATGATGAGGATCGTGTGGGGCATTCCATTACCCTACATCATAATTCCTGCATACACGTTGGCTTTGATTCTGGTCTTCTTTGCTCCTGAGGAAATTGTCGCAATTGCATTCGACTGTGGTGGCGTAACCACCGGTCCAGTGACAGTACCTCTCGTTTTGGCGTTGGGGGTGGGGCTAGCTGGAGTTTTAGGTGGACGCGATCCGATAATAGATGGATTCGGATTGATTGCATTGGCATCAGTAGGTCCAATAATTTCTGTTCTGACTATGGGGATAATAATCAAGTACATAGGAGGCTTTGCAATTGCATAAAAACACACATGATGTTATTTATGTCATCATAGGAAGGGGCGAGGCCGATAAAATCGTGGACGTTGCCAAAAATGCAGGAGCGGAGGGTGCAACCATCTTCTTCGCCAGAGGAACTGGGATTCATGAGTGCAAGAAATTTTTTGGCATACCCATCGAGTCGGAAAGAGAAGTTATCATGATTCTCATCAAAAAGCCCAAAACCGAGCAAGTGCTTGAAGCCATAGTTAAGGCTGGAGAATTAGAAAAACCAGGCAGGGGAGTGGCCTTTGTACATGAAGTCTATAAGGTAGTAGGAATCGTTCATTTGGAAGGATGCGGCGAGAAGTTAGAAAAAGATAAAAAGGATGAACAGTAGATGGGATTAGAATCTGATTTTGATGAGACTATCAAAAAGACCGTTGAATTTATAAGTTCTGGTGTAGAGAACGCAAAAAAAGACGGAGTAGTCATAGGATTAAGCGGCGGGATCGATTCTACATTAACTGCGTTCCTTTCGGTAAAAGCAATTGGCAAAGAGAATGTTTTGGGCATATTAATTCCTGAGAGGGGCGTCACCGATCCTGAAGATATTTGCGATGCAATGGAAGTTATCGAGGTACTTGACATTAAGCACAAGGCGATAGAAATATCCGGAATCCTCGATGCATTCGCTGGCGCAATTCCAGACTACGACCCCATCCTTCATATATGTAATGGAAATTTAAAGGCGAGGATACGTATGTGCGCCCTCTACTATTATGCAAACCTATTGAACAGATTGGTAATCGGAACTGGAAATAAAACCGAGGTCATCCTGGGGTATGCGACAAAATATGGCGATGGTGGAGTGGATATGCTCCCGCTGGGGGGTCTCTACAAGGCACAGGTCATGGCACTCGCCAGGCATCTTAAAGTGCCAAAGCAGATTATCGAGAAACCGCCATCTGCTGGTTTATGGAAGGGTCAAACCGATGAAAAGGAGCTGGGAATTTCATACGAAATAATCGATTCGATTTTGATGAAACTGATCGATGAGAAGAAGGCACCTGCCAATATCAAAATAGAGCTGGGCATATCTGAAGACATCATAGAACGCATCATCAAGCGCATCGAGGAGAACAAGCACAAGAGAGAGATGGTGCCCATACTGGAGATGTAGATTGACCAGCGAGAGCGTCAAATTTATATATCTTTACTTATCATAACTTATCGGTAAGTTATGGAATTTATCTTCACTAGACATGCAAAAGAAAAGATGGATTGTTTGGGGTATGCACCAAGCGAGGTCAAAGAAACGATTGTTAAGGGCATGAAAATTGGTCCTGATTCAAGAGGGAATATGCATGCTAGGATGGGCACCCTGGAAGTCGTCTTTAGAAAGTTGGATCAAAAAGTGGTTGTGATAACTGTATTCGAAGTAAAAAGGTGATTAAAATGTTAGAAAAATGCATAATGTGTGATAAGAAACTGCACCGACTCCTGCCGAGGAAACAGGTGGACTACGAAGTCTGCGGCATCAATCTAGGAAAGTTTCCAGCAGACGTCTGCTCCTGTGGAGAACAGTACTTTGATGAAGAAACGGCTGAAAGAATGACGGAAGCTGCCAGGAAAGCTGGTGTTTTTGGAATCGCAAAAAAGACGAAGATCAGCTATACCGGGAAATCATTGATGGTGCGCATACCCAAGCAAATAGCAGAGTTCGCAGATTTGAAAAATGGAAAGGAAGTTGAAATCGTTCCAGAGGGCAGAAAGAAGATTTTGGTGACGATTTTAGATTGATGATGGTGTTTGGTTTGTTTTTAAATAACGCATTATCTGGTTTAAACGATAGCTATCTCATAAGGAGATGGGGCGTCTATGAGTAGTTAAGCGAAATGGCTAACAAGACACGGTGGCAAAATGATTTGGATTCTATTTTACTATAATTCTCTTCCTGATATGCCGAAAGGATGTCTTTTATTCTCAAATGAGGTGATGCATCGAGATTTCTTCATGTGTAATCCCACAAATACCGGACACTATCAATACCCAAAGTTCGAAACATTGTCTTATGATACGGGTTGTCATCGCAGAGAAGTTAATAAATTTCTGGAACGAAATGATCCGGATCGATATGTCATATTTTATACGCGGCATACAGACTATTCTGGGAACAAGAAGAACAAAATTATAGGTTATTTTAAAGTTGGAAAACAATTTGAAAAACCTAAGGGTTTTCATGCTTCTGAACATGTTCTTTTAGCTAAGGATGGCTGCTTTGAAATAAACTACCATTCAAAGGGGATTCCCGTGAGTTGGGGCAATTCTTCTATAAAAAATGACGTTAATAACATTCTGAAGAATCTAAAAACCAAGCAAACTGTAAGTATTGCAGATAAATATCAAAAGCAAACACAGGGGATAATGAATCGATTACGGCGTGCATCTGGAAGAAAAGAGATTATAGATATTTGCGAAGGATGCGGTTTTAAAGGTCAATGTTACTGGGGTAAGAAGGCAAAACAAGATAAAGAGAGAAAACTAAAGAAACTTTATGGAAGCAATCAGGTATGCTAAACAATCTTTTAACGTCTTTATCAAAAAGAGACTCATCTGATATCATCTTCAACCAATATCAAGACGAAGACATTCGTAATAATTTACGATTATACTTCGATTATCTTCTTCAAAATAAACATGATGTGCTTCTAATAGGTGAAGCCCCCGGATATAATGGCTGTAGACTAACAGGAATACCTTTCACAAGTGGGGCGGTTATAAAGAAGTCAGAGCACAAAATATTTAAAAAAATTGGAAGTGAAATTGTACTTCATCAAGTAGTTTCTGAAAATACAGCAACAATCTTATGGGATTTTTTGGGGAGCAATAGACTGGTTCCTATTTTATGGAATGCTTTTCCATTCCACCCCAATAAAAGTAGGATACCTAAGAGCAATAGGAGACCAAATGTATTAGAAATAGAAGAAGGAAAGAAATATTTGAGAATTGTTTATGACTTATTTAAGCCTAAGAAGCTTTGTTCTCTTGGTCAAGTCGGTGAAAAAGTATTAAAGGAATTGTTTCCTAACGAAAAAATAATTTACATTCGGCATCCATCTCGTGGTGGCAAGAAAGATTTTATCGAGGGGATGTTGAAATTATATGATAGCCACATCGCTTAACGGTGGACATACAACTCACTGCGTTCGCTCAAATCCTCCGCTCTGCCTCGCACTTCGCATACCTGCCAGCCGTTAAGTGAAGAATCCACAGCACCTATCCTATATATGTCAAATAAGGCTGACAACAGGGATTTCGCATGCGTGGGACTCATTTTTATTCTTAGACATTTTGACCTTCTTGAAAAAATCATCCATCCCATTTATACCTACTTATTTTAAATCTGGTTTATGATGGACATCACCACCCCTCCACTCGAGCGCGCAATCGGCATCGAACTCTATCTGACGAAAACACATGGTATCGGTGGCAAAATCCGCCAGCGTATCGATGATTTTTGCGTAGAAGAAATTACCAATCGGATAGAGGGTACGGATGGACGTTATCTGATAGTCGAATTGACCAAGCGCGATTGGGATATGCATCATTTGATCAGAACTCTATCTAGATCGCTGGGCATCAGCCAAAAACGGTTCGGCTGGGCTGGCACAAAGGATAAAAGAGCTCTCACGAAACAGAAGATAAGCATCTGGGATGTGGACGCAGAGGAGCTTCAACGCGTTAATTTGCCTGGTGTAGAGCTCAGAACGATCGGGCGCTCCAACAAAAAAGTGGCCCTGGGCGACCTGTGGGGCAATAATTTCCGAATAATAGTGAGAGATATGGATATACCCATCGAAATTGCGCGCGAAAGGATGGAGTCGATAACCAGCGAGATCGCCCAAGCAAGGGGCGTTCCGAATTTCTTTGGTGTCCAGCGATTTGGCACACTGCGCCCCATAACACATCTGGTCGGCGAGGCTCTGGTTAACGGCGACGTTGAAAAGGCTGCGCTGATATATCTCGCAAAATCGTCTTCACGAGAACCAGAGAGTACACGAACTGCCAGAGATGACCTCTTAAAAACCAGAGATTTCAAATCGGCACTAAAACGGTTTCCGACCCATCTGCGATATGAACGTGCAATGCTGAACGTTCTTGCCAGGGACCCGGACGACTATGTTGGTGCATTCAGGGTAATATCCACCGAGCTCCAGAAAATGTTCGTCCACGCATACCAGTCATACGTTTTCAACAGGATTCTGAGCCGCAGGCTCAAGATGGGCCTGCCAATAAACAGCGCAATTCCAGGAGACGTCGTCTGCTTTACAAATAAAGCAGGTTTGCCAGATGTCTCACGGATCCAGCGAACGACGGACGATAACGTCGATGGGATAAACAATTTGATTCACAAAAAAAGGGCATTCGTGACGGCACCGTTGTTAGGCTATGGCTCACAGTTTGCAGATGGCAAACCAGGCGAGGTCGAACGATGTATCATCGATGAAATGGGAATTGAACTCGACAACTTCAGAGTATCGAACATGTCAGAACTTGCGTCTAAAGGTCGCAGGAGAGAGATATTATCACTGGTCATGCCGATTACAGCTATCGATGAGGTCATGGCCATGCAGTTCTCGCTACCTAAAGGTAGTTATGCGACCATTGTGTTGCGCGAGTACATGAAAAATTGATTAGATGGCACGGCCAGTATATTCCCATGGAGGCTTTCTTCCAAATAACGCGTAAAGTACTGCGCATAATCCTTTTCTGCTGTAGCTTCGCCACCAAAGAGCAGTCTCGCAAGACTTGGCCTGTTCATATGTACTACGTGTGGCTCTCCTACGATCCCGCCAAGCTTAGCTGCGACATCAATGGCATCGTACAGATTGCCAAATCCATCGATTAGCTCCAGTTCTTTTGCATCTGCACCCAGAAATATGCGACCATCTGCGAGTTCTTTCACCTCGTTTATCGGCATTCCCCTGCCCTCTACGATCGTGTTCACAAATCTCATGTGAACTGCCATCAGGAGGTTATCTATCAACTCTATCTCTTCATCGGTAAGATTTCTCCATGGCGCCCCCATATCCTTCATCTCACCTGACTTAAAAACGTCGTATCTTACCCCCTCTTCCTCGAAGTATGCCTCTCTATTCTCAATGACCCAGATGACGCCGATGCTCCCGGTCATCGTGTCTTCACTGGCCATGATATAATCTGCCGATGCTGAAATCCAGTAGGCTCCAGACGTCGCAATGTCTCCCATCGATATCACGATTGGCTTTTCTGTTCGCTCCATCTCCGCCACAATCTCCTGGGCTGCTGCAGGTGTCCCACCTGGACTGTTAACTCTCAAAATGATTGCCTTGACAGATGAATCTCTCTCTGCATCACGGATGCTGTTGATGACATCCTCTGACGACGCAAAACCAAAACCGCCAGGTATGCTCCCAGATAGTATCGGTCCCTGAACGTGTATCACTGCGACCGATTCTCGCATGGTCCAGAAGTCGTCCACTCTCGTATCGATTACTCCAGTTGCAATCAATACTATCCCTGCCACGGTTGACACGAGCACTATTGCGATCAGGATGTATCCGATCTTTTTGTTTCTATTTGATTTATCG
>BBPD01000408.1_pt2 | contig 33285 bp, 28 predicted proteins | sample 1344911 | NCBI WGS metagenome assembly BBPD01 (sample SAMD00019088, study PRJDB2971) | groundwater metagenome | biome: freshwater biome; feature: mineral spring; material: ground water | place: USA: CA, Sonoma | collected 2011-09 | depth surface m
CACCTCGGCGAAACCGTCGGCTGTTCTCAGCACGGGACTGCTCGGCAGCGCTCAGCCCTCGCAGAACGCCGCTCCCTCGCCCGCATTGACCCTCATCGCGTCCAGTGCGGCGACGCGCGCAAATGCCGTTCCGGCGTCCCCGCCCGCTTCGCCCATCGCAGCCACGGCGGCGAGCATGCTTGATCCTATCGCCGCGGCGCTCGTCCGCCAGCACGCGCCTTTGCTGAAGGTGCGCGACGAGGCGTCGTCAAGCCTCACGACTCTGATGGAGGTGCTGGCCCCAGAACGGGCGTCCGACGCCAGCACGCCGCTGTCGAGCGTGAGCCCACTTGCCGCCAGCACAGCCAAGCTCGACCTTGCACAGGCCTTCCCCGCACCCGTACCGATGCCCTCGCCGCGCTTCGCTGAAGACCTCGGTGCTCGCCTGCAATGGATGGCCGAGCGCCAAGGCGGCGAAGCAACGCTGCGCATTGCTCCCGAGGGGCTGGGCCCGGTCGAGATCCGCCTGAAGCTCGATGGTGATCGCGTCGAATTGGGCTTCCAGGCGGCGCACTACGAAACCCGGCAAGCCCTCGAACAGGCGCTACCGCGCCTGCGCGAGATGCTAAGCGAGCACGGTCTGCAACTGGGTCATGCCGATGTCGGGCAAAACCAGACGAGCAACGCGCAAGGCGAGGCGTCGCCGGGCTTGCGTGAAGGCGAGAGCGAGGGCAACGCCCTCGAAGGCGAACCCGCGCTTCGCCATGCCGCACTGCAGATCGGCCGCGGCGAACGGGGGCTGCTCGACCTCTACGCTTGAGCCCTGCCCCCGACGCCGTTGAACGCGCTTAGATGCCGTAATACATCAAGTATTCCAACGGGTGAGTGGCGGCGCGGAACTTGGTCACTTCCTGCATCTTCAGGTCGATATAGCCGTCGATGAAGTCGTCGGAGAACACGCCACCGGCCTTGAGGAACTCGCGGTCCTTGTCGAGTGCTTCCAACGCCATGTCCAGCGAGTGGCAGACCTTCGGGATGTTCTTCTCTTCTTCCGGCGGCAGGTCGTAGAGATCCTTGTCGGAGGCCGCGCCCGGATCGATCTGGTTCTTGATGCCATCCAGCCCGGCCATCATCAGTGCAGCGAAAGTGAGATAGCCGGACTGCATCGGATCGGGGAAGCGCATTTCGATGCGTCGCGCTTTCGGGTTCGTCACAAAGGGGATCCGGCAACTGGCCGAGCGGTTGCGGGCCGAATAGGCCAGCATCACCGGGGCTTCGAAGCCCGGCACCAAGCGCTTGTAGCTGTTCGTCGTCGAGTTGGTGAAAGCGTTGATGGCGCGGGCGTGCTTGAAGATGCCGCCGATGTACCACAACGCGATCTGCGAGAGGCCGCCATAGCCGTCGCCCGAGAACAGGTTGGTGCCGCCCTTCGACAGCGACTGGTGCACGTGCATGCCCGAGCCGTTGTCACCGACGATCGGCTTCGGCATGAAGGTGGCGGTCTTGCCGTTGCGGTGAGCGACGTTCTTGACGATGTGCTTCAGCGTGGTCAGCTCGTCGGCCTTCTTCACCAGCGAGTTGAACTTGACACCGATCTCGCACTGGCCGGCGTTCGCCACTTCGTGGTGGTGCACTTCCACTTCCTGGCCGACGGCGGCGAGCACCTTGCACATCTCGGCGCGCAGATCATGCAGCGAGTCGGTCGGCGGCAGCGGGAAGTAGCCGCCCTTCACGGTCGGGCGGTAGCCGTGGTTGTTGCCGTCCTGCCTCTGGTTGGTGGCCCAGGCGGCTTCGTCGGAGAAGATCTCGTAGCCGACCTTGCCCATGTCGTTGCTGAAGCGCACACCGTCGAAGATGAAGAACTCGGGTTCCGGGCCGAAGAAGGCCTGGTCGGCGATGCCGCTGGCCTTGAGGAAGGCCTCGGCGCGCTTGGCCACACCACGCGGGCAGCGCGAATAGCCCTGCATGGTGGCCGGGTCGAGCACGTCGCAGATCAACACCAGCGTCGGGTCGGCGTAGAAGGGGTCGAGGAACGCCGTGCTCGCGTCCGGGAGCAGGATCATGTCGCTCTCGTTGATGCCCTTCCAGCCCGAGATCGAGCTGCCGTCGAACATCTTGCCGTCCTCAAACAGGGCCGGCTCGATGATGTTGGCGGGAAAGCTGACGTGGTGCTGGACACCGCGCAGATCGACGAAACGCAGGTCGACGAATTCGATGGCGTGGTCTTTGACGAGCTTGGTGATGCTTTCGAGGCTCATGGAGGCTCCTGTTGGTGAGGTTTCAGGCTTTGCTGAAGCACGCAACGTGCCAAGTGCAACCTGATTGTAAGTCTTTGATTTTCAAGACTCTTGCAAGTCAACGCGAAATCAATCGCGCCGTATTGGTATCAATTGCACGGTTTTACATCATTTATGTCGATGCGCGGCCGCGGCGGCGTCCTCAATGCACGTCCTCAACCCCGTAAACTGGCACCATCCCAAGACCCACCAGTCGCAGCTTGAACGACCTGCTCTCCGCCCTCCTGCTCGGCATCCTCGAGGGGATTACCGAGTTCCTGCCGATTTCATCCACCGGCCATCTGCTCATCGCGCAGCACTGGCTGGGCCCGGAATCGGACCTGTTCAACATCGTCATCCAAAGCGGGGCAATCCTCGCCTTGGTGCTGGTATTCCGTGCCCGACTGCTGGCGCTGGCCGGTGGCTGGCGGCGACCGGAGGAGCAGGATTACCTGCTGAAGCTGGGCCTTGCTTTCGCTGTGACCGCAGCCGTGGGTCTACCGGTGCGCCTGCTTGGCTGGGAGCTGCCCGAAACGGTGTGGCCGGTCGCGCTGGCCCTGATCGCGGGTGGCATCGCCATGTTGCTGATCGAGCGCCGGCTCGCTGGCCGGGCGACGGTGGTCGCCATCGGCTGGAACGTCGCGGTCTGGGTGGGTCTGGCGCAAGTACTGGCCGGGGTTTTCCCCGGCACCTCACGCTCGGCGGCGGCGATTTTTGCCGCAATGCTGGCCGGTGCCCTGGCGCGCCCGGCTGCGGCCGAGTTCGCCTTTCTGGTCGGCATCCCAACGATGTTCGCGGCCAGCGCCTTCGCCCTGTTGGAATACGCCAGCAACCCTTACGCGCCACGCGAGGACTGGACCGCCCTCGGCGTGGCTTTTGCCGCGGCCGCCGTGACCGGTTTCGCGGTCGTGCGCTGGTTGATGCACTGGATCAAGTCGCACAGCTTCGCGCCGTTCGCGTGGTACCGCATCGTTTTGGGCATCGGCTTGCTGGTGCTGCTCACGCGCTGACGCCGCGCTTTGCTCGACGGCGGGGGACAGCATGGTCGGGCGAGGGCGCTGCGGGCTTCAACGCGCCAATGCAGCGGCGACCCGCTCACGGCAGATCTCAGCCATGCGCCGCCGGCCCTCCTCGCTGGGCGGCACCGGATCAAGAAAGTGAACCTCGGCCACCCGCGACGGTTCACCGAGCAGGCGCAGGAAGCTGCCGAGGAAGGTTTCACCCGGCTTGAAGGCGATGACCGTTTGCGCCTCGCCTCCGATGCCGTAACGCAACGCCACCGGCTGCGCGGGCACTTCCGCCAGTACCGCGGGCTGGAAGATGCGCGCATGGAAGACGCCCAAGCCATCACCCGCCGTCGTCCGGCCCTCGGGAAAAACCGCCACCGGGCGTCCTTCTTGCAGGCGCAGCAGCATCTGGTGCATCACGCCATGCAAAGAATCCTGGCTGCCGCGATGGTGGTAAATGGTGCCGCTTAGGTTCGCCAAGCGACCCACCAGCGGCCAATTCGCCACCTCGGCCTTGGAGACGAAACCAGCCCAAAGCTGGCTGTGAAACAACACGATGTCGATCCAACTGACGTGATTGGCCACGAACAAGACCGCGCCGGGGAGTGGCGTGCCATAGCGCTTGACGCGGAACCCGAATGCCCGCATCAGTCCGGCCGACCAGTAGCGGATCAGTCGTCCATGCAAGGTCTCTCCGTTCCAACCCCAAGCGCGGCTTCCCGGCAGCATCAGCAGCAGCGTCGCCAAGGGCAGCAGCAGACCGAAATGCACCGCCAAGAACGGCAGGCGCGCGAGAATACGCAGCGTGCGCATGGGTCAGCCTTGGCGGAGGGCCAGCGTCAGGCGGCTGGCGCAAACCAGTCGGCCCTGCTCATCCTCGATGCGAATATCCCAGACTTGCGTGCTTCGACCCACATGCAGCGGACGCGCGGTACCAATCACCCAACCCGCCGTCACTGCACGAAGGTGGTTGCAGTTCAGTTCTAGGCCCACCGCTTGCCCGGCACCTTCCTCAACGCAAAGATTCGCCGCGACGCTGGCCAGTGTCTCCGCCAGCAAGGCCGAGCTGCCTCCATGCAGTAGGCCGAAAGGCTGCTTGGTGCGCTCGTCGACGGGCATGCGCCCGCGCAGGAAGTCCGCCCCAAGTTCGGTCAGCTCGATGCCGAGATGACCTACCGCACAGCCGTCACGCTGGGCGTTTAGTCGCTCGATGGGAGGACGGCGTCGGAATGGGCCGTCCTTGGGCGTTAGCGCAGCCAAGGTTCAGGGCGCGTAACGCGGACGCCAAACGTTCTTCAGGTAGCTGCGGCGACCGTAGCCGGAGCTTTCGCCGTAACCACTTCCCTGATCGCGCTCGCGGCGGCGGTGCATACGGGTTTGCAGATCTTCGCGGCGGCCTTCCAACCACTCCGCGCGGCCAACGGCCTCCGGCAACAGGCCGCGTCGCTGCGCTTCCTCTTGGCGGAACTCACAGAAATCGTCATAGGCCTCAAGCTCGTGGCTGAGCTCACGCGCGCACAGTTCGACCACGATGGCGTCATCGAGGAAACCCAGCACCGGCAGGTGATCGGCAATGATGTCTTTCGGATTGGTGAAGTAGGCGAGCGCGCCAATGACGCGGTTGGCGTCGGCGGCAGACAGCGCCCAAGCCTCGTCCTCGAGCATCGCGATCAGGGTTTCAAGCTTGTCGAAGCGATCGGCAACGAACTCCGGGATGTTGGTGTTCCGGGCGTTGGTCAGTAGGGCCGAAGCGGCTTTCAAGACCTCATTGACGGGCATTTGCGCCGCCGCAGAGCGGGCTGCTTCGATGGCCTTGGTGAGGTGCCCAAGGTCGTGGTCGGACAATTCGATGGTCAGGGTCAGGGGCATGGTCGGGTGCTGGTTGGGGGATGCTCGCGAGCCTAGGCGCGAGCTTCGACGCCGTCAATCCGAGCTTGTGGTTCGGGTGAATGCTCAGGGCCACCAAAACTGCGTCAGCGTGCCGATACCCGGCTCGAGCGCAACGCCGGGCGGGAGCGCCAACACGGCGATGCCAGCGGTCGGCATGCCGCGAAAGTCGCCGCTTTGGCCACTGTGCAGCAAGGCAGCAGTCTGCTCGAAGCCGGGGTTGTGGCCAACCATCAGCACGCGATCAACGTCGGCGTGTTCGTCGAGCACCGCCATCAGCGTGCCCGGTGCCGCGTCGTAAATACGCGGCTCGTAGCGCACCTCGACGTAGCCGAGTGTTTCGAGCACACGCTCCAATGTCTGCCGAGTACGCCGCGACGGCGAGCACAGCACATGGGTGGGCTTCAGTGCATGCGCTTTCAACCATTGGGCCGCGGCGTCTCCTTCCGCCTGTCCACGCAGCGACAGCGGGCGATCGTGGTCGGACTGGCTCGGCGTAGCCGGCTCAGCGTGGGCGTGGCGAAGCAAAATGAGTTCGCGCATGGGATTCCCTTTCGGTCAGGCGTGTTTTTTGAGCCAGCGGTAGATCGGTGCGAAGTCTTCTTGGTGACCGCGCATTGCTTCGGAACGGTAATCATCGACGCAGCGGCCCAGCGCGACGAGCAACACGTAGGCTTGGGAGTCGCGCAATTGCGCCACCAGCGGGTAAGGCCAAGCCTGGAGATGTTCGATGGTCTGTTGGGTCACCGATGTCCAGCTCTTGACCCGGTTGGCGACCAAGCCCACCGGTAGCTTGCCCTTCTTCACTCGCGGTGACTGCGCCAGCGAGTTCAGAAAGGCCACGGTGGCGTCGAGGTCGATGGCCGAAGGCAGCACGGGTACCAGCACCGCGTCGGCGATTTCAAGGAAGGGCTCAAGATCAGCGGCCATCGCGCCCGCCGGAGCGTCGACGATGACACGCTCGGCGTCTTCCGGAAGCTGCTTGCGGAAAGCACGGGAGCAGCCGTTCACGGGCAGCACTGCGGCAGCCAGATCGGCGCGCTTCTCACACCAACGGGTGGACGAGGCCTGCGGATCGGCATCGACGAGCACCGTGGACTTGCCGCGAACGGCAAAATGTCCGGCGATCTGGGTGGAAAGCGTGGTCTTGCCAGCACCGCCCTTGGAGCTGGCCACGAGAATCGTCAGCATGTGCGCGCTTCCCAAACAGACGTGCCGCCCACTTTAGCAAGCTGGCGTGGACTCACCTGCATCAACCGGTGGTCGAAAAATTCGCTACGGCGAAAGCAACCCGCTCGGCGGGGTCTTTGGACAATCGTCCGGCTTCCTGCAGGGCTTCGACTTTCTGTAGCCGCGGGTACAGGCCATTGGCGTTCGCCATTTGGATCGATAAGCCCGGCCGCGCGTTGAGTTCGAGAATCATCGGGCCGTGGTCGCGATCGAGCACGAAGTCGACGCCGATGTAGCCCAGCTCGGAAAGTTCATAGCAGCGCGCCGCCATGTGCAGGAGATCGTTCCAGCGCGGAATCTCCAGGCCCACGATGGTGTTTTCGGTGTCCGGGTGCTCGCGGATGATCTCCGAGCCCCATACGCCGCGTTTGGTGACGCCGGTGGGCAAGTCGATACCCACGCCGATGGCACCTTGGTGCAGGTTGGCTTTGCCGTCCGAAAGGCGGGTGGGCAGGCGGATCATGGCCATCACGGGATAACCAAGGAAAACGATGATGCGCACGTCGGGCACGCCCTTGAAGCTGACGCGTTCGAACACCGGGTCGAACTGCACGCAGTACTCGACCAGCAGGTGATCGGGTTGGCCGCCCAAGGAGTACAGGCCCGAAAGACCATTCGACAGATGGTGCTCGAACTCGTCACGCGACATCAGGGAGCCGTTGGCGCGACGGTACTTGTCGCCGCGCCGACCGTGGATGACCAGAATGCCATCACCACCCGAACCATGCGCCGGCTTCACCACGAAGCTATCGCGATGCTTGATCTTCTCGTGCAACTCGGCGATTTCGTGCTCTTCGCGCACCACGGCATAGAGCTCGGGAACGGGCAGGCCAGCGGCGATCGCCAGCTTCTTGGTGATGAGCTTGTCGTCGACCCGTGGATAGAACTTACGCGCGTTGTGCTTCAGCACGTAGTCGGCGTTGCGCTGACCGATGCCGATCAGGCCAATTTTTCGCAGGCGCCGCGCAATCTCGAAGGGATTCCAAAGCGTCATCGGTCAGGCCTTCGGTACTTCACCACTCGGAGCAGCAAGCGGTGCCGTTGCGGGGTTCGGTCCGATCGGATCGGCCTCGCGAGCGAGCGCACGGAAGCGCACCAATTCGGTCAGGCGATAACCCGAGTAACGGCCGAGCAGCAGCGACGCCGCAAACAGATAGAGCAGAAATTCCGGGTAGACGAAAATCAGATGTTCAAGGCGATCCCAGCTCATGACCAAGTACGCCAGCGCGGCCACGATCATCGTACCGATGCCTTCTCGAATGGCGGTGCCGGCACCACGCTCGTCCCAAGCCACCGACATGCGCTCGATGGTCATGGCCATGATGACCATCGGGAACAGCGCGACCGACAAGCCGACTTCGAGGTCGAGGCGATTGGCCACGATCGAGATCAGTGCCATCAACAGCACCACGAGAATCAAAATGGCGGTGAGTCGCGGTACCAGCAGCAAGCGCAGGCGCTCAAGGTAGAAGCGAAACAGCAAACCAGCGCCAACCACGAGCACGAACAGCGTGATGCCCGCTACCAATGCGGTTTCGCGGAACGCGAGCGCCACCAGCACCGGCATAAACGTGCCATAGGTTTTGATTCCGACGATGTTGCGCAAGATCAGCATCATGAAGGCACCGATCGGCACCAGCAGCAGGACTTTGTAGACTTCCTGCGCCTGCAGCGGCAGCGAGAGCAGTGACCAAGTGACATACGGGGAGTCCTGCACCTCTAGGCGCCGCTCGGCCATGGCCATCGCGTCGGCAAGGTTGAATAGCACCGTAAACGTCAGCGCCGGTTGCGCATCGCTGTCGATGGCCAGCAGCGGTTCGGGCGAAATATTCCAAAGCAGCAAGTCCTGCGGCAGGCCTTCCGCTGCGGTACGCGGGTCGATCAGGCGCCACTCGGTTCCGGTATGCACTAGCAACCACGTCTCGATCTTGGCCGCGCCCTCGATTCCCGTATCCGGCAGTCGCAGGGCATGCACCAGGCGCGCGGGAATGTTGCGCAGGGCGAGCAGATCGACGAGAAACCGCGTGCGCAGCTCGTCATCGATGGCCGCAGTGTCGGTTTTGCGGGCATGGCGGTCGAGTAGTAGTCGGGCACCTTCGTCTGGGGAATTGTTAAGGCGTCGCACCAGTTCGCGGGCGAAGGTGGTGATGTCGGCGGAGCGATCGCGAACCTGATCGAGCAAATCCTGCGCGGCGCTGGCGTAGGGTCCATCGAGTACCGGTGGTGTTAGCAACTCGGGTTGCAAATCGGGGAGCAAGGCCTCGTCGCGCAACTGCGAACGCACGATCGTGGCGCGGTAGTAGAGATCCTGCTGGCCGACGGCATTGCGGGTGGCCCACTGGACCTCGCGACCCTGCGCTTCGCGCTCCGGGATCATCGAATAGCCGCGCGCGACGAAGCGCTCGTCGAGCACGATCCAACCCGGCGTCTTGAAAGGCAGTTGCAGTGTTAGGGCGTTGGCGCGGCGCTGCGGTCGATATTCGACGTGCGCCTGTACCGACCAGACCTGCACCGATTGGTTGGGCTGAAGCGGAAACTTCAGCACCTGCCATTTGTAGACAATGGCGACCGTTGCGATCGCCGCAATGATAAAGGCGAGGACGTAGAGGTGACGCTTGCTCATGCGGCGTTCCGTGGCGAATGCCGCACCGCCGTCGGGCGCAGCATGCGCGCAGTGTAACCGAGCACCCGCACCGGCCCGAGGCTCAATTCGTGCTTTTTACGGCCTTAGACGTCGAGATTACCGACCTTCAGTGCGTTGTCTTCGATAAAGGCGCGGCGTGGCTCGACGACGTCACCCATCAACGTCGAGAAGATGGTGTCGGCGGCGACCGCGTCTTCGATTCGCACGCGCAGCAGGCGGCGCGTCTCGGGGTTCACTGTGGTGTCCCAGAGTTGCTCGGGGTTCATTTCGCCCAAGCCCTTGAAGCGCTGAATGCTACGTCCTTTTTTGGCTTCTTCGAGCAGCCATTGCTGCGCTGCGGCAAAGTCGCGCAGCGGCAGCACTTTGCCACCGCGGCTCACCGTTGCGCCTTCGCCAATGGCGAGCTCGGCGAGCTTGACTGCGGTGTCAGTCAAGGCTTTCAGTTCGCCCGTGAGCAATTGCCCCGCGGCGATCGTCTGCGTGCTGCGCAGGCCGTGCTGGTGCTTTTCGACCAGGATCGCGCCCGGCACATCGCCAACCTGAGCTTGGCCGCACAGGGTGTAGCGAGGCTTGCCCAGACTGTTCGCTTTTAGCTTGGTATTTTGTGCGTCGCACCACGAAGCCAGCGCGCCGGCATCCGCAAAGCGTTCCGCACTCAGAGGTTCCGCTTGATACAGCGCCTCCAAGACCGCGGCATCGATACGATGGCGATGACGAGTAACGGTGTCTTGGGCGATCGCGACGGCCTGCATCAAGTTTTCCAATGCGACCCCACGCACCGGTGGCGCGCCTGCAGCGGGCACCAGCTCGGCGTTCTCGACGGCGTTACCGATCAGGTAGGCGTTGAGGGCTTGGTCGTCTTTGATGTACAGCTCGGTCTTGCCCTGCTTGATCTTGTAGAGCGGCGGCAGGCCGATGTAGATGTGGCCGCGTTCGATCAACTCCGGCATCTGTCGGTAGAAGAATGTGAGCAGCAAGGTGCGAATGTGCGAGCCGTCGACGTCGGCGTCGGTCATCAGGATGATGCGGTGGTAGCGCAGCTTGTCGGGGTTGTACTCGTCCTTGCCGATGCCGCAGCCCAGCGCCGTGATGAGGGTGCCGACTTCCGCCGAACCCAGCATGCGGTCGAAGCGCGCGCGCTCGACGTTCAAGATCTTGCCCTTCAGGGGCAGGATCGCCTGGGTCTTGCGGTTGCGCCCCTGCTTCGCCGAGCCACCGGCCGAGTCACCCTCGACGATGAAGAGTTCGGACAGGGCAGGGTCTTTTTCCTGACAGTCGGCCAGCTTGCCCGGCAGGCCAGCGATGTCCAAGGCACCCTTGCGACGGGTGAGCTCGCGGGCCTTACGCGCCGCTTCCCGGGCGCGTGCGGCATCGACCACCTTGTCGGTGATGATGCGGGCTTCCTGGGGGTGTTCCTGCAAAAACTCTTGCAAGCGGGTGCCGACGATGGATTCGACCACCGGCTTCACGTCCGAACTGACTAGCTTTTCCTTGGTCTGGCTGGAGAAGGAGGGGTCGGGCACTTTCACCGAAACAATGGCGATCAAGCCTTCACGCATATCGTCGCCGGAGAGCGCGACCTTGGCCTTCGCGGCCACGCCGGAGCGCTCAACGTAGTTGGTCAAAGAGCGGGTCAAGGCCGCGCGGAAACCAGCGAGGTGAGTGCCGCCGTCTTTTTGCGGGATGTTGTTGGTGAAGCAGTAGACCGCCTCTTGGTAGGCGTCGGTCCATTGCATCGCGATCTCGACCACGATGCCGTTCTGCTCGCCAGTCATGGTGATGACCTTGGGATGCAGAGGCGTCTTAAGCGAAGCCAGGTGCTCGACGAAACTGCGAATGCCGCCGATGTACTCGAACACTTCACGACGGCCTTCACCGCGCTCGTCGACAAGCTCGATGCGCACACCCGAGTTCAGGAAGGACAGCTCACGCAGGCGCTTGGCAAGGATGTCGAAGTGGAACTCGACGTCGCTGAACGTCTCTTTCGAGGGCAGGAAGCGCAGTGTCGTGCCGCGCTTACCGGAAGCTCCGACGGCCTTGAGCGGATACACCGGCTCGCCATGGGTGTATTCCTGCTGGTGATGCTGACCTTCACGCCAGATGTCCAGCCAGAGCGTCTGCGATAGGGCATTCACCACCGAAACGCCAACGCCGTGCAGACCGCCGGAAACCTTGTAGCTATTGTCGTCGAACTTGCCGCCGGCGTGCAGCACCGTGAGGATCACCTCGGCGGCCGAAACGCCTTCTTCCTTGTGGATATCGACTGGGATACCGCGGCCGTTGTCGCTGACCGAACAGGAACCGTCGCCATGCAGAGTGACGACGACTGCGTCGCAGTGTCCAGCGAGTGCCTCGTCGATGGCGTTGTCAACCACCTCGAAAACCATGTGGTGCAGACCGGTACCATCATGGACATCACCGATGTACATGCCCGGACGCTTGCGCACGGCCTCGAGGCCGCGTAGCACGGTGATGCTGGAGCTGTTGTAGGCCGGGGTCGTCAAGTTGTCGCGGGTGTGATCCGTCATGCTCTGCCGCTGTTGTGCTCGTGTTCCCCAGGCCATCGAGCCGCAGGGTGGTAGGAAGGGCCAACCTTGCCCCGAACCCCCTTGAGCCGGGCTTATTTCAGCCCTAAGGGCTTTGGCCGGAATGGGTCTGAGGGTGGTTGGAGCCCGTGCATTATAGCGGGGGAGGGTGGCTGACGGGGTGTTCGATCCGCCCCTGTTCCACGTGGAACAACCCCCAGTCTTGGGTGCTCTCACGCAACAATGGGTTCAGGTCTGTACCGGTAGCCAGCGCTTGATGGCCATTCGCGTCAAGCCAATCCAACACAGCGAGCTGACGTCGCGGATCAAGCTCGGCTTGCAGATCATCGAGCAACAGAAGGCACCGATCGCCATTCCACTCACGCAACGCAGCCGCTTGGGCCAAGCTAAGCGCTAACGCAATCAGTTTGGATTGCCCGCGCGACCACTGCGACGAGACCGAATCAAAGGGCCGACCGAGATCAAGGTCAGCTCGGTGCGGCCCAACGGTTGTATAGCCCAACTCACGATCACGGCTGCGGTTGATGAGCAGCAGGTCTGCCAAACTTGCGCCGCTCTGTCGCCACCCAGGGCGCAGTAAAAGTTCTGGCGGGGAAGCATCCGCAATCAAGGACGGCCACACCACACGCATGGCGTGTGCCAATAACTGAACCGCGACTTCGCGCTGTGCGGTAATCCGTGCAGCGGCCCGAGCCATCTCCCACTCCCAAGGTTCGATCTCGGCATCAGGAGCGCCAGATCGGAGCAGGGTGTTCCGCTGGCGCAGGGACCGACTGTAGGTGCGGACCTCGCCAGAAAAGTCAGGTTCCACGTGGAACGCCAACCAATCCAGCACCCTGCGCCGATCTTCCGCTGGGCCCGAAACAAGAGCGGTAGACTCAGGGTGAAAACAGAGCACCGCGAACGGGGCGGCCAATTCAGCAAGACTCTTCACTGCGTGGCCGTCGAGGCGAGCATCCCATGTGTCACCCGCGTGCCGTAAACCAGAAATCCGCCTACGGCCCAAACGATCCACCCAGTGGGCAACGACCTCTAAATCCTCAAAGCCACGCTGAATAAGGCCATCGGCCACTCTGCCGCGAAAGCTCCGGCCGAATCCAAGCAAACAAAGCGCCTCCAGAACACTGGATTTTCCAGCCCCGTTCGGACCTAGCAACCAAGCGCCGCTGGGCGGCAACAGCAAATCCACGGAAGTCAGGCAGCGCAGGCCTCGAACAGAAAGCTGCTCAACCCACATCAACAACCACCCAAAACCCGCGCAATCGCAGAAAGCACAACGCACAGCTTCGCCGGGCGTCCATACTCAGACACTGTGGACTCCAGCCAATCACAGCCGCAGCGGCATCACCACATGGCGACTACGATCACTGTCCTTTTCGCGCACCAAGATCGAGGAATTGGCATCACGCAAGTTGAGAATCACCGTCTCACCCTTGAGTGCCGCCAGCGCATCCAAAAGGTAGGTCACGTTGAAACCTATCGCCAAGCTCTCGATGCTGGTATCGGCTTCGAGTTCCTCATGAGCCTCTTCCTGTTCGGGATTGTGCGCGACGATACGGAGCTGCCCGGGCGACGCATCCAGCTTGACACCACGAAACTTTTCGTTGGAAAGAATCGCCGCACGCTGCAAGGCCGAACGCAAAACTTCACGATCCAAGGCAATGGTTTTATCGGCACCAATCGGGATCACAGCCTCGTAATCGGGGAAACGGCCATCGATCAGTTTCGAAGTAAAACAAACGTCCTCGCGACGCAAACGCACATGGTTGCGCGCCAGCTCGAGATCCACCAAGCGATCTCCACCTTCCAATAAACGCTGTAACTCAAGGACACCTTTTCGCGGAACGATGATTTGCCGCTTGGTTCCATTCCCTTCAGGAATACTCGCCTCGCACAAAGCCAGACGGTGGCCGTCGGTAGCAACACAACGAAGGCTTCCTTCGCGCAAATCAACCAAGAGTCCATTGAGGTAGTAGCGAACGTCCTGTTGTGCCATGGCAAACGCACTGCGCTCGATCAGATCCTTGAGCAAGGACTCCGACAGAGACACGCGTTCGACCCGTTCCAAGGCATCGATCAATGGAAAATCCTTCGCTGCCAATGTGGCCAGTGTGAAGCGGCTTCGACCCGCCGAGACCGTGGCTTTTTCGCCAGAAACCGTGACCGAGACACGACAGCCATCGGGCAGGGCGCGGACGATTTCAAAAAGCTTGCGTGCCGGAATGGTTGTCGCGCCGTTCTCACCGTCTTCGACGGTGGTCCTCGCGAGCATCTCCACTTCCAAATCGGTGGCGGTCAAGGCGAGCTCGGCACCACGCACTTCGACGAGCAGGTTCGACAGCACGGGGAGTGTCTGTCGGCGTTCGACGACGCCAACGACTTGCTGAAGAGGCTTGAGAAAAGCTTCGCGGGACAGAGAAAAACGCATGCGTCAGGACCTATAGCCGTCGTTGGATAAATCTATAAAAGGTGGTGGTAGAGCGCCTGTTTTTGAGCTGGAATCTACGCAACAAGCTGTTTTTTATACGTTTTTTTCAGAATGCCCTGTGGGAAAACAGAAGAACAAAGCTGTGGATAACAGTGGGTAAGTCGAGGTGGCGATCTTTTATCCTTGTTTATCCACAAGCTGTCCACGTCTTGTATCCAAGGCTCACTCCGTAAGCTTTCGAAGCAATTTTTCCCAGTCCTCACGCAACTTGCCATCGGTCAGTTTCAGGTCGCGGATCACCCGGCAGCCGTGCAGCACCGTCGTATGGTCTCGACCTCCAAAGCCATCACCAATCTCTGGAAGGCTGTGCTCGGTCAGTTCTTTGGCCAAAGCCATCGCTACCTGCCGTGGACGCGCCAGGGAGCGCGTCCGACGCTTGGACAAGAGGTCGGCTAGACGCAGTTGGTAATAGTCTGCCACGGCCTTCTGGATGTTCGGAATAGAAATGGCCTGCTGCTGCGAGCGCAGAAGGTCGCGGAGGGTTTCCTGCGCGAACTCGACGGTGATCGGTCGCCCCAGAAAATTTGCCCGAGCGGCCAGCGTGTTCAGTGCACCCTCGAGATCGCGCACGTTCGAGCGCATGCGTTTGGCGATCAGAAGGGCAACGTCGTCCGGGAGCGCCAAGTTACGGGCGCGAGCCTTTGCACCAAGGATGGCGGCGCGGGTCTCGAAATCAGGCGGCTCAATCGCGACCGAGAGGCCCCAGCCGAGCCGGGACTTCAAGCGCGGCTCGAGATTTTCGACTTCGCGTGGGTAACGGTCGCAGGTGAGAATGATCTGCTGCTTGCCATCGAAAAGCGCATTGAATGTGTGGAAGAACTCTTCTTGGGTGGTGTTTTTTCCGGCAAAAAATTGGATGTCGTCGATCAAAAGCGCGTCAACCGTGTGGAACTGGCGCTTGAATTGGTCCATCGACCGCTCCTGCAGCGACTTCATCATTGCCGAAAAAAACTGCTCCGAGCGCAGGTAGAGCACGCGCATACCGGGATTCAGAATGCGCATGAAATTGCCGGCGGCGTGCATGAGATGGGTCTTGCCTAAGCCCGTGCCGCCATAGAGCAACAACGGGTTGTAGGCGCGTCCCGGATTCATCGCCACCTGTAAGGCTGCGGCCTTTCCGAGCTGATTGCTGCGCCCCTCGACGAAGGATTCGAAGGTATAGGCAGGATCCACATTGCTGACGATTTCCGGCAAGTCCGGACGCAACGGAAATGCCGCGACGGGCCCTGTAGCCGAGCTCTCTTTCGCGCCATGACGTGGCGCGCTTCCGACGGTCACCGACACGTTCAAGGGCTCGCCAGCGAAATGCTCGAGCAATTCGCGGATACGCGCCAAATAGAGCTGGTGCACGGTGTCGACGACGAAGCCATTCGGCGCGTACAGCGTCAGGCCGTCGGCGTGGACGTCGGCGTGCAGGGGTTTAAGCCAAGTCTGGACGTCTTCGGCCGGAAATTCGGCTTCAAGACGCTCTAAGCAGCGGGGCCAAGCGGATTCCATGGGGCTTCTAAAGGTTGTATAGCCCACCACCGCGTCGCTACGGACGCGGCTGTGGATAAGTGGATGGGCTGGCAGCATAGCCCCGGACCCCTTGCCCGCCAAGCACCCATCGACAGACTTCGACTTGACGAACGAACCGGTACGGCGTAGTGTCCCGTCTCTTTTCTCAAACATTTCGAGGCGACCCGTGGCCACCAAGCGCACCTACCAGCCCAGCAACCTCAAGCGTGCCCGCGACCACGGCTTCCGCGCCCGCATGGCGACGGTTGATGGCCGCAAGATTCTCGCTCGCCGTCGCGCCAAGGGCCGCAAGCACCTCTGCGCCTAAAGCCCTCGGCTTAGGTGCCGGCATGCGCGGCGCGAGCGCCCGCTTTCCGGTCGAGGTTCGCGTCCGTACCGGGCGTGAATACCGCGAGGCCTTCGCCGACAGCCAGCGCGTCAGCACGCGACACTTCAGCCTCCATCTGCGGCGACGCGATGGGGGTTTTTGTCGTCTGGGAATGGCCGTCAGTCGCAAAGTCAGCCCGGATGCTGTGGTGCGCAATCGCATCAAACGGCAAATCCGCGAAAGCTTTCGTCTGACTTACCGCGAATTGCCGGCCGGCGACTGTATCGTCGTTGCCCGCTCCAGCGCGGGGGCCTTGGACAAGGCCGCCCTCCGTCTTGACCTTGCTTTGCTCTGGCAGCGCCTGATCGCGTTGCCGCCGCGCGCCCCTGACGGCACAATCCACGCGCCTGCTGGAAGTGCTTGTTCAAATCCTGCGGTATCCACCCCCAGCCCACCTTCCGCGCCCAACAGCGCCCTAGCCCCGCGGCCGCTACCGGCGCCGGGTGAGTGATCAAATGAATCAGAACCGCGCATTCCTGTTATTTGCCTGGGTCGCCGTAGCGATCTTGCTAGCCTTTGAGTGGACGCGGTTCACCGTGACGCCGCCGCCTTCGCCCCCTGTGGCCGCCGCAGCGACAAGCACCGTCGTAGGTACGCCGGGCACCGATGCCTTGCCAGTGGCCAGCGACATGACCCCGGGCGTCGCCCAAGCACCAGTGCCGGGGCCGGCTTTGAGTGCCGCCATCGATCCCGCCGCATTGCCCGCCTCGGCTCTTCCCGGGCCCGCAGTCGTCGCGGCCGAGGCGGCACCGTCCACCGTTCAGCGTGAAGTGTTCACCGACCTGCTGCGTGTGCGCATCGATGCGCGTGGCGCTGCGCTAGTCTTTGCCGAACTGCTCGATTATCCGCTGGATCAGCAAAACCCCGCTGCTGGCAACGTGGTGTTGCTTAGCCCCGAAGCCGCAACGCTCGATGTCGCCCAGTCGGGCTGGATCAGCTCGGCGGCGGCACCGGGCCTCGATGCGCTCTACAGCTTCGAGACAGGCCATACACCCGTGGCCTTGGCCGACGGCCAGAACGAAGTCTCGGTGCCCTTGGTATGGACCGACGCTGCCAGCGGTCTGACGGTGCGCAAGACCTACACCTTCACCCGCGGCAGCTATGCCATCGGCGTGCGCCACGAAGTGCTGAACCAAGGCGCGGTTGCCTTCAGTGGCCATCTGCTGCGCCAGCTTCTGCGCGTCCCGCCGCCGCCGGCACCGACGACCGCGATGTTCACCAATCCGGAGAGCTTCAGCTTCGTGGGTGCGGCGTGGTACAGCGCCGAGGATCGCTTCGAGAAGCGTCGATTCGACGATTTCGTTGCCGATGGCCCGCTCAACAAGGACGTCACCGGCGGTTGGATCGCGATGATCCAGCATCATTTTCTTTCAGCGTGGGTGCCACCGCCGGGTGAGGCACACCGTTACTCTCTCGACGCGCAGGGCAATCAGGCTGCGATCCGCAGCGTGGGCCAGGCCATGGTGGTGCCACCAAACGGCCAAGCCACGACCGATGCCGTGCTCTGGGTCGGGCCGAAGCTGCAAGGCCCGATGAAGGAGGTCGCCGCCTCGCTGCCGCTTTCGCTCGATTACGGCATCTTCAGTTTCCTCGCGCAGCCCTTGTTCTGGGTGCTGAATTGGCTGCATGGCTTGTTCGGCAATTGGGGTTGGGCGATTGTCGGCATCGTCGTCATCATCAAGCTGCTGCTCTTCCCGGTCTCGGCGAAGCAGTACAAAAGCATGGCGCGCATGCGCGCCGTTGCGCCGCGAATTGAACACCTGAAGGAGCGCTACGGCGAAGACCGGACGAAGTTCAACCAGGCCATGATGGAGCTTTACCAGAAGGAGAAAATCAATCCGCTGGGCGGCTGCCTGCCGATGCTGATCCCCATCCCGATCTTTCTTGCGCTGTATTGGGTGCTGCTGGAGTCGGTCGAGCTGCGCCAAGCACCGTGGATCTTCTGGATCGACAACCTCACCGCGCCAGATCCTTGGTTTGTCTTGCCGGCACTGAATCTCGTGGTGATGTGGCTGACCCAGAAGCTCACGCCAAGCCCGGGCATGGACCCGTTGCAAAAGAAGGTGCTGCAGTGGATGCCGGTGGTGTTCGGCGTGATGTTTGCCTTCTTCCCCTCGGGCCTCGTGCTGTACTGGCTGACCAATGGCGTGCTTGGCCTCGCGCAGCAGTGGTGGATGACCAAGCGCTACGCCGACCCGGCACTGGCACTACCGCCCATCGCCAAGTCGAAGTGAGCCGCGCGCTGCGATGACGGCGCGCGACACCATCGTCGCAATCGCCACGGCGAACGGCACGGCCGGTATTGGCGTGCTGCGCTTGTCCGGGCCACAGGCGATCACCATTGCCAGCGTACTGTGCGGAATGCGCTATGCCGGCGATGGTGCCAGCACTGCTGATGCCTGCGTCGATGGCCGCCTGAAGCGCGAACTGCGACCGCGGCAGGCGCATTACGCGCGCTTTCGCGAAGCCAGCGGTGAGCTGCTCGACGATGGCCTCGTCATCGTGTTCCCCGCTCCTCGCAGCTTCACGGGTGAAGACGTCGTCGAATTGCACGGGCACGGCAATCCGCGCCTGCTCGCTCGGCTGGTCGCCCGCTGCGTCGCACTGGGTGCGCGCCCTGCGCGGCCTGGCGAGTTCAGCGAACGCGCCTTTCTCGAAGGCCGGCTTGATCTTGTCCAAGCCGAAGCCGTGGCGGACCTGATTGCCGCAGGGTCGGAAAATGCCTTACGCGCGGCACGCCGTTCGATGGATGGCGTCTTTAGTGCGCGCGTTGGCGAACTCGTCGAGGCGCTCACCGCGCTGCGCGTCAATGTCGAGGCGGCCATCGATTTCCCCGACGAGGAGATCGACTTCCTCGATGCGCCCGAGATCAGTGCGCGCCTTGAGCTTGTCGAAACACTGCATACCGCCCTGCGTCGGGATGCCGCGCGCGGTGCGCGAATGATGGATGGACTGCACGTCGTGATTGTCGGTGCGCCGAATGCGGGAAAAAGTGCGTTGCTGAACGCACTGAGCGGTGCTGAGCGCGCCATTGTCACGCCGATTCCTGGCACGACCCGCGATGTGCTGCGCGAAATGGTGTGTCTCGACGGCATCGAACTGACCCTCGTGGACACCGCCGGCCTGCGCGAAACCACCGACATCATCGAGGCCGAGGGTATCCGCCGCGCGCGCGCCGAAGTGCAGCGCGCCGATGGCGTGCTGGCCGTGCTCGACGACCGCGAAGCCGCGACAGCGATCGCACGTTTACGCGCAGAGTTGCGTTTCGACGAACCCGCAGTGCTGTGGCTGCACACCCATGCCGACCTGACGAATCGCGTCGGTGAGGTGCGAGACGATGAGGATGGCCGCCATTTCTGGATAGACACGCGGTGCAGTGCGAGCCTCGATAGCTTGCGCGAGGCGCTGCACGAACTTGCGGGAGGCAGCGAGGACGGCCAGGGCGCGTTCTCGGCACGCGCCCGCCATGTCGAGGCCATCGACGAGGCCGGCCAGCTTCTGGCCGCCGCCGCCAAGCAACTAAGCCATCGTCAGGGCGAACTGGCCGCCGAAGACCTGCGTTTGGCGCAGGACGCCCTCGGTGCCATCACCGGCCGGGTCGGGGCGGACGCCCTGCTGGGGCGGATCTTCTCGAGTTTTTGTATCGGGAAATGAGCCTGGCAGGCGTTGCGTTCGGCGCTCAGCCCGCGAATTTCGAGAACACCAGCGTGGCGTTGGTGCCACCAAAGCCGAAGCTATTGGACAGCACCGTGTTCAGCGCGGTGTCCAAGCGCTTTTGAAGGATCGGCAAGCCTTGCGCTGCTGGGTCGAGGTTGTCGATGTTCGCCGAAGCGGCCGCAAAGCCGCCTTGCATCATCAGCAGCGAGTAGATGGCTTCTTGCACACCCGCCGCGCCGAGCGAATGTCCGGATAGAGACTTGGTGGAGCTGATCGGTGGCATGCGGTCGCCGAACACCTGTCGCAACGCACCCAGTTCGGCAAGGTCGCCCACCGGGGTCGAGGTGCCGTGCGCATTGATGTAGTCGACCGGCGTTTTCACCGTCGCCAGTGCCTGCTGCATGCAGCGCACCGCGCCTTCGCCCGACGGCGCCACCATGTCATGGCCGTCGGATGTGGCACCGAAGCCCACCAGCTCGGCCAAGATGTGCGCGCCACGCGCCAGCGCATGTTCCAGCGCTTCCAGCACTAGCATGCCACCGCCGCCGGCGATGACAAACCCGTCGCGGGCGGCGTCGAAAGCGCGCGAAGCCTGCTCGGGCCGATCGTTGAAGGCGCTGGACATGGCACCCATGCCATCAAACAACAGCGACAACTCCCAACTTTCTTCTTCGCCGCCACCGGCAAAGACCACATCCTGATTGCCCCAAGCGATGAGCTGCGCGGCATGGCCGATGCAATGCGCGCTCGTGGAGCAGGCCGAGGTGATCGAGTAATTGACGCCCTTGATGCCAAAGGGCGTGGCCAAGCAAGCCGACACCGTGCTACCCATGGTGCGCGTCACCATGAAGGGCCCGACGCGCTTGATGCCCTTGGCGCGCAGGGTGTCGGCTGCCCAGACCTGGTTGAAGCTGGAAGCGCCGCCCGAGCCCGCCACCAAGCCGGTGCGCGGGTTGGACACTTGCGCGGGCGACAAGCCGGCCTGCTCGATGGCCTGCTTCATGGCCAGATAGGCGTAAGCCGCCGCGTCGCCCATGAAGCGCAGCACGCGTCGATCGATCTGCTCGTCGAGCTTGATATCGGGACGGCCGCTGACTTGGCAGCGCAGTCCTAGCTCGGCGTACTGGGCGTTGACGCGCAGGCCCGACCGCCCTGCGCGCAGACTTTGCGTGACCGCCTCCAGCGAAGCACCAAGGCTGGAAACGATGCCTAGGCCAGTGACCACGACACGACGCATCAGAAGCTCTCCGTCGAGGTGAACAAACCCACTTTCAGGTCAGTGGCCGAGTAGATTTCGCGGCCGTCGGCGTACATGCGGCCGTCGGCAATGCCCATCACCAGCTTGCGTTCGACCACCCGCTTGAAGTCGAGTCGGTAACTGACTCTTTTCACCGTCGGCAGCACTTGGCCAAAAAATTTGACTTCGCCCGCGCCCAAGGCGCGACCCCGGCCCGGATTGCCACGCCAACCCAGCCAGAAGCCCACCAATTGCCACAGCGCATCAAGGCCTAGGCAGCCGGGCATGACCGGATCGCCTTGGAAGTGGCAGCCAAAAAACCAAAGCTCGGGATGGATGTCGAGTTCGGCCTCCAGTATGCCTTTGCCGTGTTCGCCACCGTTGTCGTCGATGCGCACGATGCGATCGACCATCAGCATGTTGGGCAAGGGCAGGCGCGCATTGCCGGGGCCAAAAAGCTCGCCTCGGCCGCAGGCCAATAAATCGTCGCGACTGTAGCTGTGGCGGCCTTGCTCGCGCTGGCTGAGGAGGGGGGCTGTGGCTGACATGGCGAAACTCGCTGGACGAGGGACGATGTTCGAACCCGATACTGCCATGCCATCGGCCAGAGTAGGAGGGACCCCTCAGGTGTCTCCCTCTTTCAACCAGCCCTCACCGTTGCCGCGGTTGAACACCGTGTCGCCTTCCAGCACCGCGCCTGCCGGCAGCGTCGGCTGGCCGGCTAGGCGTGCGTAGATCGGTGCGAAATCCGGACGCGTCGCGTCCATCAACTGCTCGTAGGCATCGATGACGAAATAGGTTTTTTGGAAGGTGTCGATGCGGTAGCGCGTGCGCATGACCCGTTCGAGCTCGAAGCCGATTCGGTTGGGCGCGGCCGATTCGAGGCAGTGGATGGATTCGCCCTTCGAACTCAGGATGCCGGCGCCGTAGATCCGCAGCCCTTCGGCGGTATTGATGAGACCGAATTCCACCGTGTACCAGTACAGGCGTGTCAATTGCGCCAGCGCTTCCGGGCCGATGCCGTGCGCACGCACGCCGCCTTGACCGTAGGCCTGCAAGTAGTCGGCGAACACCGGATTCATCAGCAAGGGCACATGGCCGAACAGGTCGTGAAAGAGGTCGGGTTCTGCGAGGTAGTCGAGCTGCTCGGGCTTGCGAATCCACCAGGTCACGGGGAAGCGGCGCTGGGCGAGGTGTTCGAAGAAGGTGAGCTCGGGCAGCAGGCCTTCGACGCCGATGAGCTCCCAGCCGGTGCGCGCGCGCAGCATCTGGTTGATCTCATCGAACTTCGGAATGTGGTCCGCGCCCATGCCCATCGCATCTTGGGTGCGCAGAAACTCGGCATCGGCGCGGCCGAGCAACAGCTCGCGCTGGCGGCGAAACAGCAGTGCCCAGACCGCGTGGTCGGTGGCGCTGTAGCTGCTCCAAGGCTGCTCGATCACCGCAGTCGTGTAGATCGGCACGCTGCCGAGGTCGGTCTGCAGGTGTTCGACGCGGCGGGGTGAGGTGCTCATGGCGGGGCTCGCGGAGGGTCGACGGGAGCGTCATTATCTTGCCCTTATCGCGCAATAGGCTTGCGAAGTTGCGCGTATATAGCCGATATGCGCAATAATCGTGCATCAAACAATGAATCTCGCTTCGTATGGCCCTGCCCACCCTCGACCGTACCGACCTTGCCCTCTTGCGCGTGCTGCAAACCGAGGGGCGTTTGAGCAATGTCGAGCTCGCCCTGCGGGTGAATCTCTCGCCCTCGGCCTGCCTGCGCCGCGTGCAGCGGCTCGAAGCGGAGGGCGTGATCGCCGGTTATCGCGCCGAGCTCGATGCGGGGAGGCTCGGCCTTGGCTTGCACGCTTTCGTGCGCGTGCAATTGAAGAGCCACGGCGCGCCGGACATCGGCCGTTTCGGCGAGGCCATCCGCGGCTGGGAGGAAGTGGAGCGCTGCGTTGCCCTGACTGGCGACATGGATTACCTGATCGAAGTGCGGGTGCGGGATCTCGAACACTTCTCGCGCTTCTTGCTCGACCGTCTGCTTGCGGGTGGCCAAGTCGCCGACGTCAACTCGAGCTTCGTGCTCAGGACGGTCAAGTAATGCCTCGATCCGGTGCGATACTGCCGATGTGCTCGCCGACCCCTATCCCTTTGATCGTCTCGCCACGCCGCTGTTCTGGCTTGATGCCGAGGGCCGCATCGCGGCCTTGAATCCGGCGTTCGCCAGTTGGCTTGGCGTCAGCGCGCGCCGTCTCGTCGGCATAGCACTCGACGACTTCGATGGCGGCGAGCGCATTGCTGCTGCTTTGCCGCGTGTGCCCCATGACGAACAAGCACTGCGCTTGCAGCGCGTGGGCTTGGGCTTGGGCACCTTGCCGGCGCGCTTCGCGGACATCTGGTGCCTGCGCGACGGTGCCGCGATTCGCTTCGAGCTGCATCCGGTGGACGAGTTTCCCGGCGACGACCCGGTCACCGCCTTGCCGCAAGCGCTCAGCGCCTCCTTGCGCGGGCTGGCGCACGAGCTGCGTAATCCCCTCGCCGGCCTGAAAGGCGCGGCCCAGTTGCTGTCGCGGCGCATCGCTGATGCCGAAAGCCGTGAGCTGGTTGGCGTGATTGCCAGTGAAGTCGAGCGCTTGAACGGCTTGGTCGAGCGCATCTTGCATCCGGCATCGCCCAGGCCCTTCGAGCCGACCAACATCCACGCGGTACTCGAACGCGTGCGTCAACTCGCCGAAACGGAAGCCGGTTGGTCGGTGAAGATCGTCCGCGATTACGACCCCAGCCTGCCCGATCTTGCTGGTGATGGTGATCGTCTCACCCAAGCGGCGTGGAACCTCGTACGCAACGCGCTCGAAAGCGGCGCATCGCAGGTGATCCTACGCACCCGCGCCGAGTATCACGTACTGATCGGCGATTGCAGCCATCGGCTCGCGGTACGCGTCGAAGTCAGCGACGACGGCCGTGGCGTACCGGAGGATCTCGTTGAACGCTTGTTCCTGCCCTTGGTGTCGGGGCGCGCGGATGGTACCGGTCTTGGCTTGCCACTCGCGCAGCAGATCGCCCGTGAGCATGGCGGCTCGCTGGCCTATCGCTCGCGGCCGGGGCATACGGTGTTCACCGTCTTGTTGCCAGTGCCAGACCCTGAGCCCGTGGCGGGCGGAGCGAACGCCGATGCCCCGAGCGGAGTCGTGCCGTGAGTGCGCGTATTTTTGTCGTCGACGATGACCGCAGCGTGCGTTTCGTTCTCGCCGAAGCCCTGCGCGATGCGGGCTTCGTGGTGCAGGCTTTCGACAGCGCCGACGCCGCACTTGCCGGCCTGAACGCCAATGAGCGCGCCGATCTCGTATTCACCGATGTGCGTATGCCCGGCATGGGCGGGCTTGATTTCCTCGACGCGCTGCGCAGTTATGATGCGGCGCTGCCCGTCGTGGTGATGAGCGCCTACACCGATGTCGCAACCACAGCGGGCGCGTTTCGGCGCGGCGCGTGCGACTACCTGCCCAAGCCTTTCGACCTCGACACTCCGGTGCATTTGGCACGCGAACTGTTGAAAGGCCGCGTGCCAGATACGCCCCTCGGGGACGCCGCTGGTCTGGCGGGCGCGGCGGGCATTGACGTCGACGCACTGGCATTGATCGGCAGCAGCGCGCCGATGCGCGAGTTGTTCCGTGCAATCGGCCGCTACGCGCAACTGCCGCTGGCCGTACTCATCACTGGCGAGACCGGCACCGGCAAGGAGCTCGTAGCCCGCGCACTGCACGCGGAATCACCGCGCGCGAAACGGCATTTCGTCGCTCTGAACACGGCGGCCATTCCAGCCGAACTACTCGAGTCGGAGCTGTTCGGTCACGAGGCGGGTGCGTTCACCGGTGCCAATAAGCGCCATATCGGAAGATTTGAACAGGCCGATGGCGGCAGTTTGTTTCTCGACGAGATCGGCGACATGCCGGCGGGCTTGCAGACGCGCCTGCTGCGGGTGTTGGCCGAAGGAGAGTTTTTTCGCGTCGGCGGCCGAGAGTTGATCCGCGTCGATGTTCGGGTCATCGCAGCAACGCACCAAGATCTCGCTGTCCGGGTGCGCGAGGGCCATTTTCGCGAAGACCTGCTACACCGTCTCGACGTGCTGCGGATCAGCCTGCCACCGCTGCGCGAGCGCCGTGAGGATATCCCGCTGCTGGCCGCGCGCTTCATCAACGAGGCGGCGCGGGCGATGGGCTTGGGCGCGCGACGCTTGGCCACGGCGGCCGTCGAGCGCTTGCAGCAGCATGCCTTCCGCGGGAATGTGCGTGAGCTGCGCAATCTATGCTTTCGGCTGGTCGCCCTAGGCGCGGGCGAGCGCATTCCGGCGGCGGCCATCGACGCTGCCTTGCGTGAGGCCGGCAACGCCATCGAGGTAAACAGCACAAGTCCGGACGGTGCTTGGTGTCGCGCGCTGGCGGCAGAGGTTCAGGCCCGTATGCAAGCGGGCGAACAAGGTTTCGCGGAACGCTTGCGCGAAGCCTTCGACGAAACGCTGCTCCGCAGCGCGCTCGCGCATCACAACGGCCACCGGCAGCGCGCTGCCGAGCAGCTCGGCGTTGGCCGCAATACCGTCGCTCGCAAGCTGGGCCCTGGCCGACGCGGACGCAAGCCCGGCTGAATCCAATACGCCTTTGCGCTGACGGCAGCGGCCTCAATCCGCGCGCAGAATGGCGCGAGGGTCTTTGTTCGCTGGGCAGTGGTCGAAGGTGATCTCGATGCCGTGCGCGCCGAAAACGGCGGCGAACTGCCGTTGCCGCGCTTCGAAGTGATCGAAAAGTACCCACAGCCGTTCCGCGTCGCTGCGCGCCAAGTCAATGCCCGGTGGCACGAAACCACCTTGTGCCCAAGCCTCGGCGTCCAACAAGGCGATACGCACAGCGCCATTCGCATAGCGCAGCAGTGGTTCGGGTGGTGCATCGAGCAGCACTTCGTTGCCATCACCGAACAATGCGGCCTCGATCATCGGCCACAAGCAGCCCAAGCCGGCGTGCTCATACTGCATCGCGGTCAACGCCATCAAGTCGTGCAGCGTGAGGTAACGCATGTGCTCGATGTGCAGTCCAAAGGCCGCCTGCGTGGCCAGCGCGGTGCCCGCATTCGCCATGCCGGTGTCGAGTAAGTGCTCCTCGAAAGCGGCAGCCACCTGCGCCACAGCCACGGCCGGGCCGCGCAGCAGAAAGGGTAGTACCCGCATTGGTCCGCCAATGAGATCGACTTGCGGCGATAGATCGGCCGCTAGCCCATCAGGCCCGGCACCGAAGGCAATGACGCGACCACCAGTGTTGCCCGGCACCTGCGCGGCATAGCGTTCAAGCACAGCATGGCAGGGAAAATTCGGCCGCAGCAATTCGGCCGGATCGAACAGTGCCGCAACGACGATAAGGTCAAGCTCAGCCACCTCGGGCACCAGTCGGGCGAGGTCGGCGGCGATGCCGGCGGCCCAGTCACCGGCCTCCGTCTGGCTTAGCCTCGTGCGGCCCACGGCTGCGCTGGCGCTCAATTCGATGGCGACGGCACCGAGCGTGGTCAGCACGTCGGGCGGCGGCGTGGGGTGCATGGGCTTGGGCTACTCGCGTGGGCGGACTACCCTATTGTGGTCCATCTTCACCGGCCTCGCCCCTTGACCGACACTTCTGATAACTACAAAGCCACTTGGAATGCGCGCTCGGTTTCGCTTGCGGACGGCATGGCGGCGGTCGATGGCAGCGCCGACGAATCGGTGCTGGCCGCCACCGGCGCCTTCACCGCTGTGCAGATTCAGGCCGCGCTCGAACTCGCGGCGACCGATCGTGTGTTCGAAATTGGCTGCGGTGTCGGGCGCATCGGCGCGCAACTCGCCGGCCGCGTCGCCGCTTGGCATGGCCTCGATATCGCCGACAACATGGCCGCGTTGGCGCGCGGGCGCGTCGAGCATCATCCCGCTGCCACGGTAACGGTGCTGGATGGCCCACACCTGCGCCCGCTGGCCGATGCCTCGATGGACAAGGGCTACTGTGTCGCCGTTTTCATCCACATGGACAAGGAAGACATGCTGCTCTACTTGCGCGAAGTGGCGCGGGTTCTGAAGCCCGGCGGGCTGTTCTACTTCGACCACTGGAACCTCGCCCATCCGGCAGGCTGGCAGCGCTTCACCTACGAGGTCGATCAGATTGGCCGCAGCGACCCCGCGCTGCGCAAGGATGTCGCCCGCAACCAGTTTTGCACGCCCGAAGAACTGCGCCTGTATGTGCGCGCCGTCGGTTTGGAGCTGGTGTTTGAGCATGGTGAATCGCCTTGGGTGCAGATGGTGGCGCGGCGGCCGGATCACACTACGGTTTCGTTGCTTGCGGCACCTTCTGCCGCGACCTTGTCGCCGCTACTGCTTACAACGCCGATCAACACCGCCGCTCTAACACCCGCCGCCGTGGCCGTGGCCGCGCGTCTCGACGCCGTTCGCGCCACCATCGGCTTTTCGCCGCGCTGGGTGCAATGCTTCACCGAATGCTGCGAGGTGCTGATCGGCGGCCTGCATCCGGCGACTATGCTCGCCCGCTGGCGCGCTGAAGCGGACTCGTCACCCGAAGTCGCTCTTCACATCGCCTGGCTCGAAGCAATCTGGCACCGTCACCCTCACCTTTGGCCGCCCGTCGCGGTCTGATAGCCCTTGGAGTTCCACGCCCATGAATCCCCGCCCCGTCCGCCGCGTTGCCATCCTCGGCGGCCAACGCATTCCCTTTTGCCGCAACAACACGGCTTACTACGACGTCGGCAACCTCGGCATGTCCATCAAGGCGGTCGGTGCCGTGGTCGAGAAATTCGGCCTGCACGGTGCGCAATTGGGCGAAGTCGCCATGGGTGCGGTGCTCAAGCACAGCAGCGACTGGAATATCGGCCGCGAGGCCGCGTTGTCTTCTGGTCTCTCGCCCTATACGCCGGGTATCACCATGCAGCGTGCCTGCGGCACCTCGCTCGATACCCTCATCGCGGTGGCGAACAAGGTTGCGCTCGGACAAATCGAGGCCGGCATCGGTGGTGGCTCCGACACCACCTCCGACGTGCCGATCGTGCATAGCAAGGCGTTCCGTCGCCGCCTGCTCGACATGAATATGGCGAAGGCGCCGATGGACCGCGTCAAGGCGCTGCTCAAGGGATTTTCATTCAAGGAGTTGAGCCCCGAGTTCCCCGGCGTGGCCGAGCCGCGCACCGGCAAGAGCATGGGCGAGAGCTGCGAGATCATGGCCAAGGAATGGGGCATCAGCCGCGCCGAGCAGGATCAACTGGCCTACGAATCGCACGCGAAAGCGGCCAAGGCCTATGAAAGTGGCTTCTACGCCGATCTGGTGGTGCCCTTCCGCGGCGTCGACCGCGACAACATCCTGCGCCCGGAAACCACGGCCGAGAAGCTCGCGACCCTGAAGCCGGCTTTCGACAAGACCTCGGGCCAGGGCACGCTCACGGCCGGTAACTCGACACCACTCACGGATGGCGCCTCGGCCTGTCTTTTGGCTTCGGAAGAATGGGCGGCCGCGCGCGGCCTCGAGGTGCACGCCTACCTGCGCGATGCGCAGGTGGCCGCGGTCGATTTCGTCCATGGCGACGGCCTGCTGATGGCCCCGGCTTGGGGCGTAGCGCAGCTGCTGGCGCGCAATGGCCTGACGCTGCAGGATTTCGACTTCTACGAGATCCATGAAGCCTTCGCCGCACAGGTGCTCTGCACGCTCAAGGCTTGGGAGTCGGCCGAGTTCTGCAAACAGCAACTCGGCCTCGATCAGCCCTTGGGCAGTATCGATCGCAACAAGCTCAATGTGGTCGGCAGTTCGCTGGCACTCGGCCATCCGTTCGCCGCCACCGGGGCACGGATTGTCGCGACGGCGGCCAAACTGTTGAAGCAAAAGGGCTCGGGTCGCGCGCTGATTTCGATCTGCACCGCCGGTGGCATGGGCGTGGCGGCGATCATCGAACGCTGAGGTTTGTCGGCTGGCGAATTACTCAAGGCGTCGGCGGCAGCGCCCAGCCGAATGCCGTGATCGCTCTGACGAACTCGGCATCCAGCGGTGCTGCGACCCGCAGCATGGCACCGTTGGTCGGATGGGCGAAACGCAGGCACTGCGCGTGCAGCAGCATGCGATGCACGCCCAAGTGCATGCGGAACATCCGATTGCGCGCACCGTCGCCGTGGCTGGTGTCGCCGATCAAATGATGATGGCGGTGCTTGAGGTGTCGGCGAATCTGCCGAAAGCGCCCGCTGTGCGGCTTGCACTCAAGTAGCGCGAAGCGCGACTCGGCGTGCTCGCCGTAGGACCAAGGCATCGCGCCGGTGGCCAGCACGCGGTAACTCGTCTGCGCCGGCTTTTTCTCCGGCTTGCCCGGCCCGCCATCGAGCGGGTGGTCGATGCGATCCTCAACCGGATCGGGCCAGCCGCGGCAAACGGCGAGGTAGGTTTTCTCGATCGTGCGCGCCATGAATTGCTCGCCCAGCGCGCGGGCGGTGTCGCGGTCGAAAGCCACGAGCAGGCATCCCGATGTCGCGCGATCCAAGCGATGGATCAAGTACACCGGCCGGCCGAACTGCGTGCGGAGACGGTCAACGAGGAAGTCCTGCTCGCCGCGCGCGAGGCCACTTTCGTGCGCCATCAGCCGTGCTGGCTTAGCGACGACGGCGAGATGCCCATCGGCGAACAACACCGGGATGGGCGCGTCGATGCTCACTTTCTTCGCGGCCACGCCGCGACAAAGCAGACCAGCGCCGCCGCACCGGCGATCCAAGCGGCGCTGCCTACGCCGAGCCAGCGCGGGCCACCGGCATCGAAAGCGAGCAACACGGCGGCGGTGATCATCAGCCCGGCACCCATGATGGCGTAGACGGCGGCGCGCTGCATGGCCGAGGAAACGCGCGTCAGCTCGGTGATGTCGCGCGAGTCGATGTGGACGCGGTGTCGACCCTCGACTTGCTGCGAAAGAAAGCTATGGATGAGGCGCGGGAAATCCGGCGCGCGCGTGATCATTTCCGGCAGACGTTTGCGAAACTCCGTCGCCAACCACTTAGGGCTGTAGCGCTCACGAAGAATGCCGCTGAGCACGGGTTCGGCCACCGCCCAGATGTCGAGCTTTGGATCAAGATGCCGAGCCACGCCTTCGACGTTCAACAGGGTCTTTTGCAAGAGGATCAATTGCGGCTGCAAAGTGAGTTCGTACTGTTGCGCGGTTCGGAACAGCTTCACCAGCACCTCGCCGAGCGAGATTTCGGCCAAGGGGCGAGTGAAGTAGGGCTCGCACACCGCGCGTGTGGCGGCCTCGAGATCGTCGAGGCGCGAACTGGCCGGCATCCAGCCGGCCTCGAGGTGCAGCTCGGCAATCCGCCGATAGTCGCGCTGGAAGATCGCCATGAAGTTCTCAGCCAAGTAGTACTGATCGTTGCTGGAGAGCTGGCCCATGATCCCGAAATCCAGCGCGATGAAGCGCGGGTTGTCGCGGCGGGCGGGATCGTCGTCCACCCAGATGTTTCCGGCGTGCGCGTCGGCGTGGAAGAAGTTGTCGCGGAATACCTGCGTGTAGAACACCCGCACGCCTTTGGCGGCGAGTTTTTGCCGCGAAATACCCGCAGCCTCTAGCGCGGGGATGTCATCGGATGGAATGCCGGTGACGCGCTCCAGCGTCAGCACGCGTTCGTGCGAATGCGACCAGAACACCTCGGGCACGTAGAGATCATCGCTGTCCAGCCAGAAGCGCCGCAGCACCGAGGCGTTGGCACCTTCGCGCTGCAAGTCGAGTTCGCCGCGCAGGGTCGATTCGATCTCGGCGACGACGGCGTGCGGGCGGATCTTGTCGGCGCGCGGGTGGGTGCGCGCCGCCACCTCGGCCAGCGCTTTGAGCAGATTGAGGTCGGCGTCGATCTGGGCGTCGATGCCCGGCCGCACCACTTTCACCACCACCGAGCGCCCCGCCGAACCATCCGCTTGGCGCAGGCGCGCAGCGTGGACCTGCGCAATCGAAGCCGAAGCCAGTGGCGTCTCGTCGAACTCGGTGTACAGCTCGTCGATCGTGCGCCCGAGTTGCGCTTCGATGATGCGCCGCGCTTCCGCGCCGTCGAATGGCTGTACGCGATCACGCAGTAGGGCAAGCGCCTCGGCCACGTCGTGCGGAAGCAGGTCGCGGCGGGTGGACAGGATCTGCCCAAACTTCACGAAGATCGGGCCGAGCTCTTCGAGGGCGGCGCGCAGGCGTTCGCCGCGCGGCACGTCCGAGCTGCCGCGACCGAGCGGGCGCAGCACCCAGCGCAGTTTCGCGAACGGCGTGCCGTCGAGCAGCGCGTCCAGCCGATGCTTGAACAGAACCCGGACGATACGCAGTGCGCGCAGTGGTGCTGCGATCACGGCGGGGTCTCGCGCTGAGCGAAGCGCGCAGCAAGGCGTTCGACACGGTCGCGCAGTGTGTCCACGTCGTCGAAGAAAGCCTGCTGCTCGGCTTTCGCCACGACCTCGCTGGATTCTTCGGTCAGGAACTCGGCGCTGGCTCGGGCGAACTCTTCCGCTTGCATCCGAGTGCTGCGCAAGGCTGCGCCCAGAGTCTTCGCCACCTGCGGGCCGATGACCGGGCCGAAGAGTTCGGCGAAGGGCAAACCCCAGTCCGGGTCGAAACCCTCGGCGAGACGCTGCAATTGTCGTGCGAGCTCGGCATCGCCACTGATGCGCACGTTGCCCGCCAAAGCCGGCCCGCTCTTGAACATCGGCAACTGGCCGAGCAGCGCGCCCATGCTGCCGCGCACCGAAAGATCGGCTTCAAGCACTTGCGCTGGCCCGACGCGCAGGGCATCGCAGTCAACGCGGATTTCCAGCGTCAGCGGCGGAAATTCTAGGTGCAGTTGCAGCCGTCTGCCGTCCAATGGAGCAAGCGCGGCGCGTGTTTCTGGGTCTAGTGCCAGCGCACGGTTCAGCGCAGCTTCCAGCAGGCGGCCAGCGAGGGGCTTGAAAGCATCCAAAAGGGAGCGGGGGGCGTTCATGCCTCGATTCTAGCGGCCCGGCCGCATTCCTTCGTGATGCAAGCGGCATTGGTGATGCAAGCGCCGTTGCACCCACGCTGCGATGCTTTGAGCCAGTCCGCGACGAAGCGGCCCTTCACTATGGGCTCAACAGAAAGTTCAGCAGATTGTTCTGGAAAAAGCGGTTCGCCAGCAGCAACCCGTGGTTCTCGCAAAGGAAAAAAGTCTGCCGCAGCGGCACGAAGCCGAAAACGGAAGCGTCTTGCGACTCGCGGGTCACCAAGCCGTCGCCAGCAGCCACCATCAACCCGGCGTAGTCAACGCCATCGACCGGGGCTCGCACCTCGTTGGGCTGGAAGGCGAGCACCGCTCGGTTCCCCACGGTTTCAAGCACGGCAGCGGCGCTGGTGGGTTCGCAGTCGCCGCCAAAGGCCGCCATCCGCAAACTGCCTTGCGGGAAAGGCTGTGTGAGCGCCTCGTGGAAGCGGCGCGCACGGCGCAGATTGCGTTCAAAATTGCCTTGCATCACCGACAACACCCACTGGCTTTCGACGCCTTTGCCCCAGGTCGCATGTATGCGTGCCTCCACTTCGGGCGAGAACACCGACCAGCGGTTATCGCGCCAAATCAACGGGTCGAAGAGGTCGAGCGATAACTCGCGGCCATAGCGGTCGTATACGACCTGCGTGTGTGGGTGCGGCAGCGCCTCGAATACCGTCGCGAAGCTCGCCAGCGCCTCGATGGGCAAGGTGCGAACAGCGAAGCGAAAACCTTGATGCAGGCGCCGCAGGCTGGTCACGGCACCCAAATTGGGCGTGCCCAGCATCGCCACACGGCGCACCCGCTGGCTGCCTTCGCCCCAGGTTTGAAACACCGCGTCTTCGAGCACATCGTGTGGTCCGTAGCGCAGGTAATAGTTGGCGATCAAGCCGCCGTTGCTATGCGCAATGATGTCGACGCGCAGTGTGGGGTCGTTGAAGTCGAGACGGATTTGCTCGATCAGCGCGTGCAACTGGCGCACGGCAACTATATTTGGCTGCCGCCAGTCGTAGGGCAGGGTGTAGTAGCGCCGACGGTCCGTAGGTCCCACCGGCCGGCCGGGCTCACCGGGCGAGAAACGTCCGGCACCTTCCAACGTGCCGAGCAACTGCCCGTAAATATCGATGCGGCCGATTTCGCGGATCACTGACCCGGCGACGATGTTGTCGTCCTGCGCCCATTCCGGACCGATGCGAGCGAGGCGGGCGTGGTCACCGAAGGCCATCGTCGCCAACGAGCCGGGCCAAATCTCGACGCCGCTGCGGCGGTCGATCAGGCGTGATCCCATCAGGCCCGGAATGACGATGACCGGCGGCTGCGCGGGGTTTTGCGTCGCCCGGGCGTAGAGCGTGGCGAGGTCTGGGCCTTGGCGAGTAGCGCAGGCGGAAAGCAGCAGCAGCGCGAGCAGGGTCAGCGCGGTTCGGAATGCGAGGCGGGGGGCGAA